>Ga0316201_10002319_pt1 | contig 13501 bp, 10 predicted proteins | sample CS6wburrow_MG_FD_204516 | JGI IMG/M metagenome (GOLD analysis project Ga0316201, IMG submission 204516) | Coastal sediment microbial communities from Delaware Bay, Delaware, United States - CS-6 worm burrow | ecosystem: Environmental > Aquatic > Marine > Coastal > Sediment | place: USA... | reverse complement strand
GAGTTCACGCGTCTTGTCGTCAACGATCACGATTGCAGATTCCTGCTCCTTGCCGCTCCAGACAGAGAACCAAACCTCGTCGCCAGCCTTGTTGAATTCCGGCTGTACGACGCGTTTCGGCCCCTCGCCCAGATCTGCCCATTCGCCGATCGGCAGCACTTCGAAGCCCGCTTCCAGGTTGTTGACATCAAATACCGCGATGCTCTGGCTGAATGACTCATCGGGATTCAGCGGTGCGTCGACCCAGAGGTTTGACGAATTCGGATGCGATTTCACAAACAGCGAACCACCGCCCATACCTTCGAGCACGCGTACCGTCTTCCAGGCGTTAGCCGGATGGCCTTCAGGATCTGTGCCAAGGAAGGTGATGTTCGCGTTACCGAGTGCGCTTGTTGCCCACACCGGACCGAACTCCGGATCGTCCATGTTGGCGCCACGGCCCGGGTGAGGCGTCTTGGTGACGTCAACCAGTGCGACCAGCTTGCGCTCTTTCGAGTCGACAACAGCAACCTTGTCGGACTGGTTGGCTGCGGTCAGGAAGTAACGCTTCGTGCGATCCCAGCCACCGTCGTGAAGGAATTTGGCAGCGCCGATATCGGTTACCGTCAGGTCATCAATATTGCTGTAATCGACGAGCAGAATATGACCCGTTTCCTTAACGTTAATGATGAAGTCCGGGTGGTAATGCGATGCAACGATCGCCGCAACGCGCGGTTCCGGATGGTATTCCTGCGTATCGACAGTCATGCCACGCGTCGAGACGATTTTCAGCGGCTCAAGCGTATCGCCGTCCATGATCGTGTACTGCGGCGGCCAGTAGGCACCGGCAACCGCGTACTTGTCTTCGTAACCTTTGTACTTGGAGGTTTCGACGGAACGTGCTTCAAGACCAACCTTGATCTCAGCAACGCGTGCCGGCGGATCCATCCAGAGATCGATCATGTCGACTTTCGCATCACGACCAATCGTGAAGATGTAGCGACCTGAGGCAGATACACGCGAGATATGTACAGCGTAGCCTGTCTTCAAGCGCGTGATGATTTCCTTGGTATCGCCATCAATGAGGGCGACTTCGCCGGCATCACGCAATGTTACCGAGAAGATATTCTCGATGTTGCGACTGTGTTGCGGCTTTGTCGGACGATCTTGCGGCGCGACGATCAGCTTCCAGCTGGCCATCATTTCCGGCATGCCGTACTCAGGCGGTGCGGGAGGTTCCTGCTGCAGGAAGCGGGCCATGATGTCGATCTGCTCTGGCGTCAGGTCACCCGAGGTACCCCAGTTAGGCATACCAGCCGGCGAACCGTACGTGATCAGGGCTTTCAGGTATTCGGTGCCCTTCTCTTTCGTGATGTCCGGGGTCAACGCTGTGCCCGTTGCTCCCTTGCGCAGTACGCCGTGGCAACCAGCACAGCGTTCAAAGTACACCCGTGTGGCAGTTGCATACTCGGCTTCGCTCAAAACCGGACCACCGGCGGCCATGATCTGGCGAGTATCTTCCCCGGAAATGGCAGACGGAGCGCCCTGATACTTGAGCTCACCTTCGGTTGCGCCCTGGTGACGCTCACCGGCGGCGCGGTCTGTCTGGCCCAGTTCTGCACGAAGTGCGGCGACTTCCGCGACACTGACGGCAGCGCCATCATTGCCCCAGGAGCCAAACACGTACGTCAGTGCGGCGGCGAGGTCCTCATCAGGCAGGTGACCGAGACTCGGCATGACGCCGTTGTACTCAACACCGTTGACCGTGATCGGACCAGACAGCCCAAACAGCGCGGCGCCCATGACTTTCTTGCGATCACCTTTCAGGAAGTCAGAACCTGCGAGCGGAGGAAACGCCCCGGCCAGGCCCTGGCCGTTGGGCTGGTGACAAGCGGCGCAGTTGGCGTTGTAAACGCCTGCGCCTTTTGTCATCAACTCGCCAACTGTGGCAACAGCCACCTCGGCCGTATGCACTGCGGTATCGTTCGCGGCTGACGAATCAGGCTGTTCTTGTGAGCATGCTCCCATCCACAGTCCCAAAACCGGAACTGCCAGAAGCAGGCTGATTGTCTTGCGTTTCATGACATTCACTCCCGTGTCACTAATGTTTGTCGTGCAAATAAAGTCACCACACCAGGTTCAGGCTGACGGACGCCGTGCGTCCCGCCTGGGCCAGGTATGGAAGAACCGGATCCGACGGCGGCAAGCCACGGACGTCCGACCAGTTCCAATAGGTCCGGTCGGTCAGGTTGTGAAGACCGGCACGCACGATCGTGCTGTTGCCGAGCTTCTGGGTCAGGAAGAGGTCGACAACGGCATGGCCGGCAGGTTTGAACAACTCGCCCGCTGCTTCATCAACGCGGTCATAGGCGTCCGTAAATGTGCCCTTGATCCGTAGCTGCCTATTCTCGTCTTTCGAGTACCAGCTGAAGCCGAGCACGCCCTGGGCCGGTCCAACCGAATTGATTGGCTGGCCCGTGACCTTGTTGTCGCCGCGCGCGTAGTAAGCCGAGCCATCAAGGCCGAATTGTTCCAGGTCACCGAAACGAGTGGTCCAGCCGGCTTCAAAGCCTTCTATCGTGGTGTCGTCGATGTTCCGGGACTGGAACAGCACGTAGCCACTATCCGGATCGAGACCGATGTTCACCTTCGTCTCGATAAAGTCTTCATAGTCCGTACGGAATGCAGAGATTCGCGCCGTTGAACGCAGGCCGTGCCAGCGCAGGCCGATATCGAAGCCGTCCGAGGATTCCGATTTCAGGTCTGGATTCGGGACTGCGCGAACCTGGAAGAATGGCAGTTCGAGGCTGACGTTTGCGTCGGAGTACGGCGGTGCCCGGAATCCATGCGAATACTGCACATAGGCATCCACGGACGGCGTGACACTGTATATGACGCCGAGCTTCGGCGAGACATCGGACTCGTCCAGGCTGACGGCCTGGTAGTCAGGGTAGTCGCCAAGATACATCGCATCGACGTCAGGGTTCAGCTCAAATCGATCTGCCCGGACAGCTGCAATGACTGTCCAGCTTTCGCCGAGGGAGATCGTGTCTTCGATGAACAAGCCGGTCTCCGCCGTATCACTGACGGGGAAGTCCCGCAGGGGAAACACCTCGCCGAGCAGCACATTGGTCTGTGTTCCGGTCGCAAGATCTGTCGACACGCCGTCACGAAACTCCTCTGTCCGGCGGTCGCGGTACTCAGCGCCGATGCCGACGCGATGCGCAACCACCTCGCCCGCAAAGCTTTTCCAAAGGTTGACTTCGATACCGAGAATTTCCTGGTCATAGGAGAAACGGCGATCAATCGAAACGGGTGTGCGTGCAGCTGCCCGCTCATCGAGTGTTTCCTGGTCGATTTCCGATTTTTCCCAGAAGGTCCGAACGACACCCGCGTCGATCCAGCTTTCGGGTGAGCCGAACTCATACGCGAGGTTAACGACATCCATCCGGTGGCGGTCATCGCCTTCCAACGCCGTGGTCGTTCGAAAACGCCCTGAGCCCAGCATCGAATTCAGGTCGGACAGGGTGTGTGCGTCCTGGTTAATAATACTTGCGCGAAAAGTCTGTCCCCACCGGTTATCGGCAACGAACTTAAGCAGCACCGTCTCGCGGTTGTAGTCCCGTGTATCCAGTTTATCCGGAGCTGCTGCCGACTCCGTTTCTTCACCCTCGCGCCAGCTGTAGCCGGCCAGGAACCCGAGCGAATTGTCGCCGAATGCTGCCATGGCCTGGCCATGAACGCTGTTATCAGTGCCACGCCATGTGCCGAGAAAATCACCGCCAAATTCGCCGCGATCCGCAAGGTCACCGGGATCCGGCGTACTTACCGCGACAACACCACCGATCGCCGAACTGCCATACAGGGCGGAAGCCGGACCGTGAAGAACTTCGATACCCTGGATCAGTCCCGCGTCAATGAAGTCGCGCGTCGCGTTTGAGTAGCTACCCGTGTCGAACTGGTCGGTCAGGGGCACGCCGTCGATAAGGATAGCCACCCTGTTGCCACCGATGCCGCGGATGTTGATGCCTTCGTTGCCGAAACGGGTTCCGGCCGCTTCATAGTCAACGCCCGGAACGTAACGAAAAGCATCGCCAATTGACGTCGCGAGTTCGCTGTTGAGCTCAGCGCGGGAAAGAACAGTAACGTTTGCGGCGATCTCGCGAATCGAGCGCCCATCCTTGTGAGCAACGACGACGATCTGGTCCATGGATTCCGGCCTGGCCTGCTCAGCATCCTGAATCTCCGCCAGTGCCACTCCGGACGCGCATAAAAAAGCGCCTGCCGCCAAGCAGGCAGCAGATGTCCGGCGAATCTGTTGAGATGAGCGCATCAAGAAGGCAGTGCGTTGCGGTCGGATGTTGCCGACAATAAGTTTGACAGGAATCGCGTTTCTACATCGAGTAGCAGGTACACCTGCGCCGATGCAGCTACCTCATATTTAATCTGTGAAACAATGCGCTGGCCATGACCTATGTCATTGTCAAATACCTGCATGTCATCACCGCTGCGGCGACAATCGCGGGCTTTCTGCTGCGTGGGTACTGGATGCTGGCCGAGTCGGAAAAACTGCAGCATCGGGCGACGCGAATTGCGCCGCACGTCATCGATACGGTTTTTCTGTTATCCGGCGTCGGCATGATCTGGATGCTGCACCTGAACCCATTCACGCAGATGTGGCTGCTGGCCAAGTTTGCAGGTCTGATCGCCTACATATTGCTGGGCACTATTGCGATCAAACGCGGCCTTACCAAGCAGGTCCGGGCCATAGCCTTCGTCGGTGCAATTTCCGTTTTCGCCTACATCGCGGGCGTCGCCCTCACGAAGTCGCCGCTCAGCTGGGTGAGATACCTCACCGGATGATCAATCCTGGGGTACGTGGCCGGTGCTCACGGCGTGACGCGCCGCAGCCAGCAAGCGATTGGTATCGATGGGCTTGGACATCAGCGTGCAGTTATCGAGCATGCGGGCATCCTTGACGACCTTTGACGTATCGCCGCTCACGATGTAGGCCGGGATCGGTGCGTCGTAGTATTCACGAATCGCACTCACGGCTTCGACGCCGGTCGATCCGTCCAGCAGGTGAAAATCTGAAATCAGGAGTGCGGGCGTTTCGTCGGTGTACTGCAAAAGTGCCTGGGCTTCAGTGGCCGACGCCGCCATCGCAACCCGATAGCCCTCTGCCTCGAGCAGCAGTCCCCAGGCGTTCGCGACATTCACGTCATCTTCTATGAGGATTACCAGGCCTGAAGAAGACTCTTGCAGCCCGGTAACGCCGTGCGCATCAACGTCGTCCGCGACGGCTGCATCCTCTACTATCGGTATGGACACACTGAAACATGAGCCCTTGCCAATTACTGACTCAACATGAATGGTCAATCCGAGCAGGTCGGACAGGCGCTTGACGATAGCAAGCCCGAGACCGAATCCTTCCTTGCTGGCGCCTGGCGCCTTGCACTGGTGAAACTCACGAAATATTTCTTCGATTTGGTCCGCGTCGATACCGATACCCGTATCAATCACCTTGACGACGCAGTTGCCGTCATGTGATTCGCACTCCAGGCGCACGCTGCCTTTATCCGTGTAGCGAATCGCATTCGACACGAAGTTCTGGATGACCTCGGCCAACAGGTTGGGGTCACTGTTGACGATGACCGGGCACGACGTCGACGAAAATTCGAGACCGGTGTGCTGGGCCTGGCGGGCAAACTCGTCGGAAAGCCTGTCGATGAGCCGCTGAATCGGAAAGTCCTCGAGCTCTGGAGTCACGGCGCCCGCGTCGAGCCGGCTGATATCGAGGAGTGAGTTCAGGAGATTGGTCATGGCCGTCAGCGAATGCTGCTGGAACTCCACCATCTCGAGCGCGCGTTCGTCCTTGACCGTGCGGCGCAGCGCGCCATTCAACAGGCTCAGCGCCTGCACCGGCTGTCGCAGGTCATGGCTCGCCGCCGCGAGGAAGGCGCTGTTGGCCTTGTTGGCACGCTCAGCCTCACGCCGCGCTGCAATAATCTCGTCTTCCATGCGTTTGCGTTCGGTGACATCCCGAATGACGCTGGAGACAAACTTGCGACTCGCGGCATGCACGGGACTCAGGCTGATTTCGACAGGAAATTCGCTCCCATCGCTGCGCAAGGCCAACAGTTCTCGCCCCAGCCCCATGGGTCGTAGCCTGGGGTCTCTCGAATACATTTCACGATGCTCGATATGAGTTTCGTGCAGCCGCGGCGGCATCAGCATCTCGACCGGTTTGCCGAGCATTTCATGACGGTCGTGGCCAAACATCTCCTCGGCCTGCTTGTTGACGAGGGCGATCTTGCCCTTGTCATCGATGATAATCATGGCATCCGGTGCCGCATCGAGCAGATGCCTGAAATAGACGTCCGATTCGTTGCTCCGGTTGATCCGGCGGACCGTGCTCGTCACGACGAGGCCATCGTCAGTCTCGATCGGATTCAGCGCAATCTCGGCCCGAAAGGACTTGCCATCCTTGCGCAGCCCCTGGAGCTCCAGCCCCGAAACCATTGGGCGGCCCCTCGGTGAGACATGGTAGCGATTACGCAAGTCGCGATGCTTTTCCCGAAGTTCCTCCGGAATGAGGATCTCTATGGGTTGGCCCACCAATTCGCCTGGCTCATAGCCAAACAGCTGCTCCGCCTGCTCGTTGGCAAGCCGGATCCGGCCATCATGGTCAGTGATGATTGTAGCGTCGGCCGCGGTATGCAGAATTTCGCTGACAATATCGGCCGGCAGGGCAATTCGGTTCATTAGTTCGTCATTCAATCGCGCAGGGCCCCGAATTATAGACACACAAAGCGCCGAATCAGGACATTTGTTTAGAGCCTCGTAAATACGTAAGGACACCTATACGTATATTAGAGGTCGCTTGATAGCCTCCTGCACCGGGTGAAGGCTATACTGCCGCGCATCCCGAATTTCAAAAAACCAAACAGGGGTCCTACGTTGGACACAGCAGCTTCCTATAATGACAAGGTTGTCCGCCAGTTTTCGATCATGGTCGTGATCTGGGGCATTGTCGGCATGCTCGTCGGCGTGTTTATCGCCGCGCAGCTCATCTGGCCGCAGCTCAACTTTGATCTGCCCTTCCTGACCTACAGCCGCCTGCGGCCATTGCACACGAACGCAGTAATCTTCGCATTTGGCGGATCGGCACTGTTTGCCACGTCCTATTACGTTGTGCAGCGCACTTGCCATGTCCGGCTCGCGTTCGACAAGCTGGCCGCGTTTACGTTCTGGGGCTGGCAGGTCGTTATTCTGCTCGCCGCGATAACGCTGCCGCTGGGTATCACACAGAGCAAGGAATACGCGGAGCTGGAGTGGCCGATCGACCTGCTGATCGCGGTTGTCTGGGTGTCCTACGCCATTGTGTTTTTTGCCACCATTGCCAAGCGCCGCATCAAGCACATCTATGTAGCCAACTGGTTCTACGGCGCCTTCATCATTACCGTTGCCGTTCTGCACATCTTCAACAACCTGGCGATTCCGGTCTCACTAACCAAGTCGTACAGCCTGTATTCAGGCGTCGTCGACGGCATGATGCAATGGTGGTATGGCCACAACGCCGTAGGCTTTTTCCTGACGGCCGGCTTCCTCGGCATGATGTATTACTTCGTGCCCAAACAGGCCGGACGTCCGGTGTACTCCTATCGACTGTCCGTTGTCCATTTCTGGTCGCTGATCGCGGTTTACATGTGGGCTGGCCCGCATCACCTGCATTACACCTCGCTGCCGGACTGGGCACAGACACTCGGCATGGCGTTCTCGATTATCCTGCTCGCACCCAGCTGGGGCGGCATGATCAACGGCATGATGACGCTGTCAGGCGCCTGGCATAAGCTGCGCTCGGACCCGATCCTGAAATTCATGATCGTCGCCCTGTCCTTCTACGGCATGTCCACGTTCGAAGGCCCGATGATGTCGATCAAGACGGTCAACGCACTGTCGCACTACACGAACTGGACGATCGGTCACGTGCATTCCGGTGCGCTGGGCTGGGTTGCCATGATGACAATCGGTTCGATCTATTCGCTGCTGCCGCGTCTCTACAACCGCGAGAGCATGTACTCGATCAAACTCATCGATGCGCACTTCTGGACATCGACGATTGGCGTCGTGCTGTACGCGGTGTCCATGTGGATTGCCGGTGTGACCGAAGGTCTGATGTGGCGTGCTGTAAACAGCGACGGCACATTGACGTATTCGTTCGTCGAATCGCTCAAGGCGGTAGAGCCGTATCACTACTTCCGACTGCTCGGCGGCCTGATTTTCTTCTCGGGCATGATCATCATGGCTTACAACGTCTGGAAGACAGTAAGTGACAGGAAGCCGGTACCCGTCGCGGTACTGGACCCGGCGTAACAGGAGAGCTGATAGATGCGCCACGAAATAATTGAAAAGAGCCTGGGCCTGATGGTGGTGCTGATCGTTGTTGCGATCAGTATCGGTGGACTGGTCGAGATCGTTCCGCTCATGATGAGCTCGAGCACCACCGAACCGGATGAGGGCATTAGCGTCTACAGTCCGCTACGTCTCGCGGGCCGTGACGTTTACGTCCGCGAGGGATGCTACAACTGTCATTCGCAGATGATTCGCCCGTTCCGGTCGGAAACCGAGCGCTATGGTCCGTTTACGACGGCGGGTGAGACGGTCTACGACCGCCCGTTCCAGTTCGGTTCCAAGCGTACCGGCCCGGACCTTGCACGCGTTGGCGGCCGCTACTCGGATGACTGGCATCGTCTGCACCTGATGGATCCGCGCGCACTGGTCCCTGAGTCCAACATGCCGGGTTACCCCTGGCTCGCGGATAACGTGGTCGATCCGGAGTTGATAACAACCAAGCTGAAAGCACTGCAGTTTATTGGCGACCCGTACACCGATGAGCAAATCGCCGGCGCCGCTGCTGCCGTTGAAGGCCGCAGCGAACTGGACGCCCTGGTTGCCTATCTGCAAGAACTCGGCACCAACCGCAAGAATCGCAGGTAAGCCGCATGGATATTAACGACGTACGCGGCATTCTGACAGCGATCATCTTCTTCGCCTTCATCGGCATCTGGGTGTGGGCGTGGAGCAGTCGTCGGAAGAAGGATTTCGCAGCTTCCGCGGCGCTGCCTCTGGAAGAAGATACCTACATTACTACTATCACTACTGACAAGCGGGAGAACATCTGATGCCTGCATTCTGGCACTGGTTCGTTGCTGTTGGCACGATCGTTTTCACTATTTGGTGTATCTGGCTGATCACTTGGTCGGCTAAGCAGGGACCGCAAAATGTCGCCGACGATGACCTCGTCGGCCACAAGTGGGACGGTGACATCGAGGAGTGGAACAAACCGGCTCCGAAATGGTGGCTCTACCTGTACTTCATCACCATCGCCTGGGCCATTGGTTACATGATCGCCTACCCGAGCCTTGGCAACTACAAGGGCATGCTGGGCTGGTCGCAGGAAGGCCAGTACGAAGCAGAAATGCAGGCGGCTGCCGAAAACTATGAGCCGATCTACGAGAAGTTCGCGGCTATGGAATTCGTCGAATTGTCACAGAACGCCGAAGCGCAGGCGCTCGGCAAGAGCCTGTTTGCGAGCTACTGCACGACCTGTCACGGCTCGGACGCCCGCGGCGCAGCTGGCTATCCAAACCTCACAGACGCCGACTGGCAGTGGGGCAACACAGAAGCTGAATTGCTGACGACGATCGGCAACGGTCGCATGGCCGCCATGCCAGTACTCGCCCCCGCCCTCGGTGGTGACGCAGGCATCGACAACATGGTCAAGTACGTTCAGAGCCTCTCGGGCGGCGAAGCCGATGCCGGGGCGATGAGTGCGCAGCCTATGTTTATGGCTCTCTGCAGCGCCTGTCATGGCCCCGACGGTAAGGGCAACAAGATCTTTGGTGCGCCCAACCTGACGGATCAAATCTGGTTGTACGGCGGTTCGACAGAGACGATTCGCGAAACGATCGTGAACGGTCGTAACGGCCAGATGCCAGCTCACGGGGACCTATTCGGTGAGAATCGTACGAAGATTCTTGCGGCGTACATCTACAGCCTGTCCCCATAGGGACTGAAGAGAGTGATCAGCGAAGAGTATCGAGGTGCCAAGCAATGGAGCCGCGACAAGCAGGCGGTTTTCACGGTCGTGTGGATTTCATTCCTGTCGGCCGCCATTGGCACCATGGTGTTCTTCGCATTGTTCGACCCGGTTGATCTGTTCGGTATTTTCGATGAAGACCTCGATATAGGTCGGGACGCTGGCTATGCCGCAGGGTTCTTCTTCTTCTGGATCCTGTGTGCGCTTTGCTCCAGCGTCACCGCCTATCTCGTTCGGACCGCACCGACGCGGGATGCCAAGCACCGCGACCAATGAACAAACCGCAAAGCGCCTCGATGTACGAGAGCGAGAAGAAAATCTACCCACGCGAAATCGGCGGCCGGTTTGACAACCTGAGCAAGCTCGCTACGATTGTTCTCCTTGGCCTTTTTTACGCCGTCCCCTGGTTCAACTGGGACGAGCGCCAGGCCGTTCTGTTCGATCTGCCGGCACGTAAGTTTCACCTGATCGGCCTGACACTCTGGCCGCAGGATTTCCCCTACCTGGCCATGCTGCTGATAATCCCTGCGTTATCGCTGTTTTTCTTCACAGCGCTCGCAGGGCGCCTGTGGTGCGGCTTCGCCTGCCCACAGACTGTCTGGACCGAAATCTTCATCTGGATGGAGCAGTGGACCGAGGGAACGCGCTCGCAACGCATGAAACTCGACAAGGCGCCCTGGTCCTGGAACAAGCTACGCCGCAAGGGTTCGAAGCAGTTCCTGTGGATTACCTTCTCGATGTGGACGGGCTTTACGTTCATCGGGTACTTCACCCCGGTCCGCGAGCTCGGCGCTGAGTTCCTCGCCCTGAACGTGGGCGGCTGGACACTCTTCTGGGGTCTGTTCTACGGCTTCGCAACCTACGGCAATGCCGGCTACATGCGCGAGCAGGTCTGCAAGTACATGTGCCCCTACGCGCGTTTCCAGAGCGCGATGTTTGACAAGGACACGTTGATCATCTCCTACGATGAAGAACGTGGCGAACCACGTGGTGGACGCAAACGTTCTGTGGATCACAAGGAAGCCGGACTCGGTGATTGCATAGACTGCCAGTTGTGCGTACAGGTGTGTCCGACCGGCATCGATATTCGCGAAGGCCTGCAGTACGAGTGCATCGCCTGCGCCGCATGTATCGATGCCTGCGATTCGATCATGGACAAGATGGACTATCCACGTGGACTGGTGCGATATACGACTGAACACGCGTTGCATAATGAAGGCACGCGCGTACTACGCCCGCGCATGTTGGTCTACGCCACGATCCTGCTCATCCTGATTGCCGGACTCACAACATCCATGGCGACGCGCACACCGATCATTCTCGATGTAATTCGTGATCGCAACGCGCTGTATCGCGAGCTGCCTGGCGACATTATTGAAAACTCCTATACGCTTAAGGTCATCAACCAGAACAATGTGGCACGTACGTTTGCGCTATCAGTGACAGGCGTGGAAGGCATCTCGCTCGATGGCGTCGGCGACACAGTAACCGTCGATGGTGGCGGGGTTCTCTCGGTCCCCGTGCGCGTACGCGCCCACCGGGACAACGCCTATGGCATCATGACGATCCATTTTGCTGTGACGGCAATCGACGACGAGGATATAGTCGTGGCAGAAGACAGTCGCTTCCTCGGCCCGACGCCCTAGATACATATCATGGAACGCGAAGACACCAAGCCCTGGTACCGGCAGTTCTGGCCGTGGTTCATCATCGCCCTGCCCGCCTCAGCGGTGGTAGCGGGCCTGGCAACATTATGGATTGCCATGCAAACGACCGACTCTCTTGTCGTCACCTCCGAAGATGGCGTCAGGAACGCCACCGACCGCCACCTGCTGGCCGAGCGGCTGGCCGCGGAGCTCGACGTCGCTGCACTCATAGAGATCGACCCGGAAACGCGTATCGTCACAGCTGCCGTTCGGTCCCGCGACCTGGACACGCTTCCGGCGACCCTGGAATTCGAACTATCGCATCCCGCGTTCGCGAATCGCGATCAGCAAGTAACTCTCAGCAGGGCGATGGACGACAGCGATGGCAACCCTGTCTGGGTCGGCCACTTCCTCTCTATTCCGTCCGGCCGCTTCTATGCCGTCCTGAAAGCCGGTGATGACTGGCGGGTCTCGGCCGAGTGGCAGGGTGAAACCAGCCTGATGCTCCGAGCTGGTGGCGCCGGCGATGACGACAGGCGCTGACACCTGTTTCCACTGCGCGCTGCCCGTCCCCGCCGCCTGCAAACTGACTGTAGAGATCGAGGGCGAGCAACGGCCCGTCTGTTGTCCCGGATGCAAAGCCGTCGCTGAGCTGATTCGCGACACCGGAATGTCCCGGTACTACGATCTCCGCGACGCACCCGAGCCCGGTGTTGGCCGCCCGGCCGAAGAAGCCGCCGAGTGGCAGGTGTTCGATAGCCCTGAAATGCTCAAGGCATTCACTGAATCGCACGATGAGATGCTCGAAGCGACAATCTACGTCGGCGGCATGTATTGCTCGGCCTGTAGCTGGCTTATCGAAACAACCTTGGGCAAGCAACCCGGCGTCAAATCCGCCGAGGTCAATCCGATCACACACCGCCTGCGACTGCGCTTTCCCAGCGGGGAAGCGAGCTTGTCGGGATACCTTGCAACACTGGCCAACCTTGGCTACCAGCCACAGCCATTGTCGCCCGAAAGCACAACGCGCCCGGAAGTTACCGAGCAACGTGCAGCCCTGAAGCGCCTGCTGGTTGCGTCCCTCGGCATGATGCAGGTCATGATGTTCGCCGTAGGGCTGTATGCGATGGACTTCCAGGGCATCGACCCCGACATGCAGCACTTCCTGCGTCTCGTCAGTTTCTTTGTCACGACTCCGGTCGTGTTCTACGCAGCCAAACCGTTTTTCAAGAGCGCGTGGCGCGGTGTTGTGGCGCGCAAACCGGGAATGGACCTGCCGGTATCGATCGCGGTCGGGTCTGCGTACATTGCATCGGTGTACGCCACGTACACGCGCGGCGAAGCCGTCTGGTTCGACTCGGTCACGATGTTCGTTTTCTTCCTGACGCTGGGCCGTTTCCTCGAGATGCGGGCGCGCCATCGGTCGATCGATCGCAGCGCGGCCCTGTCTTCCCTGCTGCCGAACACGGCCACACGCATCGACAGCGGCGTACATTCGGTCGTACCGGTTAGCCAACTGGCTACAGGCGACCGCGTGCTGATTCGTGCAGGTGAACCAATTCCCGCTGACGGCATTCTCGCGTCCGGGACGACAAGCGTTGATGAAGCGCTCCTCACAGGCGAAGCCAGACCACGAGCAAAGGCCCTGGGCGACGAGCTTTCTGCAGGCAGCATCAATCTCGACGGCATGATCGAGATGACCGTGACTTCTACCGGTAGCGATACAACTCTGGGTACCATCAGTCGCCTGAGTGAACGAGCTCGCTATGCGCGC
>Ga0316201_10002318_pt1 | contig 13503 bp, 12 predicted proteins | sample CS6wburrow_MG_FD_204516 | JGI IMG/M metagenome (GOLD analysis project Ga0316201, IMG submission 204516) | Coastal sediment microbial communities from Delaware Bay, Delaware, United States - CS-6 worm burrow | ecosystem: Environmental > Aquatic > Marine > Coastal > Sediment | place: USA... | reverse complement strand
CCGACGATGAGCCGGTTCCGCCTTGGGATTGGCGACGCCAGGGTCCTTAGACCTGCATGTTGCACCAGTATCCAGGATGATCGCACCGGCCAGGTGCGTTTGAGCGCCGCCCTGGAGCAAAAGCCATAGCCGTCGCTATGGTCTGAGTGAAGGGCTAGTCCAAGCGTGCCTGGACAAGCGAGGGCCCGGATAGATCGGGGACGGAGGACAAACTGTCCCTTCGAGAATGCACCCCGAATATCGCTTTCGCCACCTATCTGCCGACTCGATCACGCCCACCCACGATCGACTGGTGCAACATGGAGGTTAGTCGTGCTCGAGACGGTAAAACAGATCGACCGACTGTTCGTTGCCAGACCGGCTCTCGACCTCGATCTGCTCGCTCAGTCGCAGGCGCAGCAACACTGCACCCTCCGGATTGAACAGGCCCTGTGAATAACCCACATACAGATCCGGATTGAGATACTTGCCCAGGATCACCGAGGTATCATCGACGCCGTTATCGCCCCCCTCAACCCGTATCTCATCCAACCCCAGTCGATCGCTCATCTGCTGCAGCAGCGGCTCGGCCTGAGACAGACCCAGCGATAGTGCCGCGCCGGCGATGCTCGCGCCTTCCTGCTGACCGGCCTCGTCCAAGCCGCGTCCGGTCAGCAGATAGGCAAGTGCCACGGCCTCAGGCAGTGAGGGCTCGCTGTAGACCCGCGGACGCGGCTTGGACAGCGGCCCACTCATCGCCAGATAGGCCCTGACCCTACCGTCACGCGACTCGCGCATGGCACGCAGGTCGAGGCCCGGATTTCCTGGCGGTCCGACAAACAGCAGGCGACCACGCTCGATATTCAGATCCTGTCCGTAGGCCTTGTAATTGCCGTCGCGCATTTCGATCTTGCCGTCCACCCGGGTGCCCTGCTCATCCACCGCGGCATCCAGCGCACCGTCGAGGTGTGTCTTCAAACCGAAGCCCTCGAAGGTGACATGCTCACCAAGTTCGACGCGGACGCGCGCGGTCAGATTTTTTGAGCCTGCCGTGCGCGTCTGCGCGGCTTCCTCGCCCACCACGATCTCGTCGTCGGATACGCTTACCGTTCCGCTTGGCACCTCGCTCAGCTCGATGGCGGCACGCGGGATCAGCAGCTTGCCTGACAGATGGTAGGGTCCGTTGCCCTGCAGCCGCAGATCGGGGGAAATCTGCGCGGTCGCCTCCGGAAGCTGCACGGCCTGAAAGTTCTCACCTTTCAGTGTCAGGTCGACCCGAGGGCCGTCCGGCGCTGCCACGTCGACCTTGCCCGCGATCGTAAGACGGCCCTCTCCCGACTGAACCTGTCCATCCACACGCAATGGCGTCCGACCATCGCCGCGAATGCTCAGCCCCACGTCGCTCAGCTCGATTCCCGCCTCCGGCACCTGCGCATGCGCATCCTTGATCTGCAACGCACCCTCGACAGTTGGTGCAGTCAGGGTGCCGCCCAATTTGGTCGCAATGTGCAGGCGGCCCTCGACCTTTTCCAGCGCAGGGACGAAACCCGACACCAGGGCAAGGTCCGGGAAGTCGACGTCGACCTCGCCGCCGATCGAGCGTTGACCCGCTTTGTCGGCCCCCAGTAGCAGGCGCCCCCGTGCACGGCCTTGGGGTCCGAGCTCGAAATTCAGGTCTGCCGTGCCGGCGTCATTCTCGAAACGGCCACCAATACGCGCATTGCGATACGCCAGTTCGATTGGTTGCAGATCCTGTTCGACGCGTATCAAGCCGTCGGAGGGACGCAGTTCGAACTCGACTTTCGGCCTGGCCGCATCACCACTGACCTTGAACTCGGCCCCCAGGCTGCCCTCGATCACCGCCTCACCGGGCAGATGCGGGGCCAATCGCGCCAGGTCCAGATCAGAGAGCCTGGCAGAAAAGTCCAGTCCCTTGGCGGCATCCCAGCCACCCTCAGCGCACAATCGGGTCGCTGCCTGGGTCAGGCAGAGTGGCCCCGAACGCGCCGCTGTCTCGCCGAGGCTCAGGCTTGCCGGTGCCCGCAGGCGCCATTCACCCATCGCGGATTCGGACAACTGCAGGCGCTGCAACTGTCCCTGCCATATCTGTTCCTGCAGACCACCCTCCGCCGCCAGTCCAACACTGAATTCCGCTGCCTGGACATCGAGCCTGAGCCGGTGCGACGCCGGGGTGCCATCAAGATGGGCGTTGAGTTCGGAGACGTGCAGGCCCTCGCGCTCCAGTCCCGTCAGGCGCAGCCGGCCTTTGCCGCCGTTCTCCCGCCAGTCGAGTTCGAGGCTGATGTCCTGCGTGCGCGTCGCCTGAAAACCGATGGCCTGCCCGTCCAGCTTGGCCACAACGATCGGTTTCCGAGGCGTGCCTTCAAGCCTGCCGCCCCCGTCGAGTCGCCCGGAAAGTCCCGGGTAGAGCGAGGCCAGCTCTGGCGCCTTGATCTCGAAATCGAGGTCAAGACGCTCATCCGCCCGACCGTCGAGATAGACACGGTTCGGACCAGAGGTGAGCTCCAGTGCCCTGGCGTGCAGTTCGCCGAGACGATAGTCCAGTTCGCCACTGGCGCCGACCTGCTGTTCACGCAGCTGCCCGCCGAGTTCCCTGATCCGCACCTGAAGGGCAAGCGCGTCGGCAGGTCCACTACCCAGGGCACCGGCGACATTGATCCGCGCGTTGATCTGACCGGGCAGTTCCGGCTCGTAAAGCCCCGGGTTGATCCGATCGGCAAGCAAGTCAATCTCCCAACGGACCCCTTCGTCCCAACGCAGGCCGCCATCGGCCTGCAGTAACCCGTCCAGGGTCGCGATCTTGAGTGGTCGCAGGTCGATCCCCTGCAGGTTGCCTTGAGCGACCAGATCGACATTGCCGGCCGGCACACCCTCGCCGCTCAGTTCCGTGCGCAATTCGAGCCGGTAATCGCTGGTCTGCCCCTTCAGGGTGAGATGGCCGCTTCGACTGTTGATGTTCGCAGCCCCCTGCAAAGGCCACTGCAGCTGCGGCCATTCGGCCACGATGTCGAAACCGGGCTGCAATTGTTTGAGTTGCAGTTCGCCACGCACCTGCAGGACGGCCGGCGCATTCACCTTGAGGTCGAAGGCCGGTGCCAGCGCGGCACCCCTAAGTACCGCGTCGGCCGCCACATTGCCAACATCATCGCCCGCCAAAGTCTGGTCGACACGTATGGAGATCTCCCCGGTCAGGGCGTGCGGCGCCGTCGCCCGCATGCCCAATGTACCTCCGAGCTGCGCGCCTTGGCCGTCGAACGCCAGGTCGCTCACGGCCAGGCCCTGCTGGTCGAACCTGGCTGCCAGGGCGACCCGGTTTACGGTAACGCTGCCCTCCCCCTGCACGATTTCAAGACGTTCGAGCAGCAAACGGTCCAGCTGGATCACAACGGGCAGGATCAGGTCGGGAATCTCCGGGACCCCGGCCTCGGTTTCGGTCGGGGCCGGCGGCACCACCCGTAGGTCGGCCAACTCCAGGGCCTGGATGTGGAGCGTCCGATCGAGCAGGGCACGGGGCCGCCACCGAAACAGCAGGCGCCCCAACTCAGCCCGGGTACCTGCGCCCTCGAATACCACCCTGTCGATTTCCAGGTGCCCCAGAAGGCTCCCCCGGCTGCCTTCGACGCTCAACTCGATGCCCAGCGGGCGCACCAGATCGCCCACCCGGCTGAGCAACCAGCCGGTGCCGATCTCGGTCGCCAGGCCTGCAATGAATATCACGGGCAACGCGAGTGTCAGTAACAGCGAAAGAACCAGCGCCCGCACCAAACGCGATAGTGGTCTTGGCCTGCTCACAAGTCTGCGCCCAATCCGAAGTGGATGCGCCAGTCGTCACGCGAGTTGTCCTCGGGTACGGCGATATCCAGGCGCAGACGACCGACCGGCGAATACCAGCGCACGCCGACACCGTAGCCGACTTCGAGGTCCGCATCCCCGCCGCCGCCAAACGCGTTGCCGGCATCGACGAAGGCAGCGGCCCACCATTCATCGCCCACCACCGGGTGCTCGTATTCAAGGCTGCCGGTAAGCAGGTGGGTCCCGCCCACGGCCTCGCCGTTCTCGTCCACCGGGCCGAGCGACTTGTATGCGTAACCGCGCACGCTGTTGTCACCACCGGCAAAGAACCGGAGCGAGGCCGGCAGATCGAACTTGGTATCGATCAAGGTCGTGCCCGCGTCCACGCGGGCCGTGATCCTTCCCCCTTCACCGAGGCGATGGATCCCTTTTGCGTACGCTCGCAGCTGCAGCATCGAAGCGGTCGACAACAGCCCCTCATACGCGCCCCTCAGCTCCAGGCTGACCCGGTAGCCGCTGCGCGTCTTGAGCGGATCGTCCGCCTTGACGCCGTCCAGGCGGATCCCCGGCATCAGATACGTCGCGACAGTATCGTCCTCCCCGACAAGAGAGCGCTCGTGCAGAAGTTCCACAAACCGGGTCTGGGTCCAGAACCGGTGCTTCAGCGTCTGGCTGGCGATCAGCTTCACCCGGTCACTCTCGGCGCTGTCGGTGTTTTCGTGCACCAGAGTGCCACCGAAATTGAAGGTTTCGCGATGCGGGTTGCGCCCGGGAATCATGTAATCGGCACCGATTCCGGACTCTACCGGGGAGAGGCGCAGTTCGGCATCGAACTGGTGGCCCCTGGCGTTGATATAACGGTTTTCGTAACCGACGCTGAGCCGCGGCCCGGTATCAGTCGCATAGCCGATGCCGGAACGCCAGGAATGCCGCTTTGCAGGCTCCAGCTGCACATCGATCGGCACCGCGCCATCCTTTGTCTCATCCCGTCGCGGGCGCACCTCGACCCGTCGAAAATAGCCGGCGTCACTGAGGTTGCGGTCAAGCGCCGTCAATGCGCGCGCATCGTAAAGTTGACCCTCGCGGATCTTCGCGAGCCGGCGCACGAGATCATCGTCCATCGGCTGTTCTGACAGATTTATTTTTCCAAAACGGTAACGGACGCCGCTCTCGGCCTGGATGTCGATCTCTGCCGCCGCCTGGTCCGGGTAGACCCGTAACTCTTGCTTTGTGAGAACGAAATCGAAATAACCCCGCTCTGCCGCAAAATCGCGCAGCCGGGTCTTGATGTCCTCGTACTGACCATGATCGAGCGGCGCGCCCTCGGCCAGCGGCAACCCAGCCAGCAGGGGCTGCAGTTTCTCGTCAGCAGAGGCCTCGCCAAATACCTTCACCGTCCGCCTGCGGATCGTAGCCCGCTCACCTGGGTCGATATCGAAGCTGGCGTCCCAGCAGTCTCCCTCGATTTCCAGGCTTTTCTCGATCTTTGGCCGGTAGTAGCCCAATGCCCGCAGGGCCGGCTGAAAATCTTTTTCCGCACGTTTGAAAAGACGTCGCACACGCCAGTCCGGAGCGTCACAGGGCTCGCCCGCCAAAGCGAGTCGGGCGAGCAGGTTGGTCTCCAGTACCGCGTCCTTCTCCGGCAGATGGATAGACACCTCGGCACGGACCGGGAGCGCCAGCGCAAATACCGCCAATGAAAGAATACAACCTTGTTTCAACCAAATACCCAGTGCAGATCGCCGATTTCGGACTCGGAGCGTTGGACCCGGGAAGCCCCAAAAAGGTCACCGGGAACAACCGTTCGCGACAGCCTAACAGACATCGGCGGCAACCCCGACCAGCAACTACAGTCACGCCTGCGGTCAACTAAAAGGCCGTTTCCGGTTATCCTCGGGGCATGACCATACTCTTTGTCAACAGGCTGACAGTGATCGACTGCTGCTACCTCAGCCCCGCGCGCGGCCTGGTTGGGGAAAGCTGGCAGGTAGACATCGAACTGGACGGCGATCTGGACTATCAGGGCATGGTGCTGGACTTCGGCGAGGTCAAAAAGTCGATTAAACGCATGATAGACGATCAATTCGACCACAAACTACTGGTCCCTGCCGACTATCCGGGTCTGCAGTTGGCCGAATACCCGGAGGGACTGCACCTTTCATTTCTGCTGGAAGATGATCGCATCATCGAACATCGTTCGCCGCGCGATGCGATCAGGCTGATCCCCAGCGAACGGATCGTCACCGACCGCCTGGCACAGATCATCGCCGACTATCTGTCTCCGCAGACGCCCGACAACGTGAATGCCATCAGGGTACGCCTATGGGCGGAGAAAGCCACTGGCGCCTACTACCATTACAGCCACGGTCTCAAACACCACCAGGGCAATTGTCAGCGTATTGCCCATGGCCATCGGTCCAGAGTCGAAATCATGCACAATGGCCAGCGTGATACCGAACTGGAGCAACGATGGGCGAGCCGGTGGACTGACGTCTACATCGGCAACCGCACCGATCTGATCGGGGTAAGCCGGCGCGATGGCATCGAGTACTACGAGTTCGGCTACCGCAGCGTTCAGGGCAACTTCGGCCTGACCCTGCCGAAGACCAGTTGCTACCTGATCGAGGCCGATTCGACGGTCGAGAACATCGCTCAGCATATCGCCGAAAAGCTCAAGTCGCAGTACCCGGATGACCGCTTCAGGGTGTACGCCTACGAGGGGGTCGACAAAGGTGCTATCGGCATCGCCTGATGCCTGCAAAGCAAGTGAAGCGCCGTCAGCGATCGAACTCCAGACGCCTGCCGGATGCGGTGCCGAAAAACTCACCGTTGCGGTATTTCAACTCGCCGTTGACCAGGGTCGTGGTGACACGTGAACGGAGGGTATCGCCCTCCAACGGCGACCAGCCGCACTTGTACAGTACATCCGCGCGTTCGACACGCTGCGGTGTTTGCATGTCGACCAGCGTCAGGTCGGCCCAGTAACCCTCGCGCAGGTAACCACGCTCGCGCACATTGAACAGTTCTGCGGGACCATGACTCACCTTGTGTACCGCCTTCGGCAGGGTCAGCACGCCATCGTGCACCAGTTCCAGGGCCATCGCCAGGGCATGCTGCACCAGCGGCAACCCGGCAGGCGCCTTGAAGTAGGAACGCTCCTGTTTCTCCTCCAGGGTATGTGGCGCATGGTCTGTTGCTATCACGTCGAGGCGGTCTTCGGCCAAGGCCGCACGCAGCGCAGCGCGGTCTTCAGCACGCTTGATCGCAGGATTGCACTTGATGAAACTGCCGCGCTGCTCGTAGTCAGCCTCGCTGAAGTACAGGTGGTGTACGCAGGCCTCGGCGGTGATCCGCTTGGCGCCGATCGGCCCCGCTTCGAACAGTTCCAACTCACGTGCGGTGGTCAGGTGCAGCACATGCAGCCGGCTACCATGCCGGCGCGCCAGATCAACCGCCATCGAAGAGGATTTCCAGCATGCCTCCTCGCTGCGGATCAGAGGATGAAAACGCATTGGGATCTCATCGCCGTATTGTTCGCGGTAATGCTGCTCGTTGGCCTGGATGCTCGGGGTATCCTCGCAGTGCGTAGCAATCAGCATCGGCGCATCACGAAAGATCTGCTCCAGGGTCGCTGCGTCGTCAACCAGCATATTGCCTGTCGATGCACCCATGAACACCTTGATGCCGCAGGTCTGATCCGGGGCCAGGCGCCTTATCTCGTCGATGTTGTCGTTGGTCGCCCCGAGATAGAAGGCGTGGTTACCCCAGGCCCGCCCACGAGCCAGACCGTACTTCTCCTCGAGCCTCTCCAGGGTCACGGTCTGTGGATTGGTGTTCGGCATCTCCATATAGCTGGTGATGCCACCGGCGATTGCCGCGTGTGATTCGGTGGCCATATCGGCCTTGTAGGTGACTCCCGGTTCGCGAAAATGCACCTGATCGTCAATCATTCCCGGCATCAGCACCTGCCCGGCGGCATCGATCACCTCGACTCCTGGGGCACTGATGCCGGCACCGATACGATCGATACGTCCGTCAACCACCAGCAGATCGCCTTCATTGACCCGGCCTTCGTTCACCATGCGGGCGTTGGTAATCAGCAGCTTGCTCATCAGTCGTAATCCTTGTCCTTCCAGGTGCGCAGTGCGCAAAATACCGCGGCACGATCGGTAAGATCATGGCCCGCCCAGGCGCTGGCCGCGGCGACGACGCCGGCCTGGTCAGTGCGCATGAAGGGGTTGCTGGCCAGTTCCTCACCAATCGTTGAGGGGACGGTCGGCTCGCCGCGCTCGCGGCGGGCCTTGTCACGGCCTATACGTTTATTCAGCTCATCGTTTTGGGGCTCGACCCAAGCCGCAAAGCCGAGATTGGCCAGGGTGTATTCATGGGCGCAATAGGCGCGCGTGCCCGCCGGCAACCGCCCGATACGGATCAGCGAATCACTCAGCTGATCGAAGGTTCCGCTGAACACGCGTCCGCAGCCGGCGGCAAACAGGGTGTCACCACAGAAAAGGGCGCCCTGTCCGTAGTAGGCGATATGCCCTTCGGTGTGTCCCGGCACATCCAGCACCTCAAATCGGGCACCCAGACCCGGCAATTCGACCACGTCGCCTCCCCGCAGACGCTGCTCCAGTGTCCGGATCGGTTCTCCGACAGGGCCATAGACAACGGCGTCCGGCCACACCGCCTTGAGCCCGCGGATACCACCGACGTGATCACCGTGCTTATGGGTGACCAGGATTGCGTCCAGCACAAGACCTTCCGACTGCAGGCGCGAAATGACCGGATCCTCGTCACCGGGGTCAACCACCGCGCAACCGGCGTAACCGGGGCGGGTCAGCAACCAGATGTAATTGTCATCAAATGCCGGGATAGGATGGATGTCGATCATTTTCCGTACAACTCGCCCGGGTCAATCAGGGTATCTTTGTCGACCACCAGGCGGTCACCCCGAACCAGGTTATAGAAACAATCCCGCCGACCCGTGTGACAGGCGGGCCCGGTCTGGTCCACCTTGAGCAGGATGGTGTCACCGTCGCAGTCGAAGCGCAGCTCCTCGAGCCTCTGCACCTGGCCCGACGATTCGCCCTTGCGCCACAGCGCCTGGCGCGATCGCGACCAGAAGCACACCCTGCCGGTACCCAGGGTCTCCTCCAACGCGTCACGATTCATCCAGGCCATCATCAGCACCTCGCCGCTGTCGAACTGTTGCGCGATCGCCGGCAGCAGACCGTCCCGGTTCCACGGCAATTCGTCCAATGCGGACGCCAACGGCACCGAGTCCCCGGTCGCAAAAGACTCCAGCTGTCTGAAAATCCCCATTTGAAGTCCGCAAGATCCTGAACTCCGCAAATCATAACGCATCCCCCCGGCACAATTGCTCTACCGGACACCGTTTGGGGGTAAAATGCGACTTTCGAATCGGCGCCGGCAGGACCATGCGGATTTTCCGGATTTCATTTCACAACAACGGCAAGGTCTACCAGCTGCATGCGCAGCAGGTGGCGCAGGGGGAGTTGTACGGCTTCATCGAGATCAGCGACCTGTTGTTCGGTGAGCACACCTCAGTGGTGATTGATCCCGCCGAAGAACGGCTCGCGGCCGAATTTGCCGGCGTGCAGCGGCTGATCCTGCCGATGCATGCGGTAATCCGGATCGAAGAGGTCGAGAAACACGGTCAAAACAAGATCCTCGATATCGACGGCGCGATCAGCAACATCGCCACCTTTCCGCTGCCACCAACCGATGGCCGCAAACGCTGACCATAAATCTGCCGTCCAGGACAGGACCGCCTGCCGGACCGGGTAACGAATCAGACGTGGACACCACTGAAATCCGCTCGCCGCTGAAGAAACGCATCCTGCGCCAGCGCGCCACCCTATTCAACATGCTGATCGACCCGATGCAGCGGGTCGCCAGACGCTGCGCCAAGATATGGGATGACAAACAGGCACTGGATCAGCTGCTGCTAAAATCCCTCCCCAAGATACCCTATGTCACCTACCTGTACGCACTCGACCCGCAGGGTCGCCAGATCAGTGCCAATGCCTCGGCGGAGGGTGTGATCGAAGGGGATTTCGGTCGCGACCGCTCGCAGCGTCCGTACATGCAGAACCTGTCGCCCGACAAGGACATGGTCCTGTCCGAGGCCTATATCAGCCTGCGGGTCAGCCGCCCCTCGGTCACCGCAATCCAGCGCGTGTTTCTCGATGGAGATCTGATCGGCTTCCTGGGCGGCGACTTCGACCTGCGTGGCCTGCCAATCACCAAAGACCTGTACTCGGAGCCCAGCCGTTGGCGCCAGCTCAAGGGCGATCCGGCAATCCGTAGTCACGTCTTCCAGCAACACCGCATTCAGAGCCGAATGGACGAGAGTTTTGACCTGGTCGTGCCGGTGTTCGAGGAACTGGTGACAGAAAATGGCGTCTTCCACCTCAAGATTCATTTTTCCAGCAGCCGTGCCACCTTGTGGTTGCTCGATGACCCTTACCGTTTCCAGCTGCTCGAATTTGATGACCTGGTCGATCCGGACGTCTGTCTGGCGTTTCCGCACCACGCCTACCCGTCTGACGCAGTGGTGCCGAGGGCGCAGATACGTCCTATCCTGGACACTTTCCGTCACCTGCGCTTTGCCGACGATACGATCTACCTGCGCTCCGGTTCGATCAACATCTTCAATGGCATCGTCGGCCTGAATTTCTCCTGCGACGGCTCGCACTACATCCCGGCCGAGCAATTCCTGGCCCGCGACTCCGCGTTCTGGGACGGGATCGCCTGAATGGCGTGTTCATCGCGGCCGGGCGAAGCGGATTTCCGCGCCCGGTGCAGGTTTAATCGCTTGCCCCGAGGACAGAAACTGAGAAGATTACGGAGTATTAAATATGCAGATCCAACAACAGATCGAACAAAAGCTGCGTGCCCAGTTCGCACCGCTGCACCTTGAGCTGGAGAATGAAAGCCATATGCACGACGTGCCCCAGGGCTCGGAGTCACATTTTAGGGTCGTGCTCGTATCATCAAAGTTCGAGGGCAAGCCACTCATACAGCGCCATCGCGCGGTGAACGCGATCCTCGATCGGGAACTCAAGGGGCAGATTCATGCCCTGGCCCTAAACACCATGACGCCGGAGGAGTGGTTCGCAAAAGGCGGGCAGACACCCGATTCACCACCCTGCCTCGGAGGGGGAAAATCATGATCTGGAAATTGATCCGCTGGCCGCTGGGCCAGTTGATACTGCTGGTCGACTTTCTCACCTCGCCCAGAGCGCCCAAACGTGACCCGCACGAACAAGCCACGATAGACCTGGCGACCCGCGATATGGCCCTATACCAGTTCAGGGCCTGTCCGTTCTGCGTCAAAACACGTCGCGCGATGAAGCGACTGGGGCTGAACATCGAGTTACGCGACGCGCGTAATGACTCGAAATGGCGCCAGCAGTTGCTGGCCGAGGGCGGCCGGCTTCAGGTCCCATGCCTCTATATCCGGGACAGTTCGGGTGAAGCACAGTGGTTGTACGAGTCGAACGACATCATCAGCTATCTGGAGCAGCGGTTTGCCGATTCCGAAACTGTCGAACAGACCTGACTCGGAGCGGCTACCGGCGGAAACCATGTGCAAGCACAGCATCAAGAAGATCTAGGCCAGATCCAGACATGATCGAACCGCAATCCCTGGGCGCGCTCGCGAGCGCGCACGAATTGTTGCTGCAGCTGATCGAGAACCTCCCTGCACGCGACTGCAACCGTCGATTCGACCCACAGCTTCCCTCCGCTGGCTGGCTGCTCGGGCGTGCGGTCTATATCGAGTTGCACCTGCTCCGCGGTGTCGTGATGGATGACGATGATCTGGCGGGACGGGTTCGCGGACTGTTTGACGACGAGCACCCGGCGGCCGCTGCCCTTGACGAGCAGCTTCCACCCCGGGACCATCTCCTGAACTGGGCCAGCGAGGTCTTTGACCAACACCTCAGCTGGCTGGCCAATCCGGGCCAGATGCCGACACATCGACTGCTCGAGGACAGCAGGCTGGTGTGGCACCTGGCGCAGCGGCATGCGTTGACCTACGAGCGTCTTTTGGCCGTCCTCACAGCCCGCAGCGCCCATCGCGAGCATGGTGAATACCAGGTGAACGACATCCTGCACGCCCGCCTTCCACGGGACGACTCGATACGCATCGAACAGGGGCATTATCGGATCGGTGCCCGTGGGGGATCCGCTATGGCCAACGAGCAGCCGGCACAGGTAGTGGAGTTACACGCTTTCCGCATCAGCCGCAGACCGGTCGGCAATGCCGAATACCTGGCGTTCGTGCAGGACGCGGGTTACCGGGACAGCCGTTGGTGGGACGCCGAAGGCCAGCAATGGCTGGCATCGGTATCTGCCGGCGGTCCCTGGCACTGGCGTAAAGACGATGCCGGGCACTGGTATTGCCTCGGCACCAATGGCCCGATGGACCTTCACCCCGACGATCTGGTCTCGGGCCTGAGTGCACACGAGTCACGTGCCTACGCAGCCTGGGCGGCCGCTCGCGGTCCCGGCCTCAGCGGCGCAGTCCCGCAACACGAGTACCAGTGGGAACTTGCCGCGCGCCTGGGTGAAATCGAGTTGCGCGGCCGCAGCTGGGAATGGTGCGCAAATGCCTTCCACCACTACCCCGACTACCAGGCGCCGGCCGATCCACTGCTCGAGCCATGCCCGGCAGACAGCACGGCGCTGGTTTTGCGAGGCGGTTGCCTGCACACCCAGCCAAGTCTGCGCCGCAACACATTCCGGCTGTGCGCCACACCCGAGCGGCGCACCCTGTTCGCCGGAACCCGCCTCGTCATGCCGCCCGGCAAGGCGGCCTGGGAGTAGAACCAGAGGCAATGGCACAGCTGGCCCGACCCGCAGGCCGGCAACCCGATCGTGCCTCAGCCAGGGCCTGCTTGGTGAATGACATCGAGCAGTTGGAGCTCGAAAATCAGGGTTTCATTCGGTCCGATGTCAGCCCCGGCGCCCTGCTCACCATAGGCAAGCGTACTCGGCATGAATACCTGCCAACGGTCACCGACTCGCATGTGTGAAAGCGCCTCTCTGAATCCGGGTATGACGCCCGCCAAGCCGAACTCTGCCGCCTGACCACGATCGCGCGAACTGTCAAACACCGTGCCGTCGATCAGCGTGCCGTGATAGTGAACGCGGACACTGTCCCCTGGACCTGGCTGGTCACCAGACCCCGAATCGAGCACACGGTACTGCAGGCCGCTCGGCAACAACACCACGCCGGCCTTGCTGGCATTGGCACTGAGAAATTCGCGTCCGGCGGCCAGATTGGCCTGCGCACGTTGCGCGCGCTGCCCGGCCTGCGCCTGCCGCTGCCCGAGGATCGCAGCCTGCATATCGGCTTCGCTGAGTCGCAATGGCTGACCGCCGAGGACATCATCGATCGCCTTCGCGAAGCTGCGACTGTCGAGTTGTCGGATTCCCTGGCCCTTCAATAACTCGCCAAAGCGAACACCCATGGCATAGCTGTAACGTTCGCTGACCGTCGACATGCCCGCGTCCGCAGCGAAAACGGGGATCACCAGGCATCCCAGAACGAGTAAGGCGATTGTTCTATTCATCGTGTTATCCGTGGCTTGGGGAATTCCGCTCCCGATTCTGGAAGCTCCCGACTGAAAATTCGCAACCTACTTCACAGATATAATCCGCATTGGTCAAGCGTGCGACAGT
>Ga0316201_10002317_pt1 | contig 13503 bp, 7 predicted proteins | sample CS6wburrow_MG_FD_204516 | JGI IMG/M metagenome (GOLD analysis project Ga0316201, IMG submission 204516) | Coastal sediment microbial communities from Delaware Bay, Delaware, United States - CS-6 worm burrow | ecosystem: Environmental > Aquatic > Marine > Coastal > Sediment | place: USA: Delaware... | reverse complement strand
GACAGTCTTCTGGCGGCTGCCGTGACCGTCCGGGATTCATCGAGAGCGAGGCGGGCGCAGAACGATGTCTACGGGTCGTACGGAATCGAGGCGTATCTCGGCGGGAGGTACGAGGAGGCGGCCGAACACATCGAGCGGCAGATGCCCGATGTGCGGAACCTCGAGCGCTACCTGCTCGCCCGCTCGTACATGGAGCTCGGGCGCTGGAAGGAGGCCGAGACCTGGTTCCGGACGCTGTACTGGCAGGATCACAGCCTGGCGTACTACCATCTCGGCCGGGTCTACGAAGAGCTGGGCGAGACCGAAAAGGCGCGCCAGGCCTACGAGGACTTCGCCATCGCGTTCGCCGAGGCGGATTCCGAGCTCCAGCCGCTCGTCGAGGAAGCCCGCCTGAAGATGGCGCAGCTGGGAGACTTTCCGGGAAGCGAGTAGTCATCGCGGTTGCCGCACACTCCCGCGCCGACTCACGAAGCGCTCACGCCTCGACCTCACATTCTCAGTAGACCCCTCCTCGTGTCAGCGGTCGGTGTGCCCGCGGGCCAGCCCCCAGGGAGATCGGCCTCCGAACCTCGTGTGCTGGAGGGGTGACGATGGGTACGCAGCGAATTCTCCGGTTCCCTCATCTGCTCATGGTCTTCCTGCTGTTCGCGGGTGCGTGCGACGAGGACGGAAACGGCGTCACGGGCCCGATCTCGGACACGGAGTGGCCGACTCTCGCTCTCACCTCCGCCCCGGACGAGAGCCGGGCCGAGCACGAGGTGGCTCTCGAGTTCACGGTCACGGACGACGTGGCGCTCGACATGGTGACCGTGAACTGGGGCGCGCCGGGAGACCCGGTGGAGACGATCCCCGTGGAGGGGAAGAGCTTCTCGGGGACCTGCGTCCACAGCTTCTCTGCGACCGGACACTTCACGATCGTTCTTCAGGTTCGTGACGAATCGGGCCACGTATCGACGGCGACGCACGAGATCTCGATCACGGCGCCTCCGCCCGGAGCTCCGATCGACATCGCGGTGACGGTCAAGGGTGCGACGGCCACCATCCGCTGGACACCCGGCGCATGGGCCAGCAGCCACGAAGTCGCCGTCTCCCGCCTCGATGCGTCCGAGCCGGTCCAGACGCGGGCGGTCGCGGATGGCGAGATCTCCTCTGTGGTCTTCACGGACCTGGCCCGGGATGCTTCCTACGAGGTCACCGTAGCGGCGATCAACCCGCTGGGCCGAGAGACGAGTGCGCCAGTCAAGTTCCAGACCCCGCCTCCCTCGCCCTCGTCCCTGACACGCTTCTCGTCCGCGGCGGCGGATCCCACCTGTCTCGTTCTCGAATGGACCCCGGGGTCGCCGGCGGAGAATCACCGGATCGCGATCACCGGCGACACCGGGGCCGATTCGTTCGAGGAGATCGTCCCGTGGACGGTCTCGGAGGCGGAGTTGTGCCTCGGCGCGTATCCGATCGTCGACGGGATGACCTACACGGCGCAGCTCTTCTCGGTGCTGGGCGGCAAGGAGTACGGCAGCAACACGCTCGAATACACGGTCGACTTCAATCCGGTGGTCTATCCGGCCACGGGTTCCTGGACGGGGACATGGCTGAACCCGGCTGGCGAAAGCGAGGTTCTTCTCCGGCTTCACCTTCAGGACGCCGACGGAGTGATCACCGGCCCCTGGGAGAGCGACTTCTTCACGGCCGAGCCCGCCTTCGTAACGGGCACCCGTACCTCGATGGCCATCGATCTGACCCTGCACTTCGTGTGTGAAGGAGCTGAGTACTGTCCGCCCAACTCCCTGATCGGGGAGTTCACGGACGCCGACACGATCGAGGCGCAGCTCGACGTGACCTGGTTCGACCTGCCGCTCACCCTGAAGCGCGACTGAGGCGCCGGAAACGGCCAGCAGAATCGCCGCAGCAACAGGCCCGGTCTCCGGAGCAGGGGACCGGGCCGCGTTCGGGTGCCCGCGTCGTTCGTCAGCGCCTTACCTCACCTCCGGCCGACCCCCTGAATCCACTTGACAGAAGTCCAGTCCACCGGCACTTTGTTCGGAGACCGAACAAAGACCTTCCGTCGATGCGACGAGGTGTCTTCGGCAGGCGGACAGCCCGATGCGCGCCACTTCCGACGAGGTGCGGACAACTGTCAGCAACGACCACTGCTCGGGGCCGGCCGGTCGGCAGGGGAACCTGCCCGGATCGGCACGTCCCACTCGATTCCTGGCTCCACTTCACGGCCGTACTCCGGCCGCACGAATCCCGTACGTCCCCGTTCATTCGAAATGCCACGCCGTGGACACCCGAGGCAGCGGCTGCCCGGCCGTTCAGGCGCGGCAAGCAGAAGTTCCGCTTGAGGAGGCTCTCATGAGCTCGAACCGACTCCCGTCCATCCTGACCCCGGTACGCCGTCTTGCCGCGATCACGGTGGCGCTGCTGCTCGTCGGATCGGCGACGGCGCAGGCCCAGGCTCCGCAGGTCCGTCTCGTCGAGGACGCGTCGGGCTGGACCCTGCAGGTCGACGGCGAACCGTTCATGGTCCTCGGGATGAACTGGGACTACTTCCCGATCGGGCAGAACTACGCCTACACCTTCTGGTCGGAACCGGACGAGATGATCATCGCCGCGCTCGACCGCGAGATGACGCTGCTTCAGAGCATGGGAGTGAACACGATCAGGCAGTACGTCGGAGTGCCGCCCCGCTGGGTGCAGTACATCTACGAGCGCTACGGCATCTTCACGGTTCTGAATCATGCGGTTGGCCGCTATGGCGTGACGGTAGATGGAGTGTGGATCGAGTCCACCGACTATTCGCACCCCCGTACGCGTGAGATGCTGACGGCCGAGGTCCTCGAGATGGTCGATGACTTCCGCGGGACCCCCGGGGTGCTGATGTGGCTGCTCGGCAACGAGAACAACTACGGCCTCACCTGGAGCTCGGCGGAGACCGAGGACCTTCCGGAAGGGGAGCGGGACGCGGCAAAGGCCCGTCACCTGTATTCGCTGTTCGGCGAGATCACCCGAGCGATCCAGGCGCGGAACACGGGTATTCCGGTTGCCATGGCCAACGGCGACCTCCAGTACATCGACATCATCGCCGAGGAGATGGAAGGCCTCGACGTGTTCGGGGCCAACGTGTACCGGGGCATCTCGTTCCGGGACATGTTCGAGGAAGTCCGGGATAAGCTCGGCATTCCGATCATGCTGACCGAGTTCGGAGCGGACGCCTGGAATGCCAGGGAGATGCGGGAGGACCAGTATACGCAGGCCCGCTACCTGCTCGGGCAGTGGAAGGAGATCTACGCGAACTCGAGCGGTAAGGGACTGGTCGGCAACTCGATCGGCGGCCTGACCTTTCAGTGGAGCGACGGCTGGTGGAAGTTTCGCCAGGAGGAGTTCCTCGACGTTCACGACACCAACGCGTCGTGGGCCAACGAAGGCTACCCGGAGGATTACGTCGAGGGCAGCAACAACATGAACGAGGAGTGGTGGGGCGTAACCGCGAAGGGCCCGACCGACACGCGCGGTCTCTACAACCTCTATCCACGGGCCGCGTTCTACGCGCTGCAGAGCGCCTATACCCTGAAACCGTACGGGCCGGACGTGGATCTCGCCGCGATCGACGCGCACTTCGCGTCCATTCAGCCGGCACAGGCCACGCTGCAGGCCCGGGGGGATGATGCGGCGCGCGCAACGGACATTCTGAAGCGGGTGCGCATCTCGAATCTCCGGATGGAATTCGAGACCTACAACACCGGGGGCAGCAAGATCAGCACTCCCCCGGCCGAGACCCCCCAGACGGAGCTGCCCGCCTACCTCGGCTTCGACCATCAGCAGTCGTTCTTCGTCGAGGCCGAGGTCCAGCCGGCGGAGAACCTGATCGGGAAGCTCTCCGTCAACGTGCTCGGGAACGTCGGCGTCAATCAGATCGACGAGATCTTCTACGAGAACCGCGGCCGGCGTCAGACGATCGAGGTCGATGGCGAGCCGCTCGAGCTGCAGTCCCTGGAGCGCGTCAAGGTCTACCGGGGCAGCGTGTCGTGGGACGAGGACTGGTTCTCGCTGCAAGGGTTCTACCGCGAGGGGCACACCCACTGGGGCTACGACGGAGACTTCTTCGGGGTGTACCGGAACGCGTATTACGGCGACAACATCGACATCTACAACGGTATAGCACCAGTCGGGGCCGAGGTTCGCTTCAAAAAGGATCTCGAGGGCCTGAGGCTCGCCTTCGGGCCCCAGCTCTGGTGGGGAGCCAACCCGGCCGTCATGGGGATGTATACCCGGCAGTTCGGGTCCATCGGCTTCAGTGCATTGTACCAGGAAGAGTTCGCGCAGCAGCAGAACGTGGTCACCTCGATCGCCGTGCCGCTGCCGAAGAACCGGAGGGCCTCGGTGGCCGTCGCCAGGGACTTCGGGAACTTCGGGCTCGAGCTCGGTGGACTGTGGTCGGGCTCCACCAAGCTGGACCAGACCTTCCAGGTGGTGGACGGTCCGGAAGACAACCCCACGGTATTGCAGGACAGCGTCCGGCTCGGTGACACGTTCGGCGGCAAGGCCAAGCTGACCTGGCAGAACGGCCGTTGGAACTGGTACGGGCAGTACTCCTACGCCGGCATCGTGGCGGACGGAGGCCCGGATGAGACGACGACCTTCACGGGCTGGGTGCTCAAGGACCACGGCGCCGGCAACGGAAACCAGGTCACCACGGGGCTGGCCGTGAACATCGGCGAGTTCCAGATCGGACCGAACTTCCTCTGGCAGAAACCCCTCGTGGGTCCGATCCCGGGTGACGTGCCGTCGCCCGGGCGGCCCCGAAACATCATAGACGATCCGTTCGCGGTGCGGATCAGCCGGGAGACGGTGGCCGGCGAGCTGCTGCTGACGCACGATCCGACGCCCGCGACCTGGTTCTGGGCGTGGGACAACGACATTCGCGAAGACGCGAGTCTCGCCTGGAGCCTCGGCTTCATCTTCAAGCATTTCCCGACCACGATGGATGCATCGATCGGAGTGTTGGAAGACGGCAGGACCTTCTTCGCGTTTCCGGGTGCTACGCCGGCGCGAGACCTCTGGGAAGTGCGTGCACGGCTCGTCTCTCGCCTCGCACCCAATGTCCGCGCGGCAGCCATCATCTTCGCGGGAACGGGAGAGCCGAACGGGGACGACACGCGGCTTATCCACCGCTACGGCATCGAAGGTCGGATCACCTGGTCGAGGGCGGCGTTCGCCATGTTCGCGAAGTTCGGCGACTGGGGACCGTATGATTACCATCGCGACTTCAACCTCACGTTCCCGGTGCACCTGATGGGGGACGTGTCCTACACCCTCGGAGCTCCGCGCTGGTTCGGCTGGCCGCAGACCCGCATCGGCATGCGGGCGACCTGGCGGTCGCTCGATGAGTACTCCAATCGCTACTGCCCCGTTACGGTGCCCGATGCAAACGGAAATCCCGAGTGCGATCCCACGGCCGTGGGTCTCGGGAACGGGAGCGAGTGGGAGATTCGCACGTACCTGCACGTCTCCCTGTGATGAGCGTCTGAGGCGCTGGTCAGCTGAAGGCTCCGCCGGCCGCGCGCCGGCGGAGCCTTCAGGCTCGCGCACGTACCGCCTGGACCGGTGTCTGCGAGGTGATCGCCCGGGCCGGGCGCCGGGCGGTCACCCGACAGCACCCGACAACACCCGAACGCGCCCATGATGATTACGACCGAACGCGACGCACAGACCGAGGAGCGGATCCTGGAGCTTCTCGGCCGGATGACGCTCGAGGAAAAGATCGGTCAGCTCTGCCTGCTGAACAGCGGGGGCGGAGAGGTCCCTGATTCCCGCCGCCACGAGATCGCGGCCGGCCGGGTCGGGGCCGTGCTGAACGAGGTCGACGTCGGGACCGTGAACGAGCTGCAGCGTATCGCGGTCGAGGAGAGCCCGTCCGGCATTCCGCTCCTGATCGGACGCGATGTGATCCACGGCTTTCATACTGTATTCCCGATTCCGCTCGGCCAGGCGGCGAGCTGGGATTCTGCGCTGATCGAGCGCTGCGCCCGGATCGCAGCGGCGGAGGCTGCCGCCACGGGTGTCAACTGGACGTTCGCCCCCATGGTCGACATCGGACGCGATCCCCGCTGGGGGCGCATCGCTGAGACCCTCGGCGAGGACCCCTGGCTGGCCTGCGAGCTCGCCGTGGGCATGGTCCGGGGATTCCAGGGAGAGAACCTGTCGGACTCCGGCTGTATCGCCGCCTGCGCCAAGCACTTCGCCGGGTACGGGGCGAGCGAGAGCGGGCGTGACTACAACACGACCGACATCCCCGAGATCGAGCTGCGCAACGTGCACCTGCAGCCGTTCCGGGCCGCGGTCGATGCAGGGGTCGCGAGCCTGATGACGTCGTTCAGCGACCTGAACGGGGTGCCGGCCACGGCGAACGAGTTTCTGCTGAAGCAGGTCCTGCGCGAGGAGTGGGGGTTCCGTGGCTTCGTGGTCAGCGACTGGGAGTCGGTCCCGCAGCTCGCCGTGCACGGCCTCACGGCCGGCGACCGCGACTCAGCTTTCGCCGCGGCCTCGGCCGGACTCGACATGGAGATGGCGAGCACCACGTACCGGGAGCACATGGTCGGGCTCGTCGGGGAAGGGAAGATCACGATCCGCGAGATCGACGCGCTGGCCGCCAACGTCCTCCGGGTGAAGCTGCGCCTCGGCCTGTTCGAGGATCCGTTCACTGCTCCCGGGTTCGTGCACGTCGCGGCGGATCTCGAACCCCTGGAAACGGCCCGGGATTCGGCGCTCCGGAGTCTCGTACTGCTCACCAATCGCGACCGCAAACTGCCGCTCTCGAAGCAGTCCCTCGGATCGCTGGCCGTGATCGGACCGATGGCCGACGAGGCGGTGGAGCAGCTCGGCACCTGGATCTTCGACGGTGACCCGGTGCGCAGCGTCACCCCCCTCCAGGCGCTGCGCGGGTACCTGGAGCCCGACGTCGAGGTGCGCTACGAGCGGGTCCTCGAGACCACGCGAAGCCGGAGCGACGAAGGATTCCCGGCGGCCCTCGAGACGGCCCGCTCCTCCGATGCCGTCGTGCTGTTTCTCGGGGAGGAGTCGATACTCTCGGGCGAGGCTCACAGCCGCGCCGACATCCGGCTGCCGGGCATCCAGGAGCGGCTGATCTCCGAGCTGTCTGTAACCGGGAAGCCGATCGTCCTCGTGGTGCTGGCGGGCCGTCCACTCGCGCTGGAAGGCGTGGTCCACGACGTGGACGCGATCCTCTACGCCTGGCATCCGGGCAGCATGGCCGGACCGGCGATCGTCGACGTCCTGTTCGGGGAGGAGTCGCCGTCAGGCAAGCTGCCCGTGACCTTTCCCCGCGTCACCGGGCAGATCCCGATCTACTATGCCCACAAGAACACGGGAAAGCCGCCCACACCGGAGACCGTAGTCCACATCGACGACATTCCCCGTGATGCCGAGCAGCTTTCGGCGGGCGGCAGCTCCTTTCATCTCGACGCCGGGCACTCGCCCCTGTGGCCCTTCGGACACGGCCTGTCGTACACGGAATTCGCGTACTCGAACCTCAGGACGAGCCGCGCGGTCGTGCCGATGGGAGAATCGCTGACGCTCGAGTTCGAGGTCGCGAATGTCGGCGAGCGCGAAGCCGATGAGGTGACGCAGCTCTACGTCCGGGACCTGGTGGCGAGTGTCACCCGACCCGTGCGCGAGCTCAAGGGGTTCCGGCGAGTCCGGCTCGCGCCGGGGGAGACCCGGACGCTCAGCATCGAACTGCACACGGACGACCTCGCCTTTCACGGCCGCGACATGCGCCGCCGGACGGAACCGGGCCGCTTCCACGTCTGGATCGGCGGCAGCTCGGAGGCGCAACTGAGAACCGAGTTCGAGATCAGCCACCCCTCGGAGGAATGATGGCACCCCTGGGCGCACCCGGAATTCGGCGGAAGGTCGATTCGCTGCTGGCCCGCATGAATCTCGACCAGAAGATCGGCCAGATGACCCAGGGCGAACGGGCGTTCGTCACCCCCGAGGACGTCCGGGACTATCACCTGGGTTCGGTATTGAGCGGCGGTGGCTCGTGCCCGGGCGAGAATCATCCCGCGGACTGGGTGGCGATGAACGACGCCTACTGGGCCGCTTCGATGGAAGAGGACGAGGATCACCTCCCGATTCCGCTCCTGTACGGGGTCGATGCGATCCATGGAAACGCGAATCTCCGCGGGGCCACGGTGTTTCCCCACAACATCGGTCTCGGCGCTGCCGGAGATCCGGAGCTGCTCGAGCGGATCGCGCGCGTCACGGCCCGGGAGGTGCTCGCGACCGGCGTCGAGTGGACCTTCGCGCCCACGCTGGCGGTGGCCCGCAACGACCGCTGGGGCCGCACCTACGAGAGCTACTCGGAGGATCCCGAGCTGGTGGGCGCCTATGCGGGCCGGTTCGTCGTCGGGCTGCAGGGGGATCCGGGCACGGACGGGGTGTTGGCCTGTGCCAAGCACTGGGTCGGGGACGGAGGCACCCACGGTGGAGTGGATCAGGGCGATGCCCGGCTCTCGCGAGAGGAGCTGGAGCGGCTGCACATCGCACCGTATCGGGAGGCGATCGCTTCCGGTGTGATGACGGTGATGGCCTCCCTCAGCAGCTGGAACGGGGAGAAATGTCACGGACACCGGGTCCTGCTCACGGACCTGCTGAAGGGCGAGCTCAGATTCCAGGGGTTCATCGTGTCCGACTGGGACGCCACGGACCAGCTGGACGAAGACTACGCCGTGGCCATCGAACTCGCCGTGAACGCCGGTATCGACATGTTCATGGTGTCCGAGAAGTGGAAGGAGTTCATCGCGCACCTGAAGAGGCATGTAAACCGGGGCGCCGTGCCGATGGATCGGATCGACGATGCCGTGCGCCGGATTCTGGGGGTGAAGTTCGCGTACGGGCTGTTCGATCGGCCGCGGCCGGCGGATCGGCGCTGGTCGGACGACCCTGACTTCGGGTCACAGAAGCACCGCGAGGTGGCCCGGGAAGCGGTCCGGAAGTCTCTCGTGCTGCTCAAGAACGAGAACGGAGTGCTGCCGCTGAAGCGGACGGCGAAGATTCTGGTCGCGGGGAGGAACGCCGACAACCGAGGTCATCAGTGCGGTGGATTCACCGTCGCCTGGCAGGGCACCTCCGGCAACGCTTCCATCGAGGGCGGAACGTCGATCTGGGAAGGGATCCGCGAGGCGGCGCCCGACGCGGTCCTGAGCATCGACGGCGCCGCCGCCCGTTCCGGAGAGTTCGACGCCGCCGTGGTCGTGATCGGAGAGAGGCCGTACGCGGAGGGGCTGGGCGACATACGGACGGACGGCGGCCCGGTCGCTCCCGGATCGCAGACCGCGCTCGTGACGGCCGACTTACAGCCCTACGGGAGCACGCTCGAGCTCGCCTCGCTGCATCCGGAGGATCTCGAGACGATCCGGACGATTGCGGGCGAGGGGATTCCGGTCGTGGCGGTGCTCGTCTCGGGCCGGCCGCTCGTCGTCAACCGGGAGATCGAGCTGGCGTCTTCGTTCGTGGCCGCCTGGCTGCCCGGCTCGGAAGGCGCGGGGGTCGCCGACGTCCTGTTCGGAGACCATGACTTCGAGGGCAGGCTCTCGTTCTCGTGGCCCCGGAGCCCGGATGACAACTTCAACGTGGGCGACGTCGAGTACGATCCGATGTTCCCGTTCGGATTCGGGCTGACGCTCTCCGGTTGATGACTTGGAGCTGACGCGCCCCGTCGGCCCGGCCGAGGGCTAGGCCGGCTCGGGCTCCGGGTTTCCAGGCTTACCCCGTCTGCGCTCCAGCTCCATCCGCACCTCGTGGGCCTTCTCCTCGGTGATCGGGAAGGTCGCGATCGCCCAGATCGCGATCGCCGATGTCACCATCGGGATTGCCGCGTCGCAGAGCCGCATGAGGAAGATCGTCCGCTCGGTCTGCGCCCCGCCGAGCGCGACGTCGAAGCCGGTCGCGTTCAGCAGGTAGCCACTCAAGCCGAGCGCTGCGGCCATCCCCAGCTTCACCACCCACCAGAAAATGGAGCCGTACATGCCCTCGCGTCGCTCGTGGGTGGTGAGCTCGTCGACGTCCACCACGTCGGCGACCATCGACGGCATCAGGGTGAACAGGCCTCCGAGGCCGAAGGCGAGGAGTGGAGCGGGAAGCATCACCAGCCATGGGACGTCGGGATTGTAGCAGATCCACTTGAGCCCGTACCCGACGATCGAAGCGCCGATCGCGACGAAGAAGGCCCTGCGCTTGCCGAGCCGCGTTCCCAGCCAGGTGACGAGCACGATCACGGCGAAAGTGGCGATCGCCTGCACGGTTCCGGCATATCCCGCGTACTCGGCGCCCCGCGTCTGATCGCCCCCGAACACGTAGTAAATGATCACGTAGAACTGGAAGGACGAGATGAGCATGAAGCCGTTGAACACCAGGAAGGTGGCCACGCACAGCTTCAGGAAGGGACGCGAAGAGAGAGCCGTCCCGAAGCCCTTGAAAAAGTCGACGAGATTGCGGCGGAGGGCTCCCATGGCGCTCTCCCGGGCCACGGGTATCATTTCCTCCAGCGCGTCCCGGTGCTCCTCGACCTCTGCCTCCGCGATCTCCTTGAAGCGCTCCCGGAGGAAGAGGGCGGGGAGGATTCCGACGCCGATCACGAACACGCCGATAATGATCGCGAGCCCGGACGCCCCCGCGACTTGGTCCTCGAAGAACCCCTCGTACGTCATGATCCACAGGAACCAGGGGGACACGATGTACGCCAGCTGTCCCATGAAGTTCTGGACTCCCATCAACCGCGTCCGCTCGTGGTAGTCCGGCGTCAGCTCGTAGCCGAGCGCGACCCAGGGCGTGGCGAACACCGTGTAGGCGAGGTAGAAGATGATCGAGCCGACGAGGAACCAGATGAAGTAGAACGTCTCGCTCTGGCCTCTCGGCAGCTGCCAGAGAAGGGCGAAGATGATGCCGGCGGCGATCGCCCCGAAGAAGATGTACGGTCTGCGCCGGCCCCACCTGGAGGTCGTGTTGTCGGAGATGTAGCCCATCAACGGGTCCGTCAATGCATCGGTGAGGCGGGGAAGCGCACCGAGCAGACCGACCAGCGCCGGGTTCATGCCGAGGCCGAGATTCAGAACGATGATCATGCCGCCGCTCGCCGCGGCCAGCAGGTTATTGACGAACGCGCCCAGCCCGTAAATGACCTTCTGGGCGAGGGAAATCCGGTCTTCGGGTGCGGTCTCGTAGCGAGCGGCAGCGCTCACGGAGCTTCTTCGTACACTCGGACCCAGTCCACCAGCATCGTCTGCGGAAACGTGGTGGTCGCGTCAGGCGGACCCACGAAGGTGCCACCGACGGCCACGTTCAGAATGAGATAGAACGGATGGTTGAACACCCAGTCTCCTGGAACATCGTCCGCAGTGACCGTCTGGAAGAACTGGTCGTCGATGTACCAGTCGATCTTGTCGCCCCGCCATTCGACCGCGAAGACGTGGAAGTCGGCATCGAAGGTCGAGTCGGTCAGATAGAATCGTCGCGTGATCGCCTGACCGGCCGAATAGCCGGGGCCATGCAGGCTGCCGTGAACGATGCTGGGCTCCTGGCCGCGATATTCCATCACGTCGATCTCGCCGCAGGTCGGCCAGCCCACCTCGTCGAAATCGGCCCCCAGCATCCAGAATGCCGGCCAGATCCCCTGGCCTCTCGGGAGCCGGATGCGGGCCTCGAATCGTCCATTCTCGAGCTCGAACAGGTCCTTCGTGGTAATTCGGCCGGAGGTGTAGTCCTGGCCCAGATACGGCTCCTCGCGGGCTGTAATCGCCAGGTTTCCGGCTCCGTCCAGCGAGACGTTCTCCGCACGGTCCGTGTCGTACTCCAGCTGGGCGTTGCCCCAGTCGGTGCCGACATCGAAGCGCCAGTTGGCGGGATCGGGGAGCTGGCCGGCCGGCCCCTCGAAATCGTCCGCCCAGACCAGGCGCCAGGCCTGGCTCGACGGACCGGAGGTCGTGTCGTCTCCGCAGCCCGCGAACAGGAGGACGATGGATGCGAGTGTCATCGCAAGAAGGGACCGGCTCGAGATGGACATTATGTAGACCTCACGACTTGCGGTGTCGGACAGAGCCGGGGATTGTCGAGGGCCGCCTGCAGCACCAGCGTGGCCGCGCCCAAGGCCGTGGTCTGTTCGCCCAGATCGCCGGCACGCACTTCGGTGCCCGCGACGGACGTGATCGAACTGCGCCGGCCGATCACGTCGCGTAGCGGATCCAGCAGCAGGTCGCCGACTCGCGACAGTCCGCCGCCTACGATCACCATCACCGGATTCAGTATGCTGACGATGCCCGCGACCGCTATTCCCAGGTGCTCCGCCGCCTCGTGCACGACCTGGCATGCGACGGGGTCTCCCGCCAGCGCGGCGTTTGCGATCGCATCGACGGTCAACTCCTCTCCGGCCAGCGTGCTCTCCGGATTCTCCTGGATCAGCGCGGTGGCGCGCTGGACGAGTGCCTGGCTACCGACCAGGGTGGTCAGGCAGCCAGCGAGGCCGCACGGGCAGGGGGGACCGAGCGGGTCGATGACCAGGTGGCCCACCTCGCCCGCGATTCCCGTGGCACCGCGGTAGATCTCTCCGCGCACGATGTGCCCGGCGCCGACCCCGGTCGCTACCTTGAGGTAGACGAATTCATCAATTCCTGACCCGGCACCCCACCAGCGCTCCGCCAGCGCACCAAGGTTCGCATCATTGTCCACGAGTACGGGTACGCCGTACCGGACCTCCAGGTCGCCGAGCCAGTCGCGCCCGCGCCAGGCCGGCAACGCGACGTCGGAGAGCACTCGGGGCCGAGCGGGATCGACCGGGCTGGGGACGGCGATCCCGACGCCCACCAGGCGCCCGGTGCCTCCCCCCCACTGAGCGAGGCATGCGTCGGCCAGCGCGGAGACGAGGTGTCGGGTTCCTTCAGGGTCGTCTCGAACGGGATGCCAGGCCTGCTTCCAGCCCAGCACTCGTCCGCGCAGGTCCGTCAGAGCGACGGCAACGTGTGCGGCCCCGATGTCCACGCCTAGGATGCCGAACGCTTCGTCCTGGAACTCGAGGACGATCGGCCGCCTCCCACCACGCGACGGACCGGCGCCGATCTCGGCCACCAGTCCGGTCTGCAGAAGGTCCTTCACGAGGTCGGAGACGGTGGAGCGGGAGATGTCGGCATGGCGTGCGAGGTCGGCGCGCGACACCCGCCGCAGATTCCAGATCATGCGGAGAAGTAGATCGGAGAGGGGGCTGCCCCCCTCCTCCGATCTGAGCCGCATGCCCGCCTTGGTGAGCGAGTCCGGCCTCATTCCCATGGGCTACGCGCCCCCGGCGCACGCTGGCGGTCTATCGATAGAAGTAGACGTTGTCGACGTACACGGTGTTCGGATCGCCCGACAGGATCAGCTGGGCGATGTGCGCGGTCTCGACCAGGCCGGAGAAGTCGGCGAGCGGGATGTCGAAGCTCACCCACTCGCCGG
>Ga0316201_10002316_pt1 | contig 13505 bp, 11 predicted proteins | sample CS6wburrow_MG_FD_204516 | JGI IMG/M metagenome (GOLD analysis project Ga0316201, IMG submission 204516) | Coastal sediment microbial communities from Delaware Bay, Delaware, United States - CS-6 worm burrow | ecosystem: Environmental > Aquatic > Marine > Coastal > Sediment | place: USA... | reverse complement strand
ACAATCAAGTTGTGACTGCAATAAACAGTTTTAAAGATACTGTGGAATTTGAAAAATAATAATTAGATTCATTGACAATACTTTATTAATTTTACTAACTTTTCAGACAATTTCTATTAATACTGGAGGAATAAATGGTTGAATACTTTGTAGATGGTGGCGCATTCATGTGGCCAATTTTAATTTTGCTTATTTTTGGAATAATGTTTGCGCTTGAAAGATTCTATTCTTTAATGATGTCATCAATTAATTCAAAAAAATTCTTTGCTGAGATCAAAGACACGTTGAAATCTGGCGGAGTTGACGCCGCATTGGAGCTTTGCAACAACACACGCGGTCCGGTTGCTGAAGTTTTTCATGCCGGCCTATCTCGCAGTCATCGCGGTTTAGATGAGGTTGAAAAAGCAATTCAAAACGCAGGAACCGTTGAAATGTCTTTCTTAGAGAAAAACATGATTTGGTTGAATTTGGTTGTTACGGTTGCTCCTATGCTTGGTTTTACCGGAACAGTTGCTGGTATGATCACAGCATTTGACTCAATTGAAGCTGCAAATAATATTTCACCAGCGGTTGTGGCTGGTGGTATTTCTCAGGCTTTGTTAACTACAGCATTTGGATTAATCGTTGCTATTATCATTCAATTATTACAAAACTTCTTCGTTTCAAGAATTGATCGATTAGTATTAGACATGGAAGAAAATTCCATGCAACTAGTTGACCATCTCTATGAAATTGAGAGCAAAAAGAAATCTAAGTAACCTATTATGGCAAAGAAAAAACGCAGGTTTAAAGGCGGGGAAATCCCGACTGCTTCAATGGCAGATATTGCCTTCCTGTTGTTGATCTTTTTCCTGGTCACTACAACAATTGATATGGACAAGGGCTTGGGAATAGTTTTGCCAGCAGAGGGTGAACAAGTTGAGGTCAGCTCAAAAAATATCTTGAATTGCTTGATCAATTCAACTGGACAAGTTTTGCTTGGAAAGGATCCGGTAAAGATCAGTGACATCAGCCAGGTGGTTAGACAAAAACTCCAGGAGAATGATAAGTTGATTATTTCCGTTAAGTCGCACGAGAAGACAAAATATAAAGATTATATTGCGGTAATTGATCAACTGAAAACTGCAAATGCTACGCGTATTTCAATTGCGGAGACTCAATTATGAAATTTGAGAGAAGAACTCGGTTATCAAGCGATATTCCAACGGCATCGATGCCGGATATCATATTTATGCTGCTAATATTCTTTATGGTAACAACCGTATTAAGAGAATTTAGTGGTCTACCTGTTGATTTACCAAAAGCAGTACGTATCGAAAAACTGAAATCTAAAAACCATACTTCCCATATTTGGGTTTCCAAAGAGGGCTTGGTCTCTATAGAAGATAAGCTTTTCAATACCGAAGATATTCGTCATATAATGTACGAAAGAAGGTCGGCAGATCCGCAACTTACTGTATCACTAAAAGCTGATGAACTATCGCGGATGGAACTAATTTCAGGAATACATAATGAACTACGCAAAGCCGATGCACTTGCTTTAAATTACGCAACCTTACAAGCAACGGATTAATTATGGATGAGCATATACATATTTTAAAAAATCAATATCCAGTTACTGTAAGAATAATGGGACTAGTTGGCGTAATTATTCTAATTGCAGCTTTTTTAATCTTTCCGCGTTTCCTTGCTCAGAGCGGTTTTTCTGAAATGCAGGAAATTGTGATTGAACAAATAGATATTCCTTTGACAAAGCAAGCTGATAGTCCTCCACCACCATCACGACCCTCTGTTCCAATTGAATCCGAAAGTGATGACCTTGATGAGGATATTACTATTGCTGAAACGGAACTCGAAGACTTTGAAGCATGGGGCGATGCGCCACCTCCACCAACAAATACTGGTCCGCGTGTCAAGTTCATTCCGTATGATGATCCACCAGTTGCAAGGTCACCAATTAATCCGATATATCCTGAAATAGCTCAGGAAGCAGGAATTGAAGGAACGGTAATCGTGCAGGCTTTCATTAATGATAAGGGCATCGTTGAAGAAACAATAATTTTAAAAGGCGTTCCTAACACAGGATTAGATGAAGCGGCTGCCAATGCAATTAAAAATACTCGGTTTAAACCAGCTAAACAGCGGGATCGACCTGTTGGTGTTTGGATTTCAATACCCGTTCATTTCACTTTAAAGAATTAACCGATATTATAGAAATTGCAAAAAGCCCTCTGTAAAACAGTGGGCTTTTTTGTCGCACTAATTATTTCCAATATTTATTTCTTTAATGTTACCATACTCATTTTTCTTCTGATATAGGAAAACACTTCTAATAGCGGTAAATCTTTTGGGCAGACATCGTCACACGCCATCATTCCAATACAGCCAAAAACTCCATCATCAGTTGAGACGAGCTCAAACCACTCTTCATCTGTACGTTGATCGCGAGGATCCATCATAAATCGACCAATACGGTTTAGTCCTGCCGCTCCTAAAAAATTTGGGTAAACTTGCGCAGTTGCACAACCTGCTAAGCAACAACCGCACTCTATACATCTTTCAGATTCATATATCTTATTAGCAAGCGCATTGTCCATACGTTCTTCTTCGGCTTCGGGATCAAATTCCTTTCGTGTATTAATCCAAGCTTCTAATTGTTCGGAAACTCCTCTAAACCAAATACCGGTATCAACAGATAAATCTCCTAACATTTTAAAGAAGGGTAATGGGTATAGCTCAATATTCTCGGGCAAATCCGATGTAAGGGTACGGCAGCCTAATGTAGGTCTACCATTTATCATCATTGCGCAAGAACCGCAAATTCCGGCACGACAAACAAAGTCGAACATTAAATCGGTAGCCTGTTCTTCGCGAATCCGGTTTAATGCCGTAAATACGTTTAGACGGGGAGTTTCGTTCAGTTCAAAAGTTTCAACGCGAGGTTTATCATTTTCTACATTGGGATTATACCTAAATATCTTGAATTTTAATGTCCGTTCCATTATTTTGTCTCCTTAACTTCGCTTTTCCACATTTCTTTTGGCAGTTTGGTACCAATCGGTTCCGATGATTCTATTCTACCGTGTTTTTTCTGCTCTTTATGGATATTTTTGTTATATTTTTCAATAGATATTTTCATGTTCTCTCTAAGGTCGTCTCCATATCCACGATAACCTGGTGGCAAATCTAATATTCCTACCGGCTCATAAGTAAATACAGGCTCACCGTCAGGCTCAGGCCAACGCGCTAATGTTCGATTTAACCATTTAGCATCATCGCGCTTAGGGTAGTCTTCGCGGCTATGTGCTCCGCGGGATTCTGTTCTGTCTAAACCTCCTTTTGCAATCAAATAAGCTTGTTTAGCCATTCCTTCAATTCGCAAGGCTGTCGATAGTTCAGGATTCATTCCTGGTGCGTGAGATTGTACTTTTATATTTTTTGTGCGCTTAACGATATCTAATAATCCCTCCGAAGCTCTTGTTAATCCTTCACCAGTTCTAAAAATATGTACATCTTTTATCAAGATATTAGAAATCTCATTGCGTAATTTGTATACATTTTCTCCATCTGAATTGTTTAATAGGTAGCCTATTTTATCTTGTTCCTTTTTAGCAAATTGCTCAGCTAGTGTTTTATCTGTTTTGAGTGACGCTTTTTTTGTGTATTTTGCCACTTCTTTTCCAACAACCATACCAGCTACGACTGTCTCTGCTAAAGAATTTCCGCCAAGTCGATTAAATCCATGCATATCCCAACAGGCAACTTCGCCAAGAGCGAAAAGACCTTCTAAATTATAGGCATGACCATCTTTATTTACACGAATACCGCCCATTGAATAGTGCTGAGTGGGTCGTACCGGGATTAATTCTGTGATTGGATTAACACCAATAAAATACATACAAATATCATACACTTCTCTAAGTTTTGTGGTAAGGTGTTCCTTTCCAAGATGTCTCAAATCCATCCATAGATGCTCACCATATGGTGATTTAACGCCCTTACCTTTCAGCATGTGTTCTTTCATCCTCCGGGATACCACATCTCGCGAGGCTAATTCTTGTTTGTCAGGCTCATAATCCGGCATAAATCGATACTCATCTACATCTAAAAGGATTCCGCCATCACCTCGGCAACCTTCAGTTACTAATATATCAGTTGGCACAATGCCTGTGGGATGAAATTGAACAGCTTCCATATTTGCTAATGGAACTACACCTGTTTGAAGTGCCAGCCAAGAACCCGTCCCTTCATTAATAACTGCATTTGTTGATTCACCGTAAATACGTCCATAACCACCAGTAGCAATAACTGTTGATTTTGCTAAATATGTTATTATTTCTCCATCGCGTAGCGAGCGAACAACTGCGCCATAACAGCGTCCATCGGCATGAATTAACTGCATTGCTTCCATACGGTCATGAACGGGAATTCCCAACTGCATGACAAGGCTGTCCATTGTATATAATACCGTGTGCCCAGTTCCGTCAGAGGTATAACACGTCCGCCATTTTGCTGTACCGCCAAAGGCGCGAGCAGTAATAAGACCTTCTTTCTCTTTTTCTTCTACGATTGTTGCTTTTTTTCCTTTAATGAATACATCCTTAGGGCCGGCCTCTACGCGATTCCACGGAACACCAAAATGTGCCATTTCGCGCATTGCGATTGGTGCATTATCAGCAAAAATACGGGCAACTTCTTGGTCTGCGCCCCAATCCGATCCTTTTACAGTATCTAACCAATGAATGGTTGGATTGTCTCCTTTGCCTTTGATTGAATTTCCTAAAGATGCCTGCATTCCACCTTGCGCGGCAGAAGAATGACTTCTGCGGGGTGGCACTAATGATAAAATAATTACATCTTGTTCTTCTTTTGCGCAGGCTATTGCGGTTCTTTCGCCCGCCAGTCCAGCGCCAACTACTAATACATCGCTTGTTATAACTTTCATGATAATATTCCCTCCCAAGGACCGGCTAGGCCAATTGTCGTAGCAAGACCCAAAACTATGTAGAACCAAAATAGAAAATAAAACACTATTCTAGAATACTTTCTAACAAACCAAGTGTCGGCGAACCATTTTACTAATAATCTATAAACACCTATCGCCATATGGGCGACGACTGCGAACATTAACACAGCATACAATATCCACAACCCGCTTTCAACACGCAATGTGGCAATCTCTACTGACAGACCGGGTTCTTGACCTGCAACTCCCATATTTGTAAAAATATTCCAGGCAACTAAAATTAAATGGAAAGCTCCTGTGGCTAAAACAACCATTCCTGTACGAACCTGCCAAATCCACAAAGACGTTTCAAAATGCCTGGCTAAACTTGTTTCTAACTTTTTATCCTGATTCCACAATTTTGAAGAACCTTTAATCTTTTTACCTAGTTCCATCATTCGCTTTCGGTCTTCGAGCTTTCCTGGTATTTTTCTACTCGCCCACACAAAATGGATAAAAAACACTATCGTGATAATTATTACAATTGGTTTTGCAATAGGAAGTGTGACTTCTAATAAATGTACTGTCCATTGATATGCGTCTCTACCTAACAAGATGCTGCTTTCCAGTATTAGATGACCGCATATAAATATCGCAAGGAATGCGCCAGTAAGTCCGCTAATCCACTCATTTCTAATAGCTCTTTTTGCTTTAAGATACGCTTCGCTTGTTTTGCTATATCGTGAAGCGGCTTCTGGATATAATTCAGTTTTTAAAGAAGGCATTTGTTTACTCCAAAATGAATTTAAAACAGGGTTTAATAATGGTAAAATTTATGACCTTTTTGTCTTGTTTTCTATATTAGTTTGTTTGAAAAAGACTATTAAAAAAAGCCCCGCTTTTGCGGGGCTGTGTTAACTAGTTTATATAAAGCATTCGCTTAAGAGGTCCCCCAAGAGCAAGGCGGAATGAAAAGTCTTTTCCCTCATATTTTATAAAATTGAATTCTAGTTCTAAATTCTCTGTAAAATGATATAAAATAGCTCCTTCAATACCTAATCCTAATTCTGTTTTAAATGTTCTGCGCGGCAATGATCCGAGACTCGCTTCTGTTCCACTATTATTTATATTTATTTCTTTTTCGTGAGTGCCATAGAAATATGTTTTGCACAATCCAGCATAAATGTCGAAATCTTCAACGGGTAGCGTAAAGCCTGCCCCGATTGGAAATTCAAAGATTCTATAAATATTATTATGTAATACTTCGGTATGGTCGTTTGATGATTCTACAGCACTGCCCTTAATTGAGTAAAATTGTATTGCACCCTTTAAATACATAAAATGGAGTTGTTGTAATCCTTCTAATTGCAGAAATATTTGATTGTTACTTTTTAGAATTGGATCCGTTGCAGAGCCATTATCAAAAAGTTTTACATAATCTAATCCTAGTGATGCTGTAATTCGCGTTCCTGACGGAAGGCTATTTCGATAGCTCATTGACAAAATACTAGAATTCGTCTTCAATGAATCAAGATGGCGTGAATGTTGATTAAACTCTACTCCAACAGTTTCACGCTGTGCAAACAAGCTGCTTAAACTCAAAATAGTACAAATTGCGTATTTAATGATGGTATTAATCACTCCACTATCCTCCCGTATCGTCAGTTGCGGCATCTTTTGGCAATATAACATCAATACTTCCTCTCGTACCGTCAGGTGCTCGTCCCCATACACGTACTATTTCTCCACCCCTTTGTGGTGGGTATACCATCATAACATTTGCTAGACCATTATTTTCAGTCAGATCTGTAGGGCAAATAGAGGCGAAATTGTTTGGTACAACACTAAAGGTAATTGGTACCCAATTCAAGCCGTTACCGTTGGGATTTACTAACTGCGCTGAAACTCCAACCTCCCTAACCGCTAGGGCTGTATCAATATTACACGGAACAATGCCATGTCCGGTCGTGTCGGGTTCGAAACCCATTATTAAACGATTATCATTAACCGGTGAAATAAAATGAATTATGTGACTTGCAGAAATATTATCACCATAATTAGCGGTTATGGTTACATTAGTATTTTGATTGACGGAATTTTCTATACGTAACGTGTCTGTTGTGCTGCCAATCGTGTTCGTTTTTGATTGCCCAATTATTGTGCCTAAAGTTGTTTTCCAATCAATCTTAGTATTTGTAATTGCCTTTCCATTATTTTCTCTTAGCGTAGCCTTTACAAGTGCCCAACCTTCACCATCTCCCATTACTTCATCGTCTATAGTTTTGATCAATAAATTGATGCCTGGTATATCGAACTTATCGGTTTCAGAAGAAATTACTGGAGCTGACGAAAGTTCACTTTTAATATTTATATCATATTGATTTGATGGCAATACATCTGCTTCATAAACTGTGTTTGCCGTTCCACTATCATCTATTGGCACTAGCGACGTAATCATTTTGCCGATACCAGTAGGAATAGAAAACCTAACCGTACCACTGATAATATTATCACCAGAAGTTGTTTCTATTAAATTTGATCTTACATATGCTCGGTAAGTACCATTATCAATCATTTTAGCAGAATCAATGTAAGTGGCGCTTGTTATACCCCTTAATTGCACATTTATATCTTCTGAAATGCTGATGTCGGAGTAAATAACTGCCGCAGTAATGCTGGCAACTGCATCAAACACACTACCAGGGCTGGTATAAGTAGTTTTTGCAGATCCTTCAGTGTCTGTTGTTTTTATTGTTTCGCTAAACTTGCCTAAGGTTGTACTAAATACCATTGGTATACCGGACATTGGCAGTCCATTAACATCCTTTGGAACTGCGGTAATAATTGAATTTGATTGGCCATCCGCTAAAACCGTTTCCATTGAAGCTGATATTTCGATAGTGTTTGGTATATATCGAACAAATTCTACTTCAATAGAATCTGAAACAAATGATGACGCAGTTATAATAGCAATTCCCGGCGTTGTAATACTTGTCAAAACAGTGCTAGCGATTCCGTCTTGATTGGTTAATTTTATTATATCACTAAGCCTTCCTATTGTTTTTGAGAAACGTACGGTTTCACCTTCCATGGGCTTGCCTACGCTGTCTTTTACAACTGCGGATATCGTTGCTGTAGATGTTCCGTTTGCAAATATTTTGGATAAATCCGTTGAAACTTCAATAAATGCCGGGAAATATTTCTTAAACGTAATTTCTATAGATTTTGTAATGCCGGAGGTCGCGCTTATGGTAGCGACACCTTCACTTTCTGTACTCCTAATGTTGGTTGTTGCCATTCCATTACCATCGGTTTTTGTGATAGTTGGATAAAGTGTTCCAAGTGTTGTTGAAAACGTAACTAACAATTCCGGCATTGGATTGCCAACGCTATCTACAAAAACCGCTGTAATTAGTGCTGTTGAGTTTCCATCTGCCAACAATACAGGAGATTCCGAAAATAGTTCGATATATTTTGGCAGATAGTGTACAACACGCAAAGTTAATGTATGTTTCTTAACTCCAGTATCTGCAGAAATATTAATGTCTCCAGTTTTGTCATTAGAAACAAAGGTCGCCATTGCAATGCCACTTGAATCTGTTTCGCTTGATTCAGTAATTGTTCCAAATTGCGCAGTAAAACCGACAACCAGTCCTACAATTGGTTCTTTGTCAACATCCAAAACTTTTATTTTAATACTTGTTGAATCACCGTTTGAATATAATAGACTTTTATCGGCTGTAAAATTTGACACTGAAATATATTTATCGGTATCACCGAAAGGACCGGTGATTGTGTTGTCATCTGTAGTACAATAAATTAACAGAATTGTGAAAAGAATTATGCTGCTGAGAGTGACAATTTTTTTAATCATATTTTTATAATTATTAAATTTTGGTCAAATTAGTGCATTCATAATGAAAACCACAACATAAATATTAGCAATTGTACAATAGTGGTAAAAGCTATTTAATTATTATTTGTTGAGTCAATCGGGGGTTTTTCCATTTTCATTACAGGATTAATATTACTAAATAAAATCTTTTATACTTTTTCTACTCTCGTTAAATATTTTTTGTATAAATAGCGAAGGTATTCCCTGTTCAAAAAAAACATTCAAATAGTCTTTTAAAAACACACTTTCATTATTTTTTCCATCTTTTCTATTTCTTTTTACCAGACCGTTTAACGATAACCCACAAATAGTTTTTATCCATTCTCCAATAGAAATATTGTTCGGTCCTGTTTGGGTTAAATCTAATGTGTGGGCACTTAATTTTAACTTATTCCGATCCACAATAGTCCATTTTTCTACTAGGTTGTAAATTTCGTCCTGTGTTCTATTTTCGTGTAACAATCCTACCCAAAAAGCAGCCGGCGCTAATTCAAAATTAGCAGGCGGGCGATCTGAACCTCTTACTTCTAATACATTTTTAAATCGAACATTAGTAAATATTTGATGTAATGCAATTTGTATATGTCTATCGGTTAGCTGTTTATTATCAAATAATTCACCTAACCACGAACCAAGGGTTCCTCTATATTTTATAGCATCACCATTGACATCTTCAACAAATATGGCAGGAACGGTTTGAACATATTGAGCATATTTTCTTACTATTTCGTTTTTATTTGTTATTCCATGGTCAACTAAATCGCCGCACCGAGAACTATCCGTATTATTCCAAATTTGATATCGAAGATTATTTTCCCCTGCGACCGTACCTTTCCAAAATGGACTATTTGCAAATAAAATTGAAGCAAGCGGCGAAACACAGTCAGCGATATAAGCCATTTTTTCAGCTTCTTCCTTTGATGAAAAATCAATATTTATTTGGATACTGGAAGTGTTTCGCATCATCCATTGACCTAACTCGCCGGTTTTGATAAACATTTTATCCATTAAACGATATTTTTCATTATCAATCAAAGCAATATCAGAAGGTTCGTACAAGGGCTCTAATGAATACTTTGCCATTTTAAGATTTTCTCGCTTAACTATTTTTAAAACTCGTTCCTTATGCTTTTTATAACCAATGTTGATTTCATGCAAAGATTTCATTGGTGACGATGCCCATTCTAACTGTCCACCTGGTTCAAGCGAATAGCCGGATTTAATTTCATCATTTGATTGCAAACTTATCATTTCTTTTAATAAGTCAGTCGCAGAATAGCTTTCTGCGCTATTTACTGGAATACGCGTTAAGTTTTTGTCGTAAAAAAAACATTCACATTCCACTCCAATCTTTCTTTGTTCGGGTGGCTGAAGATTTGATAAGATTACCGATTCTATCCGTTCAGTTAGATTCATATTATAAGAGGTTACGGTTTTTAATAGACATTTTGCGAGTTAAATAATAAATATGACAGACTAATTATGCTTCGGGTTCTGGTTTCGGTAATATTGAAATATTATATAAAATAATGATAACTTTAGGGTCTATATTAAACTATAAAAAGGATTTTAAATGTCAAAATATGTATTCTTTTTCGGCGGCGGAAAGGCTGACGGAAACGCAAAAATGAAAAATGAACTAGGAGGCAAGGGTGCCAATTTAGCTGAAATGACTAGCTTAGGCATTCCGGTACCTCCCGGATTTACACTTACTACTGATGTTTGTAACTATTATTACGATCATAAATTAAAATATCCTTCTGAATTAGATCAGCAAGTGAATCAAGCAATTCAACAAACAGAAGAAATTATGCAACAGGGATTTGGAGACACTGTTAATCCATTATTGCTCTCAGTGCGTTCCGGTGCCCGACGCTCAATGCCGGGCATGATGGAAACTGTATTGAATATCGGATTAACCAGCAAAACAATTCCGGGATTGATTGCCAAAACAAACAATCCACGTTTTGTATACGATGCATATCGTCGGCTAATTACAATGTATGCCGACGTGGTCATGGAAAAGTCTGAAGGCGCCGATCCAAAAGATGGACGTGGAATACGTCATCGTCTGGAAAGCATCTTAGACAGATATAAGGATAAGAAAGATTACAAATCTGATGTTGATTTAACTGCAGATGATTGGAAATATCTAACTGAACAGTTTAAAGACGAAATAAAAGTTGTTATCGGAAAAGAATTTCCGGACGATCATGTCGAACAACTGTGGGGCGGAATCAGTGCGGTATTCAAAAGCTGGAAAGGTAAACGAGCTGTAAGTTATCGTAAAATTGAAAATATTCCTGGCGAATGGGGAACAGCAGTCAATGTACAGGCAATGGTATTTGGTAATCTTGGCAACAATTCTGCTACTGGTGTTGCATTTACACGTAACCCCGCTACCGGCGAAAACAAATTCTACGGTGAATGGTTAAGAAATGCTCAAGGCGAAGATGTGGTTGCTGGAATAAGAACTCCGCTTCACCTAAATGAATCTACAAAGGCCGAGGGCGACACCGCCGAATCACTAGAGACAGCCTTCCCACAACTATATAAAGATTTAGATAAAATCCGTCTCGACCTTGAACGCCATTATGCTGATATGCAAGACGTTGAATTCACTATTCAAGACGGCCGTTTATGGATGTTGCAAACTCGGGTCGGTAAGCGTAACGGACAGGCAGCCATCAAAATGGCAATTGATATGGTACATGAAAAATTAATTGATAAAAATGAAGCTTTAATGCGTGTCCTGCCAAGTCAATTAGACGAGCTATTGCACCCCATGGTTGATCCTTTGGAAGAATTAAAGGCCTCAGTTTTGGCAAAAGGTCTGCCTGCGGGACCCGGTGGAGCAACTGGACAAATCGTATTTACCGCTGACGATGCCGAAGAACAAGCCGGACAGGGTAAAAAAGTGATTTTAGTGCGCGACGAAACATCGCCGGAAGACGTACACGGTATGCATGCCGCAGTTGCGATCTTAACATCCAAGGGTGGTATGACAAGCCACGCTGCATTGGTTGCTCGCGGATGGGGTAAGTGCTGTATCGTTGGTTGTGAAGCTTTGCATATTTCTGCAAAAAACAAAACCCTTGAAGTCGGTGATAAAACATTAAAAGAAGGAGACTGGCTTACTTTAAACGGAACAACCGGAAAGATTTATGAGGGCTCATTACCGCTTAAGGATGCCAATCCTGATTCGAATCTAGAATACGCGGAATTAATGGAATGGGCAGATGAAGTCCGTACGCTTGGTGTTAGAACTAACGCTGACCGTCCGGAAGATGCTGATTTGGCACGGAAATTCGGCGCAAAAGGTATCGGCCTGTGCCGCACGGAACATATGTTTTTTGATCCGCAAAGAATCTTGGCAATCCGCAAAATGATTCTAGCCAAATCTAAAAAAGAACGCCGAGCTGCTGTTATGGAATTATTGCCATATCAAAAAGCTGATTTTAAAGGTATTTTGGATGCCATGCATGATTTACCGGTAACTATTCGTTTACTGGATCCTCCTTTGCACGAGTTTATTACTCTTGATGCTGATGGACTTTCGGAATTAGCCGATGAATTAAACGTGGCGCGCAGAGAAATCCAAAAACGAATTGACGAGTTACATGAATTTAATCCGATGCTTGGGCATCGCGGATGCCGTTTAGGTATTGCCTATCCCGAAATAACCGAAATGCAAGCACGCGCCATATTAGAAGCTGCTGCAGAATTAACAAAAGAAGGTAAATCTGTACATCCTGAAATAATGATCCCGTTGGTTGGCTCGCTTGCTGAATATAAAAATCAGGAAGCAATTGTTCGCACTATTGCCGATAAAGTAATGGCTGAACAAAATATCAAATTTAAATATCTTGTCGGCACAATGATCGAATTGCCACGCGCTTGTTTGGTTGCTGATGAAATTGCTAAAGCAGCAGAATTCTTTAGCTTTGGTACTAACGACTTAACCCAAACTACTTACGGCTTTAGCCGTGATGATATTGGCGGGTTTTTGCCGGTTTACTTAGAAGAAAAGATATTGCCGGTCGATCCATTCCAAAGTATTGACCAAGACGGCGTAGGACAATTGGTGGAGATGGCGGTTCAAAAAGGTCGTTCAGTTCAACCAAAAATCAAACTTGGTATTTGCGGTGAACACGGTGGCGATCCTGAAAGTATTTACTTTTTCCATAATGTTGGATTAGACTATGTAAGTTGTTCGCCTTTCCGGGTTCCAGTAGCAAGATTAGCTGCGGCAAGAGCGGTGTTATTGGAAAAATAATTCCTATTTCAAATATAATTGGATAAAAGAAACCGCCCTTTCGGCGGTTTCTTTATTTAAAATGGATTCCCGGCCAAATTGGGAATGATAGTTAATTTTATGTGCGATTAAGACTAAACAGGTTCAAACTCTGCAGTAAAATGTCGTAAGAATTTGGGTTGTTTGGTGATCTTCATTCCTTTGATGTTTTCACGATTTTTATAGACATCCCTGGCCACTTCCAAAACATAGTCTATATGACTTTGTGTATGTGTACGGCGGGGCAGGGCAAGGCGCACTAATTCCATCTCAGACGGAGTTTCCTTTCCTGTTTTTGGATCAATTTTGCCGAACATTACCGAGCCAATCTCCACTGTTCTAATTCCTCCCTCTAAATACAATTCCACAGA
>Ga0316201_10002315_pt1 | contig 13506 bp, 10 predicted proteins | sample CS6wburrow_MG_FD_204516 | JGI IMG/M metagenome (GOLD analysis project Ga0316201, IMG submission 204516) | Coastal sediment microbial communities from Delaware Bay, Delaware, United States - CS-6 worm burrow | ecosystem: Environmental > Aquatic > Marine > Coastal > Sediment | place: USA... | reverse complement strand
CGGACGTGACCGCTATGACGGGCGTTATGATGATCGGCGCTATGACAATAGCCGCGACCGGGGTGGTTACTCCAGGCCACGTGATGGCGGGCAAAACTACAATCTCTATCGTGACGAATCGCAACGTGCCAGGGTCACCAAAACCCGCGATAAGCAGCCAATCACGTCAAACAGGTACGCCGCGGATAACAGGCGGATAGATTATAAAGGCAGTGATGGGCGACGGGTTCAAAGCTACACGGGTAAGCGCAAGACCGAACGCAACCGGACAGGGCCGGTGAGCACGTCCGAGTTACGCTCCAAGGCCAGGGTGCGGGATGTCAATCATGAGTCAAGCCGCAGCTTATTGCTGGCCGACAACAGCGGCAAGGTCTATAGCAAAGCGGATCGTAAGTCGAACCGGTATTCCCGCCTCGGTGGTGTAGGGAGCAGCGAACGCTCAACTAGCCTGGCTTCTGTGCAACCAACCAGGACACGGACTTTAACTAACCGGGATACACGGCAATCACCTCTGACAGGTAGAAACCCTGCCCGCCAGTCGCAGCAAAAAGCAACCGACTACAGGCAACGTGCGCCCGTGGCGGGAAAAACATCTGGCAGAAAGTCGCAAGCAAAGACACCTGGTTACGATACAAGACAGCGGTCATCAACAGCCAACAAGGCCTCTAAACGCTCTTCGCAACCCAGGCAACCTGTCAATACCACGAGGCAGCGCACCGTGGTAGCGGCCAACACGCCCGCGAAACAGCCGCGGCAAGTGACCAGCAGAAATTCATACGGAAAGAAACCGGTGCGAAAAGTTTCCGCACCGGCAAAAAGGCAAAACAGCCCATCGCGCGCTCCTCAAACCAAAAGCTCAAGAAGCGGACCACAAAAGAGCTCACCCGTCCAGAAAAGTTCACGAAATAGCAAGCAGAAGTCCAGCTATCAGCGGAGCAGGTCAAAATCAAGTAGTGGTGGAGGAAAACGTAATAGCGGACGTCGCTCCGGAAACCAGTGAAGCATGATCAACTGAAGCACTTGATCTTAAATAAAGACGCCGCATGGAGGGAGTACGGCGTCCAGCCTTCGTCAACATTCCGGCTGCTGCCGGTTGCTGACAGCTAAGAACTAAGCCCCCCAGGCTGTAAAATGTTCGGGTGGCGAGAACATGATGAATAAATACCACACCCAGGCTTAACCTGAGCTTAAGTTAGTATTAAGCAAGCAATAAGGCAGCTTGTGGAACGGCGGTGGGTACTGTGGATGGTTCACTCGCCACTCTGTTGGTGAATGAGCGATTTGTTTACAGACCTCTTGAAGCGCGATCGACGGCGGTTATCAGCGCACGTCCCTTGTCGCGGGTTTCCTGCCATTCTTTTTCGGCATCTGAATCGACAACGATGCCAGCACCCGCCTGCACATGCAGCTTACCGTCGTGAATAACCGCGGTGCGAATTGCAATGGCAAGATCGGTATCATCATGCCAACTGATATAGCCCACGGCACCTGAATAAATATTGCGTTTGACCGGTTCAAGTTCATTGATGATTTCCATCGCCCGGAATTTTGGTGCACCCGACAGCGTTCCTGCCGGAAATGCAGCCCGTATGGCATCCATCGCACACAATTCATCGTCAAGATCAGCCTGCACTTCCGAAACGATGTGCATGACATGGGAATACCGTTCAATAATCATCTGGTCGGTCATTTCAACACTACCTGTCTTTGCAACACGACCCACATCGTTACGACCCAGGTCGATCAGCATCAGGTGCTCAGCGCATTCCTTCGGATCTTTCAATAATTCCTCGGCCAAAGCCTGATCCTCTGCGTGAGATTTACCACGCTTGCGTGTACCGGCAATCGGTCGCAATGTGACACGGCGGTTCTGTACACGAACAAGCACTTCGGGTGATGAGCCGACGATCTGGGTATCACCAAGATCGATAAAGTACATATAAGGTGAAGGATTCAGGGCCCGCAGTGAACGGTACACATCCAATGGTCTGGCCGTGAATGGCACACTCATACGCTGCGAAAGAACCACCTGGAAGATATCGCCTGCCAGTATGTATTCCCTGCTTTTCTTAACTGCAGCAACAAAGTCCTTGCGGTTGAATCCATAGGAAAAATCTTCCTCCTGTACAGCCTCACCCGAGACCCTCAGACCGTAAGCCGTGCCGGCCGAACGCAATTGATGCTCTATCTCGTCCAGTCTTTGCTGCGCCTTTTCAAAGGCATTTGGCAGATCCGGATCGGCATGAACAATCAACCACAAACGGCCCTCCAGGTTATCCAGTACCGCCACTTCCTCAGACAGTAACAACTCAATATCAGCCGTGCCCAGATCATCCCTTTTGTCCAGACATTTGAGTTTCGGCTCGATCAATTGCACCGTTTCGTAACCAAAGTAGCCAACCAAACCGCCACTGAACAGAGGCAGTTCATCCAGTTGTGGCACATTGAACGCCGCCTGCAGTCTGGCAATATGTTCAAGCGGATCCAAAACTGTTTCCTCATGGACTCCATGACCATCATCGGTGGTGGTGAAAGTGTGGCCACGTACTGTATAGCGGCGCCGGCAGGGTAAGCCGATAATCGAGTACCGCCCCCATGTTTCACCGCCCTCAACCGACTCCAGGAGGTAGGAATTTGTCCCTTCTGCCAGTTTCAGGTAAACCGACAATGGTGTATCCAGATCGGCCAGTACGGACCGGAAAACCGGTATCCGGTTATAGCCTTCAGAACGCAACTGCTCGAATCGTTCGTTGTTCACCCAGGGGGTTCCCTTTTGTAAGAAGCGCTGGAAAAAGGCGATTCTAACAAGAATCAGTCACAGGAATCAGCCAATTGACCCTGATGAGATACGCGATAGACAAAATATCCTGTCAGCTTGCCCGAAATGACAGGCTTTTCATCCCGGCTACGACCTCCACTCTGCCAATCGTGATTTATTCGATTAGACTTAGTCTGTTGATCAATCACTTGTTTCGGAGGTATTGGAATGAAAAATTATTCCCGTTTGGTGAGCTTGCTCATCTCGAGCTTGTTCCTTGTGTTCTCAATCCAGGTATTAGCTGAGCCGGCCAATACCGCCGGTTTTGTCAACTCCATTACTGAGGGAGGGCCATGCGGTCATGGGGGTATCGGTAAATTACATTACCTGCAAAATTCCGATAAAAGTAATGGCTATGAAGTTACCGTCAGGACCACTGAAATGCATGAGGGTGAAAAGAAGGAAACTCTGAAGTCACTCAGCGTCAAGGCTGGCGGTAAAAAACACCTGGGCTGTAGTTTCTCGGATATTATGCCGCTGACCACTTACGAGCGGACAATTGTCAGCGAGGCCAGGAACTCCTGAGTTAAACAGGCAGGCGAATGGTGAATTCGACGCCCCTGTCATCCGGCAGGTTGCGGGCGCTCACTTTGCCACCATGCGCCTCGGCAACCAGCCGGACAATGTGCAGGCCAAGACCAAGATGTTGACCACCCGCCCGTTTGTCCCGCAGGGATACCAGCGAATCAAATAATTGTTCATGCAGAACGTCAGGCAGACGGGTACCCTCATTGGCTACACAAATCAGCCAGGCGCTTTCTTCACGTTTTAGTGAAATGTCTATCTCACAATCCGGGGCACTCAGGCTGATGGCGTTATCGACCAGCTTATCCAATGCCTGCGCAATCAGCTCCGGGGCGCAACGAAGCTCGCAGCTTTCAGCCGGCAAACCAAGCTTAATCGTGCGTCGTGAATTAACCGAGCGATAGGCATCAACACAATGTCTCAGCATTTCTCCAAGGTTAATGGTTTCCCAATCAGCCGTTCTGACGGAGCCTTCCAGACGTTGGGCTTCGCTCATGGCAGATACGATGGCTGCCTGTCTATCCAGACCTTCCTGTGCTCTTGACAGGTACTGCCGGGTGTTGGGGCTGAGGTTTTGACTGGCGAGATTTTCCAGTGAGGAGCGGGTAATCGCAATCGGTGTTTTTAGTTCGTGGGACAAACGGCCGGCGAGCTTTTGCAGGTAGTGGGTATATTCCGCCACGGCTCTGAGCAGCTTCTCGGTATTACGCGCCAATTCGCCCAGTTCATCAGCCGAGGTGGTCAGAGGCAGATCCGAAACCCGGCCGCTGTCATCCATGGCACGACTGACAGCACCACTGAGTTTTTGCACGCGGTGCGACAGGCGTGAAGCAAACAACCACAAGCCCGCGGTGAGAACCACAACCAATAGCAGTGCGATCATCGAAAACCGGCCCAGGGCCCGGTTGGTCATCAATAACAGGCCTTCGGACCGGGTTTCAAGAACCATCGCACCAATTGCCTTGCCGCGCGGGTATGCGGCCATCAGTTGATCGTCAAAAACCGGCACTGCCACCAGGTTGTAAACTGCAGCACTTTCAGCGTCACGGTTCCACAAGGTGCCGTTGCCACCCTGTAATGCCGTGTTAACCACTTCTGCTTCAATACGAACCGGCCAGGCTGGCGGGGCCTGGCGAAGCGGCATTTCAGAGTCAGCAACCGCCTGGTAAAGCATGCGTTTTGCCCAGGTCAATTCACTGTTGTTGGTGTCTGACGGACCGGAATCTGCCACCACCCAGGCTTCAGACTGAACCAGCCAGGCACGTGTATTTACCGGGACGATCTTTGCCAACCACTGTGAAAGCCCGTCATTGCGACTGACCAGTTCCAACCACTGTCCTTGTTGCCTGCCATTTAGCGTACCGGCATAGCGTTCAAATGAAACACCCTGCATGGTGAACGCGGGGGCCACTGCACCGATACTGATACGTTCAACATCACCGGGCAAACTCAGCTCAAGTGTGTATCCATCGGCGTCATCCATCCAGGCAGCGTTCAGGCGGGTGCCATTGCCACCCTGGCTATTAACCGTCAACGGGCCGGGGGCCTCGCTTGATATCATGTAACTGAACTGACCCCGGTTACTTTGCACATAAAGCACCACACCGGCTCTCTCACCGGCATCAGCTGTGCCGGTATTGAATGTGGTTGCCCTGATATCCCCCGGATCGGTAACCTTGACCGCCAGGTAAAAATGAGTACCGAACCGACCGGCCAGAAGATCCAGCTTCAACAGGCCACCGGCAGACTCAAATGAAAGATTCTGGTTGACCTCCGGCCAATCAGTTAAATAACCGTCAGCAATGGGTTCCATCGCCAATTGGCGCAGTGGCAAGGCCTGTCCACGGGCAAGCCTGAGCTCCGCCCTATATTCCGAAGGCAAAACCTGCGTTAGTGTATGTGCGGACCCCAGCAAGGCGTTTTCCTCGGCCTGGCGGAGGAAGTTCTCCAACTCCTGTACCAGTTTCCAACCGGACCATGGCAGCAAAAGTGTCAACAGGGATAGCGCCAGTAGCTGGTTTCTTAGTCGCATTGCTTTTGCCGGGATTCAGCCTGTAGAACTATTCCAACGGTAACCCGCACCATACACGGTATCCAGTTTGTCAAAGGACTCATCGATTTCTTTAAATTTGCGCCGAATACGTTTTATGTGGCTGGTAATCGTCTGGTCATCAACAAGTATATTGGCATCATCCATTAATTGCTGGCGCGAGCGGACACTGCCGGGGCGGCGGGCAAGCGAGTGAACAATCCATAGTTCGGTTACCGTCAATGGAACCGAATTTCCTTTCCATTGGACCTCCATGCGGTCAACAGAAAGACGCAGATGACCGCGCTCAATCCAGGGGTCGATGTTTTGCTCACCGGATAACATTTCAACACGCCGAAACAGGACTATGATCCTGGCCATCAGGTGCGGCAGGCTAATGTCTTTCGTGAGGTAATCATCGGCACCCAGCCTGAGACCGGAGATCACATCCGGATCGGAGTCCCTGGCGGTCAGGAACATGATCGGCAATATACGCGACATAGCCCTGAGCTCTTTACACAACTCAAACCCGCCTTCAACATCATCACCAAGACCGACGTCAATGATGACCATGTCGGGCAGTCGGCTACTAAATGCCGCCAGTGCGCTTTTGCGGTCTGCATATCCACTCACCTGGTAGCCCTGGCGGCGCAGGGCGTCCTCAAAGTTTCGGCGAATGGCAATCTCGTCTTCGACAATCGCTATACGTCTCGGCATATCAATCCCTGTTGTTTTAACTACATTAGTTTAAGGCTTCATGACCCGGGCTTGCATCCACTACGGGGGCATTGCCATATTTTTGCCCCATTCAGGTCTGTTTCTTACTCTTTTCAGCCACGGTATATGCATTTGGAGACGGTTTAATAGGTACGAGATAAACCAGGGGAGTCAGAACATGCCCATGCCTTCAAATGTAAAACCCGTCAGCAAGCTGCCCCAACCCGATTCGATCCGTGACGAACTGGAAAAACAGGCCTGGATTCAAAATCCAAAACTGGCAAATCGTCTGAACAACCGGCGGGTGGATGGTCAACATCACAACACCAGTTGTTCTGAAAGCGCCCGGCGGATCAAAAGCTGGCAGGACCGCACCCTGTTGGTAATCATTGCTGTTTTACTGGTGCTGTTGGTCATTCGTGCAGAAACTGCGATCGCAGTTGAGCAGGAATGGGGCCTGCAAATGACAAGTGACTCCGGCGTATTCACCGAACTGGCGATTGATACCAATATCCGGCTTGACATCACCGGTCTGGTGGCAAGGGTCGAAATCACCCAGCAGTTCACCAACAACGGCAACCACTGGGCCGAAGGTATCTATCGTTTTCCGCTACCGGGCGGTGCTGCCGTCGACCGCATGCGTATCAAGGTAGGTGAGCGTGTACTGGAAGGTGAAATACAGGAGAAGGAAAGCGCCAGGCTTTCCTACCAGAAAGCCCTGGAAGCGGGCCAGACTGCCACAATTGTGGAACAACAACGCCGCAATCAGTTTGAAACCCGGTTGGCCAATATCGGTCCGGGGGAATCCATTGAAATTACCATCGGCTACCTGCAAAACGTCAGCTACAGCGATTTCAGCTATCACCTGCGTTTGCCCATGACCTTCACACCACGCTGGGAGCCAGGCCGTTTGTCCGCCGGGGAGCCCGCATCTGCTCAATCGCCTGCACCTCGACTTATACCCGCTGGCTCAGCTACGGGCCATCGGCTCAAATTGCAGGCGAAGCTGGTCAGTTCAGCGAAATTTGCCGCCATTGAAAGCCGTTACCACGATGTCGATATCCGGCAGGTTGATAACGGTTATACGATTGATTTACTTAACCCTGATGAATTAAGCGACCGCGACTTTGAACTGAGCTGGACCCCCGCACTGCAATCCCAGCCGAGTGCTTCACTGACCACTTTCAACGACGGTGAATCAGTTTATGCCCAACTGATGCTGGCGCCGCCACTCGCAGAATCGGTAGCCCCCCAAGCGAGGGAAGTGGTGCTCATCATTGATACATCCGGCTCCATGGAGGGAGCCTCACTGGCACAGGCTAAAGCAGCGCTCCTGCATGCACTCAAGTCCCTCGGCAACGATGAGTATTTCAATCTGCTGCAATTCAATTCCCACACGGAGCAGCTTTTTGATCAGTCTGTGCAGGTATCACAAAGCAGCCTTTATGTAGCGCAGAACTTCATCACGGGACTGCACGCCAATGGCGGTACGGACATGGCGCCGGCACTCAGAACTGCTTTGACCCTGCCGGAAATACCACAGCTGATGCGCCAGGTGGTGTTTATCACCGATGGTGCCGTGGGGAATGAAACTGAACTTTTGCAGAAGGTCGCCCAGGACCTCGGTGACAGTCGTATGTTCACCGTTGCCATCGGACATGCACCCAACAGCTGGTTTATGCGCAAAGCCGCTGAAATCGGGCGTGGCAGCTACGTCCATATTGCTAAGCCCGATGAGGTCGAGGAACAGATGTCCGCACTCTGGGGCCGGATTCAATTACCCGCCCTGACCGATATTTGTGTCGATTGGGGAACCTCTGCCGAGTACTACCCCGAGGTCATTCCGGATTTGTACGCCGGTGAACCCTTGTGGCTGCTCGCCCGCCTGCCCTCGGAACCGGCCATTGTCGGTCTATGCGGCAACCTGAACGGGCTGGACTGGAATCTGCATGTTAACGGCTGGGACGCCGTGGGCAGTGCCCCCGGTGAGGACAACCTGGCCAAACTGTGGGCCCGCAAAAAAATCGAAGCCCTGGAAGACAGCCTGATGTTCGGTACAGATCCTGAACTGACACGTCTGGAGATTACCAGCCTGGCACTCGATTATGGTCTGCTGACCCGTCATACAAGCCTGGTTGCCGTCGACAAAACCCCACGCCGCGAGAATGGTGAATCGCTGGCGCTGACCGACATCCCCGGCCTGTTGCCAGCCGGCAACTCCACAAAGCTTACGGGTTATCCGAAGACTGCAACCGGTTGGCTCGCGCAACTGTTGCTGTCCGTGTTTGTTCTGCTGCTGGCAACTTCGATGCTGTTGTTCAGCGGCAACCGTTTACCAATGACGAAAACCGCCGTAGTACCGTAAATACTTAGCCGTGAGCCTCCTCCATTTGCTAAGACGTCACTGGTTATTGGCGGTGGTGAGCTTCACCGCCGCCGTCTTTTCTCTGGACGCACTGTGGATACCTGTCAAGGCCGAACTGGCCCAGCACCTGCTGGAAAGGGCCTGGTTACGCACCCTGGCAGGGGAGCCCGATGCAAAACCCTGGCCATGGGCGGATACCCGCGCCGTTGCAGTACTGGAGGTGCCCCGGCTTGGTCTGCGCGAGATCGTGCTGGAAGGTAGTTCGGGCCGGAATCTTGCCTTCGGGCCAACGTTGGTGAATTCAGGCCGGCTTGAGCTATCGTCCGACCGGATACTCAGCGGTCACCGTGATACGCATTTCAGCTTTCTGAGGGAGTTAAAAACCGGCGACCTGTTGCGTCTGCGCACCGTCAATGAAATACGCGACTACAGGGTAAGCTGGCAGGAAGCTGTCGATAGCCGTGGGCAGCAACTGGTCATCGATGACAGGATCGATCGTTTAACCTTACTCACTTGCTACCCCTTTGACGCAGCAATGCCCGGTGGGCCATTGAGATGGGTGGTAACCGCATTACCAGAATCGTAGGCTCAGACGCCTGTCACGCACCCTGCATGTGAAACAATCTCGGGTATTAGCCGTCTATGCTTTTCCGCATCTTCGCAATGGTTTCGGCATAATCATCGGTACCAAAAATCGCCGACCCGGACACAAAGGTATCAACCCCGGCGCGGGCCAGGCTGCCGATATTGTCTACCGTGACACCACCATCAATCTCGAGCCTGATTTCACGGTCAGTGGCGTCAATCATGTCCCTGACGCGACTGATTTTTTCCATCACATAAGGGATGAAACTCTGCCCGCCAAAACCGGGGTTAACCGACATCAACAACACCATATCGAGTTGCTCGAGGGTCCAATCCAAAACACCCAGGGGCGTGGTTGGATTAAATACCAGGCCGGCTTCACAGCCATTTTCCTTGATCAGGTTAATGGTGCGATCCACATGGATGCTGGCCTCCGGATGAAAGGTGATGATACTGGCACCGGCGCGTGCGAACTCAACAACCAGGTCATCAACCGGTTGCACCATCAGGTGAACGTCAATGGGGGCCGTAATACCGTATTTGCGCAGGGCCTTGCAAACCATCGGGCCAATCGTCAGGTTGGGTACGAAATGGTTATCCATTACATCAAAATGGACCCAGTCCGCCCCTGCATCGAGAACGGCCTGTGTATCTTCACCCAGGCAGGCAAAATCTGCGGAAAGAATTGAAGGGGAAATAACACTGTGCTGCTTCATGCTAGTCTCCGGTTTGGATCAGAGAATCTCTGAATAACTCATCATTGGAGTATATCGCGATTTCATAATATACGGGAACTATATTCTATTTAATATGTTTTGATGCCTTTATCTTGTCGTAAGCGGCGTTGATTTCACGCACCCGTTTTTTTGCTATTTCCATCATTTCTTCGGGCAGGCCCTGTGAACTCAATTTGTCAGGATGATATTGAGAGACCAGCTTGCGGTATGCCTTTTTAACCTCCTGTTCACTGGCATCAGACGTCAGTCCTAATGCGGCGTAAGATTTTGACAAAATCAGGCCCGTGTTGGTTGCAGGTTGGTAGTGACCGGGATCAGGTTCCGGCTCAACTTTGCCTTCTGCTTCACGCGCACGCAGCATGGCCAAAAACACATTGATAGGGATATTCAGTACCGTGCGCACCCGCTCGAGGATGGCGTCTTCACCCACGCTCAGTGTGCCATCAGTGATGGCGGCTTCAAGCAGTAACTCCATAAATATGACACGCAACTCGTACCGATGCCTGGAGTGTTTGGCAAAATCCTGTAAAACCCCATGTAGATCAAACTCAGGGTTCATACCCTGCTGGAAAAAACGAATTGCAAGCTGCCGTTCCGTCGGGGTCAGAAGCATACGTTGCATCAGGTTCTCTGCGGCTTCTATTTCGACTTTTGTAATACGACCATCTACCTTGCTAATTTGCCCGAGGGTACAGAACAATGAGCGGAAGAACTTATCGCGGGTGCGGTTAGTGCCTTTCAGCCCTGTAAGAAACCGATCCAGCATATGACCAATTAAAACACCCAGAACCAGACCCAGGATACCGCCACGCATCAGGCCGATGACGCCACCAAGCAGCTTCCCCCACCAGTAGCCGGGTATCTTGAAACCGGGATTATTCGACAACGCTTTATTTCCTTGTTCGTAGCTGAGAGCCGCAAGTATATAATCGCAGTTTAGCGCGTCACAGCAAAAAAGGAACAAAAGGTGAACAATCCATCCATCACACCCCATGAAACGACCTATACCACCGACATGCTAGATTGCCTGACATTGATACACCAGGGCAAGGTGCGTGACAGTTTCGCGCTTGATGAAAACCACATGCTGATCGTTGCCTCGGACCGTCTTTCGGCTTTTGATGTGGTCCTGCCCGACCCGGTTCCCGGCAAAGGCATACTATTAACAAAGATTTCAAACTTCTGGTTTGAAAAAACGCGTGACATAATCGACAACCACCTGACCGGCATACCCATCGGAGATGTCATAGCCGAGCCACGCCTGACGGCCATGCTTGAAGACCGTTCCGTCATCGTTCGCCGGCTCGAACCCCTGCCGGTGGAAGCCATCGTTCGCGGTTACCTGATCGGATCGGGCTGGAAGGACTACCAGCAAACCGGTTCCGTTTGTGGCATCCCTCTACCATCGGGACTGCGCCAGGCAGAAAAGCTACCGGATGTTCTGTTCACACCCTCAACCAAGGCCGCGGCCGGTGATCATGATGAAAATGTTGATTTCGCGACCATAGTCAATTTGATCGGTGAGGATCTGGCTGTTCAGGTCAGGGACGCCAGTATCAAAATATATGAATTTGCTGCTCGCTATGCGTTGGAACGTGGAATTATCATTGCCGATACCAAGTTTGAGTTTGGGCTAGATGGCGATGGGCATCTGTACCTGATGGACGAGGTCCTGACACCCGATTCTTCGCGCTTCTGGCCCAAGGACAGCTGGCAACTCGATACCAGCCCACGCAGTTTTGATAAACAATTTGTACGTGACTACCTCGAAACACTGGACTGGAACAAACAGGCGCCGGGTCCACGACTGCCGGCGGCTATCATTGAATCAACCGTGCAAAATTACACAAGAGCCTGTCAAATACTGACCGGAAGCATCTGCGAAACCAAATAGCGTGGAATTAACAGAACCAGTGGGATTCTCTAGAAGCCCTGGCTTTGTGAATGACAATTTCGGTCGGGTTCCTGACGTTTTTGGGTAATATTAATTTTGTTTTTGTTATGGCCAACTTGTTCAAAGCCACTTACTATGATCTATCAAATTGATTTGATAGTTTTTTTAATGATTATTTGTCTACTTTCTGATCATTTATTTTTTCGGCTCGAATTTTGCATGTATAGTATTGCCAGGAAAGGCATGGCGTTTTCAGCAGGGAAGCTGGAACGCCTGGTAAATTTAGTCGCCACCACAACATTGCCAAGGACGGGATGGCGTTTTCAACAGGGAAGTTGGAGCGTTGACCAATTAGATCGCCACCAGGGAAGGGGCTTATCGTGTTAATACTTACAAGACGGGTAGATGAAAAACTCAGAATTGGAGATGACGTGACTGTCACAGTGATTTCCGTCAAGGGACACCAGATACGCTTTGGTATTGACGCACCACGTCACATAACGGTAAACCGCGAAGAGGTTCACCAACGGATTCTGAAAGAAAAGCAAGATGAGAAAGATAAGAAAGTCACCGATATCGTCAAGCGACGCACTTGAGAGCCTGATAGCAGGCCTGGTGAGAATTCATCACTCTTCCAGCGATTCCTCGTAAGCCTCAGCGTCTTTCAGGCCATCCAACTCTTCAGTGTCTATCAGTTCAACCTCGAACAACCAGCCATCGCCGTAAGGATCGGCGTTGATCAGTGCCGGATCTGATTCGAGGTCTTCATTGATCGCAACCACCAGGCCGGACACCGGCGCGTAAATATCAGACGCAGCCTTTACCGACTCGACAACTGCACAGGGGTCGCCCTGGCTGATCTCATCGCCCACAACCGGTAGTTCAACGAATACCAGGTCACCGAGCGCTTCCTGAGCGTGGTCAGAAATTCCAATGCGTGCGTTGCCGTTGTCCTCGGTACTGACCCATTCATGCGATTCCGTATACTGCAAGTGTGATGGAATATTGCTCATGTCGTTCTGCCCTTTGCTAATGGATGGACTCTTTGCTTCACTTGAGAACAGGATTCTAGCTGTTAAATGACACCCTCGCAAACCGTTCCGTTACGTGCGAATGGGGGTTTTACAATGCTGCACTCCAGTAACCTGCCACGGATATCGACCTGGCAGCTTTGGGCCGCATCTTTGGGTAAGCGAGCGAGTGCGATTGCCTTTTGCAAAGTGGGGGAAAAACTTCCACTGGTCGTCACACCTTCGCCGGCTTGGGTAATGACCCGTTGGCCGGGCCGCAACACACCACGACCCCCTAAAACCAGGCCGACTAACTTGTTCCTAACCCCGCGTTCCTTTTGTTCAAGCAACGCATCCTTGCCTATGAAAACGCGCTCATCCTTTAATGCCACGGTCCAGCCCAGGCCCGATTCAAGTGGTGTTACGTCGTCGTCCATATCCTGGCCATACAGGTTCATACCCGCTTCAAGACGCAGCGTATCCCGGGCACCCAGACCGCAAGGTGCTACACCGGCGAGCAACAGCTGATCCCAGAGTGCGACTGCTGAATCAGCCGGCAGCGAAATTTCGAAACCATCTTCACCGGTATATCCGGTACGTGAAATGAACGCGTCTCCAAACTGTCCCGTATTGAACGGTTTCATTTCCGCTGCGACCTTTGCGTCGCCTTCCGACAACAGGGCCAAAACCGCTTCGCGTGCGGCGGGGCCCTGAACGGCAATCATGGCCAGTTCAGGTCGCTCCGTCACGATCACATCAAATGCCCTTGCCTGTAATGCAATCCACGCCAGGTCCTTATCGTGAGTGGCAGCATTCACTACCATCC
>Ga0316201_10002314_pt1 | contig 13507 bp, 8 predicted proteins | sample CS6wburrow_MG_FD_204516 | JGI IMG/M metagenome (GOLD analysis project Ga0316201, IMG submission 204516) | Coastal sediment microbial communities from Delaware Bay, Delaware, United States - CS-6 worm burrow | ecosystem: Environmental > Aquatic > Marine > Coastal > Sediment | place: USA: Delaware... | reverse complement strand
TTCAGCCCGGGAATGGTCTCGCAGTCGTCGTGTCGCTCGAGGTCGTAGAACGCGTCGGTCCCCGGCTTGCGGCCCAGTTCCGGAATGTACGGCAGTGCGGACACGGCAACGAGCCAGATCATCGAGATCCCGACGCCGATGAAGACGCCTTGGAGGATGCCGAACGTCATCACACCCAGCAGCGCGGCGAGTGCGGCCACGAACTCGTACCGCTTCACCTGGGCCAGTCGCTTCATCTCGCCGACGTTCATCATCCCGAGCGTCACCGCTTCGATGATGATCGCACCGAGGACCGCCTCGGGCAGTTTGGAGAAGATCGGGGCGAGCACGAGCAGAGTCAGGATGACGAAGCCGCCCTGGGCAAGGCTCGACACCTGCGATCGCGCCCCGGCGCCGTCGTTGACGGGACTCTTCGAGAGGCTGCCGTTGTTGAAGAACCCCTGGAACATGCTCGCCGACACGTTCGACATGCCCTGGGCGAGCAGCTCCTGGTCGACGTCGACGCGATAGTTGTGCTTGCTCGCATATTCGCGCACACCGGCGGTCGTCACCGAGAACCCGATCAGCACCAGCCCGACCGCCGCCCCGATCACCGTCTCCCAGTTGTCCATGACGAGTTGGACATCCGGAATCGACGGCGCCGCCAACCCTCGGGGGACGTCCGCGATCAGCTCCACCCCGCGGTCGCCCAGCCCGAAGATCAAGGTCAGTGCAATGCCCAGGACCACCGCCACCAGCTCGGCCGGAACCTTCGGCACCAGGAACTTGAGACCGAACAACAACACCAACGCCGCAACGCCGAGCACGACCGTCGTGCGATTCGCATCGGGCAACGACGCCGCCCAGTCCCACAGCTTCTGCCACGTGTTCGAACCGGACTTCTCGGTTCCCGTGAGCTTGAACAGCTCACCGGACACCACGTTGATGGCGACACCGAAGATGAACCCTGTCAGCACCGCCGCCGACAAGAACTCTGCGATCCAACCCATCTTGAGCACCGCCATGACGATGAACACGACTGCAGCGACGAGCGTGATCGCCGCTGCGATCGCCACTGCGTCGTCGGAGCCCGCGGCACCGATCGAGACGACCGCGGCCCCCAACACCGGGGCGGTCGACGAACCCGGGCCCTGCACCAGCTGCTTCGACGTGGTGAAGAGCGCGAAGACGATCATGCCGAACGCCGCGGCGTACAACCCGTTCTGGACCGGGACGCCGGCCAGCGACGCGTAACCGAGCGATGTGGGCACCATCAGCGCCCACACCGACAGCCCGGCGATCACATCCTTCGTCAACCATGAACGCTGATACTGGGGCAGCCAGACCAGGATCGGAATGAACCGCTTGATCGAGCCCTTCGCCGATGTCGGCGTCGCTACGGCCTGGCCGCCCTCAGTACTCATCGTGCGTCAGCTCTCGGCTTCAGCGTCCTTCTGGAGCTCGGCGGTGTCCGCTTCGAGCTGCTTCTCCTCGACCTTGTCGGCCTTGGCCATGACGCCTTCGATCTTCGCGCCCATGTCGGACACGCCGACCACGATGAGACCAGCCTGTCCTGCGTCGAGATTCTCGCCGAGCTCCTTGAGGTCTTTGCGGCTCATGCCGGCCGCTGCGTGCCCGGCGAGCGCGCCCAAGGCCGCGCCGCCGCCGGTCGTCGCAGCCAACAGGCCGCCACCGATCGCGGCCGCCGGGAAGAGCGCGATGACCAGGCCGGTGGCGAGGCCGACGGTTCCGCCGCCCACCGCACCGACACGAGTCGGCGTCTCGTGCTTCTTGACGATCTTGACCTTGCCGTTCCCCTTGCGCTCGATGACGGCGGCATCGTAGGCGTCGATCAGGCCCTCCTTGGTGTGGAGGTCGTGAACCGCGTCGTAGTCGGCCTTCGCGTCATCGACGCTCGAGTACACCCCGACGTACGCCATGAATGTGTCCATTGCCATGTCTCGCTCCCTTGGTCGTTGACTTGCTTGACAAGGCCATCCTGATGGCGACCCGCGCAGCAGCAGTCATGCAACCTGGGTGATCCGATCACCGGCGGGATCGACGGGCGAATCAGCGAGGTCAGCCGAGCACGCTCGGCGCCAGCAGGCCCAACTCCCGGGCACGGTCGACCGCCTCGCTGCGACCGGACACCGCCAGCTTCCGGTAGATCGAGTTGGTCTGGGTGCTCACCGTGTTTCTCGACACGTACAACCGTTCACCGATCTCCTTCAGCGAGAGATGCGTCTGCAGATACGGCAACAAACGGAGTTCCGCACTCGACAGCGCCGTCCCGTGCAGATCGGTCGGCCAGCGACTCAGCGTCTCGCGGAGCACGTCGGTGCGCGCGTTGAAGCGACCGAGCTTCGGCCGCCGGTACAGCACCCCTTCGGTCTCCTGCAGCAGCATCCTGGCCGCCTCGGGATCGCCCAGCGCGAGGTGTGTATCGGCCATCTCGAGACGCAACCACGCCGCGCCCCACGGGTTCACCCAGGTGACCGACGTCCGCAGTCGCATCGCCCGGAACAACGATGCACGAGCCGCCTCGGTCTCGTTGCGGTGCAACAACAGGCGGGCGCGGGCCGCTTCGACGATCGAATTGACGGCGTACTCGGAGAGATGTGCTCCATCGACCACCGAGACGGCGAGTTCGAGATCGCGTGCTGCATTCGCCCAGTCGCCACGATCCATCGAGAGCACCGCCCGGTACGCGAGGTAGCGCGCCTCCGGATCGTCGAACCCATCGGTCGCGGTCATCACGTCGAGGCTCTCCGAGAACATCGCGAACGCTTCGTCGTCGTCGCCCTGCAGCCATCGAGCGACCGCCAAGAAACCGAGGGAGGCCGGCCGCCATGGGCCCCAGACCGGCTCATTGGTCACGACCGAGGTCGCGTCCGCTTCCATCTGCTCGATGCCATGCGCACAGAGAAAGGCGCCGAGTGCCGCACGACTCGACACGAACGACTCGACCTCCGAGTCACCCTCTGACGTCAGATGCTCGATGCGATCCGCCCATCGCTGCGCTTCGACGGCATTCCCGGTCAACGCCTCCAGCCAACCGACCAGTCCGGCCAGTTCCGGGTTCCGTTCGATCATCTCCTCGCCGAGCTGGTCCAGCCATCTCCTGACCTCGTTCAACCGTCCCTCGTTGTACGCACGCGCCAACTCCCTGACGATCAGGTCGGCAGCGATGGTGAGATCTCCGCCTGCTCGGGCATGTTCGATCGTGTGGTCGACGGAACCGGCTGCCGCCCACCACCGAGCGGCGCGCAGGTGGTGCTCCCGAACGGCGTCCGGTTCGAAACGGCTCGCCTCCTCGCGGAGCACGGTTCTGAAGAGCGGGTGGTACCGGAACCACGCCCCGCTGCCGTCGAGTGGCGTGATGAACAGGCCGGCACGCATCAACGTCTCCAACACCGATGCTGACTGCGTCGACTCGAGGACCGCGTCGCACAGCGGTGGGCTCAACACGTCGAGGATCGCCGTCTGGTGGAGAAAGCGATCGATCTCCGGCGGGAGCCCAGCCAGGACCTCCGATCGGATGAACTCGGCCACGGCCCGGTCGGGCGACGACGGTGCGATACCGATAGCGGCCGCTGCGGCGTCGCTGCGGTGGGTGTCCGCGAGGAGTGCCAGACCCGCGGGCCATCCCTCCGTTGGTTCGAGCAACCGACGAACCCGTTCGGGTGAGGGTTCGACCCCGTGGAACTGGAGGAGTTCCGCCACCTCGTCGGCGTCGAAGACGAGGTGGCTCGCACCGATCTCGATCACCTCGCCGCGCACTCGGCGTCGGCCGCCGGCGAGCCACACCTCCCGGCGACTCGAGACGACCAGCTGGACCTGGGCGGGCAGGAGATCGAGGAGCAGACCCACCGCGTCACGGCAGTCGCGTGACCGGATCTCGTCGAAATGGTCCAGGACGACCACGAGCGGCTCGTCGACCGCCCCGATCGAGGCCGCCAACCCCGGCACGACCCAACCGAGTACGGAGACGTCGGGCGAAGTCAGCTCACTGGAGATGGCAGTGTCGAGGGCTCGCACCCGCCTCACGCCGGTGGTGATCGACGTCATCAGCGTGGCGGCATCGTCGTCGGCCTGATCCAACGACACCCAGGCGACCGTGCGATCGTCGTGCTCCAGCCAGTCGACGAGCAGCGTCGTCTTGCCGTATCCAGCCGGCGCCGACACGACGACCAAGGGGAGATCCACGCTGGCGGCGAGCAAGCTGGTGAGGCGCGGCCGCCGGATGATCCCCGAACGCACGCGCGGAACGCCGGTCTTCGCATCGACGAGGACCTGTTGAACGTCGATGGCGTCGATCCCGGTGCTCATGGTGGCGGCACAGGGTAGTGGCACCCGCCGGGACGTTGCGGGGGGTGTAGTGCCCGACATCGAGGCGCTGGGCCTCGACGCACTGTTCAGAGGTCGCGGACGATCGGCACCCGGCCGTCGTCGACGGCACCGATCAGTTCGTCGTAGTCCTGCTCGGTGCGATCCGCGTAGGCCTCGGCGAACCGAGCGACCGCCCGGTCGAACGTGTCGTCGTCACCGACGTACCCGGAGATCATCGACGCGTCTCCGGACCGGGCGTGGGCGCGCCCGAGCGCGGCACCGCAGGCCATCGCATAGCGCCGCAGGACGTCCGCCGTCATGGTCTCGACGTCGGCGGACGCCTTGCCGTCCCACAGCTGGCGTACGTAGAAGTCGGTACCGGGTTCGTCGCCACGCTGGTAGCGGGCCCACCCGACCAGAGCGTCGGGTGTCGCCTGGATCTTTCGTTGACCGTCGACGACGCGATGACCCTCCTGGTCGAAGGCGCTCGGCGCCAGATGCTCCTCCAGGACCGACGGGGCAGCCTCCTTGATCTGGAGAAACAGTGGATCTCCGTCGCCCGATTCGAACAGCGCGATCAGGCACCGGGTTCCGACGCTGCCGACTCCGACGACCTTGAGCGCGATGTCCGTCATCGAGTACCGGTCCATCAGCTGGCGCCGGTCGGCGTGCAAGGTTGCCCGGTAGTCGTCGAAGAACTCCTCGACACGGGTCATCTCGGCGCGGCGCCGCTCGTCGGACATCGCGACGATCAACGGCGGGTTCGACACGATCATTCGGCGACCGTCGACGATGTCGGTGAGCTTGCCGAGCGCCCCGAGGCTGTTCTTCTTGGACGACTTCTTGCGTGTCTTGGCCAGACGACGCCGATCGCTCTTCGCAGTCTTGAGCGTCTTGGCCAGATCCTCGACATCGATCCGGAAGTAGAACACGTCGAGCGGATTCATCTTCGAGGCCCTCGCGATCGTCTCCCGGTACGCAGCCGTCGTTGCTCTCGCAAGCTTACGATTGGTCTTCTTGCCGAGTTGGTTGTTGCGGCCCGCGACCACGACGCTGGCGGCAAGTCGTTTGACGTCCCATTCGAACGGTCCTGGAAGCGTCTCGTCGAAATCGTTGATGTCGAACACGAGACGTCGCTCGGGCGACGAGAACATCCCGAAATTGGACAGGTGGGCATCCCCGCACAACTGCACGGTCAGGTCGGTCCGGGGGCCGGCCGCCAAGTCGGCGGCCATGACGGCCGCCGAGCCACGCAGAAACGTGAACGGCGTGGCGAGCATGCGCCCGTAGCGGATCGGCACGAGGTCCTGCAGGCGGTTCGCGTCCTGGGCCTGCAGGATCGACAGCGCGCTCGCTCGCTCGGCGGGAACGACGAGATCGGCGTGCGCCTCGAGCGGCACGGTGTCGCGCCGCTCCCGACCAGCCGCCGCTCGCATGGCCTTCGACTCGCGCCGACTCTCGAGCGACCAGCGTGGGTCACGCTGCGAACTCTCCGAGATGCCCATCACTTCTCCCTGTGATCGCGGTCGACCAACCTATACGACTCGATTGTGGAGCACAACGACGCGATCGGCGTCACTCGTTCTGTGCGATGCGTCCCCGTTCGCACGAAATGGATGAAGAGCCCGCTCCGGTGTCACCTCACAATCGACCCATGGCCCCAACGCACCCGGACAAACATGCGCGAATCCACGTCGTCCGCCACGCCGACGCGGGAGTTCGCGGACACGGCCCCGTCGACCACCTGCGCCCGCTGAGCCCCGACGGGCACGCACGAGCAGAGGTCCTCGCCGATCTGGTCGAACTCACGTCGGCCAGCCACATCGTGTCGAGCCCGTACGTGCGTTGCGTGCAGACCGTCGAGCCGCTGGCAGCGCAGCAGCACCGCTCAGTCGAACTCAGCGACATCCTGGCGGAGGGGGCGAGCGTCGAGGCGATGGTGCACCTCCTCCGACGTCTTCCCGATGGAAGTGTTGTGTGCACGCACGGCGACATGCTCGGGGAACTCGCGCGGGTCGTGGACTCCGTCGACGGGCTCGTGGGCCCCATCTCGTTCGACAAAGGCGGCGTCTGGGTGCTGACGCGCAACGGCGACGCCCTGTCGCTCGTGGAACAGATGCGGGTGATCTCTGGATATGTCGGTGACCAACCTGTGATGATGGCGAGGTAGCCACCGCGGAGCCCCTGCCACGAGTCCTGACACAGAGTGAGCGAAGGAGTACCGACCATGGGAAAGAAGAAGCGATCGAAGAAGGACAAGACGCGTCAGTCGTCAGAGGTCGCCCCCGCTGTCGACGGCGACGTCACCGCAGCTGGTGACGCACCGACAGCCCCGGAACCGGGTGGCAAGCTCAAGCGCAAGGAGTACGAGGCCGAGCTCGAGGTGCTGCAGGGCGAACTCGTCGCCATGCAGGAGTGGGTGAAGGCCACCGGCGCCAAGATCTGCATCGTGTTCGAGGGCCGTGACACCGCCGGCAAGGGCGGCACGATCAAGCGGATCACCGAGCGGGTGAGCCCACGCACGTTCCGCGTCACCGCGCTGCCGGCGCCGACCGAGCGCGAGAAGTCACAGATGTACATCCAGCGCTACATCTCACACTTCCCTGCTGCGGGCGAGGTCGTGATCTTCGACCGCAGTTGGTACAACCGCGCTGGTGTCGAGCCCGTGATGGGATTCTGCACGCCGGAACAGACCGAGCGATTCCTCGACCAGGTTCCCGCCGTCGAGAAGGCGATGGTCGAGTCGGGGATCCACCTCGTCAAGTACTGGCTCGAGGTCAGCGCCGAGGAACAGACCCGACGGTTGAAGAGCCGTATCGACGACCCGCGCAAGATCTGGAAGCTGTCGGACATGGACCTCAAGTCGTACAGCCGCTGGTACGACTACTCACGAGCCCGTGATGCGATGCTCGCCGCCTCCGACACGTCGTGGGCCCCGTGGTTCATCGCCCACACCGACGACAAGAAACGCGGCCGTCTCAACATCATCTCGCACCTGCTGTCGCAGATTCCCTACGAGAAGATCGACCGCCCCGAGATCAAGCTTCCCCGCCGCCAGGCCGCTCGCGGGTATGTCGAGCCCGATCTGCCGCTCAGGCACATCCCCGAGCCCTACTGACGATCGGACACCACGATGACGATGACCGAACAACCAACCGAACAGACCCCCGCCGACAACACGCAGTGGTACTCGCTGTCGGTCGACGACACCGTCTCCCGACTCGGCGTCGACGCGGCGTCGGGGCTCAGCGCCGCCGAGGTCACGAGCCGCCTGGCGACGTACGGCAAGAACGAGGTCGCCACCGAACCCCCGCCGACGACCTGGCAGATGGCCAAGGCGCAGATCGCCAATCCGATGAACATCATGCTGCTGATCGTCAGCATCGCCAGCTTCACGATCGATCAGATCGCGACCGGTGCGATCGTGATGGCGCTCGTGCTGTTCAACGTGATCATGGGCACCAACCAGGAACGCAAGGCGATGGCCAGCGTCGACGCGCTCGCCCAGCTCCAGGTTCCGACGGCCCGCGTGCGACGTGACGGCGCGGTCGAGGAGGTCGACTCGGTAGGGCTCGTACCGGGCGACATCCTGCTCGTCGAAGCGGGCGACCTCGTCCCCGCCGATGCGCGCATCATCTCCTCGGCATCGCTCGAAGTACAGGAAGCGGCGCTGACCGGCGAGTCGGCGCCGATCGCCAAGGACAGCACCACCCTCGGCGACGAGGAACAGCCCCTCGGCGACCGCACCAACCTCGTGTTCCAGAACACCCAGGTCACCCGCGGTTCGGCCGAACTCGTCGTCGTCGCCACCGGCCAGTCGACCCAGATGGGCCAGATCGCCAACATGGTCACGGCGACGAAGCGGTCGAAGTCGCCGTTGCAGAAGGAACTCGACGACCTGACCAAGGTCTTCGGCTTCCTCGCCTGGGGTGCCGTCGCGATCATCGCCATCGCCGGGATCGCTCGCGATCAGGACCGCGAGACGCTCATGTTGCTCTGCATCTCGACGGCGATCTCCGCGATCCCGACGGGCCTGCCCACGTTCGTCCAGCTGATGCTCTCGTCCGGCGCGCAGCGACTCGCCGAGTCGAAAGCGGTGGTCAAGTCCCTCAATGACGTGGAGACACTCGGCGGCACCACGGTGATCAACAGCGACAAGACCGGCACGCTGACGATGAACGCGATGACGTCGGTCACGATGATCACGGGCGGCTCCTGGTACAAGATCGAGGGCAGCGGGTACGCCACGTCCGGCGCCATCCTCGGCCCGGCCGGTGAGCCCACGCCCGACTTCACCGGCCTCGCGCTCGGCCTGGCGCTGTGCAGCGATGCGACGGTCGCCCCCGATGAATCGATCATCGGCGACCCCACCGAGGCCGCCCTGGTCGTGCTCGCCGCGAAGATCGGCGTCGACGCCGAGGAGACACGCCGGTCGTTGCCGCGCGTCGCACTCGTGCCGTTCGACTCCGAGTACAAGTTCATGGCCACGTTCCACGACCGGCCGGCGCACATGAACCTGAACCTGCTCGGCGAGCCTCACTTCATGACGGTCAAGGGAGCCCCCGACGTCGTCATCGACCGGTGCTCGCAGGCGCTGTGGCACGGCGAGATCGTGCCGATGGAGCAGGTCCGCCAGAAACTGCTCGACGCCAACCAGCAGCTGTCCGAGAAGGGCCTGCGCGTCCTCGCCTTCGCCGCACGGCCGCTCTCCGCCGACACGATGCGCGCCGCCACGAACGACCCGATGAGCGAGGTGCACGACCTCGTCATGATCTCCCTGGTCGGCATCATCGACCCGCTGCGTCCCTCGGCGGCCGAGGCGGTCCGCGTCGCCCACGGCGCCGGCATCGACGTCCGGATGATCACCGGCGACCACACGGTCACCGCTCGGGCGATCGCCGACCAGTTGGGCCTCGGCCCCGGCGTGATCACCGGCGCCGACCTGCAGAAGCTCTCCGACGACGAGGTGAAAGCGCAACTGCCCGGGCTGCACGTGTTCGGCCGCGTCGCACCGGAGGACAAGGTGCGTCTCGCCCGCCTCATGCAGGAGGCGGGTCAGGTCGTCGCGATGACCGGCGACGCCGTCAACGACGCCGCTGCGCTCAAGCAGGCCGACGTCGGCGTGGCGATGGGCAGCGGCTCCGAGGTGACCAAACAGGCCGGCAAGCTGATCCTGACCGATGACAACTTCGGCACCCTGGTCCACGCAGTCGACCTCGGACGCGACATCTACCGACGGATCTCGTCGTACGTGAAACTGCAGCTGACGGTGTTGTCGTCGGTGCTGCAGCTGATGCTGATCGCCACGATCCTCAACATCAACGACGGCGTCGCGCTCTTTCCGATGCAGCTGCTGTTCGCGAAGTTCTTCGTGGTCGCCACCGTCGTCGTCGGCTTCATCGTCGACGTACCCGACCCCGGCGTGATGGATCGACCCCCGCGTACACCGGGTTCGAAGATCGCGACCGGCGCCCAGACCGTCCGCTGGGTCATCAGCGGCTTCATCATTGCGGGCTCGGCGCTGGCCTTGCTGTCGTGGGGGCCCGGCGAGCCGAGCACCACCGACGCGTCGACCTCGATGACGATGGCGTTTGCCGTCGTCGCACTGAGCGCCGTCAACATGGGCTTCGTGATGCGTCGCGAGCGGCAGGTGCCGTGGTCGGCCCCGCTGTTCCCGTACATGGGGTGGATCATGCTGGGATGGGTACTGACCGTCGCCGCCGTCGAGACCAGCGCGCTCCATCGCATGCTCGACACCGTGTCGCTGACCGGCGCACAATGGCTCCTCGTGATCGGCCTCTCGCTCGTCTCCCCACTGTTCGTGGCGGTCGACAAGATCATCCAGATGCGGCGCCTCGACCGCGAGCAACAGGAGCACCCGTTCGCCGGCATCGCCACCACCTCAGGTGCCTGACGAGGTTCGGGCACCAACCGGGTGGCGGGGGCTCGTCCCCGGCATCGCGGCGGCCCGAACCTATGAACGGTCGTGGCTGCGGTTCGACCTGGTCGCGGGTGTCGTGCTCGCTGCCATCCTCGTCCCCCAGGGCATGGCCTACGCCGAACTGGCCGGGCTCCCGCCGGTCACCGGGCTCTACACCACGATCGCCTGCCTCGTCGGCTACGCGCTCATGGGTCCGTCACGTGTGCTCGTGCTCGGTCCCGACTCGGCGGTCTCACCGCTGATCTTCGCCGCCATCGTGCCGCTCGTCGTCGTTGCTGACAACCCCGAGACTGCCATTGCGCTCGCGGGGATGATGGCGGTGATGGTCGGCCTGATCCTGATCGGGCTCGGTGCCGGAAAGCTCGGGTTCGTGGCCGATCTCCTCTCGAAGGAGGTCCAGGTCGGGTACATGAACGGCCTCGCGATCACGATCGTCGTCGGCCAGCTCCCCAAGCTCGCCGGCTTCTCCACCGACGCGGACGGTTTCGTCGCCGAACTCCAGGCGTTCGTCGACGGGTTCGCGGACCGTAATCCGACCGCACTCTGGCTGGGGCTCGCCACACTGGCCGTGCTGGTCGTCCTGCCCCGGTTCACGCGCACGATTCCCGCCGTCCTGGTCGCCGTCATCGGCGCCACCGTGGTCACCGGCGCCTTCGATCTCGACATCTCCACCGTCGGTGTCCTGCCCGAGGGGCTGCCGAGGCCGTCGCTGCCGTGGACGAGCGTCAGCGACATCGCACCGATGCTGATCGCCGCGATCGGCATCACCCTGGTGTCGCTCACCGACACGATCGCCACCTCGACGGCGTTCGCGGCCCGGCGCGGCGAGGAGGTGAAGCCCGACCAGGAGATGATCGGCATCGGTTCGGCGAACATCGCGGCCGGGTTCTTCCAGGGCTTCGCGGTGTCGACGAGCAGCTCGCGCACCGCCGTCGCCGACCAGACCGGCGCCAAGAGCCAGCTGACGGGAGTTGTCGGCGCCGGCCTGGTGGCGCTGCTCCTGCTGTTCTTCAACGGCCTGCTCGAGAGCCTCCCGCAGACGGCGCTCGCCGCCGTCGTGATCGCCGCCGCGTTCTCCCTCGTCGACGTCTCCACCCTGCGGCGCTACCTGCACGTGCGGCGCAGTTCGTTCGTCCTGTCGCTCGTCGCGACTGCGAGCGTCGTGTTCTTCGGGGTGCTCCAGGGCATCCTGATCGCCGTCGTGTTGTCGATCCTGCTGTTCTTCAGGCGGAGCTGGTGGCCTCACGGCGAGGTGCTCGGCCGCGTCGACGGCGAGACGGGCTGGCACAGCAACCACAACGGCCTCGTCGCGAAGGAGGTCCCCAACGTCGTGATCTACCGGTGGGAGGCACCACTGTTCTTCGCGAACGCCGGCATGTTCCGCCAGCAGGTCCGAGCGCTGGTGCGTGAACGCAAGCCGAGATGGGTGATCCTGCAGTGCGAGGCGATCACCGACATCGACGTGACCGCCGCGAGCGTGCTCGAACAGCTCGACCTCGAGCTCAACGAGCGAGGCGTCAACATCGCGTTCGTCGAGCTGCGCAGCCGGTTGAAGGACCTCGTCTACGACTACGGGCTCTTCGCCACGATCGACGCCCACCACTTCTACGACACGATCGGGGAAGCGCTCGCCGACATCGACGCGACGAGCGAGGCGGATCCCGGCAGCTGAGAACGGTTCACCCGATCGGCGTGATGCAGGCTTGCGACGGGAGGTGCACGATCGGTTCATGAACTCAGCAACCGACAACGGCTTTCCCAGTGGCTGGCTCTACTTCGCGGGCACGATTCTCGGCCTCGCGGGGCTGATGCGCTTCGTCGACGCGTTCTGGGCCTTCCGCTACGACGGAGTGCTTCCCGACGAGTTCGAGGGAGCGCTCCTCGGCACGACCCTGTCGACGTACGGCTGGGCCTACATCATCGTCGGGGTGATCCTGATCCTGTCGTCGTTCGCGGTGCTCAACCGCTCGCAGTTCGCCCGATGGATCGGGATCATCGCCGGCGCCATCCTGACCGTGTCCGCGATGTGGTGGATGCCCGTCTATCCCGTCTGGTCACTCGCCTACGTGATCATCGGCATCCTCGTGATCTATGCGCTCGCCGCCCACGGCGGTCGTCACGCCGACGCCTGATCGCCAGCGCCCGCCGACCAGTACAGGGATCCGATGAAGTCACGTCGCCTCACCGCTACCGCAGCACTCGCGTTCCTCGTTGCGGGCGTGTTCGTGCTCGTGCTGACCGGCACGCGAGCGTTTCCGCGCGGGTTGATCGCCGCGTCGTTGCTGGTCGGGGCACTCGTCGTGGGGTGGGAAGCGTTACGCCGTCGCGGGCTGGCCCGGGCGCTGTTCGCGACCGTCGCGATCGTGCTGCTCGTCACCTTCGTCGGTGTCCTCGTGGCCGGCGGCGTGCTGCTCGAGGCGATCGTCGCGGCCGCGCTGTTCTCCTCCGCCGCCGCCGCATCGCGCGAGGCGTTCCGCATCCACGTCCCGCTGCCGCGAGCCGTCGCTCCGACGCGGCCGGTGGTCGTGTGGAATCCGAAGTCGGGCGGGGGCAAGGCGCTGGCCGCCGACCTCGATGCCGAGGCGCGGGCCCGAGGGATCGAGCCGATCGAGCTGAAACCCGGCGACGACCTGCTCGTCCTCGTCCGTGACGCCGTCGCGAACGGGGCGGACGCCCTGGCGGCGGCCGGCGGCGACGGGACGCAGGCGCTCGTGGCCACGATCGCCGCCGAACTCGACCTGCCGTTCGCCTGCATCCCTGCAGGCACCAGAAACCACTTCGCGCTCGACCTCGGTGTGGACCGTGACGACGTTGTGGGGGCGCTCGATGCGTTCGTCGACGGCGGCGAGCGCCGTGTCGATCTCGCCGAGGTCAACGGGCGGGTCTTCGTGAACAACGTGTCGTTGGGGCTCTATGCAGAGGCGGTCCAGCGTTCCGGGTACCGCAACGCGAAGATCCGCACCGTGCTCGACACGATTCCGGACTTCAGCGACGCCACCGGCGACGGTCACGTGTTGGAGTACACCGGCCCTGGGGGCGTGAGCGGTCGCCGAGCGACGGTGATGATGGTCTCCAACAACCAGTACCGGCTCGGCAACATCGTCGGGTCGGGGACCCGACCGAGCATCGACGACGGTCAGCTCGGCGTGGCGGTCGCCGTGCTCACCTCGAACGACGCTCGCGGGCGAGCCCGGTTCCGACAGTGGCAGGCACCGACGTTCGAGGTGGGCTCCGTCGGTGCGGTCCCCGCCGGCGTCG
>Ga0316201_10002312_pt1 | contig 13510 bp, 11 predicted proteins | sample CS6wburrow_MG_FD_204516 | JGI IMG/M metagenome (GOLD analysis project Ga0316201, IMG submission 204516) | Coastal sediment microbial communities from Delaware Bay, Delaware, United States - CS-6 worm burrow | ecosystem: Environmental > Aquatic > Marine > Coastal > Sediment | place: USA... | reverse complement strand
CTACATGAGATTCTGCGGCCAGGTGAATGACAGCGTCGGGTTTGAAGCTCGCAAAAGCCTCCACCATCCGCCTCTTGTCACAGATGTCTGCAAGCACGTGTCGGTAACGACCGGACTCCGCAACGTCAGCCACGGTACTTAAGTCACCAGCGTAAGTGAGTTTGTCAATATTGAGAACGCGGTGTGGCGTTTTCTGGATGAGATAGCGTACAAGTGCAGAACCGATAAAGCCGGCTCCGCCAGTAATTAGAATTCGCATGAAGAAATCTCCGTGATCGATTGTCGTCTTGTCTTGAGATGATGGGCTTCCAGCGCATCGCTGATGCGCGCACATAGCGTCTCGGCCGCGGTGGCGAGCCGGTCCATTTGACCAGCCCGTAAAGCCACGTTGACGGATTTTGCTGCCGACCCTATTCCGGGATAGCCAAAGTGAATCGCCGTACCGCGTAGCCGATGTGCAATCTGGCGAATCTGCAGTAAGTCGTCCTGTGCTTGCGCACTTCGCAACTCGACCAGCACCTCAGCCAGGAATGTGACGTAGGAAAAGCAGGACTCCTGGTCGCGTACACCTGGCTCCGTCCGGGCCGCTATGGAGTGCCAGACTCTTTCACGCAACGATGCAAGCTCGGCATTCTTCTCGATAACGAGATCGCAACCCGCATTAAGGCACTGTAATTCGACTTCACGCGTCACGTCCGCGGTCAACGCAACGACGCGTGTTGCAACCGACAAGTCGGGCATCAGGTCAAGCCCGTTGCCGTCCGGTAGCTCTAGGTCAAGCACGACGAAGTCTGGTGGAGAATCGGGTGACGCACGAAGAAATTTCCTGGCTTCGCCGAGGCCGGAAGCCTCGGTAATGCGTATATTCTCGTCCTCGAGCATGGCGCGAAGATAGATACGCATGGCCTTTACATCTTCGACCAAGAGGCCTGATACCTGGCTACGACTGGACATTGCTGTGGTACTTCACGGTGGCCTGCCCATTTCGGGAGAGTCGGGTATTCCACTCGCGAACCAGGTTCAGAATCAGGTGAATTGTTCCCTGGTTCGACTTTCTCGCCTTGGCCGAAACGCTTCCGGTTGCAAGAAAGTCTTCTATAAGCAGGGTCATTTTTTCGAGCTCTTCCAGGCTGCCTTTGTCGAACGCGCCTTCACAGTCCTCTAGAACCAGGTCGCGCAGGAAAGCCCGATCGAGAAAAGCCGAGTAAGCAATTATCAGGCTGTTTGGTGCAACCTTCTTCACTCGCTGCACAAGCTCCTGTCCGCAGCTATCTTCGCCAAATTCTCTATCCACGATGTATACGTCGAAGCCAACTGGCGCGATCGGGTTGCCAATGCCTACAACCTCCGTCTGCGGCAGCCTGTCACTGAAGTGCTGCGTTAAATGCTTTGTCACAAACGGATCGTCATCAATGATCGCTATGCGGTGTCGGTGTGTTTTCACTTGAACTCCATAATTTTCTTAAGGGGATTGAGTAAGGGGATCTGCCATGGATCTCGCGATTCGACACCGCGTTCTTGCTCGAGCATCGGGTCGAGAGGCGACGCCTCGTCGAAGACCAGCAGATATCGCTCTGGTATGACGCGATCCAGCAATATTTTCGAATCGGAGATATCGCGCTTGCGTTGCCCGGCTGAAGTAACCAGTACCAGCTGATCGGACACTGCAGCTGCCAACGAGCTGTGGCGCCCAGGAGCGAGTTCACCAAGGTCCAGAACGACGACTTCGTGCGATGCAGTTGCCGCGCCAACAAGGTTTCGGAAATCCTGAATTGTGTAGTTTGTAACGCAATCGCGTCCCGCATCGTCTTCCGGGCAGACTCCCGCAGCCAGGACGTCAATCCGGCTACTGCCTGTCTTGACGCTGTTCATCGCATTCGCGATCGAAAGACCTGCGCCCATGACGTCGTGCAGTCCGGGTTTACCCTCAAGGGAAAAGTCACCAGTGATCCGGCTTTGATTATTTGCGTCAACCAACAGAACAGATGCGTTACGGGCAGAAAATGCATTACAAAGAGCAGCCGCCGTTAGTGAGGAACCAGGGTTACAAGCAGTGCCGGAAACTGCCACGACGATCGGCTCGTTTGCGTTCCTCCTCATGTCGATCTCATTGCGCAGCTTGAATCCGGCCCGCGCAAGATCCGCACCTTGTTTTTGTTTTGCCGGGACGACGACAGCGACTTTGTCCAAAACAGCTTGAGGCAGATCGTCGGAGTAGCGGACCCGGGGGTTGAAGATCGATAGGAGAATGAAACCCACGAAGGTTGCCAGCCCGCCGAAAAACGCTGCGCCGAACGCGATCGGTTTGCGCTTGTCCTCAATTGGCCGATCCGGCACTTTCCCGTGCGCAATGATCTCGATTGTTCTGGACAAGCCGGCCTGACTCTCCACGATGACTTCGTCCAGTGCGCGTTTTGTGGCATCAAGCAGCGCAACGACACGCTTCTGTTCCGCAACGACGCGGCGCATCTTAACGAGCTTACCGATCAGCTCGCCGGCCTCGTTATTAAGGAGGATCCGGCGTTCAAGTAATTTTTGGCGCACTTGTTCCAGTTCATCGAGCGATTGCTGCGAGGACTGACTGGTACCCCCGGTTAGTGCACCGACGTTGCCGAGTGTGGTTATCTGATCTCGCCTTTCAGAGATAGCCGCTTCAAGCGTCTTCAGTTCGAGTTCCGCTGAAACAATCCTGTTGTGAGTAGGGCGATACCGATTTCGGAGGGTTGAAAGTTCCGCCAGTCGACTTGCCCTTTCATAGGTCATCTCGGCCAGGGCCTGATCGAGAAGCAGAGCACGTTGAATTTCCGAGTTACGGATATCGTCGGCGCCGACCGCACCGGTCCGCTGGAACTGGGCAATCGTATTATTGAGTTCGCCAATGCGTTCTTCCAGAACTTCGAGCTGCGCCGTTTTGGCTATGTGGGCTTTTGACAGGCTGGTCAGATCGTGTTCGCCACCGATTTCGAGGTAGCGTGCATCGAGATCCGCCAGGGTCGAGGCGAGCTGGCTTTCCCTCTCCTGCAATTCCTTGCGCCTTACCTCGTTCACTCGGTCGCGCGCCTGTTCCTTGTGAGCCTGGTACGCCCCAAGCACAACATTGACGGCGGTCGCCGACAGCGCAGCATCGCCGGAATTGGCTGCGACGGTAACCAACCCCTTTCGATTTGATATGGAAATGAGGCGCGCCAGTTCGGCGGCGTTTTTCGGCATTGTGAATACCTGGCCCTCTGATCCGTGGAACTCGTCATGCAAGGTGCCCCAAGCTGTCTCCATTACAGGCCGCGACTGCATCAGGTGAACCTCGGCATTCGTGAATGCGTCGTACAGACGCAGCCGGCTGTCATCCGCGTCTGCGTACAGCAACTTTGCTTCACGAGGAAGAATTCTTAAGACACCGGCGCTCTGGTAAATCGGTGAAATCGCGAGCCATGCAAGGATCGCCAGCAGCAGTGCCGCGGTGACAGCAACCCACCCGATTCTGCCGATTCGACCTCGAATAGTGCGGACGATGATGCCTAGCGGGTCGACCGGCGACGGCTCATCCGATTCGATGAAATCCCGAATCTGCCCAAGCAGGGGGTTGCCGACTTGCGCGGCGACATTCGATTCGTTATTTACGGATACCATCGTCATTGCAGTCACTGCTACCCGATTGCCTGGCGCGATGTGAGATCACGGTGCCAGGCCGGCGCGCTGACGCTTGCCAACAGTCGCGCCGCAATCCCAACTGCGACAAACCATGGCACGTCGATCCACAGTCCGGGATGGCGAAGGATTTCCTTGCAAAAATCGGACGTCGATTCACGTGACAGGTGTTGCGGCCTGGCAGCGTGATGGTCGAGTTGACGATTTCCTCGATGAACGCGGGACCGAACCCTGATCAGTGCGGGCAACGTTCGCGGCACGCGGACTTTGAATGACACGGCATCAACCACCGCGACGTTTTCCGGTAAGAACAGTCGTCGAAGGTAGGTATCGTCTGCGATCACGGCAGGCAATTCGCCAATTCGGCCGACCGCGTTTCTCGACAGTGCAATGGCGGCCGCGAATTTGCCACCAATGAGGTATGGGTGCCGGGCCCACACCCTGTAAAACGCTCTTACCGGCCAGGAACCGCCCTCGACATCGATCTCGATGTGGCCGATCGCGGCGTCAATGCCCGGCGTATTGAGCGCTTCGACAAGAGCGCGAGCCGAATCGCCGCTTATCTCGATATCGGCATCCAGCAGAAGCACATCCCTGCCTCGCGCTGACCGGAGGCCCGCGTTGATAGCTTCTGTCTTTGACGCCACACCAAGCTCGATGACTTCGACCGTGTCGAAGTTTCTTCGGATCAGTTCAGCAGTGCCATCATTGCAACCGTTGCAGACTACGATGACTTCGAATTCGCCGACCGTCGTATCGCGCAGGAGCGATGACAATGTGTTGCCGATCACCGCCTCTTCATTATGAGCGGGCACGATAATTGTTGCGCGAGGCTCAGCCACAGGAGCGTCCTCGAATCTGGCTGAGTTCCCTCTTGTTCCAGGCTTTGGCAACATCGTAGCGGGCGACGACATCTTCCGGACTGCGCTGCCACCACCGGGTCGCATCGGCGTCGGTCATTCCTTGCGGGCTGAAGCGATAACGAATCAGTTTTGCGGGATTTCCTCCGACAATCGCATAGTCGGGTACGTCTTTAGTCAATACAGCACCGGCTGCAATGACAGCGCCACGCCCTATCCGGCGGCAGCCGGGAAGCACGAGTACGTTGGCGCCCAGCCACGATCCCGCCGCAATTTCCAGGGAAGCCGTTTCGACATCCGCGTCGGCACTGGCGCCGAGCACCGGCCGATAGAAATACGGGTGCAGAGACAAGCGATCCATAGGGTGATTTCGCCGGTAGGCTGCGACGTTTGGGCCGACAGATACGTAGCGCCCTACTGTCACGCCCGCCGGAAACCGCAACGGGTCGAAACAACCGTAAGAATGTGCGCCGACCGTGACACCGTGCACTTCCGACATCAGTCGACGCAGGCTTGCGGACCGCATTTGTCCGCCTTCAAATGCAATAAGCAGGCGCGAGAGCAGCCGGCGGAGACTCGCGGTGCCGGGGCCGCGCATGCTTTTGTACAGCCCAATGACCAGCGGCGCGAGGCGAGTTTTCCGGAGCTCCGGACCCTGGTGACACGAGCCCGACACCGTTGCTTCACGACGCGCAGTTGCCAAAGTTTCTGCGCGCGTATTCAACTGGCTACGAGACCGGCAAACTGCCGAATTTCCGAGATCAGTTGCGGACTGGCACACAATTCGGTGACCGGTTTGGCAGGCATATCACTTACCGCGTCGAGGGCATCAGCAAGCTGGTCATCGTTGTGCGCGACGTTGACCCCAAATAGTTTCGCCATGCGCTTGGCAGTGCCTAACTGGTGATCGTTGCGATGCTCACCGAAGTCCGCGCACCGCGGCATGATGATGATCTGCTTACCGTATTCAACACCCGAAATGATGGTTCCCATGCCAGCGTGTGCAACGATCGTGTCGCATTCCCGAAGGTTGTCGCGAAAGCATCTCGCGGAGATCATTCGTTCCCAGCGCATGTGGCGCGGCTCGTAATCGGAGCGCCCGATTTGTGCAAATACCTCGATCTCCGGGTAGCGTTCTGCCCAGCTATCCAGTCCACGGATCAGTCGGTCGAATGGAAGCTGTGTACCTACTGTGGCAAAGATTTTCATGGTGGTTCCTCCGATATTAGTCTTGTATGGCTTTGGCAAGGACGAACGGATCGAGCGCAAGACTGAACACTTCGATGGTAGGACTGATCGCCGCGACCACGTCGTTCCAGCTACCTATTCCGTTCGGGGGCACGTACACGATGTCGCCGGGCTCGAGTGGCATATCAAAACTCTCGCCCGTAATGATTCGGGTGTAGTCGATGACGTACAGTTCGCCGGCGACCGGGGAGCGCGCACGGATGACGCGAACATGCTTCAGGTTCGCCTGCGCGCGTAACGGGCCACCCGCATCGGCCATCGCCTGCGCCAGGGTCAGCGGTCCATTCGTAACCGGCTTCGCACCAGGATGGACGACCGCGCCAAGCATGTAGATCCTGAGGTCCTGTATGCCGGGCACGAATATGGTGTCTTCGGGCTGCAACCACACGTTTTGGTTCATGCGCCCGCTATTAAGCAGACCGTGGATATCAACGGCGGCAATTTGCCCGCCCCTGATAAGGCGGGCTCCGCGAACATAGGCTGATTCCGTGAGGCCCTCACCTGCGCTTAGCGCCTGAATCAGGCTCGTCGGCCGCTCCATCTGAATCACGCCCGCCTTGTTGAAAGCACCCAGCAGGTAAACGGGTCGACTCAAGGATTCGTCGAGTTGTACAACAACCCAGGGGTCGATGAAATGCTTGCCATATTCTTGCTCGAGCAATTCCTGCACTTCATTCAGTGACAGGTTATTGATTTCAACTCGCCCCAGGATCGGCAGCTGTACATCGCCGCTGCCCGCGACCTGAACCCTGATGGCGTCGAGGTTCGGCTCGCCAAATACGTTGATAAAGACCCGGTCGCCCGAACCCAGTCGATAGACAGGATCGTCAGCGCCGAGCGGCAATGATTCAACAGCGACGGTTTCGACGGCGACGGTCGGTGAGCCGATTGACGTCGGCACAAAGGCCATTGGCGTATATCCATCACGAGTAATCGGAGGCAGGTTGGAGCTGCAACCGACCATGCTGACACTGAGCATGACGAGCGCGGCTTGATGTGCCCCGATCGGCAAACGGCGAACCACCTTGCGAAGGCAGTAGCCGGCGGTCAGGAGCATGATGGTCAAGTCGTAAGCGACGTTGCGGTGCAGGATGTAGTGTTGCTCTCCTTCAAAACGCACTGCCCAGTCGGCAACGACGTTTTCTGCAGCCTCGTTTTCCTCGATGCAGATCTGGCCAAGGCTCGTCATGCCCGGCAGCACGAGCAGGCGCTGTTGGAATCCCGGTATGTAGCTTTCCAGGTGTTGCTGCAGTGACGGTGCGATGGGGCGCGGCCCGACAAAAGCCATCTCGCCCCGCACGATGTTCCAGAGCTGCGGTAACTCATCCAGCTTGAGATCGCGCAAGTAGCGCCCGGCACGAGTGACTTCCGGCGTATCGGAGGTAACGGCGTGTGCCAGCTTGGGATTGCGGTCGGCGCCCACGGTCATGGATCGAATCTTGTAAGCCTTGAAGGGCTCGCCAAATCGCCCTGGCCTTTTCTGCACATAGATGAAAGGGCCCCGGGAGTCGGCCTTGACCAGCACATACAAGATCAGGAGAAGCGGTGCCATCGCGATCAGAAGCAGCATCGCCAGGAGCCGTTGCGTCATATGCCAGGCATCAAACTTCGGCCTGGGGTTCAGATTTTGTAGTTCGTTGGGCACGTTCGTCATTCCAGTAAGCGATTGGCGTCCTGCGCAGGGATTTTGCAAGGACTGTGCCAATTTCTCGCCGGGCACTTTGCTGTAGATAAAATATCGCTATTTTTCAATTAGTAACGGAGCCTTAGATGAATCACGGCCCGGCTGATCAAGAACAAGAACGCGTCTGATTGCGAAGAAAAAAGCAAAATGCAACAAGAAAGGCCACTAATTTCGCAAAATGCAATTGCAAATCGCAAAAAGTCGCGCAGACGCGGAATAGACCCGCAGACAATTTTTCAGCGCCCGATCTTTATATTTATAAATCAACAGCTTATTGCCGGACGACGACGTTGGCACGCTAATTGCTTTTGTCAGAGCGAACTTTGCTACACGAATCAAGAATGCTGCTATGTCACTGACCAACTCACGACTTTGTCTCTTTGGGGCCAGCCCGGAAACCGGAAACCAGGGTGTCAATGCCCTTTGCTGGTCAACGCTCGACGGTATTGCCCGGCGAGTCGCTGCCGATGTCCAGGTGTTCAGCTATGGTGATAATCAATCCCTGCAAGTAGTTCCGGGTTCGTCTCCGCCATCTCTTTACCGGTTACGCGATATGAGTGTAGGTCGGCGAATTTGGCGAGCAAACCACCTGCGCCGCGCCGAATTTTCAGCCAATCTCGGGTGGCGACGAAATCCTATCGTCAAAGACGTGCAAAGGGCTGATGCGGTACTCGATGTCAGCGGTGGCGACAGCTTTACCGACCTTTACGGCCTTTCTCGCTTCAACGACGTGACGGCACCAAAGAAACTGGCACTCTCTCTCGGTACTCCGCTCATCCTGTTACCCCAGACGTACGGTCCGTTCTCCAGGGGTCGAAATGAACAGACCGCACGGAACCTGATCGCCGGATCAAGCCTGGCTTACGCCAGAGATCGACGAAGCTACGAAAACCTGCAAGGAATTCTTGGTCACCGCTTCGATCCGAAACGCCATCGCCAGGGCGTGGACCTTGCATTCGGTTTGCGACCGCGACAACCGACTGTCATGGAACCGGCCTTGCAACATGCACTCGAAAGACCTGGGCTGAGACCTTTGGTCGGCCTGAATATCAGCGGACTGTTGACGAACCAGAGCGAGGCCGCCAGCCAGCGATTCTCCCTGGTTTCCGATTATCGTGAGTTGATCATCAACCTTATTGTGCAACTACTTCAAACAACCGACGCGCACATCTTGCTGGTCCCCCATGTCCATGCTCCAACAGGTCACTACGAATCAGACCTGGATGCCTGTCTGGCACTCACTCGACAGCTTCCGCAGTCGTGCCGGGCAGAGGCAAATGAGCGACTGACCATCGTCCAGTCGCCTTACGATGCGTCCGAACTCAAGTGGATTATCAGCCGGACCGATTGGTTCTGTGGTACTCGCATGCACTCGACAATCGCCGCATTGTCGACGGGCGTGGCCTGCTGTGCCCTTGCTTACAGCCTGAAGACCGAAGGCGTATTCGAGTCCTGTGGTGTCGGCAACGCAACCTGCGACCTGCGCCAGCTTTCAACTGAAGCTGCGCTCGAACACGTACTGTCGACATTGCACCAGCGCCAGCAGCTTAGCGACATACTCGCAAAGCAGTTGCCGAATGTATTGGCTCAGTCTGACCGGCAGCTCGATGAGATTGCGAGCACATTGCGGGTTGCAGAGGCGGCCTGAATGATTTCGTTTCGATCTTCGCCGGCGCTGCAACTCGCCCTGACCCAGATCATCGTCGAGGGCTCCACGTTCCTGCGCAACCTGATCCTTGCCCGCTTGATAGGTGCTGAGCAAATGGGGTTGGCCGTCGCGGTCGCTCTCGGTATTCGCCTTTTTGAGATGATCGGCGATTTCGGCCTCGAGCGGTGGCTGGTCCAGGTCCGGTCGAGCGACCTGGGCCTGGCCCGCGGGACCGTGCATTCGCTTCAGGCCCTGAAAGGCCTGCTGTTGACTGGTCTCGCGGTACTGGCGGCCGTGCCGGTAACCAAGGCGCTGCAACCCCAGTTAGACCCCGGCATCTTTGCGCTGGCGGCCATTGCCATTGCCATACGCGGACTCGTAAATTGCGATTATCGCGAGCGCCAGCGAGGCAGAGACTACGCTGCCACGCTCCAAGTTGAAGGCGGCAGCAGCCTGGTCGCCCTGTTCGCTATTGCTCCCATTGCCCTGCTGACGCGCGATTATTCCGCTTTCGCGTGGGCATCGATTTCGCAAGCGGTCGCGCTGTGCATGCTGTCGCACGTCGTCGCGCGGCGTGCAATATCCTTTAACACCGAACCCGGCATCTTGAAGCAGGCACTTCGCTTCGGGTTTCCGGTCGCCTGTAACGCTGCGCTGATGTTCCTGGCCATGCAGGGTGACCGGGTATTGATCGCAATCTATTTCGAGCCTGAATTCCTCGCAGCGTTTGCGCTTGCGGCGCAGCTTGCTTTGCTTCCAGCGCTTGCCGGAGCGAAGTACCTGTTGACGTTCGATTTGCCCCGCTTTTCACGTCTCACATTACGTCCGAATGCATGGCAGTCACTCTTCCGCAGCCGCATGCGTCGAGTTGCCGTTATCGCAGCAACACTCGCATTAGTGCTGGGCGTTCTCGGCGACGAGCTTGTCTTCTTTCTATACGGGTCACAATTTGTGGTCGACCCGACCGTAATGGGCTTACTGGCCCTGGCAGCGGGACTGCGCCTGTTGCGCGCCGTACCGAACACCTTGCTGACGGCGATGGGCAGAACCACTGTCCTGCTTGCTTGCAACCTGCCCCGCATCGTGACGCTGTTCCTGGCCTGTGGCGCACTCGCAATCGGCGCCGGGCCGGCAACCGTCGTTTTCATCGGCGCGCTTAGCGAGGCGGCTGGTCTGATGATGGGGCTGAGCGCCGTCTATGCGTCCGATCGTTGGCAGTCGAGGTTGTCGCAGCCGTCCCCGGAGACATTGTGATGCGCCAGTCAGATTCACTTGAAAAGATTGTCGACCGCCATCTCTGCATGGGGTGTGGCGCATGTGCCGCTGCCAGACCCGACCTCATTTCCATGGTAGATACCGAGACGCACGGTCGACGCCCCAAAATCAGCAAGCGAACGTCCGCGGCAACGTCCCGGTCATTGGCCGAGATCTGTCCTGGCCGCGCAATCCGCTTCGCGCCGGCTCAGGATTACGACGAGGCAGCGTGGGGCCCGGTACTCGAAGTCTGGGAAGGGCATGCGACCGATCCGGAGTTGCGTTTTCGAGGTTCGAGCGGCGGCGTGGTTAGCGCACTGGCGTTGCACGGCGTTGAGTCGGGAAACGCAGCCGGGGCCGTCCAGGTTGCCGCGCGCCGCGACCAGCCGCTACTCAACGAAACCGTCATCTCTCGCTCACGAGCCGATGTGCTTGCTGCATCGGCGTCTCGCTATTCCCCCGCAAGCCCATGCGAAAAACTGGCCGAGGTTCGCAGCAATGGCAACCCGCATATTTTTGTTGGCAAGCCGTGCGATGTGGCGGGCGCCGAACGCTTGTCGCAGACCGACAAGAATTTGCGCGCGAGTATTGGCTTGACGATCTCGATCTTCTGCGCCGGTACGCCGTCGAAAGCCGCGACCCGGGAACTGATTCAGTCGCTGGACATCGGAAAGGACGCCAGCATTGACGAGGTTCGGTACAGAGGCCGAGGGTGGCCCGGCCGTATGTCGGTTCAATACCGTGAGACCCCGGATGCGCCCCCGAAGTCTGCATCGATGACCTACGCAAAAGGCTGGGGAGAAATTCTGCAGAAGCATACGCAGTGGCGTTGCCGCATGTGCGCTGACCACATTGGAGAGCATGCCGATTTGTCTGTTGGCGACCCCTGGTATCGGCCGATCGGCGAGAACGAACAGGGTGATTCTCTCATCGTCGTGCGCACCGAGCGGGGCCGTCGAGCCCTTCGTGCTGCAGTGGAAGCGGGTTACCTGGTACTCGAACGTCGCTCCCTGCAGACCCTGGCCGCCTCGCAACCCAACCTGGAACGAACCAAGGGCGCCGTCTACGGACGTTGCCTGACAGCTAGAGCACTCGGAGCAGCAGCGCCGCAGTACCGGGGTGGCGCGCTGCATCGCGTGTGGCTCCGCGCACTGTCGCCAACCGCCAAGATGCAATCCTTGATGGGCACGATAAAGCGGATCTTTAAGAAGCGGATCCTGCGCCCGGAGCGAGCATTGGACTTGCGGGTCGAGGGTGAGTCGTGAACGCTGCTGCAACCAAGGCGCCCCTGCTCGGTGCGATGTTCTATCTCGCGTTGGTCATCCCGCTCGAGTTCTCGGCGACCGTTGCAGGACTGCGGCTGTCGCCGTATCGGGCGTTCCTGCTGATCATGTTCATTCCGATGCTACTGCGCCTCGTGCGCGAGGTTGGGTTTTCTACTGCGGACGGCTTGATTGCCGCCCACGCTTTCTGGGCCGCTTTGGCACTGGGGGTCTATGGTGGTTTCGGGGCCGGGCTCGAATCCGGTGGCATCTATGTGATCGAGAGCTTGGGCGCCTATCTCGTAGGCCGGCTGGCTGTCACTTCACCTGAGACCAGTCGCGCCATGCTTCGTTTCATGGTGGGTGTCCTGGTGGTCATGGCTGCATTTGCATTACCCGAAAGCATCACCGGCTTCCATCTTCTCCGTGAAATATCGCGAGCGGTAATGGGTGGCGCGGCATTGCCGGTGATCGATCCTCGACTTGGTCTGCACCGCGCATTCGGATCATTCGATCACCCTATACTCTACGGCGTTTTCGCGGCTTCGACATTTGCCGCCGCCTATTACGTGCTGTGTCAGGAGCGGCTGCGAGGCCGTTCGCTCGCCATTCTCGGTGTCATTGGCGGCAGCACCTTTGTTTCACTGTCTGCCGGGCCCTTTGTGGCGATCGCTTGCCAGGTCCTCGTGCTCGGGTGGGATCGTATAACCAAAGGTATCCAGATGCGCTGGTCGTTTCTTGTCAGCGGCATACTGCTCCTCTGGTTCGCCATCACCCTGGCCTCGAACCGTGGCTTCGTCAAAGTCTTCATCTCCTATTTCACCTTCAGCCCGCAGAGTGCATACAACCGAACGTTGATCTGGGATTACGGAAGCGCCGAAGTCGCAAGGCACCCCATCTTCGGCATAGGCCTGGGCGACTGGATTCGGGCACCTTGGATGAGCGACAGCATGGACAACTTCTGGCTGCTCACCGCGGTGCGATACGGCTTACCTGCACTCATTTTCCTCGTAGCCGCCATCGTTTTGATATCAATGCGGCAAGCCCGATCCGTGGGCAACAACACAGAATTGAATCGCTATCGGATGGGGTGGCTGGCGACCATTATCGGACTATCGGTGTCGGGCATTACCGTGCACTTCTGGAACGCGATGTTCACCTACTTCTTCTTTCTGATTGGCACCGGCGTATGGATGACCAGATCGGTCAGGCGTTCGCCGAAGGCGCTGATTCTTGCCCAACTGGCGGCGCTCTCTCAACAACCTGCACCAGCAACACAAACCTGAGGAAGGCATTTATGGATCTTTCAATTGTCATCGTTAACTGGAATACCAGGGACTTGCTAAAAGACTGCCTGGAATCAGTCTGGCAATCCCTCGACGGTATTGCGGCCGAAGTCATCGTCGTGGATAACGCATCCGCGGACGGTTCCCAAGAGATGGTGCGTAATCACTTTCCCCAAGCGAGGTTGATTACCAACCCGGATAATCGGGGCTTTGCTGCCGCGAATAACCAGGGCTTCGACCTGGCCCGCGGCCGGCATATTCTTCTTCTCAACTCGGATACCGTGGTGCACGGAGACGTCCTGATGCGCTCCGTAAACTACCTGGACAGTAATCCCGATGTTGGCATGATGGGATGCCGCGTTCTGAACGGAGACGGCAGCACGCAGATGACCTGCAGCCGGTTTCCGACATTTGGCAACCTTCTCTTACAGACCCTGGGCGCCAATCGACTGGAGGGAAGATTTTTCCGGCGCTACCAGATGCTGGATTGGGACCGTGACGATGAGCGCGCGGTCGAGGTGATTTCCGGCTGTTACCTGATGGTTCGCGCCGAAGTGATTGCAGACATCGGCTACCTGGATGAAGCCTTCTTCTGCTATGGCGAGGAAACAGACTGGTGCCTG
>Ga0316201_10002311_pt1 | contig 13512 bp, 14 predicted proteins | sample CS6wburrow_MG_FD_204516 | JGI IMG/M metagenome (GOLD analysis project Ga0316201, IMG submission 204516) | Coastal sediment microbial communities from Delaware Bay, Delaware, United States - CS-6 worm burrow | ecosystem: Environmental > Aquatic > Marine > Coastal > Sediment | place: USA... | reverse complement strand
AAATCCTCAGGATATTACCCGAGATTGTGGGAAGATCTATAGAATACATGACGATGGGCGCATACCAAAAGACAATCCATTTGTAAATGACCCCAATGCCAAACATGCCATTTTTTCTTACGGCCATAGGAATCCGCAAGGACTGGTGAAACATCCAAAAACCGGAGAAATAATCAATCATGAACATGGTCCACGGGGTGGCGATGAGATCAATATCATTGAAAAAGGAAAGAATTATGGATGGCCCGTGATTACCTACGGTATAAATTATAGCGGCACGGTAATTACCTATAAAAAAGAAGCCGAAGGTATGGAACAACCTATTTATTACTGGATACCATCAATAGCCCCTAGTGGCATGACATACATTACAAGTGATATCTATCCTGAGTGGAAAGGAAATCTAATGGTAGGCTCTTTGGTTTTCCAATACTTAGAGAGGTTGGAATTCAAGGATAATGAGGTCATAGCTCGTGAAAAATTATTCGAGGGTATTGGCCGATTACGCAATGTAAGACAAGGACCTGACGGCTACGTTTATATAGCAGTAGAAAACGAGGGTATCTTGAGAATCATCCCTAAATCCTAACTTGATGAAATTCATTTTATCCTGCATTGTGCTTTGCGGAATTCTAGTTGTCGCTTGCGGGTCAAAAGAAAAAGAACTAAGCAACAAATTAAAGGAAAGCATTGAACGCGGAAGCGTCATCTATAAGGATTTTTGTATTGTTTGCCATCAAACCAATGGAGAAGGTCTTGAAAATACTTTTCCGCCCTTAGCTAAATCTGACTATTTAATTGCAAATCGCAAAGAGAGTATCAAGGCAGTGAAATTTGGTCAGACTGGCGAAATCACGGTAAATGGTAAAACATATAATAATGCCATGGCACCATTGGGCTTATATGATGAAGAAATTGCTGATGTCATGAATTACATTACGAATTCTTGGGGTAATAAAAATAACGAGATATTTACAGCTGAAGAAGTTGCTAAACTTCAAGAATAAATTGAAGCAATTAATTACATTTGTAAAAGGATAAAATTCACTAAAATACATGCTAATATTAGGAATTGCAGGAGGTACTGGATGCGGAAAAACAACCGTCGTCAATCAGATAGTTGAAGAGCTTCGCAATCAAGAAGTTGAAGTTATCTCACAAGATTCTTATTACAAAAATACCTCTCATCTCACTTATGAAGAGCGGGTAGAAATAAATTTTGACCATCCTAGTTCTATTGATTTTGAGTTGATGATCGCACATTTAAAAGAGCTTAAAAAAGGTAATCCCATCAACCAACCTATATACTCATTCATTGAACATAACCGAACTGGTGAAACTTTAAAAACCGAACCTAAAAAAGTGGTCATTGTAGAAGGCATCTTGATTCTAACGAATCCGGAGCTACGAGATTTGTTCGATATCAATATTTTTGTCCATGCAGATAGCGATGAACGATTGATCAGAAGACTTAAAAGAGACTTGGCAGAACGAGGGCGCGACATCAATGAAGTATTGACGCGCTACCAAACCACGCTCAAACCAATGCATGAACAATTCATCGAACCCATGAAAGAATATGCAGATATTATCATCCCGAATAATAAATATAACACTGTAGCAGTTGATATAGTGCGAACCATCATCAGCCAAAGATTATAATGAACTGGAATGAGATAAAGAATCATAAATACCTAAAACCCTTCAAGAACGTATTTGGGTTAGGTCTTTTGGCATTTATAATCTGGATGTTGTTTTTCGACAGTAATTCTCTCATCGCCCATATGGAATTGAATGCTGAGAAAGACAAAGCCAATAAACAGAAGCAGCATTATAATAATGGCATTGAAGCAGACGCAAAAGAAATCAAGAAACTGGAGACTGAAGAAGGCATTGAGAAATTTGCAAGAGAAGAGTATTACATGAAAAAAGATAATGAAGAAATATATATCATAGAATACGAAGATAGTATCGCAAAACAGAAAGATAATGAGTGATTCTTTATTCAATGAGTTTGATAGTGTGTCTTCCAAGCAGTGGAAACAGAAAATACAATTTGACCTAAAGGGTGCGGATTACAACACAAGTCTTGTTTGGAATTCTCCTGAAGACATCGCTGTCAAACCCTTTTATCATTCAGACGAATTCAAGATACTACCAGATGTATCAAGTTGTCAGGGAACCCAATGGGAAATCTGCCAGGAAATCTATGTTTCAACGGTCACACAAGCGAATACAAAAGCACTTAATGTACTCAATAGAGGAGCCGAAAGCATACTTTTTGTGGTTCCTATAGAAGCTGTATCCATTTATCATTTGCTTAAGAATATCAATTTATCCGAAACAACAATTCATTTCAAGCTTCAATTCCTGTCTGACGATTTCATACTTAGGTTGACGAACTATCTAAGACATAAAAATGCCACAGTTTTTGTAAATATCGACCTTTTAGGGAATCTAACCGAATCAGGAAACTGGTTCTACAACCTGAGACAGGATCATGAGATCCTGGATAGAATCATGACTCATTCTGAGTCGTTCAAGGGCACCCTTAGTGTTGATCTGTCACTATATCAAAATGCAGGAGCTAATATGATCCAGCAGCTTGCATACGGATTGGCACATGCCAACGAATACCTAAATCATTTCAAGGATATTTTCGCCACTAAAGACCCAGATTCCTTTATCTTGAATTTTAAACTGGCTATGGGTCCTAATTATTTCTTTGAAATAGCGAAGATCAGAGCCCTTCGACATCTTTATAGAACTTTAGCATCAGAATACGGCATCACATTGGATTGTCACATATTGGCTGTTCCTTCCCTAAGAAATATGTCGATTTACGATTACAACAACAACATGCTGCGTACCACTACAGAATGTATGAGTGCAATACTTGGAGGCGCAAATACAATTTGTAATTCGTCCTATGATGCGATCTATCACAAAGACAATGAATTTGGTGAGCGTATTTCACGCAATCAACTGCTTATATTGAAACATGAAAGTTATTTCGATAAAGTCGCAAATCCGACTGATGGCGCCTATTACATTGAAACCTTGACTACTCAATTGGCCCAAAAGGCATTGGTCCTATTCAAGGATATAGAATCCAATGGAGGGTTCTTGAAGCTATTGAAAGAGGGAACAATTCAGCGAAAAATAAAAGAGAGTGCCCTAAAAGAGCAAAACCGTTTTGATGCCACCGAAGAAATAATTCTAGGCACTAACAAGCATGTCAACATGAACAATCGGATGAAAAATGACATGGAATTATATCCTTTCGTTAAAACAAACAAGCGAAAAACCATAATAGAACCCATAATAGCTAGAAGATTAGCAGAAAAATTAGAACAAGAACGATTAAAAAATGAAAATTAAAATGAAATCAAGATTTACCTTATTAATTGCAACTGCCCTATTATTATCAAGCTGCGGCGAAGATAAGCTTGAGTATCGATACGCCGATAAGGAAGACACGATCAAGTGCAACAATGGATCGGTAAATACACAACTACTCAAAGAGGCTTTATATAGTTTTGAAGAAGACCTAAAACAATATTTCTCTAAGAATACAGGTAATCCGGCGCAAGGTTATAATATGCTTATAGCCATTTCCAGTTCTGGTGAAGGACCTAAACCAACCAATACCTCAGCCCATGTTAGAGCGGTCTTAGATGCCTTGAAAAAAGAGAAGGATCTCTGGGTCAATGACAATGGTATCTACCGTTTGAATTACAACAGTGATACCGTGATTTGTCTTGGAGAAAACATTCAAGATGAAGCACTTAGAACCACTTTCAATGCTTTGATCTCTACTAATAGTATGAATTCCAAGATATTTGCCTCACCGCTGAGAACGAAAATCAGGAATATTCAAAATGATAAATTCCTGGCAACTTTCATGGCCTTGGATATGTTTTATGCGAAATTATATAACGTCGATTTTTCAACTATTCCAGTTCCAGAGGATAGCGCCTTACAAAACAAGGAAATGTCCAAGACACCGCCTTCTGCAACCCCGAAAAGCAAATTATTGAACCCTAAGGATAATTAGGACGTGGGTAGAAAGGATTTACAACATATCGAGTTAATACCAAGCAACAGAAAATTAAATTCAGAAGAGATTTCTAAATTTATTACTGCAGAAGATATTACTGTTAAATCCGTTTATACAAAAAAGGATATTGCCAATGTAGGACATCTTGATTTTGTGGCTGGCATTGCACCTAACTTGCGTGGCCCCTATAGCACCATGTATGTTCGTAGACCATGGACCATCAGGCAATATGCAGGATTTAGTACTGCTGAAGAGAGCAATGCTTTTTACAGAAGGAATTTGGCAGCAGGACAAAAAGGATTATCAGTAGCCTTTGACCTTGCAACCCATAGAGGTTATGATTCTGATCACGAACGTGTGGTTGGCGACGTGGGTAAAGCAGGGGTGGCTATCGATTCGGTCGAGGATATGAAAATTCTATTTGATCAAATCCCTCTTGATAAAATGTCTGTATCAATGACGATGAATGGCGCCGTATTGCCAATATTGGCATTTTATATCGTTGCTGCTGAGGAACAAGGTGTCAAGCCAGAACAACTTGCTGGCACAATACAGAATGACATCCTTAAGGAGTTCATGGTTCGTAATACCTATATCTACCCGCCGACACCATCCATGCGAATTATCTCAGATATTTTTGAATATACAAGCAAGTATATGCCTAGATACAATAGTATTAGTATTTCGGGGTATCATATGCAAGAGGCTGGTGCCACTTGCGATATTGAATTAGCTTACACGCTCGCTGATGGCCTAGAATACATTAGAAAAGGGTTAGCCGTGGGAATGGATATAGACACCTTCGCACCGCGTTTATCTTTTTTTTGGGCCATTGGAATGAATCATTTCATGGAAATTGCCAAGATGCGTGCTGCCCGCCTGCTTTGGGCCAAATTGGTAAAGCAATTCAATCCTAAGAATGAAAAATCCTTATCTCTAAGGACGCATTGCCAAACTTCAGGCTGGAGTCTCACTGAACAAGATCCATTCAATAATGTTGCACGGACATGTATTGAAGCTTCTGCAGCAGCATTCGGCGGAACCCAATCATTACACACAAATGCTTTGGATGAAGCCATTGCCCTACCGACAGACTTCTCTGCACGAATTGCCAGGAATACGCAAATATATTTACAGGAAGAGACCAAAATCACTAAGACCGTCGACCCATGGGCAGGAAGTTATTACCTAGAAAAGCTCACAAATGACATTGCTAACAAAGCTTGGGACCTTATACAAGAAGTCGAGGAATTAGGAGGAATGACCAAGGCGATTGAAACCGGAATCCCAAAAATCAGGATTGAAGAAGCGGCTGCACGTAAACAAGCACGCATAGATTCAGATCAAGATATCATTATTGGTGTAAATAAATATAGATTGGATGAAGAGGAACCCATTCAGACCTTGGAAGTCGATAACCAAACGGTCAGGAATGCCCAGGTCGAAAAATTAAATCAAATCAAATCTGAAAGAGATTCTGAAAAAGTAAAAGGTTCATTGTCCAAATTAACGAATGCTGCAAAGACACAAAGTGAAAATTTATTAGCTTTAGCCATCGAAGCTGCTCGAGAACGTGCAACTTTAGGCGAAATCAGCGATGCGCTAGAAGTAGTTTTTGGTAGATATAAAGCTCAAATAAAATCATTTTCAGGAGTGTATAGTAAAGAAATAAAAGACGACGAGTCTTTCAAGAAAGCCAGGGAATTAGCGGACACGTTTGCCGAACAGGATGGACGACGACCAAGAATCATGATTGCAAAGATGGGGCAAGATGGTCATGACCGTGGTGCTAAAGTAGTGGCGACTGGTTATGCCGATGTTGGATTTGATGTAGATATAGGACCACTCTTCCAAACACCCCAAGAAGCGGCAAAACAAGCAGTAGAAAATGATGTGCATATCCTTGGTGTGTCCTCATTGGCAGCAGGGCATAAAACATTGGTGCCTCAAGTCATTGATGAACTCAAGAAATACGGACGCGATGACATCATGGTCATTGTTGGCGGTGTAATCCCAAAACAAGACTACCAATATCTGTTTGAAGCTGGTGCTGTGGCTGTCTTCGGCCCTGGAACCAAGATCAGTGAGGCTGCGATCAAGATATTGGAGATATTAATCGACTAAACTCCTTTGGTCCTAGTTGAACAGTTGTTAACAACTTCCATTTTAATTTCGACTGAATAATTGTATTTTTACGCGCACTAAAACCAAATCAGTTAATGGGCAAAATCATTGCTATCGCCAACCAAAAAGGTGGTGTTGGAAAAACTACGACTTCAATAAATCTTGCGGCTTCCTTAGGCGTGCTAGAAAAAAAAGTGTTGCTTATCGATGCCGATCCGCAAGCTAATGCTACATCTGGCTTAGGCATTGATGTAGAATCTGTTGAGATTGGGACCTACCAGCTCTTGGAGCACACAAATACAGCAAAGGAAGCTATCATAAAAACAGATACGCCTAACCTTGATATTATCCCCGCACATATCGACCTTGTTGCCATCGAAATAGAATTGGTAGACAAGGAAGAGCGCGAATACATGATGAAAAAGGCCATCTTGAACCTGAAGGATGATTACGATTTTATATTGATCGATTGTGCACCATCATTAGGCTTGTTGACACTAAATGCCTTGACAGCTGCAGATGCCGTCCTGATACCTATACAATGTGAATATTTCGCTCTGGAAGGTTTAGGTAAACTTCTGAATACCATTAAAAGTGTACAAAAAATACATAATCCTGAACTAGATATTGAAGGCTTGTTACTGACCATGTATGATTCTCGTCTTCGTTTATCAAACCAAGTGGTAGAAGAGGTACAGAAACATTTCAACGAAATGGTATTTCATACCATAATACAACGAAATGTAAGATTAGGGGAAGCTCCAAGCTATGGCGAAAGCATAATAAATTACGATGCAGGTAGTAAAGGTGCAAGTAATTATTTAAGTTTGGCTAAGGAAATCATCACGAAAAATAGTTAGTCATGGCAAAGGCGACAAAAAAACAGGCATTAGGCAGAGGATTGTCGGCTCTTTTAAACGATCCAGCAAACGACATTAATTCGGTTCGGGACAAGAATGCGGACAAGGTAATAGGCAGTATTGTTGAGCTTGATATCAATGCCATTGAGGTGAATCCCTTTCAGCCTAGATCCAATTTCAATGAAGAGTCTCTCCGGGAGTTAGCCTCATCTATAAGAGAATTAGGTGTCATACAACCAATTACAGTCAGGAAACTAGATTTCAACAAATACCAATTGGTCTCTGGAGAACGCCGTTATCGTGCTTCCAAATTAATTGGTTTGGAAACCATACCATCATACATTCGTATCGCCAATGATCAAGAATCCTTGGAAATGGCTTTGGTCGAGAATATCCAGCGTCAAGACTTAGACCCAATTGAAATTGCTTTGTCTTACCACCGTTTGATTGATGAAATACAACTCACTCAAGAACAAATGAGCGAGCGCGTTGGAAAGAAACGGTCAACTATTGCTAATTACTTACGTCTTTTAAAATTGGATCCCATCATACAAACGGGTATACGTGATGGTTTTATCTCCATGGGTCATGGTCGTGCAATCATTAATATTGAAAATCAATCTACTCAACTCGATATATACGAAGAGATACTATCTAAAAAATTATCGGTTAGGGATACCGAAAAATTAGTTCGGAACTATCAGAAGACAAAACAAGTTTCAGTTCCAAAACAAGAAGAACTACCTAAGTATATTAAAAAAGGCATAAAAGAAATTTCAGAATACTTTGGGCACAAAATAGACGTTAAAGTGTCCAAGGATGGTAAAGGTAAAATATCAATTCCTTTTCATTCCGAAGAAGACTTCAATCGCATTAAAAAATTGGTTCAACGTGCAAAATAAGGGTTTCATCCTAACATTAGCCTTATTGGTATTTACCTTATGCACAGTTGCACAAGAACAAGAAACCAAAAAAGATTCGGTACTCAATAAAAATGGTGATCTAAAGGTCATTACAAATACATCACAAAAAACTGAAATAGACCCTTTGGCACCTTCTAAGGCCGCTTTTTATTCAGCGGTTTTACCTGGACTGGGCCAAGCTTATAATAAGAAGTATTGGAAAATCCCAATCGTTTATGCCGCATTGGGAACGGGTATTTATTTCTATGTCGACAACAATAATGAATACAAACGTTATCGCGATGCTTATAAACGTAGACTAGCCGGTTTTACCGATGATGAATTCTACGGGGCCGGAAGCACACCGGTAATAACTGACAATGGCTTGATTGAAGCACAACGTCAATTAAGACGGAACAAGGAGGTTTCTTTATTGGTCACGATTGGTCTTTATGCCCTTAATATCATTGATGCAAATGTGGATGCACATTTATTACAATACAACGTGGATGATAACCTATCTTTAAGTCCTCATTATAAATTCAATGAATTGGAAGCAACTTCTGATTTAGGATTAACCTTGAATTTCAAATTCTAGAAAATGAAAATAGCACTACTTGGTTATGGTAGAATGGGAAAGGAAATTGAGAAGATTGCCTTGAAACGAGGGCATTCCATTGTGATAAAAGCAGACGTGAATTCTTCTTACAATATTACCGATGCAGATGTAGCCATAGATTTCAGTATACCTACCGCTGCTGTTTCAAATATTTCAAACTGTTTAAATAGTAAGGTTGCTGTAATCTCGGGAACTACTGGTTGGCTCGACGCGTATGAAGACATAGTATCACTTTGCGAAAAGAGTGAAGGTGCTTTTCTTTACGCCTCTAATTTTAGCTTAGGGGTGAATATCACTTTTGAAATCAATAAGCAATTGGCAAGACTGATGCAGTCTCAATCACAATACAACTTGGAGATCGAAGAAATACATCATACTCAAAAACTTGATGCACCAAGTGGTACAGCTATTTCCTTGGCCGAAGACATTATTAACGAAACCAATTATAGATCTTGGTCAATTGACGAAAAGGGTAAACATACGATTCCTATAACTTCAAAGCGGATTGAAGGCGTACCGGGTACTCATACTATCAAATATACTTCCGATGAAGATTCTATTTCACTGAATCATACTGCCAATAACCGTAAAGGATTTGCTTTAGGGGCCGTGATCGCCGCGGAGTGGATACTTGACAAAACAGGTGTTTTTTCAATGAAAGACGTCTTAAACATTACGAATGAATAATGTAGATTGAATAATGACGAATAACCTAAAAACACGCACAAAGCAATTCTCACATAATTGTGTTAAACTTGCAGTACAATTACCAAATACTTTTTTAGGAAACCATATTAAAGGGCAATTAATAAGAAGTAGCACCTCGGTAGCTGCTAATTATGGAGCCACTTGCATAGCACAGTCTAAGAAAAGTTTTATAGCAAAAATCAGCATTGTTATTGAAGAAGTTGATGAAAGTCATTTTTGGAAAGAGTTTATCATAGACGAAAACCTCATCAGTAAAGAAACTTGTAATTCTTTGTTAAAAGAAGCAGATGAATTGACAAGAATTTTTATTTCTTCAAGAAAAACAGCAAATTTGAATCTTAAGAATCAATAATAAAAAAGAGACGTCACTAGACATTTGTCATTTGGCATTAATAAATCAAAGCTATGAGTTGGACACAATGGTTACTTTTCATCTTGATAATTCAAGTGATTCATGGTTTAGGCACTTGGAGACTTTATATAAAAGCCAGCCGTAAAGCTTGGGAGGCCTTTGTTCCTGTTTATAATGGCATCATCTTAATGAAGATCATCAATCGTCCATGGTGGTATGTGCTCCTTTTATTTGTTCCTATTGTAAACTTGATCATGTTACCAGTCGTTTGGGTAGAAACAGCAAGAAGCTTTGGAAAGAACACCTATCTCGATACATTTTTATCGGTCATCACCTTAGGGTTCTATAATTTCTATCTAAATTATATTGCTGAAGTCGCCCATATAAAAGATAGGAGTCTGCATCCAAAAAGTTCAAGTGGTGATTGGGTGAGTTCTATTTTATTCGCGATTGTTGCTGCAACATTGGTGCATACTTATTTTATGCAACCTTATACCATACCAACATCCTCATTGGAAAAAACATTACTCGTTGGGGATTTCCTATTCGTGAGTAAATTTCATTATGGTGCCAGAACACCAATGACTGCGGTCGCTGCACCCATGGTACATGATACTATTCCTGTACTCAATAAAAAATCATATTTATATAATGATAAGAAGGAAGAAGGCTCATGGCTAAGTAAATTGCAACTACCTTATTTCCGATTACCAGGATTCCAGAAGATAAAACGTAATGATATTGTTGTTTTCAATTGGCCCGTGGACACCATTGATATCATGTATACCATTCCGGATAGGGCTTATTATAAACCAATCGATAAAAAAACGAATTATGTAAAGCGTTGTGTGGGTATTCCCGGTGACTCATTGGAAGTAAGAAATGGATATGTATACATTAATGGCAAGCAAAATGCATTACCAGATAGGGCAAGGCTTCAATTTTCATATAACGTTCAGTTCAAATCGCAACCTACCAATACGGATATCAATACCCTAAGGAATAGATATGATATTACCGATGGTATAGGTATGGATCCCGAAAAAAACACCTATTTCTTGGCAGCAGTAACGGATGCAGCATACAATAGAGCCAAGAATCATCCGAATATCGCTAAACTAGAGCGACGCATCGAACCAAAAGGAAAATGGGATTCTGGCATTTTCCCGAATGACCCAAGCTATAATTGGAATAACGATTTTTTTGGTCCTTTATATATTCCTCAAGAAGGCAAGACCATTGACTTGAATCTCGACGTATTACCACTTTACAAAACCATTATCACTGAATACGAAGGCAATGACCTGAAAGTCAATGGCAACCAGATCATGATCAATGGTGACGTTGCGAGTAATTACACATTCAAGAAGGATTATTATTGGATGATGGGAGATAACAGACATAACTCTTTGGATGCGAGAGCCTGGGGCTTTGTTCCATTCGATCATGTGGTAGGTAAACCAGTGTTTGTTTGGATGAGTTGGGATGGCATCAAGAATCCAAGATGGAAACGCTTCTTCACAACAGTTGGAGGAAGCGGTGAACCAATGTCGTATTTCATTCCATTCATGGTTTTATTATTGGGATGGTTTGGTTTCAGTAAATGGCGTAAGCGCAGAAATGGATAATCTGGTTTCATGAAAACCATTATACATCCTACCTATTTTCCAAATATTGCCAGTTTTGTTGGCATGGTCCAAGCATCGACCGTTGTTATGGAAGCAGAGGACAACTTCCAAAAACAAACGTATAGGAATCGTGCATATATCTATGGTGCTAATGGCATTCTCACACTAAATATCCCTGTTCGATACACACAAAATAATCGTCAAAAATATAGGGAAGTCATGATTGCCAACGATGAGAATTGGCAGGATCATCACTGGAAATCAATAGAATCTGCATATCGCACCTCTCCTTTTTTTGAATATTATGAAGATGACTTAAGACCTCTTTTTAAAGTAAAGAAGGAGCTACTATTTGATTTCAATATGGAATGTATTGATACTATTTCAGCGTGCTTTGGACTCGAATTGAAAGTTGAAAAATCAACTGAATTCATAAAGGATTATCATAATGACCATGACTATCGCTATCTGGTTAATGCAAAAATGGAACCCCCGTTTTCATTCGATAGGTATATTCAGGTATTTTCAGATAAACATGGATATATTCCCAACCTAAGCATATTAGACCTTTTATTCAATGAAGGCCCAAATACCTTGAATTACCTTCAATCACAATCATTGTAATATGCTGCAACCCATAGTTCATTATGCCATCCATTTTGGTTTGCCAATTGTGGTTGCACTTACTTTTTATCGATCATTATGGTGGCGAGCATATCTCATTATGATATTAACCATGTTCATAGATCTAGACCACCTAATTGCCAATCCAATTTTTGACCCGAATAGATGTAGTATAAATTTCCATCCACTTCATTCCTACTATGCTATCGTAGTTTATTTTCTTTTGTTGATTCCTAAGAATACAAGGATATTAGGAATAGGACTGCTAATTCACATACTAGCCGACAGTGCAGACTGTTGGCTAATGCAATGATAACTTTGCCATTATTGGATAATGATCCGAAAACTTCTCGTGGTATGTCTTGAAACCATTGACCTCAAAATTAGTATCGGAAAAAATGAAATCAATACGGATAGGGAAGAACTTAAAATCAAATGTTCTGCCAAATCCGTTTCCTGCTAACTCAAAGGCATCATTAAAATCTCCCTTGAGATGTTTATAAACATAAGAATAAGCGGTATTATTAAAATCACCTGTAATAATGGTCTTATAACTAGATTGGTTTCTGTGTTTTAAAAACAATTCGGCCTGCTCCTGCTGTATCTTAAATGTTTCACGCGTTTTATTCATCAAAATATCAGAAGTCCCAGCTTTCAGTTTAGACATATCCGCACTTATATGCAAGGATTGTAAATGAATATTATATATTCGAACAGTATCGGTATTCTTAATAATATCAACATAAATGGCATTATTATTTGTATTCGGGAATTCAACGGAACCAGAATTGACTATTGGGAATTTTGAAACTATCACCTGTCCTATTTTAGCCTCTTGCTCTAAATGTTCGAAGCTATATTCATAAGCATCCAAGGATATCTTTGGATTCGTTTTATACTCTTGAAAACTAATGATATCGGGATTCTCCTCTTCAATAAAGGAATTTATTCTAGTAGGCACGTCTTTTTCTTCGATCCAATCATAAAAATTAAATAACCTAACATTATAACTCATTACTGAGATGTTGTTAGAATCAATGACATCTTTGGAAGACGAGAATTTATATAATGAACCTACATACTTAAACCCAATAGCTAGAACCACTAATGACAGCAATAGCTGTTTTTTGACCTTTAATAACCAATACGTACAAAATCCTATATTAATGATAATAAGAATGGGGACTGCAAGACTCAATACAGAAATAAAAGCAAAATTCTTAGGTTCCATATGCGGTATCACATAAGACAATAACAACAGGAATGCTGCTATTGAATTAAGGAAAAATGCCAGCTTATCGAACAGCTTTAACTTTTTCACTTTACGTATTTTTACCTGCCTTGAACAAGAATTCCTTTTCCTCTTTACTTAGACTTTCATAGCCACTCTTACTTATTTTATCTAGAATCAAATCAATTTTCTTTTGGTTATTGAATCTGTCAAAATCCTTTTTAGAATGACCGGCAACAGTGCCTTTTTTGGATTTATGAACGGTCTTTAGCTTAGAACGGGATTTTGTTTGGAATAGTGCAGAAACGCTATCGATAAACTTCTCAAAGCCTTTTCCAATGTCAGTGCCTTTTAGCAATTGTTTCGCATAAAGATACCCTAGAAGTGCCCCGCCAAGATGTGCC
>Ga0316201_10002310_pt1 | contig 13518 bp, 11 predicted proteins | sample CS6wburrow_MG_FD_204516 | JGI IMG/M metagenome (GOLD analysis project Ga0316201, IMG submission 204516) | Coastal sediment microbial communities from Delaware Bay, Delaware, United States - CS-6 worm burrow | ecosystem: Environmental > Aquatic > Marine > Coastal > Sediment | place: USA... | reverse complement strand
CAAGACGCCGCCGCGTTTCTTCGATCAGGTCCGTGACGACGGTGCCGATCATGCGACGAATAATCTCGTAAATGAGTCGACGGTCCTCGAGCTCGGGGTACAGGGCATGCACCTTGTCGTACTGAGACCCGAACAGCGGCTGCTCGCGTAGCTGATCGAGGCCGAGCAGGCCTGCCCGGAATCCATCGTCCACATCGTGGTTGTTGTAGGCGATGGCATCGGCAATATTCGCAAGCTGCGCTTCGAGGCCGGGCTGTTTACGCTGCAGGAATCGTTCGCCCACATCGCCGAGTTCGCGGGCGTTACGTGCAGAACAATGCTTGAGAATGCCCTCTCGCGTCTCGAACATGAGGTTCAGCCCGGGAAAGTCAGCGTACTTTGCCTCGAGCACATCAACAACCCGCAGCGACTGCAGGTTGTGCTCGAAGCCGCCGTAGTCGCGCATGCAGGCATTCAATGTGTCCTGTCCGGCATGACCGAACGGCGTATGGCCCAGGTCGTGAGCCAGGCTGATTGCCTCGGTCAGCGGCTCGTTGAGATTCAGGGCAAACGCCACGCTGCGGGCTATCTGTGACACCTCGAGTGAATGTGTCAAACGGGTGCGATACAGGTCGCCCTCGTGATTGACGAACACCTGGGTTTTGTAGACCAGCCGCCGGAAGGCCGTGGAGTGAATGATCCTGTCGCGATCACGCTGGTATTCGCCACGATACGCCGGGCGCGGCTCGTCGTATTTTCTGCCGCGGCTACGCGACTCGTCGGCGGCATAGGGTGCGAGGCCCGCGGCACCGGTCAAAGCGCAGCCCCGGTCAGCGATGCCAGCCGCGCGCGTTCATAGTCAGCGCTGATGTACGCTTCTCCGAGCGAGCGCAGCAGAACAAAACGCAGCTGTTTCTGCTGTGCTTTTTTGTCCATGCCCATCGCATCGAGCCAGCGCCCGGCGGCGATGGCCGGCGGTTTGGTTGGCAGTCCCGCCGCCGCGATCAGCGCCTCGAGGCGCGACAGGTCGGCGGCCGAGATGCCGCTCAGCTCGGCGGCCATGATCATGCCCGCCGCCACCGCTTCGCCGTGCAGCCACTCACCGTATCCGAGGCAGCGTTCGATCGCATGGCCAAAGGTATGGCCGAAGTTCAGAATCGCGCGTCGACCGGCCTCTCGTTCGTCCTCGGCCACAACCTCGGCCTTGATCTCGCAGGAGCGCCGGATCGCGTAGGCGAGCGCTTCGGGATCTTTCTCGAGCAAGGCAGCCATATTGGACTCGAGCCATGTAAAGAATGCCGGGTCACAGATTGCGCCGTGCTTGATGACCTCGGCCAGGCCCGCCCTGAGTTCCCGCTGCGGCAGCGTGTCAAGGGTATCCGTATCGATGAGTACGACCCGCGGCTGGTGAAACGCACCGATCAGGTTCTTGCCTTTTTCGTGGTTGACGCCGGTCTTGCCGCCGACCGACGAGTCGACCTGCGCGAGCAGCGTGGTTGGCACCTGCACAAATGCCACGCCTCGCATATAGCAGGCGGCAGCAAATCCGGCAATGTCGCCGACAACGCCGCCACCGAGCGCAATGACGGTGGTATCCCGATTGGCACCCGACGCGACCAGTTTGTCCAGGATCGTTTGCATCGTCGCAAGCGTCTTGAACGACTCGCCGTCTGCAAGGCTGACACTGGCGACCTCGCGACCCGCCAGGTTCGGCCTGAGCTTTTCGAGGTAGAGCGGCGCAACCGTCTCATTACTGACGACGAGACAATCCGGTCCGCGGACGTAGTCGGCCAGGTCGAAGTTGCCGTCCAGGAGGCCACGGCCAATGATGATCGGATAGCTCCGCTCGCCGAGATCGACATTGATAGTCTTCATACGGCGCTAGGTTACATGAATGTAGGAGCGCGCCCCAGCGCGCGAAGCAACGCGGCAGCCAGAGGCTGCCGGATATTCTCGGTCGTCACACAGTCGCGCGCTGGGCGCGCTCCTACGAAACCTTCTCGATTATCTCGCTTGCGACAGAATGAACCTTGCGTCCATCCGTTTCGACAACCAGGTCTGCGATCTCCCGGTACAGCGGATCACGGGCAAGCAGCAGCTCTTCGAGAATCTGGCGGCGATCACCATTCTCCAGGAGCGGTCTCTCGCGGCCCTTGTTGGTGCGTGCAAACTGCTGGTCGACCGTCGTGTACAGGTAAACTACGTAGCCACGTCCGCCAAGAAGGCTGCGGCTTTCCGGATCGACCACCGCGCCACCGCCTGTTGCCAGCACGACGCCGTCTATACCGCTCAGGTCGTCGATGACCGCCGCCTCACGTTTGCGAAATCCCTCCTCACCCTCTTTCTCGAAGATGAACGGAATATCGACGCCTGTGCGTGCTTCTATTTCGTCGTCGCTGTCCATGAACGACAGGTGCAGCGTTCGGGCCAGCTGCCGGCCAACGGCCGACTTGCCCGCGCCCATCGGGCCAATCAGGAAAATGTTCTTGGGATGTTTCATCTAATGGCGTTATAAAACCTTGCTTTGTGAAGGCCCTCAAAGAGAAAGCCAACCCGAAGGTTGGCTTTCCGGATCGTCAGCGGAACGAAATCTTAATAGACGGTCGCGCCTTCCTCAAGAATACGCGGCGTCACGAAGATCAGCAGTTCGGCTTTGTTGTCGGTCCGCTGCTTGCTGCGGAACAGGGCACCGGCAAACGGAATATCGCCGAGCACAGGCACTTTCGTGACTGTCTCACGGCGTTCCGTCTCGTAAATACCGCCCAGAACAACCGTCTGACCGTTAGCAACGAGAACCTGGGTTTCCACGGAGCGCGTATCGATACTCGGCACCGTGCCACCCAGACCGCCTGTCGAGATAATCTCGCCGACGTTATCCTTGCTGACCCTGAGATCCATGATGATGTTGTTGTCAGGCGTAATTTGCGGCGTAACGACCAGCTCGAGAACGGCTTCTTTGAACTGGATCGTCGTCGCGCCGGAAGACGCCGACTGCTGGTAAGGAATTTCCACACCCTGCTTGATCGTGGCCTCTTTCTGGTTCGCCGTGATAACGCGTGGCGTCGATACGATCTCACCGCGGCCCTCGGCTTCCAGCGCCGACAGCTCAAGATCGACGAGGTAGTCATTCTCAAGCACGGCCAGAGAAAATCGGCCCGCGGCACCTGAAATCGGTACCGCGACGTTGTAGCGATTCGTCAGCGTCGGATACTCGAGCAGGAAAGGACTGGTCGGATCAGCCTGGTTTTCAAGATAGGTACTGATCATGTTGTCAGTTCCCTGGCCGGAGCCACTTATCGCCGTGAGTCCCGTATTGCTCTCGTTGAACGCGGTGACACCCAGACGAATACCGAGATCACGACTGAAATCGTCATTGACGACAACGATGCGTGACTCGATCAAAACCTGCTTTATCGGGATATCCAGGGCTCGAACCAGGCGACGAATGTTCTGCAGCCGCTCTGCCGTGTCCTGAACCAGAAGCGTGTTCGTGCGATCGTCGACGCCAACGCTGCCGCGGTCCGACAGCAACGGGTTGCCGCCACCATCTGCCTGAATCAATGAGGCGATATCGCTGGCTTTTGCGTAGTTGACCTGCAGGAACTCGGAGTACGTTGGCTCGAGTTCGCGGATCGCCAGCTTGGCCTCGAGATCCGCTGTTTCGCGCGCCGCAATTTCCCGCGCCGGCGCAACCATGATCACGTTGCCGTTCTGGCGCATGTCCAGGCCCTTGGTCGTCATCACGATGTCCAGAGCCTGATCCCAGGGAACGTTGCGCAGGCGCAGCGTTACGTTGCCCTGAACCGTATCGGAGACAACGATATTCTTGCCCGAAGTCTCGGCAAGCAGCTGCAACACAGCTCGTGTCTCGATGTCCTGGAAGTTCAGCGTCAGGCGCTGACCTTCGTACTCCTTGGTCTCAGAGAAAAGGCTGGACTCTTCCGCGCCTTTCTCTGGCGCCGGGTTGATTTCGATCGTGAACTCATTGTCCGTCTGATAGGCGAGCTGCTCATACTTGCCATCTGCTGAAATAACAATGCGTGTATCGAGGTTCGTGCGCAGTGTGTCAACGGTCGTGACCGGGGTCGCGAAATCCATGACATCAAGACGGCGCATCAGTTCGGCCGGCAAGCTCGTGTCCTTAAAGACTGCAACAACTCGGCCACCTTCCTGGCGAATGTCGACCGGCGTTGACGGGTCGGTCAGGTTTACGATGACCCGGCCACCACCATCACGTGTGCGACGGAAATCGACGCCTGAAATCGCACGGCTGCCAGGTGCGGCGTAGGAACGGGTTTCGGATGCCGAGGCGCTGGTGAACTGGGTTGTCCCTGCGCTGTATTCATCCCCGCCACCGAGGGTGACGATTACCGTGTTGCCACTGCGGCGAGTCTGGTACTCGACCATGGAGCCGAGGTTCAGCACGACCCGGGTACGGCCGTTTGCTTCAGCCGTAAGCACCGTATCGAGCGGCCCGAGGTTTACATCGCGGCGACGCGAACTCAAACCCAACGTTGTGTCGGGCAGATCGAGCGCGATCCTTGCAGGATTCTCAATCGTGAACGCCAGTGGCTCGGGTGCCGTGTCACTCATGATCAGCCTCAGCTCGACGCGCTCGCCGGGCAGACTCTGCACCTGAATGTCCTGCAGCCGGTTACCTTCCTGTGCGCTGGCAGTCGCGCCCCAGAAAAGCAGCAATGCTGCCTGTGCCAATGCGGCCAGCTTTATCACCGTCATGCGATGACCGACCGTCAGTTTGCTTTTGAGCATCATTCCAATTACTCCCAGTTCCATTCAGGTGTCAGTCTGCTAGACCGACCGCGGCATCTCTCTCGATATAGCCGCCGATTCCGTCAGATATAATTTCAACCAATGTGATTGCCGATTCAGAAACTTCCGTGATTCGTCCGTCGTTTTGCCCCATGTAATTGCCGGGAACAACGCGGTGAATCAATCCGTCTGCTGTTCGAACGAGGCCGTAATTCGTGTCGCCCATGTTCAGGGTTCCGACCATGCTCAATGTGTCCAGCGGAAAGTTCTCAAGATACTCACGGCTGCGGTCACGATCAGGGCGTGTACCGCCGGAAGCGCCGCTTGCCTGTGGCGTATCCGGCACGAACGGTGACCGTAAGCCCTGCGCGTCAGCGACATACATGAACACTTCGTAAGGTGTGATTTCCGGAAGCGGTTCAATCCGCCCGCCCGGTTTCGCCTTGATCTCATTGATGTACTGATCCAGGTCGTCCATGTCGCCCCCGCAGGCTGCGATGCCGACGGCTGACACGATCAGTATCATGGCGTGTTTAATGATTTGGGGAGCGCGCATTATCACCGTGCCTCCTCGTCAAGATACCGGTAGGTTTTAGCCGTAACCTCGAGACTCAGGCTGTCGAATTTACCCTTCTCTTCCTGCGTGATGTTGATGTTGTGCAGGGTCACGATTCGCGGCAGTGCAGCAATGCCGCTGACAAAATTTCCGATCTCATGGTAGCTGCCAGTCAGACGAATCTTGATCGGCTTTTCTGCGTAAAAGTCTCTCGGTACTTCTCCCTGCGGAACAAACAGTTTTTCCTGCAAGCCGGCTGCAAGGCCGGTCTGCGAAATATCCACGATAAGGCTCGGTATTTCGGTCTCGCCAGGAAGCTGCCTGAGCATCGTACCGAAAGACTGCTCGATCTGGGAAAGCTGTGCTTTGTAAGCGTCGTAGTTAGCCGCCTTGCGCTGCTTGTTTTCAAACGTCACCCGGAGCTGCTTTTCTTCCTCCTGGACGCGGCTGAGCTGCGGTGCTTTGTCCTGGACGATGAACCAGTAAACACCGAGGCCTGATACGACTGCGAATACCATTACGATAACGGCAATACGGAAGGGCAGCGGCCAACGGCCAACGTCATTGACGTCAAGGCTCTGGAGTTCCTCAATGAGATTCATTCCGCCTCCTCCGCTTCGTCATCCTTGCGCAATTGTTTCAGGTAAACGACGAACTCCGCCTTGCGGGATGCGCCCGATTGTTTGGTTTCGACCCGCTCGACCTCGGGGTCGGCCAGCCAGGTCGACGCATCGATCTGCCGCATAAGAGCGGACACGCGCGTGCTGGACTGCGCCACACCGCGGATCTCGACTCGTCTGCCGGTTTGTTTCATGCCGGTAAGGTAAACGCCCTCCGGCAATTGCCGCACCAGCTCATCAAAAAGATGAACGATCTCCGGGCGACTCTTCTGCAGTTGCTCAATAATTTCCATTCGCGCAAGCAGGCGTTCTTTTTGTCTCTCGAGGCCGTTAATCTCGGTAATGCTCTTCTCAAGCTGGACGATCTCGTCGGTCAGCCGCTTGTTGCGTGCTTCCTGGCCGGAGATCATCTGTGAGTAGACGAATATCGTTGCAACGACGACTGCGATTGCGGCGACTACCGCGCCGGCGGTGGCTACACCGAAATCTCGCTGGCGTTTCTTGCGCTCTGCCTCGCGCCAGGGGAGTAGATTAATACTAGGCATATTAGTCGAAGCTCCTCAGTGCCAGGCCGCAGGCCGTAAGAAGTGCAGTTGCGTCTTTATTGACGCCCTGCGATTTGGCCTTGGACGAAATTTTCATTTGCCCGAGTGGATCACCAACCTCGGTCGGAATGCCAACGCGACTCGAGATGACGTCGGCAATACCCGGGATGTTCGCGCAACCGCCGCAAACCAGGATCATGTCCGGTTGTTCACGACCGCCGCCCGAAGCCAGGTAGAACTGCAGTGACCGGCTGACCTGCTGCGTCATGTCGTCAATAAATGGCTCCAGGACTTCAGGCTGGTAATTGCTTGGCAGGCCACCTTGTTTCTTGGCGCGGCCCGCATCTTCCATCGACAGACCGTAAGTGCGCATGATTTCCTCGGTCAGCTGCTGGCCGCCGAAGTTAAAGTCGCGTGTATAAACCACTTTCAGGTCATAAAGCACACTGAAGGTCGTACTGCTGGCGCCGATATCAACAACCGCCACAGACTGTCCCATGCCACCGTCGGGAATCTGGTGGCTCAGCAGGCGACAGGCGTTTTCCAGTGCGAAGGCCTCGACATCGACGATCTTCGTTGCCAGGCCCGCTGCGGTGACCGCAGACTGGCGCTGCTCGACGTTCTCGGTTCGTGTCGCGACCAGCAACACGTCCATGAGTTCGGGGTCTTTCTCATTCGGTCCAATCACTTCGTAGTCGAAGCTGACCTCTTCCATCGGGAATGGAATGTACTGGTCGGCCTGAATCTCGACCTGCCCTTCGAGGTCTCGCGCGGAGAGGCTGGAGGGCATCTGAATGACTTTGGTAATGGCCGCATCACCACTGATGGCGACGGCCACATCGGTTGCCTTGGCCCCGGCCCGCTTCACGGCGCGTCGAATAGCTTCGCCAACCGCTTTCGCGTCGACGATCGCTTTTTCGCTGACCGAACTGGGAGGGGTAGGCTCTGCTGAGTAGGACTCGACCCGATAGCGCTTTCCACTCTGGGTAAGCTCAATCAGTTTGACCGACGATGTCGTGATATCGAGGCCCAGCAATGGCTGTGATTTATTGCCAAAAAGCACGTTTTTTTCCTTCTAAGTCGGTAAGTTGCGAGCCAATCGTAGGTTGGGCATTAGCAATTCGATTTAACTATATATCAATAAAATGTTAAATAAAACGTGACTTTGTTCACGATCCAACAATCCCTATAGTAATGCGGCCAGATGGGTGGATTCCGTGAACCAGTCGGCGACTGGGAACCTGACTCGTTATTGCAGCGTTCAGCAATGCGCGTCTATCATCGGCCGCCTCCATCATGTTTGCAAAATGCCTTGCCCTCAATAAGCCACATTTCCTGCATCCGCCGACCACCACCGTACCGTTATATTAAGGTGAGCCAGCACCCTGATAATCCGCGGTATTCGCCGGAAATCGCCAGCAACTATGCATAAACCACCGAAAACAAACAAGAATCTACGTCACATCCGGAGGCGACGGCTCCTCAGGAGCCTGACGCTGTTTCTTGGCCTCGGCGTCAGCGGCACCATTGCGGCCGTTGCCGCTGTGATCGGCGCATATTACTTCGTAGAGCCAGGTTTGCCCCGGGCCGAGACGATTCGGGACATTCCGCTGCAAATTCCGCTTCGCATTTTCAGTCGTGACGGCTACCTGATATCGGAAATCGGCGAACGACGTCGCATTCTTGTCACCTTCGAAGACCTGCCAGCGCATGTCGTACACGCGTTTATCTCCGCCGAAGACCGGCGCTTCTTTGAACACCCCGGTATCGACTACCAGGGAATCATGCGTTCGTTCGCGCGATTACTCAAAAGCGGTGAGATCAGCGGCGGTGGCAGCACGCTGACGCAGCAGCTGGCCCGCGACTACTTTCTGACCCGTGAGCAGCTGTTTACAAGAAAGCTCCGCGAGGCTTTTCTTGCCTACAAGATCGAGCACGAGTTCACCAAGGAGCAGATCATGGCGCTGTTCCTTAACAAGATGTTCTTCGGTCAGCGCGCCTACGGTGTGGCCGCCGCCGCGCAGGTGTACTTCGACAAGAACCTCAGGGACATCAACGCAGCGGAAGCTGCGACGCTCGCGGGCGTTTTGCCGGCACCCTCTCGATATAACCCGGTCTTCAGCGCAGCCAATGCAGAAATGCGTCGTGGCTACGTGCTCGGACGCATGCACGACCTTGGCTATCTTGATGATGCCGCCTATGCGGAATCGATGGCGTTCCCGATGGAGTCGCAGCTGCATGGGGCCGCTGTTGAACTGAACGCACCGTACGTCGCGGAAATGGTTCGCAGCGAGATGCTGAAGCGTTATGGCGAAGACACCTACACGGCCGGCTACCAGGTCGTCACTGCCCTCGACTCGCGGTTGCAAACAGCAGCCAACTACGCATTGAGAAACGGGCTGCTCGAATTTACACGGCGACGCGGCTATCGCGGTCCGATGTCGCACCTGGAACTCGGCGACGAGGTCCTGGCGACGCGCTTCGAGGAATGGCCGATAGAGATCCGCGAAATGCTCGAGCAATACGCTCCGGGCGGTCTCTCTGTCGGGCTCGTCACGGCCGTTTCGAAAAATAACCAGGCGAGCATTGTGTTGGGCGGAGGCATACAGGCCACCCTGCCCTGGAGCGGCATCAAGTGGGCCAAGCCATTTATTGATCGCGAGACAACGGGCCCGGCACCAGAAGCGGTTACCGATGTGCTTTCGGTCGGTGACCTTATTTATGTGATGCCAACGTCAAGCGGCAGTTGGGCACTGGCCCAGGTGCCGGAAGCGCAGGGCGCAGTCGTCGCGATTGACCCGTTCGATGGCGCAGTCGGAGCTCTGACCGGCGGCTTCGACTTCACGATGAGCAAATTTAATCGCGCACGTCAGGCCTATCGCCAGCCCGGTTCGTCATTCAAACCGTTCATCTATTCCGCCGCACTGGAGCACGGCAACACGCCGGCAACCGTCATTCTGGACGCGCCGGTTGTCATTAATTCCTCGGAACTCGAGGCTGTCTGGCGGCCCCTCAATTACAGCGGACGATTCTATGGGCCGACGCGCATGCGCGAAGCCCTGGTCCGTTCGATGAACCTCGTATCGGTTCGGCTGCTGCTTTTCAACACCGGCATCGGAAATGCCGTTCGCCATATCGAAAAGTTCGGCTTCGGTCCTGCCGCGCTGCCGCGCAATGGCTCTCTCGCGCTGGGCGGCGGCGCAACATCGCCGCTCGACATGGCGCAGGGCTACGCCATCATTGCCAACGGCGGACATGCCATTAAACCCTACGTTATCGACGCTATTTACGGGCCCGCCGGTGAGACCCTTTATCGCAGCGAGCCCGCTGTCGTCTGCGACGCGTGTGTTACGGACGCGCCGAACGGTCGATTTGACGACAGGCGACGTACGGAGATGACGCTGGACGCAATGGCCGACGTTGCGCAAGACTACCGGCCCGATGCACGCACGGCGCCGGAACTTTTCAAGGACGTCGTCACCGCCCCGCAAGCCATCAGCCCGCAAAATATGTTTCTTATTCAGGACATGATGCGCGACGTCGTTCGCCGCGGCACGGGTCGCCGCGCAATGGTGCTTGGCCGTAACGATTTATCCGGCAAAACCGGCACCTCGAATGACCGGCGCGACGCCTGGTTCGGGGGCTTCAATGCCGACCTCGCCAGCATCGTCTGGGTCGGCTACGACGACGACCGGCCGCTGGGACCGGGCGAAGAAGGGTCACGGACAGCATTGCCGATCTGGATTGACTTCTCACGAATCGCGCTGGCCGGTGTGCCCGAGAATCAAATGCCAATGCCTGACGGTATTGTCTCGGTGCTGATTGATCGCGAGACCGGCTGCCCTGCGCGTTCCGGGCAACGCAACGTCGTCTTCGAGGTTTTCCGCGCCGGTAATGTCCCGGAGTGCGAGTTCGTCGAAGAACTGCCGGATATTTTCAATGACGCGTCCGGTGTCGATGCGCCACCGGAAGAGGAAAATGAGGAACAAAGCGAGCCGCTCTTTTAAGTCAATGGGCCGACAAAAGAACAGTGAGAGCGAACGGGCGCGGCGGGTCGTTGCGCAGGAAGCTGCGCGCATCATTGTCGAGCACGGCATTCGCGATTATCGACTGGCCAAGCAAAAGGCGGCGGACCGCCTGGGTATCGCCGGGCGCGGTGCGCTGCCGGGTAATGCGGAAATCGAGGCGGCGGTAGTAGAGCACCTGCAGATTTTCGGGCGCGAATCACACGCCGATCAACTACGTCTCATGCGGGTTGCGGCGCTCTCGGCCATGAAGCTGCTCGAGTCGTTTACGCCACGACTCGTCGGACCGGTGCTGGTCGGCACTGCCGATGAAAACTCGGCGGTCAACCTGCACGTCTTCGCCGACAGTCCCGAAGCGATTGCGCTGGAGCTCAGCGACATAGGCATCAGCTTCCGGCCTTATGAGCGGCGCCTGAAGAGCCGCCGCAATCGTGTAGAGACCTTCGCCGGCTTTGAGTTTCATCACAGCAACAACGCGATCCAGGTTACCGTTTTTCCGGTTGATGGCATTCGGCAGGCGCCGATGAGCCCGATCGACGGCAAGCCGATGAAGCGGGTCGATTCGGATGCCGTGCAGCTGCTGCTCGAGCACGTTTAAGCGCGCCGACCACCCACGCCTCCTTCCAAGCAGCGGCGGTGTGTGCGGGGGTGTCTCACAAAGCGAGTTTGCGAAGCAGCTGTCCGAGCGACTGAGATTCCCCCGCACGCGACGCCGCGGGGAAAATGGTGGGTGGTGGACGGGGTGATCTACCGCTTTTCTATTGGCGTGTAATCCCGCTGCGCTGCCCCGGTGTACAGCTGCCGAGGTCTCGCAATCTTCGCCGCCGGATCTGCAATCATCTCCCGCCAGTGTGACGCCCATCCCACCGAGCGCCCGAGGGCAAACATCACCGTGAACATCGAGGTCGGAATACCGAGGGCCTTGTAGATAATCCCTGAGTAAAAGTCGACGTTCGGGTAAAGGTTCTTCTCGATGAAGTAGTCGTCCTTCAGCGCGACCTGCTCGAGTTCCTGCGCCAGGTCAAACAACGGCGTGTCTTTTCGATCCAGACGCTGCAGAACCTTGTGGCACATGTCGCGAATAATCGTCGCGCGTGGATCAAAGTTCTTGTACACGCGGTGGCCGAAGCCCATCAGGCGGAACGGATCTGACTTGTCCTTGGCCTTTTCGACATATTTCTTGATCTGGCTGGTGTCCCCGATTTGCTCGAGCATCTTGAGAACAGCCTCGTTGGCGCCGCCATGTGCGGGGCCCCAGAGCGCGGAAATGCCGGCAGCAATCGCCGAGTACGGATTTGCGCCGGAACTACCCGCCATCCTGACCGTCGAGGTCGAACAGTTTTGTTCATGATCGGCATGCAGTATGAAAAGCAGGTCGAGCGCTTCGGCGGCGACCTCATCGATCTCGTAAGGCTCTGCCGGAACCGCGAACAGCATGTGCAGTAAGTTCTCGCAATAATTAAGATCATTGCGAGGATAGATAAACGGCTGACCGATATTCAGCTTGTAGGCGGCCGCGGCAATCGTTGGCAGTTTGGCGAGAATCCTGTGCGCGAAGATATCGCGATGCTCAGGGTTCGATGCATCCATCTCGCTGTGATAGTAGGCAGACATGGAGCCAACGACGGCGGACAGCATCGCCATCGGATGCGCGTCGTAGCGGAAACCCTTGAAGAAGTTCAGCATGCCCTCGTTGAGCATGGTGTGTCGCCGAATCGTCCGTTCGAACGTCTTGAGCTCGCTCTCTGTCGGCAGATCGCCGCGCAACAACAGGTAAGAAACCTCGATAAAGCTGGAGTTGGCGGCCAGTTGTTCCACCGGGTAGCCGCGGTACATGAGGACGCCCTGCTCGCCATCGATGTACGTAATGTCCGATTCGCAGCTGCCTGTCGAGACAAATCCGGGGTCGTAGGTAAAGACGCCCTGTTCCTTGTACAGCTTCGCGATATCGATAACGTCGGGACCGATGGTTCCGGTCCTCACGGGTAGCTCTTGTTCAGTGCCGTTGGGGCTGATCAGGCGGTATGCATCCTGGCTCATGTCTTATCCTCGATAGTCCTTGAATCAAACGGTACGAGCATAGCAGAGCGCCGCGACTCGAGAAGTCGTGGAATGACGCAATATGACCGGGGTGCTGCCGAAACAGCGGCTGATTATTTACTTATGCCGTATTTGCGGCGGAACTTGTCTACGCGTCCGCCGGAATCGACGATCTTCTGTTTGCCCGTGTAGAACGGGTGGCAGGACGAGCACACCTCGATGAGCAGATCCTCGCCGAGCGTCGAGCGCGTCGTAAATTCGTTGCCACAACTACAGGTGACCTTGATGGCAGTGTAATTGGGGTGAATGTCGGCTTTCATTTTGGCTCTCCCGAGCGCGCTACTTCGCGAAAAGGTCGCGTAGGATATAGCGAAGTGCCTGCAGCCGCAAGCCCCGGTATCTTATCCACAGAACCTGTGGATAAGACTGTGGATGGAAATTGAGTGAATGCCCTAAGGTGCGGATTTGCAAGCAAGCATGTCAATTTGACTATTTTATGTACATTTTTGATTCTATAGGAAAAACAACATGTTATGGGGGCTTCGCGACCTACAAGGTGAATTCGGGCGGCTTTTTTACTGGGAATCAAAGGCCGCCCGCACACCTTGTGCATAAATTAACGATCCGGAAAATTTTCAGCGGGTCACCGCGGTGCACCAAAACCGCTCAAACCGCGCAGCGAAAGCCTGCCTCGTTGACCGGATTCAGGCCTTGTCCGGCAGAAATTCGGCCTGCAGATCGTTCAGGAAGCGCCTGCCCAGCGGCGTTGCCTGCCAGCGCGACGCGCCGACGCGCGCGACCAGCCCTTTGTCGCCTGCCGCTCGCATGGCCGTCTCCAGCTCGGCCGTGCTGAGCCCGGTTCTTTCGCAGAAAATCACGTCGCTGAATCCGTCGCTCAATCGCAGCGCATTCAGCATGAACTCGAAAACCAGGTCTGCCCCGGGCACCTGGACCACCGCGGGGCCCGGCCCCCGGGCCTCGAT
>Ga0316201_10002308_pt1 | contig 13519 bp, 11 predicted proteins | sample CS6wburrow_MG_FD_204516 | JGI IMG/M metagenome (GOLD analysis project Ga0316201, IMG submission 204516) | Coastal sediment microbial communities from Delaware Bay, Delaware, United States - CS-6 worm burrow | ecosystem: Environmental > Aquatic > Marine > Coastal > Sediment | place: USA... | reverse complement strand
AGTGGTGTAGTTGATCTGTTTGAAGTGAGTCAGGTCGCGGCTCTCGATTGTGGCTGACTCTGCGTCTCCCTGGGCGCCCTGATCGGAGAGACGGTAGGAGACTTGCTCCAGTTCGCCCTGATTGCCGGCAAGATTAAAGTGAGCCTGGTTCGCGGAGAGTCGCAGGCCCGATTGTTCAAAGTAGATGTTTCCTTCGGCATCCAGTGTTTCCGCTTTGCGCTTATAGACAACGGAGTCTGCTTCCAGCAGGGTTTCCGGGCTGCGAACCTGGACATTTCCCTCAAGCCTGATTTGATCCTGAGTCTGCTCGAGAACCGAGCCATCGGCATCTATCAACATCTGCTCTGCCGGCGCCGGCTCAAAAGAGAGGGGTGCCGGCGTGTCCCAGGGGTAACATTGGTTCCAGTTCAGCCCGCGATCGATATTTGCTTCGACCATCATCCTGGCCGCCACTGCCGCTGCCTCTTCCGCTGCCTGGGGCTCACTGGTTTTCTGGGTTGGAACTTCCGCGGAGGCGGTATCATCCGAAGGCGTGCTGTTTTTTTCCTTCTCATGCATCTGCGGCTTCGTCTCTTCCTCAGACTCGCGCTTACCGGCTGCAACTGGTCCGCTGGCCACGGCGTGCGATTCGGCCGTTGCAGGAGCGCTCTGCGTTTCCGTCAGTGGCTGTTCGTCGTTCGTGACAGTACTCTCCCTGACAGCTGTTTTTTCCGAAGAGGCTGCATCGGGGCGGCTGTCGGACACTATTGGGGGCTGCGCTTTCTCTTCGCTTTCTGCTGGTTGGGCCGCTTGGCTGGTTTCCCCTGCAGTGGCAGGAGCGCTGGTTTTCGGTTTCGGTTTCTGTTCGGGTTCCGGTTCCAGTTTCGGTTCCGGCTGCGACGTGGCCCGCGAGGGTTCAATGTCGCTTGTGCGTGACGGCACAGGTTGGGAAACCTCTTCGCTCTGGCCGCTGCCGGTATCTACTGACTGCGGCAGTTTGCGTTGCACAGGTTCAGCCTGTGAGGAGTTGGCGCCGTTGCACACCCACTGACCCGCGGGAGACGGTTGGCAATCCCACCCGGCGGAGGAATTTTGCATAACACTCAGCAGTAGACCGCTGACAATCAGCGGCTTAATCCATCTGTTTCCATGCACCGGGAATTCCAAATCTGTTATTGGGTTGGCTAACATCCACTAAAATCGCATAGAATTGCATTTTCTTCAATGGGTTCCGGATGGAAATTAACAAGTGACTGAGCGTCTTGCTGCATTGAATAGCTGGCTCGGCGATGATGTCGGGCTGCTCGGTTACTCGATCGAAGCCGTTTCCGGTGACGCCAGTTTTCGGCGCTACTTCAGGGTGACGGGCGCTGGCGGGGAGAGGTGGGTTGCGATGGATGCCCCGCCCGAGCGGGAAGATTGCCGCCCTTTCGTCGAGATAGCGGAACAGTTGCGAAGTCTGGGCCTGCATGTACCAGAGATTCACGCACAGCAGATCGAACTCGGATTTCTACTGCTGGAGGATCTCGGTGCCGTGCACTATCTGGATCTGCTTGACGAAAGCACGGCCAGCCGTCTGTATGGCGACGCATTGGCAGCACTGGCGGTGGTTCAGGCCTGTGCGCCGACCGCCGGACTGCCGCTTTACGATGGGGCGCTGTTATTGCGCGAGATGGAACTTTTTCGAGAATGGCTGCTGCAACGCCATTTAGGCATCCGTCTAGACATGGCGCAGAACCGGACGCTGGATGAGACATTTGGTCTGTTGGTCGAAAACGCGCTGGAACAGCCCCGGGTTTGCGTGCTGCGCGATTTTCACTCACGAAATCTGATGGTCACCTCCGCGCCAACGCCTGGAATTCTCGATTTTCAGGACGCGGTAAATGGGCCGGTAACCTACGATCTGGTATCGCTGCTGAAGGATTGCTATATCGATTGGGATCCTGAGCGCGTCAAGAGCTGGGCGGTTGGATACTTTCATCTGGCAGTTCAATCGAGTGTGCTGCGGGATGATCATGAGGCAAAATTTCTGCGCTGGTTCGATCTGATGGGAGTACAGCGACACTTGAAAGCGGCGGGTATTTTTGCACGCCTGCAGGTACGTGATGGAAAGCCCGGTTATCTAGGCGACATTCCCCGCACCCTTGCATACATACTGAAACTGGAACAGACCTATCCGGAACTGGAAGGTCTGTGCCGGCTGATCAGGTCGGCAATGCCTGACTTCAGTGACAGCTGAGTTGGTTCAGCCCTCTGATTGCTCTCTGGCGATGGCGCGATAACCGATATCCGTGCGATAGCAGGCGCCCGGCCAAGCCACCTGCTGGACAAGCTGGTAGGCTTTAGCCTGCGCTTCCAGCACGCTACGCCCCAGCGCCGTCGCGCACAGCACCCGCCCGCCCGCGGTCAGGACCCTGCCATCCATGGCTCTGGTACCGGCGTGAAAAACCTTGGCATCCTCCAGTTCTGTCTCGGGCAGATCCTCAATCAGGTCATCTTTACGGTAGTCGCCGGGATAACCGTTGGCCGCCAGCACCACGCCGAGTGATGCGCGTGGATCCCACTCTGCCTGCTCCTGCCCCAGCCTGCCTTCCAGGGCCGCCAGGCAGTGGGAAACGAGGTCGGATTTCATGCGCAGCATGATCGGCTGGGTTTCCGGATCGCCAAAACGACAGTTGTACTCGAGGACTTTGGGTGTGCCTGCGGCGTCGATCATCACGCCGGCGTAAAGAAAGCCGGTATAGATTATCCCTTCGGCTGCCAGGCCCCGTACGGTGGGTTCGATAACTTGCTGCATAATACGTCGGTGCATATCCGGCGTTACCACAGGGGCAGGGGAGTAGGCGCCCATGCCGCCTGTATTGGGGCCCAGGTCGCCGTTGTCGCGCGCTTTATGATCCTGCGAACTTGCCATCGGCAGGATGTTAACGCCGTCGGTGATAACGATGAAGCTGGCCTCCTCTCCTTGAAGAAACTCCTCGATCACCACCCTATGACCGGCCTCGCCGAAACTGTTTCCCCCCAGCATATCCCGCACGGTGGATTCGGCGGTCGCCATGTCCCTGGCTATGATTACCCCCTTGCCGGCAGCAAGACCGTCAGCCTTGATGACGATCGGAACTCCGACACGGTGCAGATAGTCCAGTGCTTCACCCTGGTCGGTAAAGCTGCCGTATTCGGCAGTTGGAATTTGTTGGCGTTCCAGGAAATCTTTAGTGAAGGCTTTTGAGCCTTCCAGCTGCGCGGCGTTGCGGGTAGGTCCGAAGCAGTTCAATCCGGCCTGTTTAAAGGCATCCACCACGCCGAGCACCAGCGGCACCTCGGGACCGACGATAGTCAGACCCACCGCATTAGTGGCGGCGAATTCGACCAACTCGTCGATCTGCTCGGCGCCGATGTCGACGTTGGAGAGTTTTGGTTCCGCTGCGGTACCGGCATTGCCAGGGGCGACGAAGACATGCTCTGCCAGGGGGGATTGTGCTGCCTTCCAGGCCAGCGCATGCTCTCGCCCGCCGCCTCCGATGATTAATACTTTCATGCTGTTCTCAGAAATTAGTGACGGAAGTGCCGCATGCCGGTGAAAACCATGGCGATGTCGTGCTCATCCGCGGCCGCGATAACCTCTTCATCGCGCATTGAGCCACCCGGTTGGATGACCGCTCGGATGCCAGCCGCGGCAGCAGCATCCAGTCCGTCGCGGAATGGGAAAAAGGCGTCGGATGCCATGACCGATCCAGGAACCTGAAGGCCGGCCTGTTCCGCCTTGATACCGGCAATTCGCGCTGAATTGATGCGGCTCATCTGGCCGGCGCCGACGCCGATGGTCATGCCATCTCTGCCATAGACGATGGCGTTGGATTTTACGAATTTAGCAATCCGCCAGGTAAACAGCAGATCGGTCATCTCCTGCTCACTCGGGGAGCGCCTGGTCGCCACCCGGAGTTCGTTGCTGAGTTGCAGGTCGGCGTCCTGCACCAGCAGTCCGCCGTTGACCCGCTTGAACTCGAGCCTGTGGATGGATTCGGATTTCCACTCTCCGCACACCAGCAGGCGCACATTCTTCTTCTGCTTGATCAGCTCAACGGCGCCCTCAGACGCGCTGGGGGCGATGATGACCTCGACAAACTGGCGTTCGATAATGGCGCCTGCCGTCTCCTCATCCAACTCTCCGTTGAGGGCTATTATGCCGCCGAAAGCTGACTCCGGATCGGTGCTGAAGGCGCGCTCATAGGCCGCTTTCAAGTTCTCTCCAAGTGCCACGCCGCAGGGATTGGCATGTTTGACGATGACGCAGGCAGGCCCTTCGCTGAACTGTTTGACGCACTCGAGCGCGGCATCGGTGTCTGCAATGTTATTGTACGAAAGCGCTTTGCCCTGAAGTTGGCGGGCGGTTGAGATGCAGGTCTCCGGCTGCTCCTTCTCGACGAAGAACGCCGCATGCTGGTGCGGGTTCTCGCCGTAGCGCATGGTCTGCACCTGATGGAACTGCAGGTTGATAGTGCGCGGGAAATGCTTGCTGTCGCCCTCGAGCCGAAGTCCCAGGTAATTGGCGATAGCGCCGTCGTAGCCGGCGGTGTGTTCAAAAGTCTTAACCGCCAGGTCGAAGCGGGTGGCGGCACTCACTGAACCGTTGTTTTCGTCCATCTCATCGAGTACCCGCTGGTAGTCGCTGGAGTCAACGAGGACGGTCACGTCGGCGTGATTCTTGGCTGCGGCCCGCAGCATCGTGGGTCCACCAATATCGATATTCTCAATAGCGCTGGCGAGGTCGCAAGCCGGATTCGCCACGGTCTGTTCGAACGGGTAGAGATTGACCACGATCATGTCTATCGGGGCAATGCCGTGCGCCTCCATGACCTTCTCATCAGTTCCGCGCCTGCTGAGAATACCGCCGTGAATCTTTGGGTGGAGGGTTTTCACCCGACCGTCCATCATCTCAGGAAAGCCGGTGTAGTCTGCAACCTCGATAACAGGGACGCCGTTATCACTGAGCAGTCCGGCTGTTCCACCTGTGGAGAGTATTTCAACATCGCGACGATGCAGGGCGCGGGCAAATTCAACGATACCGTTTTTATCGGAGACACTTATAAGGGCACGGCGGATTACTGGCATGGTTTAATCTCTAAAATTCAGGTTAATTTTCCGATCCTGCTGGGGCGACTGTGGCTCTCCCAGGAAAAATCGGCGCGTTCAATCCAATTGGTAGATAGTAAGCTTCTTGCGCAGTGTACTGCGGCTGATCCCTAACAGAGCAGCTGCCTTGGTCTGATTTCCTTCGGCATATTTCATAACGGTTTCCAGCAATGGCTGCTCCACTTCCGCCAGAACCAATTGGTAGAGGTGAGCAGCCTTATGGCCGTCCAGATGTGCGAAATAACTGTTCAGCGCATCGCGGACGCACTCGCGCAACGGTTCTTTTGTTCTGTTTTTGGCTACGGTAAAGGGTACTGCCTGCTCTTCCTGGCCGTGCGTTGCTACGATTGTCATGCTGCCACCCCCCTCTCTGTGCCCGGCTGTACGAAGAACTCTCTGATCAGCAGAAGCTGTTGGTCGGCCGAGTCTGTTTTATTGATTTGCTGTCTGAATGAACTGCTGTTTTGCTGGCGTTTGCTGTACCAGGCAATGTGTTTACGGGCTACGCGTACCCCCTGCTGTTTCCCGTAGAAGCTGTATAGATTCTGCAGGTGCTCACAAAGCAGCTCGCTCACCAGTTCTGGCGGAAGCGGTGCCAGCTGTTTTCCGCTATCGATAAAGTGAGCGATTTCGCGGAATATCCACGGCCGACCCTGAGCGGCTCTCCCTATCATCAGGCCATCGGCACCGGTTGAGCGCAATACCTGGAGCGCCTTTTCCGGCGTGTCGATGTCGCCATTGGCGATCACCGGGAGATCGACGGCCTGTTTGATTCTTCGGATTGTCTCGTACTCAGCCGCACCGGCAAAGCCGCAGGCGCGGGTTCGGCCATGGACCGCCAATGCACTGATGCCCTCCTGCTCTGCGATGCGGGCAATTCGCACGCCGTTGCGGCTCTCTTTGTCCCAGCCGGTTCGGATCTTGAGCGTTACTGGAATATCCACTGCGGCCACTACGGCAGCAACGATATTGGCAACAAGTGCTTCGTTGCGCAGCAGTGCCGAGCCAGCGTCAGCCTTGCATACCTTTTTCGCCGGGCAGCCCATGTTGATGTCGATAATCTGAGCCCCGTTGTCTGCATTCACCCGAGCTGCCTGCGCCATGGCAGCAGGGTCGGCGCCGACGATTTGTACAGAGACGGGCCCTGGTTCCCCATCGAAGTCGAGACGGCGGATGGTTTTTCGGCTGCCCCAGAGCGCCTTGTTGGAGGAGACCATCTCGGAAACCGCCATTCCGGCGCCAAGGCGCCGGCAGAGTTGCCTGAACGGTCTGTCGGTGACACCCGCCATGGGTGCGAGAATCAGGTTGTTGTCCAGATGGAATGGGCCGATTTGCATCTCAGACTGAGCCAGGTTCTTTTACTGATTGATCTTCTTTAATTCGCACGCCCGAGATGTTCCCGCCAGCGCATCCGGCGCGGCATGCCGGGACGGGTTGACTGGGTTCGCTTGTGTGCATCGATCGACGGGCGCTGTTTCGGATCATTATGAGATTACTCAGGCCCGAAGGCATCACAAAATCAGAGGGGAAAGGCTACACAGTTTACGACTAAATATAGGGAAGGCAAAGCCCGATTTCCGGGTGAATAACAGCTGAAATTCGTCCGGAATGGAGGAACCTTCGCTTGCCTATTGAATACTCGGGATTTTTCACTGCAGCTCAGGTTTTTCAACGAATTTTTAAAATTGTGTAAGAAAAAACGCAAGGCAAATCAGCAGAATCAGCGCCACTGAAAGGGCGCCGCGGCTGTGGCCCCTTCATAGGAACTCGATTTTGAATCCGCTAACGTCAGCGCCGGGGTCGGTGAGTGCCATTTCCACCTCGACAGATTGGGCTGGACTGACCAGAGGCGCCTTGTTCTGCGGCTCGGCGAGATACTCTTCTGGCGTGAATACTCGCTGTGCCGAAAGTTTCTCATTGATGTCGTAGAGCTTCAGTTGCAGCTGTGGGTAGGGTTGGGCAAAAAGGGCGGTGTTGCTGAATACCAGTTGGATCTGTAACGCGCTGTTGCTCATTGGGTGGGTTCTGACCGAGCGGCTGGAGATACTGAAGCGCTCCGGTTCACGCCAGGGTGGCAGTTCGCAATTCGCATGCGTACAGACGAGTTCAAGCAGTTCACGCACCTCCGGGTAATGCCTCAAATCGTCTCGCACAATCCAGACACTTTGTGCCAGAGCCGTGACGAGCAGACAAAGTATGGCAATCGACCAAAGAATGGGGCGCTCTTCCTGATTTGTCTTGTTGGTATGGAGGGTCGATTCAGGATAAAAGTGCAGGTCGGTCAGTGGTTCGGAGTCATCGGTTTGCTGCCGCGTCTGTGGACTCTCCAACTCTGGAACTAAGGGGTCGAACGCCCTCTTATCCAACATGGCGGCAAAGGATAGTTTGTCCTGTAAACTGATCGATCGGTCGTCGGGATTCGACTCTTCGGGATGGGAGAGAGGCTTTTCCAGCTCCGATTTCGTCTGATTTTCGTCTGTGGGCTGATTGTTTTTGTAGCGATTGGCATCGGCTGAAAACATGCCCGTATTGAAATCCTGGGCAGCGTCCTCCTCCCACTCCGTCTCTTCAAAAAGCCCGCTCAACGAAATAGCGCCGCTGCTTTTCCTGGATTGCTGGTTATCCTGAGGCGGTCTGTCGTCAGGGTCGGTTTGTGTCAGGTGCTTCCTGGCATTGAATATATTGTCGCAATTGGAGCAGCGCGCCTGGCCGCTCGCTGCCCGAAGCTGACTCTCCTGGATTTGGAATAAGGTTTTGCAGTGTGGGCAGCGGGTTTGCAAGGCAGTTGTCCTGGTGCTCAGGTTCGACAGGGTGTGCATAATGCCAACACAAGCTTTACGCGAGTGCAAGCCGTGTCGCCAAGAGGCTGATGCGGCGCGTTAAGCTGGGTTGGGCAATGGGGCATCGGCAAATGCCAGGGGAAGATATTTCGATCAGCGGCGTCGACCTTCCAGCAGCACCCAGTTTTCCACGATAGTCGGTTCTAACATCGCAAAATCGGCGGTGAAGGCAGTGCTGACTTTTTCGCTCTGGTCGCTTAACAGACCAGACAGGATAATGCTGCCCCCCGGACGGATAAAGGCCGCCAGTGTCGGTTCGAGATCGATCAGGGTACCCGCGAGAATATTAGCGAGCATCAAGTCTACTTTTTTGATGGCGGGAATGGATTCACTGTGAAAAGCCTTGAGCCGCTCCAGTACGTCGTTTTTCTCTGCATTGGCGCGAGTGGCCTCCAGCGCCTGGGGGTCATGGTCGATGGCAATTACCTCGCGGGCGCCAAGCTTCAACGCTGCAACGGAGAGGATGCCGGAGCCGCTACCGAAATCCATCACCCTGGCCCCCTCGAGTTGTTGCCCGTCGAGCCAGTTAAGGCAGAGCGCGGTGGTGGGATGCGTGCCGGTTCCGAATGCCAGCCCTGGATCCAGGTCGATAAAAAGGCCATGCTCCTGGTCCGGTCGCTGGCCAGCGGGGCAGATCCAGAGATTCCTGCCGAATTTCATCGGCTTAAAGTCGTCCAGCCAGACTCTCTCCCATTGCCGCTCTTCGAGTTTTTCCCACACCAGACTTTGGCCGATCTCGTTGCCCAGCGTCTGGCAGACCTGTCGGCGCAGCCACTCCCTATCGCTCTCTTCGGCAAACAGGCCGGTAATACGGGTTTTTCGCCACAAAGGAGATTCGCCGGGAGCGGGTTCCAGCAGCGCCTCGTCCGCAGCGTCACCCAAGGTGACCGATAGTGCGCCCAGTTTCTCTAACAGCAGCTCAGCCTGAGGTGCCTGCTGTTTTTCAACCGTCAGGTGCAGCTGTATCCAGGGCATGGAAATGTCTGCTTCTAAAGACCCAGTTTCTTTTCCAGGTAGTGGATATTGGCGCAGCCTGTAATGAATTTTAGATCTTTCATTATTTCCTGATGTAGCGGAATGTTAGTTTTTATTCCGTCGATAACCATCTCCGAAAGGGCTGTGCGCATACGTGCTATCGCCGCACTGCGGTTTTCGCCGTGAGCAATGAGCTTGCCGATCATCGAATCGTAGTAGGGAGGTACCCGATAGCCGGCATAGATATGTGTGTCCACGCGAATACCGGGTCCACCGGGAAGGTGCAGCCGTGTGATCTCTCCCGGACTGGGAATGAAGCTCACGGGATCTTCCGCGTTGATACGACACTCGATGGCGTGGCCGTGGATTTTTATGTCATCTTGGGCATAGGTCAGTTTTTGCCCGTCAGCAATAAGCAACTGCTCCTTGACGATGTCCACTCCGGTTATCATTTCGGTTATCGGATGTTCAACCTGGACCCGGGTGTTCATTTCGATGAAATAGAACTCTCCATTTTCGTAGAGGAATTCAAAGGTGCCGGCGCCGCGATAGCCGATCTTGCGGCAGGCTTCGGCGCAACGCTCCCCGATTCTGTTGCGCTGCTCTTCGGTGATTTCCGGTGCGGGCGCCTCTTCAACGACCTTCTGATGGCGCCGCTGCATGGAGCAGTCGCGTTCGCCGAGATGAATTGCGTTGCCGTGGGTATCAGCCAGCACCTGGAACTCGACGTGTCGAGGATTCTGCAGGTACTTCTCCATATAGACGGTATCATTACCGAAAGTCGAGCCGGCTTCGGCCTTGGTCAGCGCGATGGCATTGAGCAGTGCCGCTTCTGAATGCACCACCCGCATGCCACGGCCGCCGCCCCCTCCGGAGGCTTTGATAATTACCGGATAACCAATCTCCTGGGCCAGTTGCAGCGTGCGTTTCTTATCGTCTGTGAGCGGTCCGTCGGATCCTGGAACACAGGGAACGCCGGCTGCTCTCATGGACTCGATAGCGGTGATTTTATCGCCCATCAGCCTGATTGTTTCTGGTTTTGGACCGACAAAAATGTACCCGCTCTGCTCTACTCGCTCGGCAAAATCGGCATTTTCGGAAAGAAAGCCATAGCCTGGATGGATAGCTACCGCATCGGTAATTTCCGCTGCACTGATAATCGAGGGCGTCTGAAGATAGCTGTCCACCGAAGCGGCAGGGCCAATGCAGACGGACTCATCGGCAAGGCGTACATGTTTCAAATCACGATCCGCCTCGGAGTGGACGGCGACGGTTCTGATGCCGAGTTCACGGCAGGCGCGCTGTATGCGCAGAGCGATTTCTCCGCGGTTCGCGATGACGAGTTTTTCGATCATGAAGTGCGCCTGCCTTTATTCGATAATGAACAGGGGTTGGTTATATTCCACCGCCTGGCCATTTTCGGCCAGAATCTTCTTTACGGTCCCCGATTTGTCGCTCTCTATCTGGTTCAGTATCTTCATCGCCTCGATGATGCAGAGGGTGTCTCCGATACTCACCTCCTGCCCCAGGACAACAAAAGCTTTACTGCCGGGGGTGGGCGCTCCATAAAAAGTTCCGACCATAGGTGATTTGACCAGGTGTCCACTGATCTCTGGCTCTAGCGCCTCGCTTTTGGCGGCGGCTTCCCCAGGGATTGGCGGTGCCATGCCGTATGCTGGGGCGCCCATTTGCGCTGGAAGCGTAAACATTGGCGCGCTGCCATTGCGGCTGATCCGAACCGACTCCTCTCCCTCGTGAATCTCTATCTCAGCGATATCGGATTCCTCCAGTAGTTCAATCAGCTTTTTAACTTTGCGAATGTCCATTGAAAACAATCCCTCAATACTCTGTTTCTGATGTGATATGGCGCACTGCCGCCAGCAGGGCAAGGTCGTATCCCTGAGCTCCGAGCCCGCATATAACCCCTTTGGCGATATCCGAAAAGAAGGAGTGTTTTCTAAACTCCTCGCGCGCATGAACATTGGAAAGATGCACCTCGATAAACGGGATGGCAACTCCCAGAATGGCGTCTCTCAAGGCAATGCTGGTGTGGGTGAAGGCGGCAGGGTTGAAAATGATGAAATCAACCCGGTTTCGGGCATTGTGAATCAGTTCGAGCAGTTCGTGCTCAGCATTACTTTGGGCGAATTCAAGTTGGTGACCCGCAGTCTGCGTAGTCTTGGTAAGTCTGATTTCAATGCTTTCCAGGGTTTCAAGACCATATTTGTCAGGCTCGCGACTTCCCAGCAGATTCAGGTTCGGACCGTTCAGTACGAGGATGGTCGCCATATTACTCAAGCTCAACCGATAGCCGGACAGGGCCTGTTCGGGGGGCGGCAGAGGCCGCCAGGCGCCTGATAAGTTAATTCATTGATCGGGCAATTCTGCGTGATAGACGCGATGTTGTCCAGTTTTAGATCAATTTGCCGACATGATCGCGAAAGATTTTCAATATTATTAATTGATTATGTGTTCCGAAGGTAACTTCTCAATAGTGCCGTGCGACAAGCAATCGCTGATCGAGGGAGTTGCTGTTAGAGAAGGGCTAAGGGCCGAGGAAAAAGCAATAGATTAGCTAATTAGTTTTTCCGGTACTTCGCTCAGTCTCGTGCACGGACCTTTTGAAAAGTTACTTCTGAAGAAGCTTTTCGAACGCTGTAATCAATATTTCTCTGCTAACTTGCCCCGCCTGGATATAGTGGCTCTTGCCATTGCGGTCGAAGATTGCGGTGAACGGAAGCGAATCGAACCGGTTCCCCAGCGTATTGGCGAGTTTGATCGCCTCCACGCCGCCGATCATAGTAGGGAAGTTGATCCCGTAAACATCGTAGAAGTCGCGGACCAGGTTGGGTTCGTCAATGGCAATTGATACGAACTGAACGCCCTGTTCGGCGAAGCGTTTCTGCAGTTCCACGAACAGCGGCATCTCCTCCCTGCAGGGGGGGCACCAGGTTGCCCAGAAATTGATCACCAGTATCTTCTCTTTCCATTCATTACTGCTGCGGATGCTGCCTGTTACATCGGGAAATGAGAACTCTGGCAACTGCTCCACTCCCCCGCCGGTCATGTTCAGCGACTGTGGCGGTGTAGGCGCGCGCTGCTGATATCCAACCCATGCTCCGGCACCCATTACCGTAATCAGCGTAATCAGAATCACCTTATTCACCAGAGTCACTGCAGGAACCTCTGGATGTGCGCTACAAAATCGCCGGCTTCCATGAAGCCGACAATTCTGAATGGGCGCCTCTCAATGCCCGCCTGGTCATAAAACATGATGCTTGGTGGTCCCGGCATACCGAAGTGCCCCTGCAATAAGGCGCGGTCATCGGCGTCGTCAGCAGTGACATCGGCCTGTAGAAGTACAAAATCTTCAACTGTTCTGATAACTTCGGGATCGGAGAAGGTATAACGTTCCATCTCCTTGCAGGTTACGCACCAGTCAGCATAGAAGTCGAGCATCACCGGTTTACCGGCGCGGCTGGCGGCGGCCACTTCGCGTTGCAGATCGGCGAGCGTTTTAATCCGCTTGAAGTGCAGTTCTGCCGCTTCCGCACCCGCACCGCCGCCGAAGCTGATGCCGCGCAGCGGCTGCACCGTATCCCTGCCTCCGCTGGCAACACCGACCAGCATTAAAACGCCGTAGGCCAGAAAAACCACGCCGAGTCCACGCCACAGACGATCCCAGCCCGATGCTTCTATTGACAGTTGTTGCAGTGCGCCCATGTAGACTGCGCTCACTATCAGTAGGGCGCCCCATAGTGCCATGGCAACGGCGGGGGGTAGGATACGCTCCAGCATAATGATTGCAACGGCCAGCATGCCGACGCCAAAGACTGCCTTGATCGTGTCCATCCAGGAACCGGCTCGGGGCAACAGTTTGCCGGCGGACGTGCCGAGCAGCAGCAGAGGCGCTCCCATCCCCATGGCCATGGCAAACAGGCCGACGCCGCCTAATACAGCGTCGCCGCTCTGACCGATGTAGATAAGCGCGCCTGCCAGGGGAGGGGCAACGCAGGGTCCGACGATCAGCGCCGATAGAAAGCCCATAATCGCGACTCCGGCGTAACTGCCCCCTTTCTGGCGGTTGCTGGTTTCGGCCAGTTTACTTTGCCACTTACTGGGGAGTTGGAGTTCGTAAAACCCGAACATAGAGAGTGCCAGAAGCACGAATACCAGGGCGAAGAAGCTGAGTATCCAGGGATTCTGAAACGCCGCCTGCAGATTCTGGCCGAACATGCCTGCCAGAACCCCTGCCAGTGTATAGGTCAGCGACATTGCCAAAACGTAGATCAGTGACAACGTGAAGGCGCGTCTGGTGGTGATATTCGGTCCCTGACCGGCGATGATTCCGGAAAGAATCGGGATCATCGGGAAGACGCAGGGCGTCAAGGAGAGCAACAGTCCGAATCCGAAAAATGTCAGAACAATAAGCCAGGCATTGCCCTCCGCCAGCGTGGCCGCAATTCGGTCCTGCTCGGAAACCGGGGCGTCGCTTTTGAGATCGGCCAGGTCTATCTGAATCGATCCTGTTGAGCCGCTTGCGGCTGCAGGGGCTGTTGCAATTTCCGCCGATTCTGTTGTTGTGGCCAGTG
>Ga0316201_10002307_pt1 | contig 13519 bp, 11 predicted proteins | sample CS6wburrow_MG_FD_204516 | JGI IMG/M metagenome (GOLD analysis project Ga0316201, IMG submission 204516) | Coastal sediment microbial communities from Delaware Bay, Delaware, United States - CS-6 worm burrow | ecosystem: Environmental > Aquatic > Marine > Coastal > Sediment | place: USA... | reverse complement strand
ACCCGCGAGTTGCTGAACTTTTTCCTGGTCCGCGCTCACCAGTCCGTCATCCAGTTCGCCTGACTCCTGCTTGAGCGGCTGCCACAGGGCCACGGTAACCAAGGCTACGCTCGCGGCAACCGCCAAGCCGGCAAAGGGTTTCAGTGTTACCCAACCGAGCAGTGGAGCCTTCTGTTGCGTCGCGGCCGCGGCCGGCGACTGGTCGCCAGTGGTCTGTTCCCTGATTCGCGCCATCACCGTTTGATGGAAGCCGGTATCGATTGCCCGAGGCAACTCGTGCCGCATCGTTTCACCAATGATCTGGTAACGACGCATCCGGTACTGCAAGTTGACATCGCCGATCACTTCATCGAGCGCATCCCCGGGATTATCGCCAGGGTAATCATCCAGCAGGTAAGATAATTTCTCGTCTTGCTCTGTCATTTTCAACTCTCTTTATAAACCAGTACTCTATACGGTTTTAAAAAATCTGCTACTTAGTCACTCTAACAAGGGTCTTAGTTCCTTATCGATCACTTCCCGGGCGCGAAATATTCTAGATCGAACCGTGCCTATCGGACAATCCATGACGTCTGCTATCTCTTCATAGCTCAATCCATCGATTTCACGCAGCGTAATCGCAGACTTCAGGTCATCCGGCAACTTTTCGATTGCGCCAAAGATCGTTGCCCTGATCTCGTCGGTTAGTAACAGGTTCTCCGGATTAGCGTACTCCTTGAGCCCGGATTCTCCCTCGAAATGTTCGGCATCATCCACGTCAACCGTATAGTTCGGTGATTTCCGCGCGCGCGAGGCGAGGTAGTTCTTCGCGGTATTCGCCGCGATTCGGTAAAGCCAGGTATAAAACTGGCTGTCGCCCCGGAAACTGTGGATCGCGCGGAACGCCTTGATAAACGCGTCCTGGGTGATGTCCTGACACTCGGCCTGATCAGAAACGAAGCGGCCGACAAGATTTATCACCTTGTGCTGATACTTCTGTACCAGGATATCGAACGCGCCCGTATCCCCGGCCTGAACCCTTTTTACCAGGTCTGCATCAAGCAGATTCGTCCCCATTGATTAGCCTTTATGTTTATGATTGCCCGGAGATAACAAAATCTTATCTTTCGCGCTCCGAGATAAAGACTGATTATATTCTAAAAAGTTCTACGCCCGGTTGGGTTTTGGGATGCGAAGGATTTCACTATACTGGGGCTGTTTTTCTGCGACGCCAGCCAAATGAGCCATCAATTCAAGTATGACGTAGTGATCATCGGTTCAGGTACCGCCGGCCTGTCGGCTGCGCTGCACTTGCCGACATCGCTCGATATCGCGATCCTGGCAAAGGCCGACCTCGAACAGACCTCAAGCTACTGGGCCCAGGGTGGCATTTCGGCCGTGCTCGATCCGCATGACAGTACCGACCTGCACCTGCGGGATACGATCGAGGCCGGCGCGGGCATATGCGAGGCATCGGTAGTCGAGTTCACTGTCGAGCACGGCGCGGAGTGCATTAACTGGCTAACCGATCTGGGCATGCCGTTCACGCTGGACAATCCGGAACTGGTCGACAGTGCATTTCATTTGACCCGCGAAGGCGGCCACAGCATGCGTCGCGTCGTGCACGTCGCCGATACCACCGGCCGTGCCATGCAACAGACGTTACAGGCACACGTCGCCGAGCGTCGCAACATCAAGATCCTGTATGACCATATCGCGATCGACCTGATCCGTAAGGAGCAAGAATGCGTTGGGCTTTACGCCTATAACCGCGGCAACCAGCATGTCGATGCATTCAGGGCGCAAAAAGTCATCCTCGCCACCGGCGGCGCCAGCCGGGTTTATCTCTACACCAGCAACCCCGATGGTTCCACCGGAGACGGCATCGCCATGGCCTGGCGCGCTGGTTGCCGCGTGGCCAACATGGAATTCAACCAGTTTCACCCAACCTGTCTTTATCATCCAGAAGCACGTACCTTTCTAATCACCGAGGCGGTGCGTGGTGAAGGCGGTAAGTTATTATTGCCCGACGGGGAGCGGTTCATGCCGCGCTTCGATGAACGCGCGGAACTGGCGCCGCGGGATATCGTTGCGCGCGCCATCGACCACGAAATGAAACGCCTCGGTATCGACTGTGTTTATCTCGATATCAGCCACCAGAGCCGCGCCTTCATCAAGTCGCACTTTCCGGCGATATACCAGCGCTGCCTGCACTTCGATATCGATATTACGCGGCAGCCCATTCCGGTGGTGCCGGCCGCACATTATACCTGCGGCGGAGTAATGGTCGACACCCGCGGCCGCACCGACCTGAAAAACCTCTATGCCATCGGCGAGGTGACTTACACGGGGCTGCATGGTGCAAATCGCATGGCCAGCAATTCGCTGCTCGAGTGCCTGGTTTACGCGCGCAGTGCGGCAGCCGCCATCGCCGACGAAATCGAGCCCGGCAAATCCATGCCAGCGCTAGCCCGCTGGGACGAATCGCAAGTTACCAATTCAGACGAGGACATCGTGGTATCGCATAACTGGGACGAGTTGCGGCGCTTTATGTGGGACTACGTCGGCATCGTGCGCACCAACAAACGTCTTGAGCGTGCGCTGCACCGCAGCGAGCTGCTCGAACGCGAAATTTTCGAGTACTACGGAAACTACAAGGTTTCGGCCGACCTGCTCGAGCTACGCAACCTGGTAGTGGTGGCGGACCTGATTATTCGCTCCGCGCTGGCGCGCCGGGAAAGCCGCGGCTTACATTTTACGCTCGACTATCCCGAATCCAGCGACGCCTTCCTGTCACCAACCATCCTCGATCCCGGTCAGGGCAAAAAAAGCCCGCCCAGACTGGCAACGATATGACAGAACATATTTTGTTTCTCTAAACCGGAAGTCCTGGTTGTCTAGCCCTGCGCCCTCACGGCGTCGGGGAGAATACGGCGATTTAGATTGATTCGAGGGCGGATGATAGAATGCGGGAATGATGGAGCAGCAAACGATTTCGATTCAGACGCAGGGGCGTGCGACGATCAATATCACCCGCGAGGTGGAAAAGGTCGTGCACGGGGCAAATATTTCGCAGGGCCTGTGCCACGTATTCCTGCATCACACCAGCGCGTCGTTAATTATCACCGAGAATGCCGACACCGACGTACGGCGAGACCTGGAAACCTACATCTCCCGACTGGTGGTCGATGGTGACTCGAGCTACCGGCACGACCAGGAGGGCCCGGATGACATGGCGGCGCATATTCGTTCGGTGCTTACCCAGTCCGAAATCACGCTTCCGGTTCGGGCCGGGAGGCTGGCGCTCGGTACCTGGCAGGGATTATTTCTGTGGGAACACCGTTATAGCCCGCATCGCCGTAATATCACGGTCACCTTGAGCGGCGACTGACCAGGGCCCGTCTCCGGCCGAGGGACTGTTTTACAAATATCGGCATCTTGGTATTGTCATCACCGGCTAAAACCGGAGAATGGTGCGAAAACTAAAACCAAATCGAGGCAAATCATGAAAATCATCCTGTTAGGCCCTCCCGGTGCTGGTAAGGGCACCGTCGCCAAGGCGCTGATGGCGCACGACGGTTCGGTGCAAATATCAACCGGGGACATCCTGCGGGCCGCGGTGTCCGCGGGAACCGAACTGGGCAAGCAGGTGGAAGCCAGGATGACGGCCGGTAACCTGGTGACCGACGAACTGATCATGGGCATCATGGAACAACGACTGCAGGAAGAAGACTGCCAGCAGGGATACCTGCTCGACGGATTCCCGCGCACCCTGCCGCAGGCTGAAGCGTTGAAAGCACTGCTGGAAAAACTCGGCGAAAAACTCGACTGCGCGCTTGAGCTCGATATTCCGCGCGACGTCATTATCGATCGCCTGACGACGCGCCGGACCTGTACCAACTGTGGCGAAATTTACAACGTCAAGTCAAAACCGCCCCGAGTAGAGGGCGTTTGCGATGTCTGCGGCAGCGAGATAGTGCAGCGCGACGACGAAACCGAGTCCGCGATCGAGAACAGGCTACAGGTTTACAATGAGCAGACTGCCCCACTGGTAGAGTTTTATCGCGACGAGGGTTTATTGGTCAGCGTCCCGACTTCCGACCTGGAAACGGTCATGCAGGCGATTAAAAGCAAACTCTGAAAACCGGGAAAAGTTTTCAGCGGGAGTCGATCTCGATTCTTTCGATACCCGCGACAAAAACCTGCACCCCGTCCAGGGTGGTGAAACCGTCACTATGAATATCGTTTTTCATGGCCCGGTAAGATTTCCTGGCGCCCGACTGGGTATTGATCACGTGCACAGTTACGACCGCCCTGCGGGCATCCACTTCCAGGTAAATCATCACCCCGGCGGCAACCACCATTAGCACCATGAATGCGATCGCAGCGTTTCGTAACTGCTTTTTCTTGCGCTCGGCCGCCGGATTCCTGATTTCCCGCAACTGGGGTTTGGCCCGTGCCGATAACATGAACATGCAGGCTACGATTACCGCGAGGGTAAAGAGAATTTTACCAATCATTTAAACTCGATTTCTAATTTCGGGAAAAAGTGACCAGGTGGTCCACGTCGAGCCGAATCCCGATGCGTTCGTTTATTTTATGGTTATGGTGACTGGGTGCAAGGCACATGACCTCGATTCCGCTATCCATGCGCAGGTGGTAAAGAAAATCAGCGCCCCGAAATGCCTTTTCGACGACGATGGCCGATTCCCCGGCTTCGTCATCGTGCACTACGTCATCCGGTCGGATCAGGACGTCCACCGTTGCACCGGGCTCGTCGGCAATGGGTTGACTGCCCACGATAACGCCCAAATCGGTTTTGACACTGGTCGCGCTTTGCACCGTGGCCGGCAAAATAACGCCCTGGCCGATAAAATCGGCGACGAAGCGATTTGCCGGTTCATGGTACAGATCGTAGCCGCTGCCCTGTTGCTGAACGCTGCCTTCATTCATCACGCAGATCTGGTCTGCCATCGCGAAAGCCTCGTTCTGATCGTGCGTTACCAGGATCGCGGTATTGTTTTCCTGCTTGAGAATGCTTCTGACTTCGCGCGCCAGTTGTTCGCGCATTTCAGCATCCATGTTGGAAAAGGGTTCGTCCAGCAGTAACACACCCGGTTGCGGCGCCAAAGCCCGGGCCAGCGCAATCCGCTGCTGTTGACCGCCTGAAAGCTGATGCGGGTAGGCCTGGGCGTAGGCTGGCATGCCGACGATGGCGAGCATTTCCTGCACCCTGCTCTGCTGCGCCTTGGAATCCAGTCGCTTCAATCCAAACCGCAGGTTGTCTTCAACCCTGAGATGGGGAAACAGCGCAAAATCCTGGAATACCATCCCGATGTTACGCTTTTCCGGGGCCAGGCATACGGTTTTGGAACTGACCACGGTGCCATCGATCAGAATACGCCCTTGCCATGCGGGTTCGAAACCCGCGATTGCACGCAACACGGTAGTCTTGCCGCAGCCGGAGGGTCCCAGCAGGCAACCAATCTGGCCCGGCGCCAGGGAAAAGCTCACCTGGCTAACGACCTGAAGGCCCTCATAACCGGTATCAAGATTTTCGACGTCTAGCTGTGAAGTCACGATCCTGCTCTCGCTCTGGAAATGCTCTGGCTCAGCAGTATAACGGGCACCAGCCCGACCGCCACTATCATCAGGGCCGCGGTCGACGAATCCGCAAGGCGCTCGTCGGAAGCAAGTTCAAAGGCTCGAACCGCGAGCGTGTTGAAATTGAATGGTCGCAGTATCAGCGTGGCGGGCAACTCCTTCATCACGTCGACAAACACGATCAGCAAGGCGGTTAAAACACTACCCTTCATCAACGGCAAATGCACCCTGAACAGGACTTCAGCCGGCCTGCAGGACAGTGAACGCGCGGCCTCGTCCATCGAGTGCTTGATATTGCCCAGGCCCGACTCGACCGTCTGTATCGAAACCGCCATGAATCTCACCATGTAGGCGAACATGAGCGCGAACAAACTACCACTCAACACCAGGCCACTGGAAAAACCGTAGTATTCGCGCATCAGGCTATCGATGTTGTTATCGAGCCAGGCGAAAGGAATAATCACGCCTACCGCGATCACCGTGCCCGGCACCGCGTAGCCAGTGGCCACGATACGAATCGAGGCGTTGACGGTCTTGCTGTCGAGAACACGTTTGCCGTAGCCCAGGAACAGCGCCAGCACTACCGCCAGCAGTGCGGCGGTGAAGGCCAGCTCGAGCGAATTCAGGGTCAACTGGACGAAAGACGCATCGACCATTTCGGGATAAGTCTCGATGGCCCAGACAGCAAGCTGGTAAGCAGGCAACAGGAAGCCCAGCAACAGCGGCCCGAAGCAGGCGCTGAAGGCGAGCAATCCGCGGTAACCACGCAGCCGGTACTGCGGCAAGGAGCGGTAGCGGTTGGTGGCGTGATGATACTGCGCGCGCTTGCGTGACCAGCGCTCGATAATGATCAGGGTAAAAACGAACAGTAAAAGAATTGCGGCGAGCTTGGCCGCCGCTGCACCGTCTCCCAGTCCGAACCAGGTACGAAAAATACCGGTAGTGAAAACCCCGAGTCCAAAGTAGGCAACCGTTCCGTAATCGGCCAGGGTCTCCATCAAAGCCAGAGACAGTCCCGCAACGATGGCCGGGCGCGCCAGCGGCAGCGCTACCCGGTAAAAACTCGACCATACCGAACAGCCCAGGGTACGACTGACCTCGAGCACACAAACCGATTGCTCCAGGAAGGCGGCGCGCGCTAGCAGGTATACATACGGATACAAAACCAGGGAAAACATCGTCACCGCACCACCGAGCGAACGTATCTCGGGAAAATAGTAGTCACGAACACCCCAGCCAGTACTAAGCCTGATCCAGCTTTGAACCGGCCCGGCGAAATCGAGCATGCCGGTATAGGTGTAGGCGATGATATATGCGGGAAAAGCCAGCGGCAGCAGCAGCGCCCAGGCGAACAGCCTTTTACCGGGAAACACGCAAACGCTGGTCAGCCAGGCGCAGCCAACACCAATCACCAGGGTACCGATCGCCACGCCAAGCATCAACAATGCGGAGTTAAGCAGGTACTCGCCAAGCACGGTATCGAGCAGATGTTGCCAAACTTCGTTCGAGGGATGCAGCACGAAGCTCGCGATCGTGAAAATCGGCAGGCTAAACAGGACGGCGACCAGCAAAACGCCTGGCTTCCAGAAACGCTGAAGTAAAGGCCGGGTTGCCGTGGTCGATTTCAAATTATACTGCTCGAGGAATCTTGTCGTTGATTGAGTTGCGTCAGCCGGGAGCGAGTTTTTCTCTCATTCCCGTCAATATTATTAGTTCAAAGGCTGGTTTCGGCGCTAAACTTGATATCCTAATCATGGGCCCTGCCCTCCAGTTGCTGTTCGGATTCTAATGAATATAGACCCGGACGTAAATAATAACAGTTCTCATTCGCAATAAAGTTCAAACCATGGCCCCAGTTTCGAATAACCAGTCTTTGCTTAGTGAAAACAGGTTTCAGTGGCAACCGGTTGCCGATTACATGGCGTCGAAAGATTTCGTGGCGGCGGACATCGAGCGCATCGAGCGCCTGGCGATCGCGAGTCCCTACGCCCTGCAACAATTGCATCGGGATCCAGAGTGCATCGACGAACTGTTGCAGCTCGACAGCTTCGCATTGAAAACCGATATCGTTAGTGTGGCACCCGGCGAAAAAGTCGACCTCGATATGCTCAAGCGGCAGCTGCGGCTTTACCGTCACCGCAAGCTCGTCGAGATCATCTTTCTCGACGTGGTTGCAGCTAATCCGCTGGAGAATACCCTGCACCATCTCAGCGATCTTGCGGATCAATTGATCCAGGTGGCACAGGCAACCTGCAACCAGCTGCTATCCATCAAACACGGTCAGCCGCTGGACGCCAACGGCGATCCGATGCAGCTCAATGTGATTGCGATGGGCAAGCTCGGGGGACGCGAGCTTAACTTCTCATCGGATATCGACCTGATCTGCTGTTTCGAAAACGACGGCGAACTCTCGGGCTTTGGACAATTGAGTTACCAGGAATACTTTTCACGCCTGGTGAAATTGTTGAACCAGGTGTTGAGCGACAGCACCGCCGATGGCTTCGTTTACCGGGTAGACCTGCGCCTGAGACCCTGGGGAGATTCGGGACCCGTGGTGCTAAGCCACAGCGCGCTTGAGCACTACTACCAGTTACACGGCCGCGAGTGGGAACAATATGCCATGGTCAAGGCGCGTGTCATTACCGGCAGCAATCACAGTCGGGCGCACCTGGCCGCGCTGCTAAAACCATTCGTGTTTCGCAAGTATCATGACTACCGCGTATTCGAGGGCCTGGCCACGCTCAAGAGCAAGATCGATTCCCAGGCAAAATCGAAAGGCATGCGGGTCAATATCAAGGTCGGTCCGGGGGGGATCCGGGAAATCGAATTTTTCGTGCAGGCTTTCCAGATTCTAAAGGGCGGGCGTAATCACCAACTGCAAACCACGGAAATATTTAGCTGCTTCGATGCCCTGCTACAACAGGGCATCGTCGACAGCGATACCGTCAACAAATTGCGCGCGGCCTATTGTTACCTGAGAACACTGGAAAACCGGATCCAGATGTTCGACGATCAGCAGACGCATGATTTACCTGCCAATGCCGATCAGCAAGCGCGAATTGCCCACACCCTGGGTTTTACCACCTGGGACGCCGTTGTCGATCAGCTACAGCAGCACCGTGATCAGGTAAGTCACTTTTTCAACGAATTATTCAAAAGCGATACACAGGATGCCGGCGCGAAACCGGTCATCGACGACAGCTTTGCCGAAACCATCGAGGACGATCGGCAATGGGAGTTCATCGCCGCTAGCGGAGTTGCTGACGCGGCAGAGATCAATCAATCGTTGAACCGCTTCCTGAGATCGAAAGGCTGGAATTACATGTCGACCAGGGCCAGGCAGCGTTTCAACAACCTGCTGCCTCGACTGTTGGAAACCATTCACGACAGCGCCAGCCCGGCGATGCTGTTCGAACGTTTCATGCGGCTGTTTTCGTCGATCGCGGGGCGCAGCGTTTACTTCGAATTACTGTTCCAGAACCAGGCCCTGCTGGAGAAACTTTGCTCGCTGTTTGCGAGGAGCGCGTGGATTGCCGACGAGGTTTCGCAGTACCCGATGCTGCTGGAAAACCTGATTCATGCCGGGGACGAGCAGCGCTTCGACAAGTCCTGTCTCAGACAACGACTGCAGACCCAGCTCGCCAATATCGAGGGCGACACTGAACTCGAACTTGACAGCTTACGACTGTTCAAGCGCGAACAGACGCTGGTTATCGCCAGCGCCGAACTGGCGCAGGAAATCGACGCCATCCAGGTTTGCCATTACCTTTGCGACCTTGCCGAGGTCGTGCTGGATGCGGTTTACCAGCTGGCCAGCAAGGCGCTGCAGCAGCAGTACGGAATTCCCCAATGCACCGAGGATGGTAAGCGACGCGAGGCCCGTCTCGCGATCATCGGCTACGGTAAACTTGGCGGCTACGAAATGCACTACCAGTCGGACCTGGATGTCATTTTTCTGCACGATTCCAGCGGCGAACAGCAGGTTACCAGCGGCGAAAAATGCATCGATAATTCAGTCTACTTCGCACGCCTTGCGCAGAAAATCATATCCATGACCAGCGTCTTGACCGCTTCGGGAAAGCTGTACGAGATCGATTCGCGGCTGCGGCCGGAAGGCTCTTCCGGGTTGCTGGTATCCTCGACCCAGGCTTACCTGCGCTATCAACTGGAAAAAGCCTGGACCTGGGAACACCAGGCCCTGGTGCGGGCACGCCTGGTGGCCGGCAGCCAGACGCTGCTGGGCGAGTTCGGACGCATTCGCGAACAGGTGTTGCGACTCGAACGCGACGGCGTCCAGCTGCGCCGGGATATTGTCGAAATGCGCGAACGGATTTACAGCGCCAAGCACCCACCCGAAGGTGAGCGCCGAGATTTGAAGCAATCACGCGGGGCCATGGTCGATATTGAGTTCCTGGTCCAGTACTGGGTGCTGGCGCTGGCAAATAATATTGGCTCAGATTGTTTATATTCTGATAATATTAGCCTGCTCAATGAGTTATTTCGGTTAAACCTGATTACCAGTTCGCAGTCGCAACTGGCTGGAATATACACTGACTACCACCGCTTATTGCACGAGTCCGTGCTGCAAAACCAGTCCAGTGAAATAGACGCCGAACTGATTGACGCCCAGATTAAACAGGTAATTAATTGCTGGAACGAGTGTTTCGGCCTGGAGAATTAGTATGTCGATGTCTGACCGCGATGGCGTCATCTGGTATGACGGCGAAATGGTCCCCTGGCGTGAGGCGACCACGCATGTGCTGACGCATACCCTGCATTACGGCATGGGTTGCTTCGAAGGGGTGCGTGCATATCATGCCGAGCAGGGAACCGCGATCTTTGCGCTGGAAGCGCATACCGCGCGCCTGTTTGATTCCTGCAAGGTGCTCGGCATGGCAATTACCTTCGATCAGCAGCAAATCATGGACGCGCAGGTAGCCGCCGTGCGCGACAACAAGCTCGACAGCGCTTACATCCGTCCGATGGTTTTCTATGGTTCCGAGGGCATGGGTTTACGCGCCGATAATCTCAGCGTGCACTGTATCGTCGCGGCCTGGGAATGGGGCTCCTACCTCGGCCAGGAAGGGCTGGAAAAAGGCATTCGTATCAAGACGTCATCCTATACGCGCCATCATCCCAATATCGCACTCACCAAGGCCAAGGCCAATGGCCAGTACATCAACTCGATGGCGGCACTGGGCGAAGCGCTCAGGGACGGTTACGACGAGGCCCTGTTGCTGGACCCCGAGGGCTATGTTGCCGAAGGTAGCGGCGAGAATATTTTTGTCGTCAAGGATGGTGTCGTCTATACGCCCGAGACTACCACGGCGCTCAACGGTATAACGCGCAAGACTATCTTCAGGCTAGCTGCAGATCGCGGTCTCGATATTGTCGAAAGACGCTTTACCCGTGACGAAATCTACATTGCCGACGAAGCCTTTTTCACCGGTACCGCAGCCGAGGTCACACCCATTGCCGAACTCGACAATCGTCCCGTCGGCAGCGGCTCGCGCGGACCCATAACCGAAAAACTGCAATCCGATTATTTCGACCTGGTCCACGGCCGCAACGAGAAGTATCTCGACTTGTTAACTTACGTATAAAAGAGAATTCATGGTTAATCCCGACACTGCAGCAGACCAGAACGCATACTCCACGCCCAACGCCAAGACCGCGGTCGAAGTCAAAACCGGGGATTTGCCTGTTCACTGCCCGATGGAAGGTGCCAGCCTGTGGAACTCACATCCGCGAGTATATATACCGGTCGAGGAAAACGGCGGCGAGGCAAAGTGCCCCTACTGCGGCACCGTATTCAAACTGCTCTAATCGAGACCACGGACTGGGCCGGACATTGCTCGAATAACGGCTCAGTTCGCCTTCCATACCCAGGTATCGCTGACACCGAGTAAGGCTTCTACCCGCTCACGGGCGCTTAGAGCGGCCTCGATTGACTCAAACCCGGGCAGCAGCAGCCGATGCAGCGTCCTGCCGTCGCGCACCACCGATACATCCCGTACCGCAAAGCCCTTGGTGCGAAGATCGCCCAGTGCCTGTTCAGCGCGCTTCGCGTCGGTTAGCGAAATCAGCACCAGTTGCCATTGACCGTCTGCTACCGCGATCCCGGAGCTTTTCTCAAGTTCGGTTTCGGCCATCCAGAGCTGGTGTTGCCGCATATCGACCAGGCCAACCGGCAACGGCAAATCGCCCCTGGGTTTCACATAACAGCTCAACGCCTGGTTCAGGTCGACCTCAGGCGCGTCTGCGCTGGTGACTGCGAGCTCCCCTGCGACCAGGCAAACCGCGTCTTGCGCCAGGTCAGCACGACCCCAAAAGTCGGCATTTCGACCGTTAACACTGATTGCACCGATTTTAACCGCGGGCGAACCCTCGCCAGCCGCGGCATCGATAAACCCGGGTGCGACTCGAAACAGGCCCTGCAAGACCTGGAACGAAGTTGGCGCAGTTACCAGCAGTCGCGAGAATTCACCGATATTCAGCAAGCTGCCATCGGCCAGCTGCAATTGCACGCGTCCACCCTTGCCGGTGCGAACCAGGTCGTCCTGGCGTAGCTCGGTACCTGCTTCCAGCGGCAGTGTTTCAAAATCGCGCACCAGCCATGCCGGATAATTCATTGCCCCAACGCTGACATCGCTCGCAGCGACTACCGTCAACGAGGAAAGCAAGAGAAACAATCCGATTAGCAATCCAGCAATCCTGGGCATTTATCCCCTCCTCGGCCAAAGATTACCGGCAGACACAAAAAAGGGGAAATCCTGTTTCCCCTTTTTTGTCGAACATTGCAGCTGCAATAATTTTAGACAGCGGCAGTCTCTTCCTCAGTAATTGCTTTCATGCTCAGACGAATCCGGCCCTGACGATCTACCTCGAGGACCTTAACCTTGACAACATCGCCTTCGGACAGCTTGTCACTGACATTTTCCACGCGTTCGTCGGAGATCTGCGAGATATGCACCAGACCGTCTTTGCCGGGCAGAATATTAACAAATGCACCGAAGTCCATTATCTTGGCAACCTTGCCTTCGTAAATTATTCCGACTTCGACCTCGGCAGTAACCTGTTCGACACGGCGCCTGGCCTCGTCACCGGCGGCTTTTTCCACCGACGCGATCTTAACCATGCCATCGTCATCAACCTCGATGGTTGCGCCGGTCTCTTCGGTAATGGCGCGTATGGTGGCTCCGCCCTTGCCGATAACGTCGCGAATTTTCTCGGGATTGATCCTGAAGGTAATCAGTCGCGGTGCGTACTCGGACATTTCATCGCGGCTTTCGCTGAGAACCTTGGCCATTTCACCGAGAATATGCAGTCGACCCTGCTTGGCCTGATCCAGCGCCTTTTGCATGATCTCGGTGGTGATACCGTCGATCTTGATATCCATTTGCAGGGCGCTGATGCCATCGGTAGTTCCAGCAACCTTGAAGTCCATGTCGCCGAGATGATCTTCGTCACCCAGGATATCAGACAATACCGCGAAATCATCGCCTTCCTTGATCAGGCCCATGGCGATACCGGCCACCGGCGCTTTTAGCGGCACGCCGGCATCCATCAACGCCAGGCTGGCACCACAGACGCTGGCCATCGACGAGGAGCCGTTCGATTCGGTAATTTCGGATACCACGCGGATAACGTAGGGAAATTCATCCACCTGCGGCATCACCGCTACGACACCGCGCTTGGCGAGGCGGCCGTGACCGATCTCGCGACGCTTGGGACTGCCTACGCGGCCGGTTTCACCGACGCTGGATGGCGGGAAGTTGTAATGCATCATGAAGTTTTCTTTATAGGTACCCTCGATCGCGTCGATCAACTGCGCGTCGCGTCCGGTGCCGAGCGTAGTCACCACCAGCGCCTGGGTTTCGCCGCGGGTAAACAACGCCGACCCATGGGTACGGGGCAATACGCCGGTACGAATTGT
>Ga0316201_10002306_pt1 | contig 13519 bp, 12 predicted proteins | sample CS6wburrow_MG_FD_204516 | JGI IMG/M metagenome (GOLD analysis project Ga0316201, IMG submission 204516) | Coastal sediment microbial communities from Delaware Bay, Delaware, United States - CS-6 worm burrow | ecosystem: Environmental > Aquatic > Marine > Coastal > Sediment | place: USA... | reverse complement strand
TCAAAATACCTCGTCAATACATTATTTTTGTTACACCTATCAGTGTACAGCGGATTAAACGGATGCGCGACAAGAATAAATCTTTGCGCCCCTTGCGCCTCTTGCGCCTCTTGCGTTAAAAAAAAAGTACCCAAGAAGTGAAAACCGCCCACTCACCAATCCGATCAATCCCCTGATCCGTTGTACTAAACGTCCTGTCAATAATTAGTACAGCGATACGAATTAGTACAGCGAATTACTGGGATAAGCGAATTAAGATCAAAGTACTCAAAGATTAAATTCGTTTATCCCCGTAATTCGTTGTACTTGAGCGACTTTGCTCGACAGCCTGTCAACGGTATGGAAGGAATTGGAATGCAGCGTCCAGTTTCAATTAGCGACTTTGCTCAACGGCCTGTCAACAACAATCAAGGGTTGTACCATCAAGATGGAACCGTTTCAATTAGCGACTTTGCTCAACGGCCTGTCAACTTGTAGAAAATTATGAGTTCATCTTGACTATGTTTCAATTAGCGACTTTGCTCAACGGCCTGTCAACTACCAAGGTTTGTTGTCGGAACAGAATGACACCGAAGGTTTCAATTAGCGACTTTGCTCAACGGCCTGTCAACCAGTTTCTGTTGGATTCTTTTCAAGTAGTAGAGTTTCAATTAGCGACTTTGCTCAACGGCCTGTCAACCACACTCGATCCATGTAGTGTTAAACCCAAGTTTCAATTAGCGACTTTGCTCAACGGCCTGTCAACATTGTAGCGAGAGAGCACCAAGAAATGTTGTTTCAATTAGCGACTTTGCTCAACGGCCTGTCAACAATAGTGGAACGAGGAAAGCCATTGTGGGCACGCGTTTCAATTAGCGACTTTGCTCAACGGCCTGTCAACGAACGCAGCGGAGAGGTTTGCCGCCATTGTTTCAATTAGCGACTTTGCTCAACGGCCTGTCAACGTTTCACGTGCAAATCTGATGCGGCATCGCATTGGAGTTTCAATTAGCGACTTTGCTCAACGGCCTGTCAACATGAACGCATAAATTATAATAAGTAAGCCACTCGGATTGAGCGCGGATTTTTGCCGCCACCATTTTTCGCGCCAGCGATAAACGAACCCTTTCATCAAAATAGCTTTGATAGATTCGCATCACCTTTAAATGTTGGAGTTCGCAAGCTCACTCCAACCTACGTGCTTCTTAATCCCATCATTTAAACAAGCCTTTCAGGCTGGTTTTTTTCAGCAGAAAGGCCAAAAGCGATTCGCCGGGGATGTGACCGTTGAACATCGTTCTGCTCGCTGCAACTAGCACACTCACATGATCCTTGGCAGGGTAAATTTCCGGTGTCTTCTTGTCCGTTATGTCGAGCAGCTTGTATACAGCCATAATTGCCGAACGGACCGAATACTCGACGGTGAATACGCAATCATTAGGAATCTCGGTGAACTGCCCCAAAAACGCAAGGTTTTTGCTTCCGGCAGGAATAACGTCCGGGCGATCACCTTTGACGCGGGGCAGAAATTGGCTGGTGATGTATGGCATCATGCAAGGGATGACTTTGACCGTCTTCATGATAGCAGGGATTTGGTCTTTGGCACCCCAATGGTAGAGAAGCTCCGTAAGCAATTCTTCACCGTTGCAATCGCTCATCTTCTTTTTCACGAAGTCACCCACATTGTCAGGAAACAAGCCGTAGGCCCAGATAGCCAGTACGTTCTTGTCCGGCTGATCCTTATATTGTTTTGGTTGGTAATCACCGACCGGCTGGCTCCGGTACTGCGGTTGCCGGTTGCACGTTGCACTCATGAGCCAACTGGAGTCCTTGATTGTCATGATGCCGCCGGTCACACCTCTATGGGAATAAGGATCCACCCCGGTAAACTCCTTTAGCAAATCCGCTATCGGTGAGTCGGTTGCAGTAATGGTGAAAGACACAAACTTGCTTTTATCGATGTGCGAGCAGAAAACATCGGGTTTGCCAAAAGTAGGATCCTTTGCAGCGATGTTTTTCCACAAGTTCCAGCAAGCGCCGACCTCCCTGTTAAGAATTGCCGGTTCTTTATCGTTACCTGTGGTGGAGTTTTCCACCATCGACCCGTTGGTGACGAATACCAGATCGTCCTCAGTCGTGTTAATAGTTTCCTTATTATCCGAAGAACCACGCAGCAGATGGATGGCGGTCACGGTCTTTTCCCCGTTAACGATCTCAATATCCAGATCAGTGACTTGAGTATTCAAATCAAAGTGAACACCTTTATTCTTGAGCCAGATTTGCAGCGGCAAAACCATGGACTCATATTGGTTGTACCTAGTGAACAGAATATTTTCCAGTGTGCTCATAGTGGGCATCAGGTGCATGAAACGCTCCATGTAACGCTTCATCTCGACTACTGAGTGCCATGTCTCCATTGCAAACATCGAAGTCCAGAAATACCACATATTGGTTTTAAAAAAAGATTTTGAGAAAAATTCCTTTACTGTTTTTGCACCAAGTTTTTCCTCGGTTTTCAGAGTCAGTTTCATCAGTTGCCACACGTGAATGAAGGAGAGTCCCAACAAGGGATCGCGATCCGGTTCTCCACAGTTGCTCATCAGACGGCATTTGGCTGAATTGGGATCCCATTGGTTGATATCGCGAAGTTCCCTTAAAACCGTCCGGTCTGGATCTGGATTGGAAACCAGTTCAGGTTCTGGGCTAGAAAACACCTCGTCAGGGTCTTTACGCATTAGCTCTGGAATAGACGAATAGAGATCCCATGTGCATTCGTAGTGACTCTCCATTTCCCGCCCACCGCGCATAAGGTAGCCATCTGTGGCGTTCCCGCTGCCATCCAGACAGCCGCCATTTATATCGAGTTGCTCCAAAATCGTGATCTTTTCGCCGGCCATATGGCCATCTCTTATCAAGAACGCTGCAGCCGCCAGCGAAGCAATGCCGCCGCCGACAAGATAGGCGGTCTTTTTCTCGATTCCCGGTTTTCGAGATGCAATAACTTTTTGGTAATTGCCGAGCATTTTATCGATGTCCTGATGTCGAGATGCAGTAACTTTTTCGTCAGTGCCGTTCATTGTGGGTACCTTTAAATAGAAAATAAAAAATTCGGTTTTAAGTTGGTATCTTTCTTAGTAAAGAGATAAAGCAAGTATAGTTTTGGCGAGGAATGGTGGGCAAGCGGGCGGTGAGATAGGGGGTTGTATTGAGTTTATTGCCGCCCGCTTACCCACCCTACAAATCTGTGTTGAAAAAAAAGTCATCAAAATCCCTGAAATACGCTACAGGACTTAAGAATTTAAATCAACCCCACTCTCAACCCACCGCCACCAAAACTTCTGGTACTCCGCCAAGCGTTCCACATCAGCACCACCCTCCACCAAAGCCTCCAACCGCGCAAAATGATTATGCCAAGTCGCCCCCGCAATATCAACCCCATCCAACCCCGACTCCCCATCAAACCGATAACCCAAAAACTCAAAACCCCGTGCCACCCGTCCAACAAACGTCTTATCCGAATGCTTAACTATACTTAGCGCCGTCATAAATTGCGCTTTTTTATAATCGCCATTTTCTCCTTAAAAAATGGGGATTAACGACAATTTTTAACACTATGCAAAAGCGCAAATTGTGACGGTGAACAGTATACCCGCAACCCCTCCAAAACCTCATTAGCAAGTTTAATCGCCCCCCGCAACTCACCGCGCCTCCGCGCCAAAACTACCCAATCATCCATAAATCGTGCGTAAAACAACCCCGTATTCAACATCGCATCATCCAACGGCTGCAAATAAACCCCACCCATCAAAGGCGACAACGGACACCCCAAACTAATCCCCAAATCAACCTGCCGCACCGAAACTCATCAAAAATTGACTAATAATTAAATACCAATTGCCGAAAGAATAACGAGTACCACGCGCCGTAAATGAATCCGATTATTCAGTTCTAATTGTTAATTTATAATTGTTAATTGTGTGTGTTAATTTATTACTTACAGCCTTTATTGGTGTTCTACACCACACAAGAATCCTATTATTCATATCAGAGTCTTTTGTATTGCGTTACGGTTACTAAGATTTATAGTCTATAAATAGAATCAAATACATATCAATAAATGATATTTTTATTATGTTTATAAAAAACAATCAGTTATATAAATGTTTTTCGTTAACAATTAACAATTAACAATTAACCATTTCCACAGGCCCAATTATTATCCGATATATTAACGACGTGTGGTACTAGTCAGTCAATCAATTACAATTCGTTTATTCTAGTACATCTAATTACTGGGATAAGCTAATTAAGGCCTAGTCAGTCAAGGGTTAAAATTCGTTTGTTCTAGTACATCTAATTACTGGGATAAGCTAATTAAGGCCTAGTCAGTCAAGGTTAAAATTCGTTTATCCTCGTAATTCGTTGTACTAAGGTTCCAGTTAACTATTAGTACATCTAATTACTGTAGTACATCGAATTACTGGGATAAGCTAATTAAGGCCTAGTCAGTCAAGGGTTAAAATTCGTTTATCCCCGTAATTCGTTGTACTTATGCGAATTTGCCCACCACCCTGTCAACTCCCTCTTTAAATACAATCCAGTTACAGTCTCAATGAGCGACTTTGCTCAACGGCCTGTCAACACAAAACAGGTATTTAAAATGGCTTTCCTCATGAGGAAACAGATTGACAGCATTTCCCTTACTTTGTCCAGGCAAAAATATCATGCTCACTTCCCCCGCTTCGGCAGCACGTATAACCGCTGTTGACACAGCAGCATCGCCATGCACCACAATGCGACGCAGCGCACTAATGCCCACTTGATGTTCATCACCATCAGGGTAACATAAACAAACCACTTGCCAATTACTGGTTAATTTTAACTCAGCCCACGAGAATCTACCAACAAAGTCATCGCACCCATGATGCCCTCCTTTTCCACACACGTTGCCACACATTGGCAGAGCGTTTATGAGAAGCGGTGTGTGAAGCGGCCAGTTTATCGGTTTTCAACCAGGGCAAGGCAACACCAGATCGCCCGGCCCCTTTCCAACGAAGCAAGGCCCTTAATAATAAACGCCCCTTGTTCGCGATTGCCTTAACCGATGTTTGGGAAGATTGGAATAAACGGGCCTAATCCACTTGTCTCAATCCCCCTTTTGAAAACAGGGCCTTTAAGGTTAAAGCTTGATTAGCATCAGACGACGAGAAAATCACCCGACTTTGCTCAGGATTTAACCCCAAGCCCATTTTTTTCAATTTTGCGTGAAATGCATTTGATAAATTGGCGTAGATTGGCGTTGATCTAAACGACAAACCAATAAACGATCCTGTTTACGATCAATTAACCCAATCAGTTCTACGGATAATTCACGGACTTGAAAAGGCCGCAACCCTGTTTCAGGCACCGAATACTAAAGACGTTTTTGAAATCTCTTGCGCCTCTTGCGCCTCTTGCGTTAAAAAGATTTAAAGAAAACGCTTCAGTCCGCAAAAGGCGCAAAAGGCGCAAAAGACGTTTCTCTTTCTCTTGACAAACGAGCATCTTTAGCGTCTTTAGCGTTTGCGATTTTCGTTCCAAATTTATTTTGCGATTGGACTTTTTATATAGATGTGGGCAACCGAATTGCCCCCTACACAACTTTTTTGATCAATCCTTTTAATTCTGGAATACACGAGCCACAATTGCTGCCCGCTTTTAATTTGTCGCCTATTTGTGCTGGTGTACGCAAATTTTGCTCATAAATCCCTTTTAACAATTCATTGCGCCTGACATTAAAACAAGCGCAAATCGTACTATCTGTTTGTTCTTCTGCTTGTACAGTCAATAAACCTAAACGCTCGGCCGGGCTTAAACTGTCTTTGGTAAACAGCGTTATTAAACCTTGGCGTGCAGGTAATTTTTGATCTTGAGCAATAAACACACAAATATTTAAATGCCCTTCTATGATGTTAGCGCAACGATAACGCCCTGTTGCCCGATCTTGATATTCTAACCATTCTAGATTTTCTCCAAAATGTTGATGTACCCAATCAGCCCAATTATCAGGGCGCGTTTCTCCTGCTAATTCATATCGCCAACCATTATCACTTAAGATTTTAGCCCAATAATTGATGTGTTCGTCTGGTAGCGTTAAGGGTTGTTTTGACAAAATAAAACCTTGCCATGCTGGACGATAGGCTGAAATACGCACGGGCGTATGTTTAAATTCAGGTTGTCCTGAAATCGGATCCGTGCTGGACATGATCAGGGCATCGATTACTGCACGACTACTATTTTGGGCATTGAAGTGCATGGGTACAAACACATTGCCGATTTGTTGATTCTGACTGACTTTAGCACGGCCGATCCATTGCCCTAAACGACTGCTGATTTGAACTAAACTCCCTTCATTAATGTCTACTGTTTTCGCATCATCAGGGTGAATTTCGACATACGATTCATCAATGTGTCTTAATAATCGCGCCGATTTGCCAGTACGTGTCATGGTATGCCATTGATCACGAATACGGCCCGTATTCAGGATTAACGGAAATTTCACATCCGGTAAATTGGCAGGCAGACGTGGCGTGATGCTGATCAACTGGGCCTTACCACTTTGCGTAAAAAACCGTCTATTGGTGAACAGGCGGGCTGTACCTCTTAAACCGGTACAATGTTCAACATTTTGGCGTTTTTCAATGGGATCGCAGATTGGCCATTGGACGGGTTTTAAGGTTTGATATTCTTCATCAGAAAGCGGTAATAAACCACTCAAATCCAAATCGCGGCTTCCCTTGTTTTTGTAGCCCGATAGCGTTGCATATTCCCGGAAAATATCGGCAGGGGAACGGTAAGCAAATTGTTCTGCATAACCCAGACGTTCCGCAATTTGACTGATAATCCACCAATCCGGTTTCGCTTCACCGGGCGCGTCTAAAAAAGGCCGTTGTCTGGAAATACGCCGTTCTGAATTAGTCACCGTGCCGTCTTTTTCTCCCCAAGCCTGGGCTGGTAATAAGATATCAGCATAAGCTGTCGTATCATTATGGCGAACACAATCGGAAACGACGACTAATTCACATTTTTCTAATGCTTCTTTCACAGCATGGCTATTCGGTAAACTGACAGCCGGATTGGTTGCCATAATCCAAATGGCTTTCACCTCGCTCTAATGCTTCTTTCACAGCATGGCTATTCGGTAAACTGACAGCCGGATTGGTTGCCATAATCCAAATGGCTTTCACCTCGCCAGTAGCCATCGCGTTGAATAAATCGACCACTTTCAATCCAGGCTCAGTGGGCATTTGGGGAGAATGCCAAAAGTCTTGCACCAGGGCGCAATGTTCAGGTGTAAAATCCATGTGGGAAGCTAATTGATTAGCCAATGCGCCGACTTCACGGCCTCCCATGGCATTAGGTTGACCCGTCATGGAAAAAGGCCCCATCCCCGGTTTACCCAATCGCCCACTCGCTAAATGACAGTTGATAATGCTATTGACTTTATCAGTGCCACTGGTGGATTGATTAACGCCTTGAGAATAGAGTGTCACGACTTTTTTATTCTGGGCAAATAGACGGAAAAAATGGCTCACTTGTTCTTCATCAAGTCCACACTGCCCCGCAACAACCGGAATTGAACCACTCGATGCTCGTGCCGCTTCTAATGCTGAGGCAAAACCTTCTGTCGCATTTTCCAGAAAATCATAATCTAAATAATCATTGCGACGCAGAAAATCTAATAAACCATTAAATAACCACACATCACTACCCGACTTGATCGATAAATGGACATCTGCAATTTCACAAGTGGCCGTGTGACGGGGATCAATAACCACGATTTTTAATTCAGGCCGTTTGTCTTTAGCCGCAGAAATCCGTTGGAATAAAACCGGATGACACCAAGCCAAATTACTGCCCACTAAAACCAATAAATCCGTTTCTTCCATATCGTCATAATTGCCCTGCACACTATCACTACCAAAAGCGCGTTTATAACCAGACAAACTAGAAGACATACACAATCGGGAATTGGTATCAATATTGGCCGAACCCATAAACCCTTTCATCAATTTATTCGCAACATAATAATCCTCTGTCAACAACTGTCCCGATACATAAAAAGCGACAGCTTGAGGCCCCTGTTCAGCTATAATATTTTGAAATTGATTCGCCACTTCATCTAAAGCGGTATCCCAATCACATTGTTTACCTTGCAATTCAGGCAATAATAATCGTCCTTCTAGCCCTAATGTACTGCCTAAAGCGATGCCCTTAGAACACAATCGCCCAAAATTGGCGGGATGGGTTTTATCACCTTCAATTAGGGTTATTTGACTCTCATCGGTTTGTGCAATAACGCCACAACCTACCCCACAATAGGGGCAAGTCGTTTGAATACTAGACATGAAATAAATCCTCATTATAAAATTCAAAACCCCTTTTCAAAGGTAGGTTTAATCTTGAAAAGGTTGAATGTGAAAACGCTTTTAAACAACAGCCCGGCTGTTGGCTAGAAAAAAATGATTTATTTGCTATATCTTCTGACAATTTGAGGTATGCCATATTTATGAAAGAAAAATTAATTTGTATTGGTAACGGCATGGCCGGTATACGCACGCTTGAAGAATTGCTCAAGCTAACGCCGGATCAATACGACATTACCGTCTTTGGTGCTGAACCTTATGGTAATTATAATCGAATTTTACTGTCGCCCGTCTTAGCGGGTGATAATACCCTTGATGACATCATCATCAATGAGGAACAGTGGTATCAAGATAACGGCATAACCTTATACAAAGGACATACGATTGTCTCCATAGACAGAGCGCGGCGACAAATTCACAGTGATAAGGGGCTCACCACTCACTATGATCGCTTATTGCTGGCTACCGGTTCCAATCCCTTTATCATTCCCATTCCAAATAACACTTTGCCGGGGGTAGTGGGGTTCCGCAATATCCAAGATGTCAATACCATGTTAGCAGTAGCCCATGAAGGCAAAAAGGCCGTGATAATAGGCGGTGGATTGTTGGGGTTAGAAGCGGCTAATGGATTACGACAACAGGGTATGCAAGTTACGGTAGTCCATATCTCAGATACCCTGATGGAACAACAATTAGATCAAACCGCGTCGGTTTTATTAAAAGAGGCTTTAGAAAAAAAAGGATTAACTTTTTTAATGGAAGCCCAAACAACGGCCATTTTAGGGGAGACTCAGGTTACCGGCGTGCGCTTTAAAGATGGCCAAGAAATGCCGGCTGATTTGGTTGTTATGGCAGTCGGTATTCGACCGAATATTGCTTTAGCGGAACAATCCGGACTGTATTGTGAACGGGGCATTGTGGTTAATGATACCTTACAAACCTTTGATCCCCGTATTTATGCTGTCGGAGAATGTGTACAACATCGCAAACAGCTTTATGGTTTAGTCGCACCACTATTTGAACAGGCGAAAGTGTGTGCTAATCATTTAGCTTCTTTCGGTTATTCCCGTTATGAAGGCTCTGTGATTTCAACCAAACTGAAAGTCACTGGCATTGATTTATTTTCAGCCGGCAATTTTCAGGGCAATGAAAATACCGATGAACTGATTTTTCAAGATCCAAGCCAAGGGGTTTATAAAAAAGGGGTTGTTGAAGATAACCGCATTAAAGGAGCGGTACTTTATGGGGATACCCTAGATGGCAGTTGGTATTTGCAGTTGATGCGTGACAACGTTGATATTAGTAATCAACGTGATCGTTTATTATTTGGACAAGCTCATTTAGGAGACAGTGGATACGGTGAAACCCAAACGGCCAGCTTGATGAGTGACAACACTGAAATTTGTGGGTGTAATGGGGTTTGTAAAGGCACGATTGTCAAGGCGATCATTGAAAAAAACCTGTTTACCTTAGAAGAGGTTCGGGCCCATACCAAAGCCTCTAGCTCTTGTGGTTCTTGTACCGCATTCGTAGAACAAATATTGTCCTCCACATTGGGTAGCGAGTATTCAACTTCTCCGAAAACCAAACCACTCTGTAATTGTACGGAATACACCCACGACGAGATACAACGCGTGATTAAGGAACACCATTTAACCGATATTCCAGCCGTCATGCACTTTATGAACTGGAATACGCCAGATGGTTGTCATGTTTGTCGTCCAGCCCTGAATTACTATCTATTATGTACTTGGCCGGAGGAATATCAAGATGATGCCCAATCACGAGTGATTTCAACAGAACAAGGTGAGATTGCGATTTTTCGGACGACAGATGATAGCGTATTTGCCGTCTCGAATCGTTGTCCTCATAAAAGCGGCCCCTTATCAGAAGGGATTGTGCATGGGCATACCGTCACTTGCCCTTTACACAATTTACGCCTGAATTTAGAAAATGGAGAAGCCATAGCTCCCGACGAAGGTTGTGTAAAACAGTTTACAGTTCACGTTGATGCGAAAGAACAATTATTTTTAGAACTGTAGGCACAATCCCTTGTGATTGCCCTGCGATATCGGTATTGAGATGCAAAAGACGCTTTTTAGACAACTCGAAATCTAGCATCTCTTGCGCCTCTTGCGTTAGATTTAAAGAAAACGCAAAAGACGCAAAAGGCGCTAAAGACGCTATATAGACTGAGTACAGCGGATCAGGGGATTGAACGGATTGATGAGGGGGAGTGTTGGAAGTCATGGGGTTGCTCAGATCAGAGCGGCATTAAAAAGATTTCAAGAAAACGCAAAAGGCGCAAAAGGCGCAAAAGACGCAAAAGACGTTACTCAAGAAAAATCTAGCGCCCCTTGCGCCTCTTGCGTTAAAAAAAAAGTACCAAAAAAGTGAAAACCGCCCACTCACCAATCCGATCAATCCCCTGATCCGTTGTACTAAACTTCCTGTCAATGCATTAGATGATCTCAATACCGGTACCCCGATTGATATTTGGGAACATAAACTGGCCGATGACATGCGAGAGTTAATAGAAATCTTTGCCGATATAGTCGATGAAAACCAGATCATCGCGCCCACAGCCACGATTTATGATTCAGATGGGCAACTCATTAAAAAATTGACCGACGGTTTACCTGCCAAAATCGTTTTTGAACTCCCCGTCAATAGCCCATGGTTTGAAATGGAAATCATGGACGAACGTATTCGTCAAACCGTCGCGTACAAAGCTTGAGCCTTGTACGCAAAAAAAACACTTAAGCCTGAGGGGGCACGTAATCAGGCGGTGTAGTTGCCTCACCTTCTCCAAATAAGAATTTTTTCATTTCCTCTTGAACCATTTTACGGGTTTTGGGATCGGCGGGTGACAAGCGATATTCATTAATCAACATCGTTTGCTGTTTCTTCCACATTTCCCAAGCCTCATCAGAGACGGTTTCATAAATCTTTTTTCCCAATTCACCAGGATAAGGTGGCACTTTTAAACCTTCTGCTTCCCTACCCAATTTAACGCAATGAACCATGCGACTCATAACAATAATTCTCCTGTATTAAGTAAAGTTAATTGTGTCAGCAATCGAGCCACTGGGGCCGCTAAACCATAAGCCTGCGGCTTCTCAAGATTGTGCCAGACAATCTCTTTCAGGGCTACCGTTTCACAAACATCGGCCTGAATTGGCATCAATACCGGCGTAATGTCTAAATGAAAATGAGTAAACGTATGACGTAAAGACTGCCAAGTATAGCACTTTGGCGCTTTGCAACCCAGATAGCGTTGACACCATATCGGAATATCATCGGCCGTCGGACATTCAGGAAAACTCCATAAGCCACCCCATATTCCGCTCAGAGGCCGTTTTTCTAGCAAAACCTCACCCCACTGATTTTGCAACATCATAAAAATCGCGCTTTTCACCGGTAACTTTTTACGCGGTTTAGGTGTGGGATAAGCGATTTCATGCCCATTTTGATGGGCGGCACAATCGAGATGAAAAGGACAAAGTTGACAAAGTGGATGACGACGAGTGCAAACCGTCGCGCCCAAATCCATGATAGCCTGCGTATAAGCCGCAACGCGACGATTCGGCGTATTCTTATCCGCTAAATCCCATAACGCCTCCGCGACTTTCTTATCCCCCGGCCATCCCTCAAGCGCATAATAGCGACACAAGACTCGTTTAACATTCCCATCCAGAATCGAGTGACGCATCCCGTGCGCCAGCGCCAAAATCGCCCCCGCAGTTGAGCGTCCAATCCCAGGTAAATCGATCAACTTCTCTAAATCAGTCGGTAATGCCCCGCCATAATCCGTGCAAACGATTTGCGCCGTTTTATGTAAATTGCGTGCCCTGGCATAATATCCCAAACCCGTCCAAAAGTGCAGCACTTCATCTAACGAAGCATTCGCCAAAGTTTGCAACGAAGGAAATTGGCACATAAACCGCTGATAATAAGGGATAACCGTATTCACTTGAGTTTGCTGTAGCATGATTTCTGACACCCAAACACGGTAAGATGTCGATTCAGCCTGCCAAGGTAAATCAGTCCGCCCATATTTGTCAAACCAAATCAGCAAACGTTGACTAAAAGTCCTAGTAGACATATTATCAGTTATCAGTTATCAGTTATCAGTTATCAGTTATCAAAGGATTTCAGTTTATTGTTCAGCGATATTGATCTTGAAAACATAAGCAGATCAATTAAAATAGATTTGCAATGAACTGCTTTCGCGATTGAAAAAGAAATAAACGCTAAAGACGCTAAAGACGCTAAAGACGCTAAAGACGCGCCGTAAAAATAAAAATCGAAATCTTTGCGTCTCTTGCGTCTCTTGCGTCTCTTGCGTTATGAAAAACTTAAATTCATCTCATCAACTGAAGGAGAATAAATCACTATGAAAGCTGTTTTATTAACCGCTGCCGGGGGCACAGAAGCCCTGAAAATGACAGAAGTGGAAACGCCTCAATTATCCGATCCCCATTTCATACGAGTGCGTCTCCACGCAGCCGGCATCAATCCCGTTGATTTCAAAATGCGAAGCCGTGGCGGCATGGCACCTGATAAACTACCCATCATCTTAGGCTGTGATGGCGCTGGCGTTGTTGATGCCATAGGCGAAGCCGTCACACGTTTCAAAATCGGTGACGAAGTATACTTCTTTAACGGCGGGATCGGCACTGAAGAACAAGGCAATTATGCCGAATACACCACCCTTCACGAAGATTATGCCGCCCTCAAACCCCAAAAACTATCAATGCCCGAAGCGGCCGCCTTACCCTTAGCGTGGCTAACCGCCTGGGAATCCCTGATAGATCGCGCCCAATTGCAAGCCAATCAAACCGTCTTAATTCATGCCGGAGCCGGTGGCGTTGGACACTTAGCCGTACAACTCGCCAAAAGCAAAGGGGCACGTATCGCCGTCACCATCAGCAATCCAAAAAAAGCCGAATTAGCCCAATCGCTAGGCGCAGATTACAGCATAGATTACACCCAAACCGACTTTGTTCAAGCCACACTAGACTGGACAAACGGGGCCGGCGTTGATACCGTTTTCGACACCGTAGGCGGCGACATCTTCTGCCGTTCCATCTCATGCACCCGCATATACGGCAAAATCGTCACACTCCTAGAAC
>Ga0316201_10002305_pt1 | contig 13520 bp, 8 predicted proteins | sample CS6wburrow_MG_FD_204516 | JGI IMG/M metagenome (GOLD analysis project Ga0316201, IMG submission 204516) | Coastal sediment microbial communities from Delaware Bay, Delaware, United States - CS-6 worm burrow | ecosystem: Environmental > Aquatic > Marine > Coastal > Sediment | place: USA: Delaware... | reverse complement strand
GTTGTTTGCGCGGAAAGCGGCGGCGAAGCTGACTCCACACTGCCCGCCCTTCCCTGCCTGCACCCAGTATCGCAACCCGGGCATTTTTCATGTCGCTAAATCGCATCTAGTTTAGTTTGTCCATGATTGCCGCAGGAATACAGTGCGGGCCCTCAAAATCCGGCTCAAGCTCAAGTTCAGAGCTGTGGATGATTTCCGGAAAGCCGGCCAGTGCGCTGACAATGTACTTATCCTGGTATTGGGGTTTTTGCGTCAACGCTTTAATGGCTGAGCGACTCTCGGCAATACTACCAACACACTCGAAAGGCTTGTGTTCTCCGAGTCCACACAGGGCCTTAAAACCTTGTAACTGCGTTTTCTGATCCAATAAATCCGCATCCTGGATTGCAATCAGTTGTTGCGGATCAACAAAAAGCGCCAATGCTAGGGCAGTAAACCGGCACTTGGGACAGTCCTGGCACCAGCGACCGTCCAGGTGTGAGCCATCCTGGTGAAAATTGCGGTTGCAGCTGGAAAACACCCTGTGAAAACCGGTCAGCTCTGAAAACTGCCTGGTGACAGCAATTTCACTGAACGGGCGCAATAGTGAAAAATATTCTATCCCGGGTGACACCCGGTGCCCGATCACCCGGCGAAAAGCTAACTCGAACTCAAAACTCTTGCTGTACTGATGGTTAATCTCTTTTCCCTGCCCGTCCGTCAAAGTTGCCTCGTTGGCCGATGACTCATTGGCAAAAACAATGTAGCGATAGCCATACAACAAACCTGCACACAACAGAATCACTGAGTTGATCGCTGTCACCGGTACATGTCCGTTCCAGGCACCCTCCGCATTCATAGCTGTGAGCTCGGTCGATAATTCACGCCCGATACGTATCAGCGGCAATCCCGCTGTTTTGACTGTTTCGCCGATCAAACCTGAACTGCCAACACAGACAGGCTGACTTTCAATACCTGCATGTTTTAGCATTTGCAAGCAAACCAGGCTGTCTTTGCCACCACCCATCGCCACCAGGGCCCGCTCGGGCAATCCCAACCCCTGGGAACCGGTTCCGGCCCTATGATTGACCTCACTGTGTTTTACGCCAATGGATTCGTTGATGTTGCACGTAAAATCTACCAGGTCACTCATATCCAGCTTGTTGAGGTAAGCAAACTCCGCCAGGCCCTTTTGATATAAGCCATTCAAAAAGTCGGCCAGCTCGGAATCAATACTTGTATCACCTGTATCGATTCGTCGCGCCAGGCCCGCCTTGTAATAACTTACTCCCGCTATGAGATGAAGCAATTCCAGTGCCCGGTAAAATGCCGCCTGCCGGTGTATGTCTGACGGCAATGAAGCGTGCGGGAAGATGATTTTTTCTTTCAGTACCCTTTCGTCAACCTCATATGAAAGCGTGACCTCGCCGGATTCAGGATCATAACGGCATGTTGTAAACCTAAAGCACGCTGCCTGTTTGCCCATGTCTGTGATGTCTTTCATAACCAGTGCCGAATTTCCTGCCAGCGTTGCCCAAATATAAACAAAAGCCAGGTTCTGGTTACACCAGGCGGGCTTTCCTGAATTGGGTGCTGGCAAGGTACCTCAAGCTGCTATTGGTGTACAGCGCCATAGGTCTGCGAACCGGGTTTTGCCTGCATCCTGCCCCGGAAATGTCACAAATGATGATAAAAAAACGGGTGGCACCGAGGCCGATGCCACCCTGACTGCAATTTTTTTGAGGCGGGTTGAAACTGCAGTCCGGTAAAGCAACACAGAATCCTTGTCAGTCTGCTGAACTGTTGGTTAAAATGGCCCGGACGAGTCGTGAGGAGTGTTGTAATCAAAATAATGTAAATGAATTACAGAAACGCTGCCCAGAGCCATTTAAACCAGTAATTCAGCCGGTCCAAAAACATTCTTCCCGACCTTTGAGAACATTTTACTGCCGTCATAATGAATCAGAACTGAACAGACCGATGACATATGTCATTTGCCGCTTCTAAGCAAACGTACTAGGATTACCATCCCATTCGTTTCATGCCAATCGCAAAAAGGATCACCGCATGCCTAAATACCGTACCAGGGACATCCGCAACATTGCTCTCGTAGGCCATTCAGGGTCAGGAAAAACCACGCTTGCCGAAGCATTGCTGGTCAAATCCGGCGTCAAAGGCGAGGCCGGCACGATTGAGCGTGGCACGACCACCATGGATCATGATCCTTTGGAACGCTCTTTCCAACACACGCTCGATTCGTCCATTGCCAGTCTCGATTACAAGGGCATGCATCTGAACCTGATCGATACTGCCGGTATTCCCGATTTCCGGGGGCCAACCCTGGCCAGCATGACGGCGGTTGAAACCACAGCCATCGTTGTCAATGCACATTCCGGTATCGAATTGTCAACCCGCCGCCTGATGCGCCGGGCCAAGCAACAACGACGTTGTCGTATGATCATCGTCAATCGCATTGATGTAGAAGATGTCGACCTGACCCAGCTTGTGAAGGACCTTCGGGAAGAGTTTGGGCCGGAGTGTCTGCCGGTTAATTTGCCAGCAGAAAACCTCGGTACAGTTCGAGATTGTTTTTTCCATACCGATGGCGAAACAGATATTTTTTCACTATCCGAAGCCCATGAGGCCATCATCGATCAGGTGGTGGAGGTCAATGATGACCTGATGGAAAAATATCTTGAAGGTGAAGACCTGACACGCGATGAGTTGCACACTGCATTTGAACAGGCCTTGCGTGAGGGCCACCTCGTGCCTATTTGTTTTACATCAGCACTGACGGGCGCGGGCATACCTGAACTGCTGGACTTTTTCAATGAACTGGCACCCAGCCCAAGAGAAGGCAACCCGCCACGCTTCGTAAAAGGTGAAGGCGACGAAGCCATCGATGTATCAGTCACAGGCACATCAAATGACCATGTCATCGCACATGTTTTTAAAATCACCAATGATCCATTTGTTGGGAAACTGAGTGTTTTCAGGATTTACCAGGGGACAATCAGGGCCGATTCGCAATTGCTGGTTGGCGATGCGCGTAAACCTTTCAAGGTGGGTCACCTGTTCAAGATTCAAGGTGGAAAGCATGTCGAAATCGATGCTGGCGTCCCGGGTGATATCTGCGCTGTAGCCAAGATCGATGACATTCACTACGACGCGGTCCTGCACGATTCTCACGATGAGGACCGTTATCACCTTAAACCGCTGTCCTTCCCTCAACCGATGTATGGTCTCGCCGTCAACACCAAGTCACGTGGCCAGGAGCAGAAACTTTCTACCGCACTTCAGCGTTTGCAGGAAGAAGACCCTTGTTTCGTGGTTGAGCACAACCAGGAACTCAATGAGACTGTCATGCGTGGCATGGGTGAACTACATATGCGTATCACCCTGGAACGTATGCTGGAACGCTATAACGTCGAAGTAAATACCCGAGCGCCACGAATTGCGTACCGTGAGACTATTACCCGTCCTGCAGAGGGACACTACCGGCACAAAAAGCAAACCGGTGGCGCCGGACAGTTTGGTGAAGTATTCCTGCGTGTACGCCCCAAGGCCCGCGGTGCGGGATTTGAATTCGTTAACCAGGTGGTCGGTGGTGCGATCCCATACAACCTGATCCCTGCGGTTGAAAAGGGCATTGTGCAAGTGTTAACCGAAGGCGCCGTTGCAGGTTATGCCATGCAGGATATTGAAGTCACCGTATATGACGGGAAATACCACCCTGTAGACTCAAAGGAAATCGCTTTTGTGTTCGCCGGCCGCAACGCGTTCCTGGATGCGATCAAGAATGCGGGCCCCCAGATTCTTGAGCCGATTGTAACTGTCGATGTAACGGTTCCGGAAGGTGATATGGGTGATATTACCGGTAACCTCGCTGGACGACGGGCTCGCATCAGTGGAACCGAGAGTCTGCGGGGCGGCCTGGTTACGATCAGTGCGGATATCCCGTTAAGCTCCCTGTCCGATTATCACACAGAGCTGAAAAGCCTGACCCAGGGCCAGGGTACCTATGCAATGGAATTCAGCCATTACGACCCGGTGCCCTCCAATGTCCAACAGGACCTGGTCAGGGCGTATAAAAAGTCCGACGAAGAGGATTAAAGTTATCGTACCGGTTAAATCCGGCAATTCAAACTGCAATAACAGTGCCGGGTGCATTCGGTTTAGAGTGCACCCGGCCTTTTTTGTCGCCACCTCAAGTCAACAGTCATGACAGATCAATTCTGGAAAACAAAGTCACTCGACCAAATGACCAGCGAAGAATGGGACTCGCTGTGTGATGGATGTGCCTTGTGCTGTCTGAATAAATATGAAGATGAAGACAGCGGCGAAATTTTCTATACCAATACAGCCTGTCAACTGCTGGATGTCTCATCATGCCGGTGTTCAGATTATTCCAACCGTTTTCAGAAAATCCCGGATTGCCTTCAACTGACCGTAGACAACATAGATTCTTGTGACTGGTTGCCGGATAGCTGCGCCTACCGGCGATTGGCAAAGGGGTTGGACCTGGAACACTGGCACCCGCTTGTCAGCGGACGATCCGAATCTGTCCATGAAGCGGATATTTCAATGTTGGGTAAGTTGGTTGAGGGTGAAGATCATGAAGACTTTAATATTTTTCAACTTCTGCAGCGAACCTGAGAAACCACCCCGCTTTCAAGCGGAGCTTTTCATCGTCTTGTTTCACAAAAAGTTTTAGCGCTAATATCGCACCAGTATCCCGGTCGAGGGGGCAGCGCGCAGCCCTTGGAAGGGTGGACGGGGCCTTTGGTGCGGTTCAGGTGCAATATTGGATCTACTGCCTATGACCAGACCCGGCTTCCCGAAACGCTCTTCGAACCGGCCAAAAAGACCTGGCTGAAACCTTAAAGTCATTTCTGGCATGTAGTGACCTGGTAGACGAAGCCATGAGGCTATCATCCCCGTGCTGTAATAAGGGCATGGGATTTAATGCGCAACCGCCATCAGGTACATTCAAATTAAAATTACATCCCCAGTCAGTTACCGTCGCACCTTCGTGCAGTCCAATGGTATTGTTCTCGGTACCCGCCCCGGTAAAAAAGTGATCGAAAATAACCGTATAGCTTTCCATACCTGGATCTTGTGATATTTTGGTGCTGTTTTTGCCTAATTTGCCCTGGTCATGCTGTAGTGGGAAAAAGAACCCTTCATTGGTAAAGAAGCTCCAACCTATGGCTCGTGAGTTTTCAACAGCGACTTCAATATTGGATGGTCCGTCTTCCTGCGTCATCACAACTTCAACCAGGGGAACCAACACTTCGACCCCGGCAAGACCGTTCCCACTCATATCATTGGCGCTGAATGTGCCGTTATCAAGATTAATAAACCTCGCGACCGTCGTATTCCCGCCATCCAAAATAAAATTGGTATTGGTCACCGAAAAATCGATATTTGTTATTGTTCCATCGGCTATAGTTGGATAATTCCCGGCCCGCTTTACGGTTTCGCCGGTCGTGGAAGCTCTAAAAACCACTGGTTCCAAAATGTCCTCACCAAATACACCCACCGCCTCCGCGGCGTTCATGTCATTAGGGCCGGAACGTACTTCGATGGTACTCCTGTCGATACTGACACTGCTCGTCTCGGGTCCAAACTCGTCTCTGAACGCAAGGACACCCGCAACGTCATCATCCGTGGTGGTTGCATCAACAAGGATATCGGCACGGGTCATCCGGAACGTTTGTCCTGCATTGTAAATGACAGCACCAAATGGACAATTTCGTGCGACAAAGAAATCCAGACCGGCACGGGCCCGGCCTTGCATCGAGATTGCAGCACAGGCAAATGGACCATCAATGGAGTTGCGTACCCCGTTAAATGTTCCGGTTAAAAGATATTGGCAGGTGTCATTGAAAAACAGGCTTTGTGGTCCTACCCACAAACCGCTGTCGACCTGGTCGCCGGTCGAAGAGATATCAACCCGGTCCAAAATCGCAAAACTGGTTGCATTTGCACAAGTGGTCTCTTGTAAGACGGGTGTATCCGACACAGCCCGTGCGCCCGTAAACTGAATCATGGAGGGTAGAAAGCTACCCGGTAAAGCACATGGCTTGTGTGCATTGAGTGTCATGTATCTCACCGTCGCGCTACCAAGAACCGTAATCCCGGAGGTTGCATACCGGTTGACCCACTGGGCTTCACATTCAATACTGCCATCGACGATATTGACGACCGTGCCGCCCTTGGTCGTCCCGGACAAGAGGCAGTTTTTTGACGGTGGACAATTCAGAACAACTTCAGAGATATGGAAATTGCCGTTTTTTAGCCTGACCTTTTCAAATGACCCGTTCTCTATGGCATTGGTCGTACAATTCAGGTTGTCCGTATCTGTAACACCAGTCATATCCGCACTGGCTGAAACCACGAACCATCCATTTTCATCGACGCTGACATAGTCAGGGTCACACGAATGTGTCATCGCCAAAATGGCTGAGGAAAACGAGCTGGCAACAATGAACAAAACGATCATGCAGCTGATATGTTGAAGTTTTGACAGACTGACAGGTGTCATGGTTTTTGCCTCTTGCTGTTTTTTAGAAGGGTGATTCGACCCGCATATTATTATTTGATGAATATATCAAGCATCTGTATTCAGTATAGCAAGTGAATCGGAACCGGGGGCGAGGGAGGAACATGATCGGGGGAGTTGCGGTGAAGTGACCGACTTGTTCTATTTTCAACCTGGCAGCCTTATGCTCTTCTCAGACACCGGTGTGAGTTCCATAACGATAAAATTTCTGTTGCTTTCTAATGAAAAAACTCGCCGGCACTCAAAGCCGTTGTAGCACTTATACCCCGATGCTGCTGTCATGCACCGGTTTTTGAAGGTAATATCAAACCTGAAAGCAAAATATACCTTTTGTTCGTTGTTTCGTTTTTTGATACCTGGATCATGACAAGATTAATGTGCCTGGTGAGTTTAATTGCGGTTAACTTCTCCACTTATGCGAGTGAGGAAGCAATCGAGTATCCTCCGGTTGAAAGTAATGTCAGCTATCAACAGGTAACCGACCTGGGATTCAGACAAGCGGCGAAAAAACTGGTTTATGGCAGTGACAATCCGTCCCTGCAATACGGCTTGTTGTGGATACCCGAAAATTCAAAACCAAAAATGAAACTTCCCCTGATCGTACTTATCCATGGCGGCTGTTGGCTTAATGCATTCGATATCAAACACACTTTCCCTCTGAGCACGGCACTGGCACAGGCGGGGTTTGCTGTCTGGTCACTGGAGTATCGACGCACGGGTGATGCGGGCGGAGGCTGGCCCGGAAGCTTGCATGACATAAAGGAAGGACTGGCTTTCACTTCAAAACTTGGCGAACACCCGGTGGATTTAACCAGGACGGTCGTTGTTGGACATTCTGCCGGTGGACACCTTGCTTTACTGGCGAGTGCCGGAACACGGACCACGAAAGCGGTTATTGGGCTGGCGGCGATTACCAATATTGTCCAGTATTCTCAAGGCTCAAACAATTGCCAGACAGCCACGCTGGAATTCATGGGTGGTGACCACCTGTCCGATCCAACTGCCTATGAACTTGCAAACCCTGCCAACAAAACACCACACCCAAATACCACGCTGCTTCAGGGTGATATTGATGCGATTGTTCCCATGCAACAGGCCACACTGCCGGGCGCACGTGTGGAGGTATTGAATGGCGCCGGTCATTTCGACTGGGTGCATCCGGGTACTGCGGCCTTCTCTGTGTTGGTTGAAACGTTGATTGAAGCAACAAAACCATGAATCTGAACGACATACTGGAACTGGATAAACGTGATTCACTGGCGTATAAACGCGACCAGTTTGTATTGGCGGATGATTTGATCTATCTGGATGGCAACTCACTGGGTGCATTACCGATATCTGCCAGGGATATGGCTGCCAGGATTATTGAAAAACAATGGGGTCAGGACCTGATCAGGAGCTGGAATATCAACCATTGGATTGACCTGCCGATTGACGTTGGCGAGAAGATTGCCCCACTTCTCGGGGCGGCGCCGGGTCAGTTGATTTGCTGCGATTCAATTTCAGTCAATCTTTTCAAGCTGCTCGCCACCGCCATGAACATGCGGCGCGAGCGACGTATTGTGCTCTCGCAACAGGACAATTTTCCGGCAGACCTGTATATGGTTCAGGGTCTAAGCCAGTTATGTGGTTCACAAAGCTGTGAAATGAAAATCGTTGAAGAGAGCAATATCGAGGCAGCTTTGGATGAATCGGTCGCGGTATTGATGCTCACGCATGTGAATTACAGGTCCGGCCGTATTCATGATATGCAGGGCCTGACCCGGCTCGCACATGACAAGGGTATCCTGGTGATCTGGGACCTGGCCCACAGTGCCGGTGCAGTGCCGCTTGCGCTCGATGACTGGCAGGTCGATTTTGCAGTGGGCTGCGGTTATAAATATCTCAATGGAGGTCCGGGAGCACCTGCTTTTATCTATACAGCGAAACGTCATCAGGACCAGGTCCGGCAGCCACTCAGTGGCTGGATGGGTCACCGGTCACCATTTTCATTTGAGCCGGAGTACCGGGCGGCGACGGGTATGGGGCAGTTTTTGTGCGGCACGCCGCCGATTATATCGATGGGTGTGCTGGCTGCCTCCCTCGTTGTATTTGAAGACGTCGATATGCCCGTCCTGCGTGAAAAGTCCAGGAGACTGGGTGAAATATTTCTCCAGCTCATTGAAGACGATGAAAGACTCGGGGAATTGCTCCTGGTATCGCCCGCACAAAGTCATGACAGGGGCAGCCAGATCGCGTTTTCCCACCCCAGGGCATATGCGATCTGCCAAGCGCTGATTGATCATGGAGTCATTGCCGACTTTCGTGCCCCGGATGTGCTGAGATTTGGTTTCGCACCATTGTATTTGCGCTACCGGGATATATGGAAAAGTGTTCAAATACTCTCGGACATCATCACAAGCGGTAGACATGAAAACAAGAAGTACTCAAGGCAGCAAAAAGTGACTTAGCAGGGGATTTTTACACACTCCTCAGCGGGCTATTAACCACATCCCTGTCACTGTCGGCTTGTGAAAGCGGGGGTGTCGAGAACTGCATCCGGGTCAAGCTCATGTTCAGAGTTCTTCCCTGTCACTCAAACCAAGAAACCCGACCTTAAAAACGGCTTAAAACCCGCATCAGGAAGAACTAAGCATACTTGTGATAATTTCTATCTGTCGAGCGGGTGAAATGATTCACCATTCGTATGGGTTAAGCCGGAGGACGAAGGACCTCCCTCAGAGGACGATGGATCTCCTCGCAGTCAGCAACCGGTAACACGGAACCTGCTGACATCGGCCGGGCGCCGCACTCCCCAGTGCGGCGTCTTTTTGATGGTCGGGCTTAAGACGCTTTGATCGTCAAAACAGACCGGTTGACCATTTGATAAGGGACTTGCATGAAACCGGGGGTGTCAGACACCCCCGGCGGGTGGCGACCAGTGTATGACTCAATCTTGTGCCTGCATCATCACTGGCCTGTTTTTGGCGAGCCCGGTTGATTGACGTGGAAAACCCGGCAAATCATCGCCATCACACTTTTGCGATGAATAAGTACCCGTGGTGTTATTGAGTGTATTCAGATTCATCGAAACGAAACTTGGGGCCATTTTAAGGCAGGCTAGCTTAATCTTTGCTTAATTTATCTTTAATTCCATTACTAATAATCTGAGTTTTGTTGGCCAACCTTAACGAAACCTTAAAATGGTTTTCAGGACACTGTAAGGATGTATGTGATATTCAACGATGTACATTTAGCGTTTACCAGCACATAAAACGTAAAAGATGGAGTAACTATCGAAATAAACGATAGCCCGGCAGAAACTTCAAAGGAGTGAATTTCTTAACCCATAGAACAATAAAACTCATGGTAAGAATTAAAATGCGAGTACTCGTCGTTGAAGACAATCTGGATGTGGCCCATCAGATTAAGGTGGCGCTTGAGCAGGAACTTTTTGTCGTTGATTTAGCGCAAGATGGTGAAGAAGGCTGGTTTCTGGGTGACACAGAACCCTATGACGCCGTCATTCTCGATCTTGGCCTACCCAAGCTGGATGGCTTGAGTCTGCTACAGAAATGGCGCCAGTCGGGTAACCAGGTGCCAGTGCTGATTCTTACTTCCCGCGACACATGGCGGGAGAAGGTCAATGGACTGCGGTCCGGTGCTGATGACTACCTGGCAAAGCCTTTTAAAACCGAAGAAGTCCTGGCCCGGGTGGAAGCCCTGATTCGGCGCGCCGCCGGACATGCTAACCCTCTCTTGAGATTTGGTCGTCTTGAGCTCGAGCCAGTTACGGCACGCGTTTCACTTGATGGTGCGCCGGTTAACTTAACCGCACTTGAATATCGCGCATTGCAATACATGATGCAAAAACAGGGCGGCGTTGTATCCAAATCAGAGTTGAGTGAACATATCTATGGACAGGACCTGGAACGCGACTCAAATGTGATCGAAGTTCTCATCAATCACTTGCGTCGCAAGCTGGACCCGGCACTGATCACAACCCGACGCGGACTGGGCTACCAACTGGTGGGCGGGGAGATGTGAAGACCTGGTCTCTTTCCACCCGGATAATTGTCCTGTCTGGTAACTGGGTTATCGCGGCACTCGTCGTAACTGCACTTTTACTGGTTTACTTTTATCGTGACCACGTTACAGAACATTATGATGAACATGTGAACATGCACCTTGAAGAGCTGATCGGGGCCGGCAGGTTTGACTCCGCAGGTAAGTTCACACTGGCGTTTCTTCCCAGCGACCCCCGTTATGACGAATTGCTCTCTGGCTGGTACTGGGAAGTCAGGCAATCCGGGGTAACTCTCATGCGGTCACCTTCACTGGGTAGTCATGCGCTGGATATTGGCACCATTGAACCAGCCAAACACAAAACCGTCTATGACACAGTTGGCCCGGGGGGACAAGAGATCCGTTTGCATATCATTAAAATCGAAACAGATGCCACAAACGAACCACTGGTATATTTGACATCAGCACCGAGGGCAGATTACAAGGATGACGTTGCGAATTACTCCAACCACATTGTCAGCAGTTTTGTGTTGCTTGGAATTGGTTTACTTGTGTCAGTCATTATGCAGGTAGGGATTGCACTTAAACCGTTGAAAGCCATTGGTGGCGAAATCAGCGAAGTTCGAGAGGGCAAGCGTTTAAAGCTATCAACGAATTATCCTTCAGATGTGCAGCCTTTGACCAACGAGCTGAACAATTTGCTTGATCATAATGTTGTTTTACTCAAACGTGCTAGAAACCAGCTGGGTGACCTGGCGCATTCTGTTAAAAATCCGCTGTCTGTGATAATCAATGAAGCACAAAATATGAAGCCGGATCGCAGAGATCTGATTCTGAAACAAACCAGCGATATCAGCGGTAACATCGACCACTACCTGTCCCGCGCGAGAATGTTCGGCGGCGAAAACATTCTTGGGGCCAGGTCTAAAGTCAAAAAAGTGGTCGATGATCTCGTATTCACGATGCAACGACTGCACCAGCAGCGGGATCTGGAATTCGATTCTTCAAATTTGCAGGAGTGCAGTTTTAGAGGCGAGGCACAGGATCTTGAGGAGATGCTGGGTAACCTGATCGACAATGCATGCAAATGGGCGCAAAAGCGCGTGGTGATCCGCTGCGGAACAAGCAGTGGCCGATTATTGCTAACTGTTGCGGATGATGGTCCCGGGATACCCGAGAAAATGATTCAAGATGTCAAGCGCCGGGGGCATAAACTCGATGAGTCCAAACCGGGTCATGGTCAGGGTTTAGGTATAGTGAATGATATTGCCAAGCTGTATGGTGGAACGATGACCCTGAGTAGAAGTTCCATGGGTGGTCTGCGAGCCGAACTGAATCTGCCGGCCGCCTGAGCCCCGTGCAGCCGCTGCTGCCATCAGGACAAATCACTGAAACACAACTCCTGTCAATCCTTTGACCAGGGTAATTCATTCGAACCATACCTGGGCAATGTTCTGCGTAGCGCCGGGATCATCTCGCACGACACTCTTAGCCCCGCAGCTGAGTCCGCCTGGTCTGTTGTTCATGTCCACACCAGAAAATGTTCTGTCTCTGAATCCTGCACTCCGTCAATCACGGATCATGATGGAAACAGATTTCCTGTTGGGGGTACTGTGCGTCGGGATGATGGGAAATTGATGTTTAACTTAAGCAATGGTAGACGGGGCTCCGAAGAGCCCCGTCTTGTTTGACTGGAATGATTGGGGGTTCATTCCAGCCGAGGAGCACACTTGATTGACTACTGGGTGGTATCCGCAATAGGCCAGAAAATCTCCCGGCGGAACCACAGGTCATTCTCAGAGGATCCCGAAGGTTTCCACGGGTAATAACGGGTATAGACCTCATCCGGGTCTTCCTCGTCCGAGATCGTTGAATGCCAGATGACGTAAGCTTTGGAACCATCGGACGTCGCCCGGAGCTGGCATTCGCCTTCCTCCTCGGGTTCGCCCTTGGCTATGTAGCTATAGCGCCAGACAGTCTCGCCGTAACCCTCGTTACTGTTCTCGCCACCAATCACCCAGGGGAACTTCACGAAATTATCGCCGTAGTCCTCAGACCGGGTGTAGTAGAGATCCAGTGGCCCGGCCTCCGCCTTGACACCGGATGAACCGGTAGACTTGGCATTGTCCACGGTACCCCAGGCCACAAAATACATGTGGTTCTGGTAGGTATCCTCTGTGTAAACGCAGTTTCCCTGTGGACACAGGTTTGGCAGCGTAGACGATGTACCATCCAGCGGATACGTCGGCGGGGTGGTGCCCAGCCGTGGATCACCGGACGATTCCTTGTTGCTCTTGATTTCCGACACGTTACGCGCCGGTTCAAACTCTCCTGCACCGATAAACTGTGCAGGCACGCCTTCCTCAGTGGTGCCCAGAGCGTCAAGATAATGGGTCATTGCGACCCCGACCGGCATTGGCGGTAACTGGTCATCGGGAACCAGTGCGGGATCGTACGTTCCACAGGTCTCGTCGAAGACTTCAGGAGGCATATTCCCTGAGCCATCCGGATCCGGATTGTAGGGATCGGTCCGGTACTCAGGACAGACATAAACGCCGGTTCCACCCAGAGCAGCGGGCGTGGTAGTCCACGTCTGGCCACCGTCGAAGCTCTTGCGTACATAGAAGTTGTAGCGATCATTGCCGTTACGCCCGGCAGCCCAGTTGGGTGACAGGGCGTAAGCCGTGACAAAGAAGTCGCCACGGATAAAACCACGGTGGCTGCGCACGTTGGAGTACATCCCGGGGCAAACTTCGCCATTGAGCACGTCGCACGCGGTCCCGTCATCATGAACCAGGCCGTACGACTCGTCACCCAGGTTGCGTTCGTGCTGCGACCACAGCAAGACCTTGTTCCGGTTATAGATGTCGTCCGTGGGATCTTCCGGCGTATCGTCTTCCGGTCCGACCCCCACTGCCAGGTCGACATCTGCGCTGGTCAGGTTGATGTGATCCCGACGCGGATAGCCGCC
>Ga0316201_10002304_pt1 | contig 13520 bp, 7 predicted proteins | sample CS6wburrow_MG_FD_204516 | JGI IMG/M metagenome (GOLD analysis project Ga0316201, IMG submission 204516) | Coastal sediment microbial communities from Delaware Bay, Delaware, United States - CS-6 worm burrow | ecosystem: Environmental > Aquatic > Marine > Coastal > Sediment | place: USA: Delaware... | reverse complement strand
TCGCGCAGACAGCACCCCTGGAGTCTGCGGCGCGCGGCCCGGGCTCGGCGTTGGCCAAACTGCTCTACCTGCGGGCCGGATTCACCGCTGACGACAGGCTGCATGCACTGCATCAGGCCGACTGGATAACCGCCCGGTTGCGCGGCGCCGTCGGCATCAGCGACGAAAACAACTGCCTCAAACTGGGATACGACCCGGTCGCCAGGGGCTGGCCGGCCTGGGTGAATCAACTGGTCGGGGACGGCACGCTGCTGCCCGATGTCGTGCCGGTCGGCGCCCCACTCGGACCGGTTTCAACAGCGAGCGCATCACGCTTCGGGCTGCGCCCCGACACCCTGGTGGTTGCAGGGACGACCGACAGCAACGCCGCCGCCCTCGCGGCCGGCATCGAGCGCAGTGGCGACGCGGTAACCTCTCTTGGCAGTACCCTGGTGCTGAAGATCTTCAGCGACAAACCGGTCTTCGCGTCACGTTTCGGTGTCTACAGCCACCGCATCGGTGACCGCTGGCTCGTCGGCGGCGCATCCAACAGCGGCGGTGCCGTGCTTCGCCAGCACTTCACCGACGAGGAACTCGTTGCGCTCAGCCGGGAGATCGACCCGCATACCGCGACCGGTCTGGATTACTACCCGCTACCTGCCGTCGGGGAACGGTTCCCGGTCAACGACCCGGACAAACGTCCCCGGCTCGGCCCGCAACCGGTTAACCGTGCGGCTTTTCTGCACGGCGTGCTCGAGGGTATCGCACGCATTGAGGCAGACGGCTACCAGCGACTCAGGGACCTGGGTGCGCCCTACCCCAACGTCGTGCTGAGCAGTGGCGGGGGGGCGATCAACGAGGTGTGGCGGCAGATACGCGAACGCTGCCTGGGTGTGCCGGTGCGAAGGGCCGAGCAAAGCGAAGCGGCCTATGGCGTGGCATTGCTGGCCCGCGCGGCGACCAAACAGCCGCGCCAGCTGTGATCGCTCAGCAGGTGGTTCACGCCCGGCACCCGGGAGCCCGCGCGCCCGGGCAAGCCGGTTTCGGCCGCTGCACCGCACGCTCCTGGCAACGCCCCGCAGGGCTCGCCCAAGCGCACCTGGCCGGCGCGATGACCCAGAGTACTGGCCCCACATGCAGGCTAGGTGGGCTATCTCCTGTGGCTGTTGGTTTGGTCACTAAACAGCTTTTCGGATTTAGCTCGAGTGAACAACCTTCACAGAATTCGCAGCTAGGCTGGGCTGGGTAACCCGACATGCAGGTAATGCCATCGACCGGCGCACGTTGCCATGCGCCGGTCGCTTCACAGTCAGCCGCGCAAGCGACTCAAGAGATCCTTGGCCGATTCCGAAAAGCTCGAATTCGGATGCTCGCGCACGATCCGTTCGAGCATCGGCTTTGCCTCGCCGTCGCGTTCGAGATCGTGCAACGCCTCGGCGACGTGCAGGGCGATCTCGGGATTGCGGGGCGCGATAATCAGCGCCTGCTGCAGTGCCGCCAGCCCATCGCTCTTACGCCCGTTGCGGAACAGCACCCAGCCATAGGTATCGACGATTTCAGCCCGCGAAGGCGCCAGCTCATAGGCCTTGGTGGCAAGTTCTACGGCGCGCTTGTCATTTCGCTCCAGGTACAGCCACGCCATGTTGTTCGCCAACACGGCGCCGGGCTCCGCGGTCTCTACCGATTTCTCGTAGGCTCTGAGCGCTTCGTCGCCGTTTCCGAGCTGCTGCTGAATCAGGCCGAGCTTTGCCCAGCGGCCGCCGTCGTCCGGGTTCTTCTTCAGCCAGGCACGGAGCAGCTTGACCGCGTCATCCAGTTTTCCTGCACCCGCAAGGGCTCGCGCATAGGCATCAACGCGTTTCGCAGTCGGTTGAACCTGCAAGGCCGCATTCGCCGCCTGCAGCGAACGGTCGATATCGTTCAAACCACGATGCGCAGCAGACGCTATATCGAACCCGTAGACGCTGTTCGGAAAGTGCTCCTTGATCCGCTCGGAAACCTCCAGCGCAGCCTCATACTGCTTTTCGCGCAACTCCAATTCGCCCAGACCGACCCAGACGACCGGCACCTTGTGCTTGGTGTCGAGCGCGATCGCACGATTGAAACTCTCGCGCGAACGGTTGGCATCGCCAGCCGCAGCCTGAGCCCGGCCCAATTGGAACCACGCCTCGATCGAATCCGGGCTCTTTTCGGTCAGGCTGCTCAGTGTCCGGGTGGCGCTTGCATAGTCACCGGACTGCAGCTGCGCCATGCCCTTGAGACGCAGAGTCGCCGGCAGCTGTGCCTGCTCCGGGGTCAACCCTGACAGCATGTTCACTGCCTTCAGGCCTTCATTTTTGCGCAGATAGCCCTCTGCCAGCACCAAAATCGGTCGCAGTGCCTTCGGGTTTGCCCTGTTGGCACGCAACAACCACTCCTCGGCAGCGTCGGGATCGCCTTCGGCCGTGGCCAGAGAGGCCCTGCCAAGCATGGCCCCGATATGCTTCGGGTCCAGCTGCAGCACCTTGTCGAAACTCGCCTTGGCGTCTTCGGGCTTGCGGGCCACCAGTGCCAGTCGGGCGAGATTCATCTGCGCCACGAGGAACTTGGGGTCTTTGTCGAGCGCCTGATCGAACCGCGCTTGCGCCTGATCGAACTGCTTCTGCGCCAGATAAGCCAGTCCGGTCAGGTTGAACGGAATCGGGCTGTCCGGCATGCGCTTCTCGAGCGCTTCGGAGGCGGCGATGGCCTTGTCGTATTCGCGCTTATTGAGATAGGACAACACCAGCAGCACGTCCGCCTGAACGACATCCTGACCCAGCGCCACCGCCGATTCGAGCTGCGTGATCGCCGCCGCGGTATCGCCGGCAGCGATCTGTCCGACCGCCAACTGAGTGCGCAACAGGGCCTGCTCGGGGTCGATTTTGACAGCACGCTCGATGTACTCAGCGCCTTTGGTGTTGTCGCCGCTCTGGATATACGCGGTACCCAGCAGGGCCAAAAGCTGTGCATCTTCAGTCTGTTCATTGACGACAGGCGCCATGATATCGACAGCGCGGTCGGGCTGGCGCAATTTCAGGCGCGCCGCACCCAGCAATTTGATCACCTGCGGATTGCCAGGCGTGCTGGCAAGGACGCGCGTCAGGTAGTCGTCGGCGATCGTGAATTCGTTGCGCGCATAGCTGACGATCCCGTACAGAAGCTGGGCCTGCAGGTTGCCAGGCGCCACGCGCAACAATGCCTGGAGCTCGTCGGATGCACGTTCGTAATCCTGTTCCTGAAAAGAGACCAGGGCCTGCAGGTAGTTGACGGCCGGCAGGTTCTTCGCAACACGGTTGAGTGTTTCCAGATCCTTTTTGGCCGCCGCAACATCACGCTTGGCCACGTGTACCAGCGCAAGGCCGATATGCGCCCGCGGATTGTTTGGTGCCTCTTCGGCCGCCCGGGCGTAATCGGTCTCCGCATCATCGAGACGCTGCAATCTGCGAAACAGATCTCCGCGTACCAGCCGGCTTTCGACGTGCCCGGGATGCGCAGCCAACACGCGGTTCAGGTGATCCATGGCGTCGTCGTCGCGTCGTTCGATCAGCAACAGCTGGGCTTTGCCTAGGCTGGCCATCGGATTTTCACTGTCGATCTTCAGCGCGCTGTCGTACTCGGCGTCGGCGTCTTCAATCGAGCCCAGCGCAAGGTGGGCATTGCCGCGCAATGCCAGGATCTCGGCCCGCACCTTGCCGGCAATGGTATCGTCGACCTGGACCTCATCGAGCAACTTGCGGAACTCGCCCTGCAGGGTCATGGCCCTCGCGTAGCCAGGCATCCACCGTTCGGTCGCCGCACCCAGATCACGCGCACGACCGAATTCCTTCGCGGCCGCAGCACCGTCCGCACCGCGCAGGTGCAGCGTGCCGAGCAGCAGTCGTGCGTTGACGTGCGACGGATCGCTGTGCAGCGCATTCTTCAAGTCGATGATCGCTGCCTTGGCCTCGCCTTTTTCGAGATGCTCGCGGGCGCTGGCGACGTAGTCATCCGCCGATGACGCATAGGCGACGTTCAGCGTAAGACCTAGGGAAACGGCAGCGACCATGCTGACCAACCAATTCGTCCGGGCAAGTAACCGCATCCGGAATCCTCCTGTTCGAGCTTCAGCTCTGCATCCCGGTCTACCTGGGTCGCAAGACTGATCTATGAATGTTGTGTTGTCGGGTTGCCGGCTGGGCAGACAGTCAATCGCCGACACCGTATTTTTTCATCAGATTGTATAGCGTGGGACGCGTGACCCCCAGCAATTCCGCGGTTTTAGAGACATTGCCATCGGTTCGGGCCAATGCGCGCAGGATGGCATGGGACTCCGCCTTTTCGCGGACCTCCCGCAGGTTGAAGGGTTCCTGACGATCGCCTTCGTGTTGTGAAGGCAATTCGAGGTCCTCGAGTGAAACCTGGGCACCGTCGGCCATGATTACGGCGCGCTTGACCCGGTTTTCGAGCTCGCGGACGTTCCCCGGCCAGGCGTAGGAATCGATCGCCTCGATGGCCTGCGGTGTGAATCCGCGTACCGGGCGCTTGAGCTGCGCGGCAAATTTTTCCAGGAAGGCGCGGGCCAACAGCAGATTGTCGCCCTGGCGCTCACGCAGTGGTGGCACGCGGATGGTGGCCTCATTGATCCGGTAATAAAGATCTTCGCGGAATTCGCCGGACCGGATCAATTCGGGCAGATCGCGATGTGTCGCACAGATCACCCTGACATCGACCGGTATCTCGGAGCGTCCGCCAATTCGCTCGATCACGCGCTCCTGCAGAAAACGGAGCAACTTGGCCTGCAGCGGCTGCGGCAAATCGCCGACCTCATCGAGGAACAGGATGCCGCCGTTGGCCACTTCGATCTTGCCGGGTGTCGTCTTCGCCGCACCGGTGAAAGCGCCCTTTTCGTAGCCAAACAGCTCACTCTCCAGCAGTGCCTCCGGGATTGCCGCACAGTTGATCGCGATCAGCCGCTTGTCATGCCGGTCACTGAGCGTGTGCAGCGCCTTGACCAGGACTTCTTTGCCGGTGCCGCTCTCACCGAGGATCAGGGTCGAGACATCCGTTGGAGCGAGCTTCTCAACGGTACGACAGACCTTCATCATCTCCGGACTGGTGGCTATCAGTCCCTCCAACGGCGAACCACCATGCACGGTCTGCAGGCGCCGGTTTTCCTGTTCGATCTGATACAGGCGCGCGGCCCGCTTGATGGTTATGCCAAGCAGATCGGGATCGATTGGCTTCTCATAGAAATCGTAGGCACCCATCGCGATTGCCCGCATCGCATTGGTGCGATCATTGTGCCCCGTGACCACGATCACCTTGGTGTCCGGCGCCAGCACAAGAATCTCCTCGAGAACACCGAATCCTTCGCTGACCCCACCCGGGTCGGGGGGCAGGCCGAGATCCAGTGTGACTACCGGCGGCTCGTGACGACGCAGGTTTGCCAGCGCACCGTCACGGTCTTCGGCAACCACCACGTCGAAGTCTTCAAAGCTCCACTTCAGCTGACTCTGCAGGCCGGGGTCATCCTCTACAACAAGGAGCTTTTCTTTGGAATCAGTCACCGTTCAATAATCCCTCAATTTCATGATTTGTTGAGCAAACAGGCTCAGGAGACACCGGTGCCGGCCAGCGGCAGCATGATCCTGAAAGTGGTGCCCACACCTGGCGTGCTATCCACATCCACTTGACCACCCAGCGCGGCAATCACCTCGCGGCACTCGTAGGCACCTATGCCCATGCCGGTGAGGCCTTTGGTCGAATCGAAAGGCCGGAACAGGCGCGTTTTAATGAACTCCCTGTCCATCCCGATGCCCGTATCCTGCACTTCGACTATAGCGTGGTCACCTGCCCGTCGCAGCCGCAGCGTGACGGCACCGCCAGCCGGCGTTGCATCTTGAGCGTTCTGCACGACATGCCCGAATACGGACGACAACCGATCGGGCTCCGCAAGTACATACAGGCTGTCCAGGTCAACCTCCAACGTCGGCTCCGGGCTGCCGTCCTTTTTGGCGGCGATCACATCGTGCAGTTCATCCACCAGGTTGATCCGGCGATTGTCACCGGTGATGTCGGCGCTCTTAAGCTGAGCCATCAGGCGATTCATCTTGTTCACCGCGTTTTCGATGGTACTGACCGCGTCGTCGATGAACTCCGGGTTATGTTTGTGACGGCCTGCGTTCTTGGCAACCAGCGACAGTTGCGCGATCAAGTTCTTCAGATCATGGATAACGAACGCCGACAGTCGATTGAAACCCTCGAACTGACGCGCCTCACTGAGCGCCTCGGCGGCCTGATTGAACGCAATATAGCTGGCTGCCTGGAGCCCGACCGTTTTCAACAGGTCGAGGTTCTCCCAGTTAATCGGCTGCGGTGCGCGAGGCTGAAGCAACATCACGAACCCGAGCAGGCGATCATCGTGAATCAGCGGTACCAGCAGCCAGCTGTCAGGGTTGTCCACGATCCACTCGGGCAGCGGCAAGTCACCGTAGACCTCCGGGTCTGTGCGGAACTCGTCGATGTTGATCACCCAGCGCTTGGTCGCCATGAACGGCACCATAGGCTCCGACGCCTCGACAACGGGCTCGCCGGTATGTTGACAATTGAATCGTGCCCGGTAACGAAACGCCCCCTTCTCCGACCTTATCCAGATCAGGCCGCCCGCACTCTCGACAATATCCGCGAGCGCCCAGATCACCCGTTCGTTCAAGGGCAGCTCGCCGCGTTCGCCGGCCAACAGGCCGATCACGCGCAACCATTCTTCGCGGTAATCGTAACGGTAGCTGAAGAAGTGCTTGTTGAAGAAAACCTTGGTACGGGCACGAAACTGCCCGGAAAACAACAGCGCAACCAGCACGACGATCGCGCCGAACAGAAACGATATCTGCAGCACACCGCCCCATTCGCCGCCGTACAGCTTGATGTAGTAGCCAGCCAGGGCCATCAGCAACATGTACAGGCCGGCGCTCAACAGCGTCGTCGAGTGCAGCACCATGCGGCGCGACATGAAAACGTCCAGGCGCCAATCGGGGTTGCGCGCCGCCGTGATGCCGATCAGCGGGATGGCCATCATGGTGACGAACCCGCGCGCTGACCAGATGGCACCGTCGAGTCGGTGGAACAGAAGCGCGTCGGCGTACAGATAAAAGTCGAAGACGAACAGCGAACCCAGGCCGAAGCACAGGTACTTGATGCCCCAGCGCTGTTCGATCGGGGTATTGCGGAACAACTGCTCGACCAGCGCCATGCCCAACACGGCGTACAACAGCTGTCCGACCAACGAGAATTCCCGCTGCACGTGGGTCGGACGCAGATGCTTCAGCACATCCGGCATGTCGACCAGCATCACCAGCAGCAACAGGCCAAGCACCAGGCAGCCCAGGCGCACATAGCCCAGCATGCGGGTATACAGCGCATTACCCGCGGCAAACGGCTTGAGCAGGTGCAGGAAGAAGAAAATCCACAGCAGGTTGCGGATCACCTCGAACGCCAGCACGACGTCGAGACCGGGTCGGCCGAAACCGCCCTGAGCGGCTGCGGCGAGGCTCCAGGCGGCGGAGCCGCCCACGGCCCACATCAGCTGCGAACCCTGGAAGCGCGCCCGCCAACCGGTCAACAGCAACAGGAACAGGCCGAGGAAACCGATACCCGCCAAGCCGTAGCCTATGAGAGCGAGCTGACTTTCCTGCATAAGCGTCCTGCTGGTGAGAGAAATGTAGGGTCATACCGAGCGTGGCAGAAGCCACGCTCACCTCGACGTGTTCGAGAGCCCGACCGCTGCCAGACCGAACACCACGGTCTGGCAAAGCGCGGTTTACCGCGCTACCGGGCCGCAGGTTGCAGCATACGACGCGTGCGGTAACGACGCCAAGTCATTCGCGTCAGGCCGGAACGAGGCGAGCCGTCACTGGGCGCCCTTGCCCCAGAGCACGACTTCGACGGTCTCCAACAGCACGATCAGGTCGAGGAAGGCGCTCGCGTTCTTGACGTAGTAAAGATCGAATTCGAGCTTGTTCCGCGCATCCTCGATATCCGCACCATACGGGTAGCACAGCTGGGCCCATCCGGTGAGACCGGGCTTGACCCGGTGGCGTTCGGCGTAGAAAGGAATCTCCTTCTCCAGCTGCTCGACGAACTCAGGGCGTTCCGGACGCGGCCCGACGAGACTCATCTCGCCGAGCAGGACATTAAACACCTGCGGCAGCTCATCCAGCCGGGTCTTGCGGATTACCGCACCGACGCGGGTGATACGGCTGTCGTTCTTGGTCGCCCAGCGCGCCACGCCATCGGCCTCGGCATCGGTCCGCATGCTGCGGAATTTGTGCACCCGAAACGTCTTGCCATTCAGCCCTACGCGGACCTGGTGAAACAGGATCGGTGCCTTGATGCCGCTTTCGACCATGATGGCCACAGCCACCAACAGCATCAATGGCCAGGCCAGCAGAAAAATAACCAGACCGGCGGCCAGGTCGAGAACGCGCTTGGAAACATTCGTCACGCCGCTCAGGCGGAACCCCTCGGAGAAGAAGATCCAACTGGGATGCAAGACGTCGAGCTTGACGCGCGACGTCTCTTTCTCGAAAAAACTCAACAGATCCAGCACCATAGTGCCCGACATCTTGCAATCGAGGATCTCGTCGACCGGCAAACGCAGGCGCCGGTCATCAGCCGCGACAACGATCTCGTCGACCTCATGCTCCAGCACGATGTCCATCAGTCGCCGGTCGTGCCGCAGCCAGCGCTCGCTGGGGATGTTCGTCTCATCTTCGTTCACCGGGACATAACCGACAATCCGGAACCCCGGCTGCTGAGGCTCCAGATCGGCAATCATCTGTGCCTGGCGGCCGGTTCCCAGCACCAGTACGTTGGTCGACTGCATCTCGCTGTGCGTGACCCGGAAGAACAGGCTGCGCAGACCAAGCACACCGACGAACGAGAACAACATCGCATAGATCATGACCCCGCGCCCGACCACCAGATCGGGGAATGTGTAAAACACGGCGCTCATCGCGACGCTGACAATCAGAAAACTCAGGCCTATGCGGACCAGCAGACCCGCGCTGAACGGGAGACCACGCTGGTACAAGCCAACGGAGACCATCGCGATGGTCATCGACACCGCGTAGGCAAACGCCGTGTAAGACAGCGTTTCCGGCGATTCGATGAATTCCAGATCGTACATCGAAAAACGGATGTAGAACCCGGCCAGCAGCGAATAGAAGATCACGAGAAACTCGACCACGCCTAGCAGCAGGTAAAGTTTTGACACGTAATGGCCGAAAAGCCGAATCATCATGGGCGCGGAAGCTCCCGGCTAAAAATGGGCGCAGGGAGATTGGCAAACGAGCGCAATCTGATCAAGTGGGACATCTCAAAACTCATATGATGGTCACCGTAGACATTCAACCACCTCGCCTCCGTCATGCCGGCGGGTTATCATCCGCGCCTCGAAATTGGCGCCAGGCGCTGGAACGTATAGGAAGGTTTTTCTCCTGATGGACATCGAAAACGCAAAAATTGCGGTCATTGGACTCGGTTATGTCGGTCTGCCACTTGCCGTCGAGTTCGCCAAGAAGTATCCGCTGGTCGGTTACGACATCAGTGCACCACGCATTACTGAATTGCGGCAGGGTAAGGATAGTTCTTTAGAAGTCGAACCGGGGGAACTCGCCTCGGTGACCATGGAATTCACCGATGATCTGGAAGATACGCGCGACTGCAATATCTACATCGTCACAGTACCGACGCCGATCGACGAGTACAAGACGCCCGACCTGGGCCCGCTGATCTCCGCCAGCCGCGCGGTCGGAAGCGTGATCGGTAAAGGCGATGTCGTGATCTACGAATCGACCGTCTATCCCGGCGCCACGGAAGAAGACTGCATTCCGGTTATTGAACAGGTCTCGGGACTCACCTTCAACGAGGATTTCTTCGCCGGTTACAGCCCCGAGCGCATCAACCCCGGCGACAAGGAACACCGCGTCACCACGATCAAGAAAGTGACGTCCGGTTCGACGCCCGAAATCGCCGATTTCGTCGACGACCTTTATGCCAGCATCATCGTTGCAGGCACGCACAAGGCCAGCAGCATCAAGGTCGCCGAGGCCGCCAAGGTGATCGAGAACACCCAGCGTGACGTCAACATTGCGCTGATCAACGAGCTCTCGCTGATCTTCAGCAAGCTCAATATCGATACCGAAGAGGTCCTCAAGGCGGCCGGCACCAAGTGGAACTTCCTGCCGTTCCGCCCCGGCCTGGTCGGCGGTCACTGTATCGGCGTCGACCCCTATTATCTGACCCACAAGGCCCAGGCGATCGGCTATCACCCGGCAATGATTCTCGCCGGCCGGCGTATCAACGACGGCATGGGCTCGCATGTCGCCAGCAGCGTGGTCAAGCTGATGCTCAAGCGCGGACTGCAGGTTAAAGGTGGCCGTGCGCTGATCATGGGCCTCACGTTCAAGGAAAACTGTCCCGACCTGCGCAACACCCGGGTAACGGACATCATTGACGAGTTGCAGACCTACGGCATGCAGGTCGACGTCTGGGATCCGTGGGTCAGCGCCCAAGAGGCCGAGCACGAGTACGGCATCAAACCGATCGAAGCCCCCGAGGCAGGCGCATACGACACCATGGTATTGACGGTGGGACACCATCAATTCGCGGAACTCGGCGTCGATCAGATCCGCGCCTTCGGCAAGAAAGATGCCGTACTCTACGACGTCAAGTACCTGTTCCCGACCTCGGCTACTGACGGCCGCCTGTAACTTTCAACAACTAAAACTGGTTCAGTCATCATGCGTGTTTTGATCACCGGCAGCGCCGGATTCATCGGTTCGGCCCTGTCGCTACGCCTGCTCGAGCGAGGCGATGAAGTCATCGGCGTCGACTGCCTGGACCCCTATTACGACGTCACGCTCAAAGAGGCGCGACTGGCACGCACCAGGGACCACGAGAACTATACCGACGTGCGCGCCCGGATCGAAGACCGCGCGGCCATGGCCGAGACGTTCGCCAGGCACGAGCCGCAACGCGTAATCAATCTCGCCGCCCAGGCTGGCGTGCGCTACTCGATAGAAAATCCGGCGGCGTACGTCGACAGTAACCTGGTCGGCTTCGGCAACATCCTCGAGGGCTGCCGACACAACGGTGTCGAGCACCTGGTGTACGCCTCGTCGAGTTCGGTCTACGGTTCGAACACGACCATGCCCTTCTCTGTGCATGACAACGTCAACCACCCGGTCAGCCTGTACGCTGCGAGCAAGAAGGCCAACGAGCTGATGGCACACACCTATAGCCATCTGTACCAGCTGCCGACCACCGGACTGCGTTTCTTCACCGTCTACGGGCCATGGGGCCGACCGGACATGGCACTGTTCCTGTTCACCAAGAAGATCCTCGCCGGCGAGCCGATCCCGGTGTTCAACTACGGCAAGCATCGCCGCGATTTCACCTACATCGACGATATCGTCGAGGGCGTGATCCGGGTACTCGACAAGCCTGCCCAACCCAATCCCGACTGGGACAGCGCCAATCCGGATACGGCGACAAGCAAGGCCCCGTACCGCCTGTACAACATCGGCAACAACAGCCCGGTCGAGTTGATGCACTACATCGAGACGCTGGAAAAGTGTCTGGGCAAAGAGGCGGAAAAGGAGTTGCTGCCGCTGCAGCCGGGCGACGTGCCCGACACCTACGCCAACGTCGAAGACCTGGTCACCGACATGGGCTACAAGCCGGCCACGTCGGTCGAGGACGGTGTCGCCAATTTCGTGAACTGGTATCGCGCGTACTACAACCTAAGCTGACCCTGCGAAACACGCAAAAGGGCAGATCCCGCTCGGCGGGTTCTGCCCTTTTTTGTTGGCGGTCGGACTCAGATGAATGCAAGCACTTCCTGCTCGATATCCCGCTTGTCAATCACCGTATCCTGCGCCACCGGCCGCTCGAACAGCGCCTCGATCATGGGCGGAATCGGCGTGTTCGCGGTAACCGATATGGATTTCAGCGCGTCGATGTCGTGGCTGTCCACCTCGCCAGTCAGCGCATGTGCGATGGTCGGTGAGAACTTGGTCCACTCCGCCGTGGAATAGACGATGTCCGGCAGTGGCTTTTCGCGACAGCTGGCGTGTGCCTTCAGGCAGGTCGCCGTGTGCGGATCCATCAGGTAACCCTGCTCATGGAACGCCTCGCGGATGTAGGCGTTGACATCGGCATCATCGGCATAGTCGGCAACGAACACGGCCTGCAGCGCGGCCAGTTCCTCGCCGGTCAGCTGGTAGACGCGATGTTCATCGAGCTCGGCCATCAACTCGCGCGTGCGCTGCGCACCGAACATGTCATACAGCACACGTTCGATGTTCGACGATTTAAGGATATCCATCGCCGGCGAACTGGTCGCGATCACCCTGCGATTGCGCAGGTCATAGCTGCCGGTACGCATCAGCTCGGTCAGCACGTTATTGCTGTTCGACGAAATCAGGATCTTCTCGACCGGCAACCCCATCTTCATTGCGTAGTAGCCGCCCAGCGCATTGCCGAAGTTACCGCTGGGCACATTCAGATATACCTTGTCGCCGATTGCAATCGCGCCCTGACGCACCAGTTCCAGGTAGCTGTGAATATGGTAGATCTGCTGGAAGATGATGCGCCCGAAGTTGACCGAGTTCGCGGCAGAAAGGTGAGTGTGACGCTCGCGCAGCTTTGCCTGGAACGGCTCGGACGACAGCAGCATCTTCAGCGCGGACTGTGCATCGTCGAAATCGCCGTGGATGCCGATCACCTTCAGGTTGGCGGCATCCTCGGTCACCATCTGCAGGCGCTGCACGTCTGACGTACCGCCATCCGGGTACAGGCAGGCCACTTTCACGTTGGCGCGGTCTTTGAAAGTCTCCAGCGTTGCCGGACCGGTATCGCCGCTGGTCGCCGCAAGGATCAGGTAGTGTTCGTCGCGCGTCTGCGCGAGGCTGGACAACACCACGCCGAACGGCTGCAGGGCCATGTCTTTGAACGCCCGCGTGGGTCCGTGATACAGCTCGGACACGAACAGGTCGTCACGCACGCGCACGACGGGCACCGGATGCGCCGGGTCGTCGAAACCGTCGTACAGGTCCAGGGCACGATCGATCACGGCCTGCTCGATATCCAGCTCGAAGGCTTCGAGCACGGCGCGCGCCAGCGTCTTGTAGTCGCTTTGCAGATGCTCGCGCAGAAATTGCTCACCCAGCTCAGGCAGGCTTTCGGGTACGTAGATACCACCGAATGAGCACAGTGGACGGAGAATGGCCTGGGAGAAGGTGACGGACGACGGGCGGTTGCCGTCGTTACCCCGTGTTTCGATGAAATTCATGATGCGCTGGATTGTCGACAAAGCCCGCGATTATACCCGCAGCGTGAAATTCTCGCCGCGTTTCGTCACCCGGACACCGGGCCGGCGCGATTCATCCCGGATACTTGCGCAACACGCGGCTTAAGGGACAGGCGCCCGGGGAACACGACGTCAAGCGGGGGGCAGCCGTCCGGTGCCTTCAAGAACAACA
>Ga0316201_10002303_pt1 | contig 13521 bp, 8 predicted proteins | sample CS6wburrow_MG_FD_204516 | JGI IMG/M metagenome (GOLD analysis project Ga0316201, IMG submission 204516) | Coastal sediment microbial communities from Delaware Bay, Delaware, United States - CS-6 worm burrow | ecosystem: Environmental > Aquatic > Marine > Coastal > Sediment | place: USA: Delaware... | reverse complement strand
CAATTCCTTTCAGCTCAAAGTCACCTTCCAGCTTCAAATAATCAGGATGCACCACCTTATCCAGTAGATCTACCTCCCCGGTATTCCAGGCTTCATTAAATGTATGTACTGTTGATTTATAGGGATGATCAACTACCTGGGAAATATTGGGTCGGGCGATAACAGTGAAGAGGAACAGAAGAAGGATCAGTCTTTTTGAAATATACATTTTCTATATTTTTTTGTAAACAATAGCTCTGGCCACCTTAAGTTTTGTCCCTGCAGACTTCTCATTCTTCGCCTCCTTTATCACCATTTTGATTTCATGGTCACCCGGCTCCAGGTTCATTACATGTGCAAGATGCGCCCCGTTCAGCCAGCCATCTCCGGCTCCCCATCCCATCATTTTATAATACAGATCTTTGGATTGGTGGAATTCTCCATCTACATAAATATCAATCTGGCCACAGTCCATATCAAACCTTCCCATAACCACGGCACCGACACCATTGAATTTGAACCTTACTTCTGAGCCAGCTTCCTCAGCCTGTTTTTGTTTTTCTTCAGAGTCCCACTGATTAGGCTGTTGCACTATTTTCCAATTACCCTCCCATTCCCAGTATGCTTCATCATCAATGGTCACTTTTTCCTTGGGAACGATCCCGGGAAATGAAACCTCAAGCCTGGCAGCCAGCGGTTCCTGCCTTTTAATATAAAGCATACCATCTTCAATCTTACCTCCATTTTCGACAATCAGTTGTTTGGCATAGTAAAGGGTTCTTTCCACGGCTATGTTAAATGAATAATCGGTGTAAATGAAGAGGGAATCTGCAATTTCGTCGATATAACCGGTCCATTCCTCCGGGATGTTATCATATCCCAGGATAATGCCCAAAACTCCACCACAATTAGATGGATTGCAATCGGAATCTGCTCCACAGCGGGTACTGACTTCCAGGGTCTTACTGAAATCCCCTTCACCGTACAGCAGTCCCATGGCAATAAACGCCCCGTTGAGCTTGGCGTCAATATTAAAATCCGACAGGGCACAGCAAATGTCCCCTTCTCCCCATTTGTCATAGATCTCTTTCCATGTTTTCTTCCAGTCGCCTGGATTCCGCTGATAGCCGTCGACTACATCGCTCAATATCATGTGATACTGACTTTCTTCGGGTAAAGACAACATGGCGCTGGACAGTACCTTTTTTATATCATTCTCAAAATAAGCGGCTGCATACAAAGCACTGACAAACATTCCGCCGTAGACGCCATCGCCATAATTCATGATGTGGCCTATTTTGTCGCAGATTTCATTTGAAGTTTGCGGCATTCCTGGGCTCATAAGGCCAATGTAATCGGCTTCGATCTGAAAGTCGATATCATCAGCATGCAGGTTATAATCAGGATGTCCTGATTCGGGTGGCATGATCCCGTTCCAGATATTCATACGTGCCCCGCGGTTTGCATGCCATAGCATATACCCGGCATTGGCAAAAGCTTCTCCGAACTTTTCAACCGGGGCATCCATACCAAATTCGTCCATGGTCATCATAAAACTCATCTGCACATAGAGGTCATCCTGTCCGGTGGATTTGCGCAAGGAGGACGGATTCCAATTGATCGGATCTTCATTGATGATCCCGTTATATTGAAATTCTGTGGGTGCTCCATAAGAAACCCCAATCATTTTACCTGCCCAGCCTCCCGCAATCTTATTACGGAGTTCATCTTCGGAAATTCGCTCGTATCCATCAGACTGACAGCCAAAAAATAATATCGTCGAAGCGATTAGCGTTAGAACAAATAGTGTGTTTTTCAATTGTAAATGTTTTAGTGATTTTCAAGTTTATATTACATCGAGCCAACCATCATGCTATCGATTTCTTCCCGTGTGGGAGCGGAAGGTTGAGCGCCCATTCGCGTGACCGACACAGCAGCGGCGGCATTCGCAAAACGAATCGCTGCATCTATTGATTTGTTTTCTGCTATCGCTACAGCCAGCGCCCCATTAAACACATCACCGGCTGCTGTTGTATCCTTTGCTTCAACTGTGTGACCGGCAATGATCTTTGTTTCGTCCTTTGTTGCCAGCAGGGCGCCTTTGGATCCTATAGTGATTATCACTACTTCAACTCCCTTTTTATGGAGTATAGAAGAAGCCTTAAATGCATCCGCTTCATTCTCAACGCTCATGCCTGTTAGGATTTCTGTTTCCGTTTCATTCGGTGTTAATATGCTGACAGATTTGAGTAATTCGTCACTTAAGCTTTGTGCCGGAGCCGGATTCAAAATGGTCTTTACACCTGCATCGGATGCAATTTTTGCTGCTTCAGTAACCACATCCATCGGGCTCTCTAACTGCATGAGCAGCACATCAGCATCCCTTATTAGCTCCTTTGCATTTCGAATGTCCGAAACAGACAAACTCAGGTTGGCACCGGAGGCAACCGAGATACTGTTCTCTCCATTTTTATCGACCAGGATGAGCGCAATTCCGGTAGCAACTTTCGGATCTTTCTTTACATGATCCACATTGATACCATCTTTACGATAACCCTCAATAGACTCATCTCCATATTCATCTCCAACGCAAGAAACGAAAGAGACTTCTCCACCGGCCCTGGATGCGGCGACAGCCTGGTTTGCTCCCTTGCCGCCTGCAGCTTTGTAAAAGGTACCTCCCAATACAGTTTCTCCCCGGGCGGGTATTTTGTCGCCTTTTATGATCAGATCAACATTCGAGCTTCCTACAACTACGATTTTATGTGACATCGGCAATTAGGTATTATTTACATGTTTCTTGCAAAGATTATCAGGGCCAGTCCTATGATAAAAAAGGTAAACATAAGCGCCAGCAAGGTATTTGTACCTTTGGGACCACCTTTGAATTCTTTCCATATAAATACACCCCAAAATGCAGCTACCATTGTCGCCCCCTGGCCCAAACCATATGAAATAGCTGGTCCTGCTGTTCCGGAAGCAACAATATTGAATGACATTCCTATGTTCCAGATTGCACCCCCAAGGATCCCGATTAAATGTAATTTCATATTTCCCTGGGTGAAATAGTCCCTGTATTTCACCGGCTCCCCATCAATGGGTTTGGCCATGAGTATACTGTTCCAGATAAAATTCGACAAGAGCAGTCCAACAGAAAAAATTACTACTGCAGTATAGGGTGTTAATTTACCAGCTGCCGGCGAGACAAAATCAGTAGACATTGAAGCTACAACAAAACGATAGAAAAAGCCCATTAAAATACCGGCAATTATAGCAATTAGTAATCCTTTGGTAACATTCTTCTGGTTAGAACCAGCTGCCTTTTTATAGGCAAGGGCATTAATTATGATGGCTATTGCCACTGCTGCAACTCCAATAAAGAGGATCAGTGGATTGCCAACCGGAGCTTTTATGTAATTTACTACTACACCCCAAACTAGGGCAATACCGATACCTACTGGAAACGCTACAGCCATACCTGCAATATCGATGGCTACTACAAGGAGGATATTCGCAAGGTTGAAAACCACTCCCCCTAAAAAGGCGGACCATAGACTTGATTGATCAGCCTGAGCCAGGTCAGGGATAAAACTTCGACCCTCATCTCCTATACTACCCATTGTAAATGCCAGGATGAGGGAGACAAACAGCACCCCCAGTGCATAATCCCAATAGAAAAGCTGAAAACGCCATTTTTTACTTGCCAACTTTTGGGTATTTGCCCAGGAACCCCAGCAAAGCATTGTGATAAAGATCATAATAAGGGCAACCGCATACGATTGAATGACTACCATGTTTTTTCTTATTTAATTATTAATTCAAGTATGAATACCTATGAATTGAAGCTTGCTTCAATGAATGAAGGCTAATAATTCGTTACTCAGGATTAAGAATTTACCAGCCAGGGTTTTGCGGTTTCAAGTTTGGATTCAGATCCAGCTCATCCAGGGGTATGGGAAACAGTTCATCCTGGCCTACCCTGAAGTTTGCAAAAATCGGGTGCCTCTCAAGCACATCGCCAGTGGCAGGTACGGTAAAATCCTCTGCAACTACCGGTCCATATTCTCCCCAGCGTTTCAGGTCGAACCACCTCAAATACTCACCGCATAATTCCACCAGGCGTTCATGTTTGATCTGCTCCCTGAATTCGGCCTGGTTTAGCTCACCTCCAGCGGTCACTTCAAGGTCATTCATGTTGGACCTGGCTCTTACCCTATTTACATATTGATGGGCCTCTGATGTTTTATCATTCTCATTCAGGGCTTCAGCATAGAGCAATAAGATATCTGAATAGCGCATAAGGACCATGTCCTTCCCACCATTATTCCACTGGACATATCCTGAACCACTGTTGATCTCCTCCATAACTGCCTCGTTCTCGTTAAATTTATAGAAACTGGCCCCGGTAATTAATTCGGATGTATTCGCAACCCACCAGGTCCATGTTTGGCCATACAGTGTCGTGTCACTGTATTCGGTAAAGAGGTTCACATCCATCCTGGGATCGTGATTCCCATCCTTATCCTCTTCAACAAGGTAGGACCTGACAGCAAATTCAGATGCAAGCTGATCAGCCCAGATCCCGATATTGGATGGTCCCGGTGTGTTGATCCTGAAATACCATGCATGGTCTGACTCACCCTGGGGCCCATTATGCACAAAATTCACCTGGAAAATCACTTCCTTGTTGCCTGTTGTAAGCTCCTCGGTAAAATTGGCCGCATATTCTGTATTCAGTTTATAGACTTCTGATTCAACGATATCCCTGAGTATCGGCTCAGCCGCATCGTAATCGTTCTGCTGCATATGCACTTTTGCCAGTAAGGCCTGTGCTGCTCCCTTTGTCGCTCTTCCGAAATCCGAGGCTGCGTATGATTCAGGCAATACTGTAATGGCATCGCCCAGTAATATCTCCGTAAAGGTCCACATTTCGCCCGGCTCAGCTTTTCTCGGCCTGTCAGCTGCCGTTTGTATCCCGTCCACATAAGCGATACCGTCGCCATAGGCACAGATTAGATTATAATATCCCAGTGCAGCCAGGAATTTCGCTTCCCCTATTATACCATCTATTCCCGTCAGGCCACTGCTTTCGCCTCTTTCGATCACTTCATAAGATCTTGCAATCAAAGTGTATAAATCGTACCAAAGGGTTTCGATAAACTCGTTTCCAAGGTCAGAGGTAAAGGTTGCCAGGTTTAAGGGCTCTCCAAGTTCACCCGTAAAACCTTCATCCGAAAGAAGATTATAGGTTTGTTGGATCTTACCCCCATACATTTCGCCACTTTGCAACTGGTCGTAAGCGCCAATAAGACCCTGATAGAAATCCTGTCTTGTTTTCCAGAAGCTGGCTTCCGTAGGGTAGTTTGGATTCACCTGCTCCAGATCTGTACATGCAGAAAAGCAAATTGCCATGCCCAGTAAAACTGTTTTATAGTGTAGATTCTTCATCATTACTTGATTTATAGAGTTAGCATCAGAATGTGATATTAAAGCCTGTCATGATGGTCCTGACATTCGGGAATCCTCCCCAGTCTACTCCGGGAGCAAGAATATCACTTTCAAATTCCGGATCCATGCCCGAGTACTTTGTGAAAGTCCACAGGTTCTGTCCATCAAGGAAAATACTCAAATTACTCACCCTGGTCCATGGAATCTGGTAGCCAATCCGGATATTCTTTATCCTGAGATAGGAAGCATCTTCTAAGAAAAGGCTACTGGCAATTCCATTAGGACTTCCAAAATCGGCAGTGGGCTTAGGTTCCGTTCCAACACCATCTATATATGGATCATAATCTCCGGTATAGCTGGTTATTGGACTGGTGTTCATTGCGTACTTAATTGCATTGTAGGCATCTCTACCACTTACTCCCTGGATGAAGATTGAAAATTCAAGCTTGTTCCAGTATGCATTAAAATTGAATCCGTAAAGAAGGGTAGGATTTGGATCTCCAACGATATCCCGGTCATCCCCCTCACTGATATTTCCATCTCCACTTACATCCCGGTATTTTGCATCACCAATTTCCGGTGTTTGATTTACGACAGTATATTCAGCCAGTTCCGATGAATCTGTGTAAATTCCCTGGTAGTCCAAAGCGTAGATCTGTCCAATAGGGAGCCCTTCTCTTGTAACTGAATACTCCTCAAACATGTCGCCCATTGGAAGGTAGGTAACCCTATTTCGGGAGTGCGAAAAGTTGGCCGAAATATCATATTTAAATTCACCTTCCATCTGGCGATATCTTGCAGAGACTTCCCAGCCCGATCTGTCCATGGTGGCCGCATTCACAATGGTGGTTGCCCAGGCACCTTCACCGGCAGTACCTGCAAGTGGAGCCGCCACCAGCAGATCTTCGAGATTGCCAAAATAAAAATCTCCGATTACTTCAAACTTTCCATTGAAGAGTACCAGGTCGAGTCCGATGTTAACCTCCTTCAAGGTTTCCCATTTAAGATCACTGTTGACGATTGCATCACGCACAGCACCAATAACGCTCCTGTCATCATATCCCAGGTTATAATTTGCCCCTCCAACAGACCTGGTGAAGATCAATGATTGATACGCATAATCGTCAATACTTGCATTCCCAACTTCACCATATCCTCCACGTAATTTCAGATTATAGATGAAGGGCACATCAAAGAAATTTTCCTTGCTGATATTCCAGCCTGCGGAAACCGACGGAAAAGTACCCCACCTGTTCTGCTCTGGAAACTTGGAAGATCCATCCGCCCTGAAGTTGGCCGTTAGAAGGTATTTATCGGCATAATTATAGGTGAACCTGCCCAAAAAAGACCGGATGGTGGATACCTCTTCACTGCCGTAGGTTGTAATATCTTCGGGTGCTGCGGTGGTAGATGAAATCTGAAAGAATGGATACCTGCCTTCAAATCCTCCATTTATTGAGATACCGCTCTGCGAATAATTATACTGTTGTTCGGTATGGGTTGCCATGAATGAAAATACATGATCGCCAATTTCCTTTTTGTAGGTCAATCGGTTCTCCAAAAGAAACATGGAACTCTGTGAATAGCCTTCCGACATCCCTGAAAGATGGACAAGTTCTGTGGTGATCTGACCGCCTCTTTGATGGCTCTTCGAATAACCAATATCCGTGTTGGTGGCAAGATTCAGGCGGTATTCCAGTCCCTCCAAAAGATGAACATTGGTAAACAAATTCCCGATTATGCGGGTGTGATCCTCGAAGCCACTGAACATTTCCCTTATACCGACGGGGTTATACAGATATATTTCCGCCTCTTCGATGGAACCATGTCCATACCCGCTCAATTTCGTCGGATCATAAACAGGAATCGTTGGGAACATCATTAATGCTGTGTTGATAACAGCATCTCCCTGTCCTCCCATTACACTCTGAGCATCCAGTACCTGCTGACCACGTTGACGGGTTCTGCTCACTGCCAGGTTTTGACCAACTTTAATACGACTGCTCAAATCATATTCGGAATTAAGACGTGCTCCATACCTGTTAAAAAGAGTTCCTTCTATTGTACCTTCCTGGTTTGTGCTGTTTAAATTAAAATATACTTTGCTCCTTTCGCTTCCTGTTGAAACAGACAGGTTACTTTCGTGCATCACAGCGGCATCATTAAATACTTCTTCCTGCCAGTCGGTATCTATACCATGTGAGATATCATCGGACCAGGTCCTTCGCGGATATCCTGCATTGTCATAAGCCGCATTATGTATCCTGGCAAATTCCTCCGTATTGACTACATCCATTCGATGGGGAAATTGCTGGATTCCTATTTTGCTGTCAAATGAGATCACAGGTTTTCCAGCCCGTCCTTTTTTAGTTGTAATCACAATTACTCCATTCGCAGCCCTGGAGCCATAAATAGCAGAGGACGAGGCATCTTTCAATACCTGGATGGATTCAATATCTGATGGGTTAATATTCGGGCTGTCCTCCGTAGGTACTCCGTCAATGACATACAAAGGATTGTTGTCACCGAAAAAGGATACCCCGCGTATGGTCACATCACCAATAGAACCGGGTTCACCGCTCGTTCTTACCGAGACTCCGGGAACCCGCCCCTGTAATCGATCGGTAATGCTGGTATAGGAACTTTTCGTCAGCTCGTCGGTATTAACCACAGCCACGGCACCGGTGATATCCTGTTTTCTTTGAGAACCATATCCTACCACGACTACCGTTTCTAATTCAGATATGTCAATTTCCAGGGCCACATCAATGGCTGTATTATTGCCTACAACAAGTTCCTGGGTTTTATACCCAACAAAACTAATAACGAGGGTCACATTCGTTTCCGGAACCGTGATGGAATAATTTCCATTTAGATCTGTGATTGTACCCAGCGTTGTACCTTTCACCCTGACAGATGCTCCTGTAACGGCTTCCTGTGAATCATCTGTAATCTTACCGCTTATGTTAATCTGGGCATTTACCTGGTATATACATAACAATAAGGCGACAATGCTTAATGCTGATCGAATGCATTTTTTCATAATAATTGAACCTTTAATTTGAACTTGTTGCTTTGAACTAGTCTACAATACCAAAATTGTCCAGTCTGAATGAAATGGGCGCGGCAGAGGTCCCACCCCAGATCTCCAGGCCGTAGTATCTCACTTTTGATGGATCTCCAGGCATATCCCATAAGCTACCAAACTCTGCCAGTGGAATTTTTATCTCCTGCCATTCTGTGCTGTAATCCATTTCCAATTCGCTGAACCAAATTGCGCCGCCAGTGCTCCAGCCTGTATTGACATACCAGACACGAATATCAATCCCTGCAGGATCTTCATCTTCATCCCAATGCGTTCCTGTAAAATCTGGAGCTATGTAATAGCTGTAATCAAACCGTAGTTTTTTCCCGGTGAAATCATAGTCGGTATCAAGTTTATAATCAATCCAGAACCATTGCCGATCGATTTCATTTGTAATTAATAGGTGATCGTTATTCACCAGCTGGACATCAGGTGTAGGAGATTCCCAGTCATAGTCCCATCCTTCAACCGTAAAAAAGGGAATGGGATAATCAAAAATATGACCTTCGCCATATCCGTTAAAATCAAGAAATCCTGCAGTAATACCACTGGTGAGATCCGGTGCTCCCCAGATGCCCTGGACAGTTACTGTAAATGTAATCTCCACCTCATGACCTTCATGACCATCAGTGGCAATTACATTAATAACTGTAGGTCCGGTACCAACTTCCGTGAGTGTTAATACACTGCCCTCAAGGCTGATAGTGACCACAGTATCATTGCTGTTACTGACAAGGTAGGTGATTATTTCCCCTTCCTGGTCAGAAACGTAATTGGCAAAATCTATTTCATGTGTAGCGAAATCAATAGGCAGTGCCAGGTCAGTTAAACCTTTTATTACCGGTGCCTGGTTTATAACCGGTGGAGGATCAGGGGGTTCATAGGTACAGGCTGTCATGATCATAGCAAGAGAAAGCATAGAGACAACGTGCTTTAAGTACCCTTTACTTTTCATAGTTTTTATTGTTTGATAGTTATAAATAGAATAGTTGTCACACTTTAGAACAAACGTTTGCGCAATACTTGGAAAAAAAAACGATTGGTTAAGTTATAATATAATATCTATAAATCCAAAGACACACAAAAGCAGCCTTAGGCACAATAGTTTATAGGAGCAGCAGGGACTGTGTGTTTGATCAAAATCAGCTTCTTAATCGGAGCTGCGTACATACACCGACCGCATCTTCCATGTAGTTACATGCACAATTTCCAGGTCTTTGTCCATTGTGAAAAAGCTGATTCCGGGTTTCTCCCGGATTTCTTTCATGGCATATGCGGCAGCCTGCTGGTCGTTGGCAAAAACTTCTACCAGGTTTTTGTCGATAAAGATCCGTAAGGTCAGGTCTTCACCATCTTTCAGCGGGTAGGGCGGATTAATGGATCCAATACCGAGCGTATTACGTTTTGCTCCTGCTGTGATCTGCATTCCTCCTTCACCCTTCTCATCGCCCAGGAGCTTTATTCCGAAATCATCAGGAAGGGGGGCTTTGAACCTTACTTCCATCTCAATGGCATCGCCGCTGAGACCGCTGAGATCGAAGGGCTCATCTATACTAACCGTGATATCTTCAGTGGTTTCTTGATTGTAGCGCAGTGCTTTCAGCTCCCTGAGCGGCCTGATCCTCAGTATACCATCAGCAGGTAATTCCAATTCACGGGGAAGAGACTGCAGTCCCGTGGGACTGTCATCCACACTGGTTATCCATGCCCAAACCACCCTTCGTCCATCTTCAGTTAAAAGTGACTCTGGTGCGAAATAGGTCAGGGTCTTATTATCCGGGGCAAAGCCTGTAGGAGTTTCACCGGGTGCCATCCAATTCATCAGGGCGTGGAAATCAGGCAGGAATTTTTCATCCTTAAAATCGCCGAGGTAGTAACGTGCACCCAGTCCATGACTGATGCACAATAGCATCCATTTGTCGCCTATGCGGAAGATGTTGGCACAGGAGATATCTTCATACCTGTCAACATCAAGGCTTGAGGGGTAGTTTTCGTGCAACAGTTTACCGATGTACATCCAGTCTTTCAGGTTATCAGATCTTAACAGGCCGGGATCTTTGCCCCCGGAAAGGGCATACCAGGTATCTCCGATCTGCCAGCAATCTGGATCCCACTGTTCCATGTTTACCGGATCCCCATTCTCGTCTACAGGAAGGATCACCTCCGGATCTGTCCATTCGTTAAGTGCGGCATCCAGCCCGTACATGATATGATTTTTGCCCGATCCCCAGCCATGGTAGATCATAGCAGGTTGCCCATCGCTTCTAAAAAAACCGGTGCCACTGAACATCCCGTGGCCTGTTTTAGGCGGGCCCAGCACCGTAGGTTGCCATTTCCAGTGTACCATATCGGTGCTTGATACATGTGCAAACATAAATCCATAAGGATTCTCATAGATGTAGTGCAGGTGATAACGGCCCTTATAGTAAAACGCCGGATTGGGATCTCCCGGGAAAGCGATTCCGGGACCTGGATGGGCAAGGTGAAACGTGGGCCAGTTTTCAGGCGGATCCTCGGGCCAAGCTGGCGTCTCCGGAACAAAGGCCCTGGCTGCTACCAATTGACTGTCATATTCTTTCAGGATGAGTTTCCCATTACGTATTTCCACATCTTCCCATACTCCAAGGTTGTGGAATTCATATGTTCCGGTAAGATCCACAGGGATATCATCTTCAAAATTCCACCAGGCATAAGGCTTTATCCCGGATGATTTATTGGCTTGAAGTTGGCCGAGTTCCTCTGCTGAAAGCGCTTTACTATAAATACGGGCATCATCGACGGCAGCTGAAACAGCTCCCTTGCCGCCATAATGAGTAGGCCCGAATACGACCATATTGGTATTGCTGTTCAGCAAATCAATATTTTCTGCGTCATATTGTGCCTGGAGTACAGCATCCCTGTAGATTAGGATTTCATTTTCCCTATACACGATGGCAATTTGCTCGAATGCGCCAGGTTCAAAAGCAGCTAAGGAGCTATCCTTGGTTTCAATCTCGATGTTTTTTGCTTGCTTGGGACTCCGTTTTCCCTTTTCACTTCCCGCGATCCATCTGCCTGTCTTTTCTGAAAGGATGATACCATCGAAGTGCTCGCCATCCTGAAGGCTCAGGATACTGCCTCCCTGCACATCCAGGTTGTCAATACTTACCCACGAGACCAGGGTTTTATCGGCAGTGTATGGCTCTGTTGTGCACGCCATAAGAACAAAAATGGATAGAAGGAACACAGAAATGGAGAAGCTTGGAAATCGTTTCATGATGCTGGCTTTAAGTTTATTTCATGATTTAATCTCGAGCGTTGGCGGACCGAATTCCCCTTAAATGTATGATCTATCTTTTACAATTTAAAATTCATGTTCACGTTTAGCTTATGAACTCACCCATGGTCATCAGATGCTTCCCGATTATAAGGGAAATCCACGCGTAACGACTGAAGAAGAGATGCTGGAACTGGTCAACATGTCTTATTACTAAACTTTTCCGTTCTCAGTGCTTTTGTACTAGTAGATTCTTCAATGCAATTGGATTAGGAATAATCCCGATTCCCACGGTGAAACAATACTCAGGGGATACAGTACCACGCTAAATAACACTTAAAAAAAGGATCAGCTTTTTCCTCCCATTTCTACATATCTGTATAAAGATGGAAGTTCTCTCACCGAACAGAAATATGTTAGAATGGAAATACATAAGCTCCATGAAAAAAGAACAAGAGCTGGCGCTTCTCCAGGAAAGGAACATTTTGCATTTCGCTTCTCTGCTGTGTATGCTAGTGTGATACTGGAATCCGGATACATTTTAGAAATGGTTTCGGGCGTCACCCCGTGGAACGAGGTGCGGTACTTAGGCGACTCTTTGCACCACTAAGGAAATATCTCCCGGCAGCCATGCATTGAATCTCTGCCAGGATGCTTATGCCAGGGACCTCGGGACAAAGGGAAATTTCTGCATAAAAAAAGCACTTTTCCATGGGAAGGAAGCACTTTTCCGCAGGAAGGAAAGACTTCTCTGAGGGAAGGAAGCACTTTGCCGAGGGAAGGAAGCACTTTGCCGAGGGAAAGAAACACTTTGCCGAGGGAAAGAAACACTTCTCCGAGAGAAAGATACACTTCTCCGAGGGAAAGATACACTTCTCCGAGGGAAGGAAAGACTTCTCCGAGGGAAGGAAAGACTTTTCCGTGAGAAGGAAACACTTTTTCGAGGGAAGGAAACTCTTTTCCGAGGGAAGGAAACACTTTTCCGAGGGAAGGAAACTCTTTTCCGAGTGAAGAAAACTCTTTTTCGAGGGAAGAAAACACTTTTACAAGGGAAAAAATCACATTTCTAATGAAAACAATCACTTTTCTGCAGAAAACAATCTCTTTTCCGTGGAATACAATCACTTTTTCGTGGATAACAATCACTTTTCTGTAGAAAACAATCACATTTCTAATGAAAACAATCACTTTTCTGCAGAAAACAATCATTTTTCCATGGGAAATAACGATTAGTCGACTGGAAGATTGATATAAAAGACTGGTAAAGTGCATGATTCCGTCTCCGTCTTCCGACTGAGCTACGGGCTTCCTCCAAAAAAACCAACTGATATGAGCAGATGGGCTATATACTGGCAAAAGGACTGCCTCAATTCATAAAATCCACCTGTGGCCACTTACCATCTGCCACTGCATCATTCTCCTGCGGCAGACCGGGGGTACTCCTTCCATTCTCAATGTAGGTAACCAGAAGACTCTTCAGCTCCTCAACCTTGTCCTGGTGCTCAACCTGGAGGTTATTCATTTCAGCCGGATCCTCCGCGAGGTTGTACAATTGGATCGGGGGAAGGGTATCGATAGCAGATTGATCCTTCCCGGGCCGTGGAAAGCTCCAGCCGCCCGAACCAGGACACATGATCAGTTTCCAGTCGCCTTTCCGGATCGCAAAGCTTCCATTGATGGAATGATGTACGGTGGCTTCCCTCAGGGGTTCATTTTTCATGTACTTCCCCTCTATCAGGGAAAGCAAGCTGTA
>Ga0316201_10002302_pt1 | contig 13524 bp, 18 predicted proteins | sample CS6wburrow_MG_FD_204516 | JGI IMG/M metagenome (GOLD analysis project Ga0316201, IMG submission 204516) | Coastal sediment microbial communities from Delaware Bay, Delaware, United States - CS-6 worm burrow | ecosystem: Environmental > Aquatic > Marine > Coastal > Sediment | place: USA... | reverse complement strand
GGATGCGAAACGGGAACGCGGCGCTATCGAGACGATGCTCGATCTGCGCGTCGACGGGTTGATATTGCTCGGGTCGATGATGAAGGTCGCCAAGGTCGAGAAAGTTGGCGCATCTCTTCCCGTGACGGTCCTCGGTCGCCATACCCGTTCCAAGACCCTCGACTCGGTCGGCGTTGATGACTCGGAAGGTGCGCAGAAGGCTGTAGATCATCTGGTCGAACTGGGCCACTCACGAATCGCTCACATTCACGCCGGCAACGCAGCCGGGTCCCCACGGCGACGCAGCGGTTACGAGAAGGCCATGAAGCGGCACGGTCTCGCCGCCAACATCCGGTCGGTCAAGGGCGCGTTCACCGAGGACGGTGGCTCGGCGGCAATGGCGAAGATTCTCGAGAGTGGTGACATCCCAACCGCCGTCTTCGCCCCCAACGACTTTGCTGCGCTGGGCGCCATGGAAGTGATTGACAATGCCGGTCTCGACATTCCCGGTGACGTCTCCTTGGTTGGCTACGACGACCTGGCTCTGGCCGGCCTACCCCGGATTGGGCTGACCACGCTCGGTCAGCCGCGTTCCGATCTGGGAAGAGAAGCGGTGCATCTCGTGCTGGAGCGTCTCGATGAGGGCCGCCGCACTGCTCGTCATATCGTTATGCCCCCAACGCTGGTGGTGCGTTCCACCACAGGACCGCCCCGGGCTGGCTGAGTTCTTGCTCCGTGACATACTGCAGCGATGAAGTGTGTCCCGTCTCTAGGCGTATTGCTGGCCGCGGTGTTGCTGGCTGCTTGCAGCGACAGTGCCGCGACCACAACTGCGTCGCCTGCCACTACCTCGCCGGTCACGACAACGAGTAGCGAGGATCCAGTCCCGGGGATCACCGGCATTGCTCCGCCTCCAACGTCGGCCGTCATCCGGAGCCCCCGCATTCCTGCCGGCTTGGATGGTTTCGAGATCGATATGGTCGAGCTCGACGGACGGGAGTTGCTGGTTGCCGTCGCCGACGCACCGGCAACACGGCGGCAGGGGTTGATGGGTGTTGCCGATCTGCTCGACCTCGATGGGATGCTGTTTGTGTTCGGCGAAGAGACGACCGCCGGCTTCTGGATGAAGGACACCCTCCTCCCGCTGGACATAGCGTTCTTCAGTGTCGGTGGGGACTACGTCGATGGGTTCGAGATGGAGCCGTGCGCGACGACCAACTGTCCTACGTATTTCCCGAATGGTTCGTATCGATATGCATTGGAGATGGCGGCCGGGACCATGCCGAACGATCCGCGAGAATTGGCGCTGAGCACCGTGCCGCTCGGCGACGAGGAGGGCTAATGGCGAGGGTGGACATTCTATTTGAGGGCTATGTCGGTACTCGGGTTGCCGGAACCGTCAGCTTGGTGCGGGACGGCGAGGTTGTCGCCATTGTTGATCCGGGCATGGTGCCGAACCGAGCCGCCATCCTCGGGCCGCTGGCGGCACTCGAGGTCTCCCCGGAGGACGTGACCGATGTGATCCTCTCTCATCACCACCCCGATCACACGGTGAACATCGCCCTGTTTCCGCACGTCCGGGTCCATGACCACTGGGCCGTCTACGAGAACGATATATGGACCTCGCGGCCGGCGGAGGGCTTCGAGGTGGCACCGGACATCACGCTCATGGAGACGCCGGCACACACTCCTCAGGACATAACAACATTGGTGCGGACAGATCAAGACGTATATGCCTTCACCCACTTGTGGTGGCACTCAGTGGCCGCCGAGGATCCGCTGGCCGCCCAACCCAACCTCCTGCAGTCCAACCGTGACCGGGTGCTCGAAGCAGCAACCGTGATCGTCCCGGGTCACGGTGCTCCCTTCGTCGCTGCGGATGCACCCCGATCGGAGCTCTCGTGAGCCGCCACGTTGTGGCGATGGGTGGCGGGGGATTCGGCTCGGGCAACCCGATGCTCGACCGCTATGCGTTGTCCCTCCTTGATTCCGATCGCCCGAGAGTGTGCTTCATTCCGACCGCCAGTGGTGACGACGCCGGCTACACGCTGGAGTTCTACAAGGCCTACGCGAGCTACGGCTGCGATCCGCAAGTGCTCAACCTGTTCAATCGAGAGGTCAAAGACATACGGTCTTTTCTGCTGGGGATGGACATGGTCTACGTAGGTGGGGGCAGTACCGCGAACCTGCTGGCGGTGTGGCGGCTGCATGGGGTGGACGAGGCGTTGCGTGAGGCTTGGGGTGCCGGTGTCGTGCTGGCCGGGCTGAGCGCCGGCGCCAACTGCTGGTTCGAGGCGAGCACCACCGACTCGTTCCTGTTGGGCAAGGCAGACGCCCTGACCGATGGGCTGGGTTTCCTACCCGGCAGCTACTGCCCGCACTACTCATCTGAGCCGGTACGACGCCCCAACTACCTGTCGATGGTCGCCACCGGGGTGCTCCCCGACGGCTACGCCTGTGAAGACGGCACGGCGGTCCACTTCATCGACGGAGAGTTCCACGCCGCAGTCTCTGTCGATGGTGACGCTGCGGCGTTTCGGGTCAGTTGCCAGGACGAAGGGGTGGTCGAAGTAGCACTCGATCTCGTCACACCAAGCTGAACCCGCCGGCCCAAGCACAGCTGATGAATCAAGCTCCGGTTTCCCGGTCTGGATTACTGCCCGGACTCCAGTTACACTCGCCCCTCGCACTACCCCTGCTCCCGGAGAGTCCGGGGGCCTTTCGCGAAGAATCTGTTGAGCAACTCTCGGCTGATTCGCAGCGTCCGTCCACAGGAGGTGAAAGATATTGCGTTCCTATGAGCTGATGATGATTCATCGCCCCGAGCTGGCCGAGACCGATGTGAGGACCCTGGTCGGCGAAGTAGAAGGAGTGATTGCCTCATCCGGCAGCGTCTCCGGCACAGATTTTTGGGGAAAGCGTCGCTTTGCCTATGAGATCGACCACTTGCACGAGGGCTTCTACTCAGTCGTCAAATTCGAGTCGGGCACCGAGATGGTGGAAACCCTCGACCGCGCCCTCGGTCTACACGATGCGGTAATCCGTCACAAGATCACCCGGCCCGGTGGCAGCTAAAACCTGTCACAGTCACACGGCACACTGTGAAGTGAGCTGAGAGAAGAGAGATAAGCAATGAGAGACAACAGTGTGACACTCGTCGGCAATCTCGTCGAAGATCCGGAGTTGCGCTTTACCCCATCCGGGGTTGCCATGGCCAAGATCGCCCTTGCGGTCAACCGACGCTATCAGAGCAACAACGAATGGCAAGAGGAGACCAGCTTCTTCCGCGGCACGTGCTGGCGCGATATGGCTGAGAACGTCGCCGAATCACTGCAAAAAGGGATGCGGGTCATCATTACCGGCAGCCTCGAGCAGCGGACTTGGGAGACTCAGGAGGGCGACAAGCGCTCCGTCATCGAACTCCGCATCGACGACATCGGCCCCTCGGTCCGTTGGGCCACGGCAGCAGTCACCCGTACCCCCCGCTCGGGTGGTGGCGACTGGCAAGGCAACCAAGGTGGCGGCGGTGGTGGCGGCGGATCCGTCCCCCCGGCCCCGGTAGCCCGTGACGATTACGGACCAGACGAAGCACCCTTTTAACCTTCCCCAGGAGGACACCCCATATGCCCCCGAATACACGTAAGAAGCGCCGTCGCCCCTCTGCGGCTGATGCGCGGCGTCGCCCCAAGGTCTGTCAGTTCTGCAAGGACAAGACCGAGTACATCGATTACAAAGAGGTCGCGGTACTCCGCAAATTCATGTCCGACCGTGGCAAGATCCGCGCCCGCAGGGTGACCGGTGCCTGCCCCAAGCATCAGCGCGAGCTGGCGATCGCCGTCAAGAACGCCCGCGAAATGGCGCTGCTGCCCTACATCGCACAGAGGAGCTAATGAACGTCATACTGCTCAAAGACGTCGCCGATCTGGGTGGCAAAGGAGACATCGTTGAAGTGTCTTCCGGCTATGCCCGCAACTATCTGTTGCCGAAGCGATTTGCGATGAAAGCCACCGAAGGCGCCATCAAGCAGGCCGATATGTTGCGCCAGCAGCGAATCGACGCCGAAACCAAGCTCAAGTCTGCCGCTGAGGAACTTGCCAGAAACCTGGTCGGATCACGGGTAGTGATCGCAGCCCGGTCGGGCGATGAAGGCAAGCTGTTCGGTTCGGTTGGCACGCACGATATTGCCGAGGCGGTCAAGAAGTTCAGCGGTGTGGATGTGCCCAGCGGCATCATTCACATCCCGGAGGCAATCAAGGAGATCGGTCTTCACGAGGTGTTGGTGAAGCCCCACGAGGATGTGGAGTTCAACGTCACCCTTGATGTGATCCCCGCTTAGAGAGGCGCGCTATGGCATTGGGAATCGACGATCCCAGAACCAGTTCACTGCGTGTCCCCCCAAATAGCGTCGAGGCCGAGGAATCGGTCCTCGGCGCTGTTTTGTTGGACAGCGACGCGGCCAATGTCGCGTTGGAGAAGTTGCAGTCCGACGATTTCTATCGACCGGCGCATCAGGCGATCTTTGACGCAGTGCTGTCGCTGTTCAACAAGAACGAACCGATCGACGCCGTCACCGTTGCCGAGGCGCTGCGTCGCTCCGAAATGTTGGAGCGGGTCGGTGGTCTTGGGTATCTGACGGAACTCATAGACGCGGTTCCGGCGACTTCGAATATCGAGCATTACGCCGCCATCGTCGAGGAGCACTCGTTGCGGCGCCGGCTGATGCGGGTGGGTGGCGATATCGGCAAGTTGGCCACCGAGGTCGATCAAGACATCAGCGATGTAGTCGACAAGGCCGAGCAGTCGGTTTACGCCGTTTCGGAGAAGCGAGTCGGCGAAGGCCTCGCGCCGATCGACCCGTTGCTGGGGCCGGCCATCGAACGCGCCGAGGAGTTGCACCGGCACGGCGCCGAGGTGACCGGTCTGTCGACTGGCTTGCGCGATCTCGACCGCAAGCTCACCGGGCTGCATCCGACCAACCTGGTCATCATTGCCGCCCGGCCCGGTATGGGGAAGACTTCGCTGGCGCTCAACGTGGCGCAGCACGCCGCTATCAGCGGGGAGCCGGTGGCCTTCTTCACCCTGGAGATGAGCCGCGAAGAGGTCGTCTCCAGGATGCTTTGCTCCCAGGGTCGAATCGATTCGCAGCGACTGCGTACCGGTCGTCTCACCGAATCCGATTTCTCCAAGCTGTCGTCCGCCGCCAACGTCCTCTATAAGAAGCCCATCTACGTCGATGACTCGGCCGGTCTCACCGTCACCGAGATTCGGGCCAAATGCCGGCGGCTGAAGCGCAGGCAGGGTCTTGGTCTGGTCGTCGTCGACTATCTCCAGCTGATGCACGGCACCGCCGGGGAGAATCGGCAGCAAGAGATCGCCATCATCAGCCGTAGCCTGAAGAGTCTGGCTCGCGAGCTCGACGTTCCGGTCATCGGAGTGTCGCAGCTGAACCGTTCCCTGGAGCAACGTGAGGACAAGCGTCCCCGACTGGGTGACCTTCGCGAATCCGGAGCGATCGAACAAGATGCCGATATCGTTTTGTTTATCTATCGCCACGAGTACTACAACCCGGAAGCCATCGAGACCAAGGGAATCGCCGAGGTGGCGGTGGCCAAGCACCGGCAGGGATCAACCGGGCGGGTCGATCTCACCTATCTCCCCGAGTTCACCCTCTTCTCCGACATGGGTCGAGATACCCCGGTTATCTAGGCCTGCCCTGCGGGCAGGTTCGAGATTCTGCTTCGCAGAACTCGGCCTCGTGGTCCTGTGCTGCTGAACGGGGCTAGCGGCGTTTCGGGTCTTAGGGTGGTCCGCCTTGCGGGCAGGTTCGAGATTCTGCTTCGCAGAACTCGGCCTCGTGGTCTTGTCAGGCGGGCGGGTTCGTGGTCTTGTGGTGAGGCGGGCGGGCCTCGTGGTCTTGTGGTACTGAACGGGGCTAGCGGCGTTTGGAACCGCGAGACGATCCACCGAAGGACATGGCCAACCCGAAGGCGAAGCCGAAGTCGTACCAGTTGCCGTTGTTGTGGACGTCATACATATTCACGTTGTCGGTGAACAGCGAGATTACAAAGGTGATCGGTGCGATCAGGCCGTGCCACAGACCAAGCCAGAAACCGGCGACATCGCCGTCGGTGTCGGCCAGCCCGATCTCGGGGTTCACCCCTGCGGCGCATGCCGAGAGCATTAGGACCAGAAGGATTGCCAGCGGGATGAGTTTCTTTGCGGTCATCAGAACCTCGCATACTGGACGTCAGCTGTGGACTTCAGGCTAGGAGGTGCACCGGTGACAGCCACATCGGAGAAGGCCAGGTCCGGTTCTACTCCTCGACATACCTCGGGTAGGTGTGCTTGGCTCGGGCAGCCACGTCCAGATCGATATCGATGGTGAGAAACGGTTCGGCCGGCGATGTTAGACCGAGTACTTCCCCCTCTTCAGGCTCGATAACCCAGCCGTGACCACCCCATTCAAACCCTGAGGCATCTACGCCACTGCGGTTTGAGGAGAGGCAAAAAGCGCCGGATGCAACCGCCGCAACCCGTCCTCCGGCGACCCACTTGTCGGCTGAGGAGAGACCGGTGGCTCGGGGTGCGGCCACGATGTCAACTCCGCTGTTGGCGTAGCTGCGGGCGTGTTCGCTGAACCATATCTCTGTGCAGATCAGGAACCCGACCGTGGCGCCATCGACCTCGACCTTCTCGAACATCTTGGGGCCCCGCTCGTACCAGTTGGCTTCCCAGAAGCCAGGCTCGTTTGGCAGGTAACACTTGCGGTGCGCCATGCGGCGGCCACCAACGGCCGACCACACGAATCCCTCGTTGTAGTTTGACCCTGCGTCCATGATCGGTTCGGTGCTGATGACGGTCGCCGGGACCAGATCGATGAAGGCCCTAGCCCAACTCTCATGTTCGATCATTGCCGACATCCAGGCGCCCTGGTCCAGCCGATCTGACGCGGCCAACCACGGAGTGAATGGCAGCTCCGGCAGCACGATCAGGGCGGAGTCGTTGCTCCGGCAGTGAGCGACCAGACCGGTCCATTGCTCTTCGAGTACAGCGCGTTCGTTGCTCAGCTCGCATACGGTGACCTTCATTGCTCAGCTCTTTCTGTCTCCGGCGGATACTGGTCGCGGAACGAAAAGGCATGTGGCGACGACCCATGGAGCTGGAAGTGCTCGAGCCGGTCCAGGCCCTCGTCAATCGAGGGCTCCTCGCCGATGGGCACCCACCACAGGCACATGTGCACTTCGCCCATGCGCTCAAACCAATCGCGTCGGTTGCGCAGGAAGTCGACATGCTCGGTGCGGTACACGTAGTTGAAGAGATCGTCCGACGTCTGCCACACCGACATGTTGATGATGAACAGTTCGTCGTCAGAAGTCTTGATGGCGGTGGCGTTTCCTTGTTCAGTCTGGAGACGCCAAACGAAGCCCGGACTCTGGTCTGCAAGTTCGTTGATGCGGTCGAGCCCGTTCGCAAACTCCGCGACTTGCGGATGGTCGATCGGTGCTCGCAGCCGACCGACATTGATTTGTGCAAGGTGATACTCCGGCATCGTCCGCAACCTAGACGACACTCGAGTCCATCGCGCCTACTTCCCAATCTGTCACGGGTAGCGCGTATTCTGAGGACATGGCAAGCAGCAACACCGCTGGTGATCGCACCCGGGACACCGGCATGTCAGCCGCGCCGGGTGGCTGGAGGTCAATGGCGGTTCGGCTCGGGCTGCTGGTCGTGGCCGGCTTCAGCGTCGTGATCCTCTTCTCCTTCGGCGGTCAACTGATTGTTGCCCCCGCCTTGCTCCCGGCACAGTGGGTTATCGCCAGGCATGCCAGGGGGTATATCTCGATGGCCTTTTCGATACTCGGGGCGGTCCTCGTTGCCGAAGTCGTCTGGCTCATCCTCGGATTGGCGATTGGTGACGGCGCCGTCTTCTTGCTGGGGATCGGTGCAATGGTGCTGGGCGTTGCTGCGGGCTTGGGCTTCTTCTACTCATCGCGACCGGTCAAGTGATGGATACTTCGACCATCCCCGGTAGCGGGCCTGGAGTTCGCTCTCTGGTCAAGGAGAGGGTGGTTGCCGCATCGCCCCCAATTGTCTGGGCAGCTTGGACCTCCAGCGAGGGTATCGGGGCGTGGTGGGGACCCGCCGCCAGCAATATCGAGCTGCGCATCGGTGGTCCCTTTGAGATCCTGTTCAGCCTTGACGCTCCGGAAGGGCAACGCGGCTCGGAAGGGTGCAGGATCCTTGCTTATGTGCCGGGCGAGTCGTTCTCCTTCACCTGGAATGCACCACCGCATCTGCCGCTGCGGTCGGCCAACACATGGGTGATGCTGACCTTTGTCGAGGCTGCGCCCGGCGAGACCACCGTTCGCTTGGTTCACACCGGCTTTCTCGAAGGTCCCGACTGGGACGAGTACATTGCATACTTCGACGACGCCTGGGCATACGTGCTGGGGCTGCTGAGCGACCATTGGGGCGGGTGACGGAGGTGGCAATCCAGATAGGCAACCCAGACGGGACCAAGGTGCGGGCGAGACGCAGGTTTGCTGCGGCGGTTGGTCGCCTGTGGAGTGCTTTCACCACCCCGGCCGACATGGCCGCTTGGATGTGGGCCGGGCACGCCGAGAACTGTGTTGCCGAGAACGATCTTCGTATCGGCGGCAGTTACCGGGTCTACACCGACAGCAACGCTACTGCCGACGGTTGGCCTTCGGACCGAATCGGACGGCTCGGAATCTATGTCGATGTAGTCCCCGAAGAGCGACTGGTCTACACGTTGCATTGGGACGCCCCGGTCGGATATAACCAGCAAGGCGGGGTCGTCGCCGACGAAGTGATGGTGGTGACCTTTAGTTCCGATGGTGACGGTACCTGGGTCGAGTTGCTTCATCTCGGGATCCCCGACGATGGAGTTTCTGCGAAAGAGCATGCCAGGGCGCTGGCTCAGGAGTTCAACTACCTGGCCGGCGTGGTCGAGGGGCAACCCACCCAAGCTGAACCCAGTTCTGGCAGAAGCTAGGCGTTAGCTGCCTGCTAGCGTCGGCTGCGTCGTTCCAGGGGTCCAATGCCGCCGACAATTGCTGATGTAGCGGAACGAGCGGGTGTAGGGGTGGGGACCGTATCTCGGGTTCTCAACGAAAGCCCGCTCGTTAGCGATCACACTCGTGCTCGGGTCCTGACGGTCATCGAGGAGATGGACTACTACCCGAGCGATCTCGCCCGCGGTCTGTCCACTGGAACTGCCGGGGTGCTGGGGGCCGTCGTACAGCGAATGACCACCCCCTCCGCGATGCAACGACTCCGCGGCATCCTCGATGTGGCGTCGGACGCCGGCTTCGATGTGATCCTGCGCAATGTCAACAATGTGGATGACTATCGCGACCAGGTCCGGGGCCTGCTCCGACCCGACCGCTGCGCCGGCGGTCTCCTGGTCTCGTTCAAACCCAGCGCCGAAGACATCAAGCGGCTCGGTACCAATCCTGTCCCGGTGGTCACGGTCGATGGTCAACTGCCCGGTGTATCGGGGCTATTCATTGACGATGAACGAGGCGGTCAGATGGCGTGTGAGCACCTGATCGAACTGGGGCACCAGCGGATTGCCTTTGTTGGCGATCGGGACGACCCGATCGGATTCGGGCCCAGCAGGAAGCGTCTCGCCGGGTTCCGCAAGGCCATGGACGATGCGGGCTACGCCGTCCCCGAGCAGTATGTGAAGATCGGTGCACATGAGCGTCTGGTGGCGATGCAACACACCAATGAGTTGCTGGGCCTCGAGCAACCCCCGACGGCGGTTGTGGCCGCAGCCGACTTTCATGCGATGGTGGTGATCGACGCGGCGCGACTCCGAAGTGTTGCGATCCCGGACGACCTCTCGGTGATCGGGTTCGATGACCTCGACATGGCCGGGTACCTCGACCTGTCCACCGTGCGACAGCCTCTGTATGAGTCGGGAGCTCGCGGTGCCCGGCTGTTGTTGGACGTCATGGGGGCTCGCGGTCTTCCGCCCCGTCATGTAGAAATGGCTTTGGAGCTCGTTGCGCGGGGTTCAACCGCTCCGCCGCCGATAAAGCGGTAGTTGGGAATCCACACTATGTACTTGCTTTCGATCCAGGTTGCCTCGCCGCAGCTCCTGACCGTCGGCCGGCGTCAGATATCCACGGGGATATTCAAGGTGCCGGTAGCTGAAGCAACAGTGGGACCGCTTGGCCTGGAGGGTGACGCTGTGATGAACGCCAAGCACCATGGTGGTCCGGATCAGGCGGTATATGTGTATAGCCAGGAGGACTATGGCTGGTGGGTCGACCAGGTAGAACACGACATCTTCCCCGGGGTGTTCGGCGAGAACCTCACTCTGTCATCGTTTGGCGTCGGTGACGTAATGGTCGGGGACCGTTGGCAGATGGGTGAGGTTGTGCTGGAGGCAACGGCACCGCGACTCCCGTGTGCCACCTTTGCCAGCAGGATGGGTGACCCAACCATGGTGAACCGATTCCGTGAAGCTCGCCGACCCGGGTTCTACGCTCGCGTGATCACTCCCGGCGAGATCGGCGTGGGAGGGAAAGCGAGTCGGGTTCCATCCGCACACTCCGTTTCCATCGCCCAGCTCTTCGACCTGGCTTACAACACCGATGCCGGTGTTGACGAGTTGCGGAGGGCGTTGGCTGCTCCGATCGCAGAGCGGGCTCGGGGGGATTTGCAGAGACGGCTCGACAAGACTGTCTAGAGGCGTCCGTCCGCCCGTGCGGGTGGGAACAGATGAGTGTGACCGTCTTGGAACTCGACGGCAATGCAACCGCGGGCCCCGGCGATTGCTGCGGCCGGGCGTTCCGGATAACCGTGTTTGTCGGACCCGTGAGACGAATGTGCAATCTGCGATCGAAGCACTTAGTATGGGTTCCGATCAAAGCCGCCAACAGGAGAGGGCTATGGCAAGTATCACAATGACGGGTCTCGGCAAGATCTATCCGGACGGCACCCGCGCCGTTGGGGATGTGGATCTCGAGATTCTCGATGGGGAATTCCTCGTGTTGGTCGGTCCGTCCGGCTGTGGGAAGTCGACGATTCTGCGGATGATCGCCGGTCTCGAAGAGATCAGCGAGGGCGAGATGTACATCGGCGATACCTTGGTCAACGACGTGCAGCCCAAGGATCGCGACATTGCGATGGTGTTCCAGAACTACGCGCTGTACCCCCATATGACGGTGTACGACAACATGGCGTTCGGCCTCAAGCTCCGCAAGATGGATAAGGACGACATCGACCGCCGTGTCAAAGAAGCGGCCGCAGTTCTCGAAATCACGGACTTCCTCGATCGCAAGCCGAAGGCTCTTTCCGGCGGGCAGCGGCAGCGTGTCGCCATGGGTCGCGCCATCGTGCGTGAGCCCAAGGCCTTCCTGATGGATGAGCCCCTTTCCAACCTCGATGCCAAGCTGCGCGTGCAGATGCGCACTGAGCTCAGCGAGCTTCACCACCGGCTGAAGACAACCACCGTGTACGTGACTCACGATCAGATCGAGGCAATGACTCTCGGACACCGTGTTGCGGTGCTCAAGCCGGTGACCGCGGCCCGTCCCGACAACCTCTCGCAGGTTGCTTCTCCTGGGGAGTTGTACGCGAACCCGGTCAACATGTTCGTTGCCGGTTTCATCGGAAGCCCCGCGATGAACATGGTCAACGTCATTCTGGAGCAGGAGGCAACTGGCCTGTACGCGAATTTCGCCGATGTGAAGCTGTTGGTTGACCCGGTCGCAATCGAGCGTCACCCGGGTCTTGCGCAGCGTCTCGGCGAGCAGCTTGTCATGGGCATCAGGCCCGGCAACTTCGAAGCCGAAAGCATCACGGGCCCGGCTCCGGACCGCACGATTACGTCAACCGTCAAGGTTGCCGAGATGCTTGGGTACGAGACGTTTGTGCACTTCGAACTCCAAGCACCGCCGGTGGTCACACCGGACATCGAGGAGCTTCTTGCCGATACCGGTGCCGATGTAGCTTCACTCGGCGATACGACCAAGTTCACCGCCCGCGTGACCTCGGATGTACCAGTTTCGCTCGGACAGCAATTGACCGTGACCGTCGATACCACGAAGTTGCACTTCTTTGATCCTGCAACCGGGTTGCGGGTCGGCGCGTAGAACCAACCTATCGAACGAACGGCGCCCGGCAATGGGCGCCGTTTGTTGTTGGAGGACACCGCCATGACACGGCTGCCCGGTCTGCGACCCGAGGGCAAGACTTCGCATGAGGCGACTCGCCAAGGCAATCGACGCGTGCTGCTGCAGCTCGTGTTCGATGATGGCCCCATCAGCCGTGCCGACCTAGCCCGTGCCACGGAGTTGGGGCGTGCCACTGTGTCCGAGATCGTGGCCGATCTGATCGGCGAGGGTCTGGTCGTAGAGGTTGGCCGGGGCTCCTCGACCGGAGGCAAGCCTCCAACTCTCGTTGAGCTGGATCCTGATGGACGGTTCACTGTGGCCGTAGACCTGGGCACGCGTCCCATCGCTGCTGCCCTCGTCAATCTGCGCGGCCGCATCGTTGGCAGCGCTTCGGGAAAGGGTGTCACAACGCGGGGACGTGACCTCCTCGACGAGGTCCATCGCTTGGTCGCCGAATTGATCGGAAACGCTACTGCTCCCGCCCTGGGGATTGGATTGGGCGTGCCGGGAGCAGTGGATGAGCAAGGAGGGGTGGTTAGATCCGAGCAGCTGGATTGGCAGGACCTCCCGCTGCGCGGTGAACTGGAGGACGTCTACGGTCTCCCGGCTCACGTTGCCGCAGACGCCGAGGTAGCAGCAATCGCAGAGTTCGGGAGGAGCGCCCCAACGCCGAATACGAGCATGCTCTACGTCAAGGTCGATGATCGGGTGACCGTCGCTGTGGTGGCGGACGGTAGGTTGCAGCGAACTCCGCGACGTGGCGGAGACTTGACCCATTTGACCACCGATTCGGACAAGCGGTGCGCCTGCGGGAGGCAAGGATGTCTCGGAACTGAGGTTTCGGTATTGGAGATACTTGGCCCCGACGCAGGCGACATCTCGACTGAGGCAAGACGCCGTCTGGCCGCTGAAACCAACCCGGACGCCACGAAGGCGGCGAACACCCTGGGAGCTGCCATCGCTCCGATTGTCGCCGGGTTGGATATCGACATGGTGGTAATCGGCGGGCAGTTCGCGGAGTGGAATGACGTTGCGACGGCCGTCTCCGGCGGGATCGAAGATGCCCTCGGGCAATCGCCTCCGGTGGTTGTCTCACAGCTCGGGCAGTCGGCAGTGCTACTCGGCGCCGCCGGCCAGGTTCTCAGCAGTGAACTCGGTGTTGTCTGGAGCTGAGGAAATGAAGCAGCCCCCTCGAAAGGGGGCTGCTTGTGCGCAATACCCCGGACGGCCGCTCTGAGGAGGGGTCGGAGGGAAGGGGACCTCCGTTGGTGTTCCGGTGGAGTGGAACTACCGCCCTGGTATCTATGTTCTCTACTTGTCGGCAGAACCCCGGGAAATCAATAGGACCATTAGATCGCATCGTCTTGTGACTAGTGCCTGAGCCCGACCGAGCGCT
>Ga0316201_10002301_pt1 | contig 13530 bp, 13 predicted proteins | sample CS6wburrow_MG_FD_204516 | JGI IMG/M metagenome (GOLD analysis project Ga0316201, IMG submission 204516) | Coastal sediment microbial communities from Delaware Bay, Delaware, United States - CS-6 worm burrow | ecosystem: Environmental > Aquatic > Marine > Coastal > Sediment | place: USA... | reverse complement strand
TGGGCCTGTAAGTCCGCGTCTGCCGGTTGGCTGGTGACACCCAGGATTAGACGGCTCGAAAAGGCGCCGCTGCTGGTTTTGACGGGTGTTACACTCAGCTCCAATGTTCCGCCTGCACGCTCAATACCCATGGATAGCGGTTTTTCTGCAGAACCGTGTTTTTGAATCAGCGCGCCCACCCAGCCCCAGTCGGGAACATCTTCGCCAGCAATGCTGATGATGCGGTCTCCAACCTTCATACCTGCATGGTAAGCCGGACTATCTGGGCTAACCTCACCTACAATAGCCGGTAGTTTTGCCCGCCAGGGTGTGATCCCAATGGCTTGCAGTGTTTCTTCTTCCCGGAAATCACTTCCTAATTGCGACAGATCCAGTTGAACCTGGCTATGTAGTCCGTCTTCCTGCTCCAATTCAACTGTGACCTTGTCCCGGTCCAGTGCGTGCGTTATCAGCCCCAGCATTGCGTGTGACCAGGTCTCGGTCGACTCTCCATCCAGTGAGATTATCCTGTCACCGGGCTCAATACCTGCACTGGCTGCAATACCATTGACCTCGCCGATAACCGGTCTGGATTCAGGCATGCCCACCATGAACATCAGCCAGAAAGCCAGTAATGTAAAGATAAGGTTGAAAGCGGGGCCAGCGATGACGATTGCGATACGTGCCCACACCGACTTGCGATTGAATGCCTGGTCCAGCTCATCATCCCCGACCTCACCCTCGCGTTCATCCAGCATCTTGACATAGCCACCCAAGGGAATGGCTGCAATCACATACTCAGTGCCGTCTCGCCCTGTCCTCGACCATATTTTCTTACCAAAGCCGATGGAAAATTTGAGTACACGCACCCCCATGCGTCGAGCCACCCAGTAGTGACCAAACTCATGAAATGTGATTAGCAGACCCAATGCGACCAGTAACCACCAGATTGAACCAATAAATTCAGACATTGCTTGTATTTATCACCTTTATAATTTTACTGCTTTGCTTGCGTGCCAAGCGGTCAAACTCGAGTACATCTTCCAGTTCGTCTATATTTCCCGGCCGACAGGAATCCAGTGCTTCCGATACGACTGAAGGAATTTGCAGGAAACCAATACGTTCATTTAAAAAAGCGTCCACGGCCACTTCATTGGCCGCATTGAATATCACAGGCGCACTGCCGCCAGCCTCGAGAACCTCGAACGCAAGTCTGAGACCCGGGAAGCTGTCAAGATCAGGTGTATAGAACTCCAGGTTGCTCATCTCTGAAATATTGAGGCGTTTGACACCAGCTTCAATACGGTCAGGCCAGGCCAGCGCATGTGCAATAGGTGTCCGCATGTCAGGTACACCCAGTTGGGCCAGTACCGAACCATCACAATAGGCCACCATCGAATGTACGATACTCTGTGGGTGGACAACAACTTCAATTTGATCGGGCCGCGCGTTAAATAGCCAACGTGCTTCGATCACTTCCAGGCCCTTGTTGATCAGGGTGGCGGAATCAACGGAAATTTTGCGGCCCATATCCCAATTCGGATGATTACAGGCTTCATTCGGTGTGATTTGGGTCAAACTGTCCGGCTTTCTATGCAGGAAAGGGCCACCAGACGCTGTCAGCACCAGACGTTCTACACCCACACTTTCGAGGCCGGTTTCAAAGTTTTCCGGTAATACCTGGAACAGGGCATTGTGTTCGGAATCGACAGGGATAATCGTCGTTGAATGTTCGACGGCTGCCTTGCGGAACAATTCACCGGCGATCACCATGGACTCCTTGTTAGCCAGTAACAGGCGTTTTCCGGCTTGTACTGCATGCAACGATGGCTCAAGACCTGCCGCACCGACAATTGCCGCCATCACGGCATCCGTCTCATCCATGCGGACAACGTCACTCAGTGCGTCATGGCCAGCAAGAACCGTGGCTTTACAGCCCAGTTCATTAAGTGCTGCCTGCAGGGCATGGGTATGTGAGGGGTCAGAGATCACTGCATAGCGGGCATTATGTTGATCGCATTGCCTGGCCAGTAGCGAGAAATTGGAGTCCCCGCTCAGGGCAATGACATGAAAACGGTCGGGGTGGCGCGCCAGTACATTGAGCGTGCTTTTGCCAATAGACCCGGTTGAGCCCAGTACCGTAATCCCCTGGCTGATCATGGCGAAACCAACAGACCCAGCGCAAAAAACGGTGCAGCCGCCAGCAGGCTGTCAATCCGGTCCAGCACACCACCGTGACCGGGTAATAAGTTGCCGGAATCCTTGATGCCGCTGGTACGTTTATGTAGGGAAATCAACAGATCGCCACCAACGGACACGGCCGCAGTTACAAGGCTCAGGAGGATCAGTTTGATGGGGTTAATGTCTGGCACAGGCATCAGATTTGCCGCTATCAGCGCAACCAGGGATGCAGCGACCAGGCCGCCCAACAAACCGGCCCGTGTTTTGCCCGGACTGATATTGGGCGCCAATTTTTTATTGCCAAATGTTTTGCCGGCAAAATAGGCACCCGTATCTGCAGCCCAGACGATCAACAGTAATAAAAGGATCAACCATGATCCTTCAGGTTGCGATCTGATCCAGCTAAATGCAAACCAGCCCGTCGTGATTGACACGACCGCTGAGATCACAGAAATGAACCGGTAGTTATTGTCGGGCTGAGCGTCCGGGCGATACAGTTTTAGTCGAAAAAACATCAGAAGCCAGGCGATGCAGCACGCAGACATGTAAATAACGATGTCAGTGTGCCAAAGGCTCCAGTACATGAACAAAGTGACCAGGATCAGCGCCTGTATCAGGAGCAAAAGGTATCCACTTGTTTGTCCGGAGAGTCCGGCCAGTCGTCGGTACTCCCAGCTTCCACCCAAAAAAATGACAGCTATCAGCAGCATGAACCACGGCGTTGGCAAAGCAAAAATTGCGACCATGACAAGCGGCAGCAACAGCAGGGCCGTCAGTACGCGTTGTTTAAGCACCAGAAGCGCCTTTTAGCTGGTCACTTGTTCGTCCAAAACGGCGTTCGCGGGATTGATAAGCAGTAATTGCATCGTCGATTGTATGGTTGTCAAAGTCGGGCCACAGCACCGGGGTGAAGAAAAACTCTGTGTAGGCAGATTGCCACAGTAAAAAATTGCTAATGCGCATTTCACCACCGGTACGGATAAAAAGATCCGGATCTGATGAATTCGACAACGCCAGGAACTTACCGAATTCAGCCTCGTCAATGCTATCCACTGACAAACTGCCCAGTGCGACCTCGTTTGCTATGCGCCTCGCTGCCTGGGTGATATCCCAGCGGCCACCATAGTTAACTGCAATATTCACCACCATCCGGGTGTTGTCCCTGGTCAGGTTTTCAGCATCCGACATTTTTGACTGAATGTTGGACTTGAAGGCTGTTTTTTCTCCAATAAATCGCAGGCAGATACCATTCTCATGCAACTCATTGGCTTCCTTGTCCAGTGCCCGCAAAAAAAGCTCCATTAAACGGGAGACTTCGCCAGCAGGCCGGTTCCAGTTTTCGCTTGAGAATGCAAAAACAGTAAGTGTGTCAACACCCACTTGAACGCAATGTTCAATGACCGCCCGCAGAGCTTTGAGTCCAGCCTGATGGCCCATTGTACGCGGGCGATTTCTCTTTTTTGCCCAACGGCCATTGCCATCCATTACGATGGCGATATGACCGGGTATCTCCGGCATCAAAATTCCAGTAATTCCTGTTCTTTTGTAGCCACGATTTCATCTGCCAGGGTGACGTGCTTGTCAGTAATCAGCTGAATATCGTGTTCGGCTCTGCGATCGTCATCCTCGGAAATATCCTTGCTCTTCAGCAGGCTCTTGATATGGTTGTTTGCATCCCGGCGAATATTGCGGATAGCAATCTTGGCGTTTTCACCTTCATGGTGAACCACTTTACCCAGTGAAATTCTGCGTTCTTCAGTCAACGGCGGCAAGGGAATACGGATGATTGTGCCGGCAGTGACCGGGTTGAGACCCAGGTCTGATTTCATAATGGCTTTTTCAAGCGCTTGCACCATCGTTTTGTCCCAGGCAGTAACAGCAAGTGTACGGGCATCTTCAATTGAAACACTGGCTGCCTGGCTGATCGGGACCAGGCTGCCGTAGTAATCTACCTGCACATGTTCCAGTAAGCTCGGATGTGCGCGTCCTGTCCGGATTTTGGCCAGCTCGGTGCGTAATGAGTCCAGGGTTTTTCCCATGCGAATTCTTGCATCTTTCTTAATGTCTTCAATCATCTTTCTCTCCCATTTGCCAGTGTTGGCTAAGTGGTTTCCGGTGAACGAATAATTTTAACAGCAATTTGGGGGGATTTGCCTATGCGGTCTGCTAACGGCGGAGATTTCTTAACAAATAATGGTGCCGACTTTCCTGCCATTGACAATCTGCATCAGGTTACCACTACCGAATACATTGAACACCCTGATAGGCATACCCTGGTCACGGCAAAGCACGATGGCGTTGGTGTCCATGACCCCCAGCTTACCTTCGATAACTTTGTCGTATGAGAGTGACTCGTACATCTGCGCATTCTCATCTACCTTGGGGTCAGCAGAGTACACACCATCAACCTTGGTGGCCTTGAGAACAATATCTGCACCGATCTCGATGGCACGCAGGGCTGCAGCGGAATCAGTGGTAAAAAACGGGTTGCCCGTGCCGCCGGCAATGACGACGACACGTCCTTTTTCCAGGTGACGGGTTGCACGGCGACGAATATAGTCTTCGCACACCGCGTGTACGGAAATGGCCGACATTACACGGGCATCGACACCGGCGTTTTCCATGGCATCCTGTAAGGCCAGCGAATTCATCAGAGTGGCCAGCATGCCCATGTGGTCCCCGGTGACACGATCAATACCGGATTGGGCCAGACCTGCACCCCTGAAGATGTTACCGCCACCGATGACGATGGCGAGTTGTACGCCGGTTTTGCGAACCTCCAGGATTTCTTTGGCGATCCGGCCGATAATGACCGGGTCGATTCCATAGTCCTCATCCCCCAGCAGAGCTTCTCCGCTGAGTTTCAGAAGTATTCGCCGATAAGGGGCTTTAGCCACCCTTCACCTGTTGCATAACTTCGTCAGCGAAGTTCTCTGATTTTTTCTCAATACCTTCACCAACTGCCAGTCGTGTCATCCCCTTTACACTGGCGTTGTTCTGCTTGAGCAACTGTGCAACGGTGATATCACCATCTTTAACAAAGTCCTGGCCTAAAAGCGTAATGGCTGAGAGGTGCTTGCGCATACGGCCGCTAACCATTTTTTCGATGATCTCTGCAGGTTTGCCACTGTCTGCGGCCTGGGAGATAAGGAACTGCTTTTCTTTTTCAAGAACATCAGCCGGCACATCATCGACATCAATATATTCAGGATTCAGCGCGGCAACGTGCATGGCGATATCATGTGCAACATCGCGATCGCCGCCTTCGATATCAACAAGTGCGCCGATACGGCCACCGTGCACATAAGCACCAATGTTACCACTGCTGGTCAGGCGGATAATACGGCGAACCTGGATGTTTTCACCGATTTTGGATACCAGTGCCTGGCGCGCATGTTCTACAGTTTCGCCATTGATTTTTGTCACCATCAGTGCTTCAACGTCAGTTGACCCAATGCTCAGAGCGTTTTTGGCAACGGCATTCGTGAAAGCCAGAAAATTTTCATCCTTGGCAACAAAATCGGTTTCGCAATTGATCTCGACCATGACAATTTCGCTACCGTCTTCACTGGTAGCCATTGCAAGTTTGCCTTCGGCCGCAATACGGGAGGCTTTCTTGTCTGCTTGGGCAAGCCCGGATTTACGCAGGTACTCAACTGCAGCTTCCAAATCGCCATTGGTTTCAACCAGTGCCTTTTTGCATTCCATCATTCCAGCGCCGGTGCGCTCGCGAAGTTCTTTTACCATTGAGGCAGTTACTGCCATCGTACTATTCCTTTTTCAATTCAGTTTAAACATTCCGGCATGCTAGCCGGGTCGCAACCCCGCCGGTGGGCGGGGCAGATAGCCCATGAAAACTCAGTCTTCAGCTTTCTTTTTTACGACTTTCTTTTTGGTGGTCTTTTTCTTGGCAGTTTTTGCCTTTGTGGTGGCCGCCTCAACCTTTTCCGACAGCTTTTCTGCTGCAGCTTCGGCTTTTTCAGCAACCTTGCTCACTTCAGCTTTAACTTTTTCCGCGACTTCAGAAGCTTTTTCTTCTGTTTTCTCGATGACCTCGGCTGCTGTGGCTTCAACTTTTTCCTTCACCTCAGCCGCCTTGGATTTTGCAGCCTCAGTAACTTCCGTTACTTTGCCTTCCACCTTCTCAGCAATTTCGGCAGATTCAGCTTCAACTTTTTCCTTCACCTCAGCCGCCTTGGATTTTGCAGCCTCAGTAACTTCCGCTACTTTGCCTTCCACCTTCTCAGCAATTTCGGTAGATTCAGCTTTGACTTTCTCTATCACTTCCGCCGCCGCCGGTACTTTTTTGACCACTACTTTCTTGGCAACCTTTTTCTTGGCTGTCCTGGGTTTCTCGCTTTTGGGTGGTTTGGCGGAGCGTTTTACCGGATTGCCATGCTCGTCCAATTCGACAAATTCATCGCTGTCATCAATGTGTGGAACGGCAGCGCGGCCTTCCAGTATGGCATCGGCTGCCAACTGTGTATAAAGACGAATGGAACGAATCGCATCGTCGTTTCCGGGGATAACGTAATCGATATCATTTGGAGAGCAATTTGTATCGACAACTGCGATCACCGGAATACCCAGTTTGCGGGCTTCTTTAACCGCGATGTCCTCGTGACCCACGTCTATGACGAACATAGCGTCGGGCAGGTTCTTCATATCCTTGATACCACCGAGGGTCTTTTCCAGCTTGTCGCGCTCGCGAGTCAGTTGCAGAACCTCTTTCTTAACGAGTCGGGCAAAACTGCCGTCTTCTTCCATTTTTTCAATCTGGCGCAGACGCTTGATAGATTGGCGAATGGTGCGGAAGTTGGTCAGCATGCCGCCCAACCAGCGATGGGAGACATAGGGCATGCCACAACGCTGGGCTTCTTCAGCAACCGATTTTGAAGCTGCGCGTTTTGTGCCGACAAAAATCACGCTGCCGCGCTTGGCAGCGATGCCACCGATAAAATTCATGGAATCGATCAGCATGGGTAGTGATTTTTCGAGGTTGATAATGTGAATTTTGCCACGTGACCCGAAAATATACGGGGCCATTTTAGGATCCCAGTAACGGGTCTGGTGGCCGAAGTGCACGCCGGCTTCAAGCATTTGGCGCATGGTGATATTAGGCATTGGTTAAATCCTTCATATAGCAGAAACCCAGCGGCCATCGATTTTAAATCTGGTTTCGCTGACTTTCCGGGTTAATCCTCCACATACCCTGTCCGGAAACCCTGATTTTGCAGGGCACCCAACCGAACGGTTGTGGTATGTGTGCGTATTTGATGTCATGTAATTGACGGGAAAATCCCGTTCATTCCGACACCTCGGTTTCTGTTCATTACAAACAGCAGGGCTTTATACCAGAAACGGGGTGGTGGGGCAATTAAATTGTGAGTTTTGGGTTACACATTGGTTCTGCCAGTCAGACATAGGACCGGTCGAAGCCAGGCAAGTTTGATCTAACAAAATTCGTCGGGAGTTGGGTATCCCTCCTGAGACCCGCCACCAGTACGTCCCTGTAGGCTCGTCCTCGAACTTCCTGTTCGAGACGGTCTCAGTGGGAAAGGTACCCATATCACGGCTTGGCGCTGTTGGTTCTTTGAGGCTTCTTAACCTGTTAACATTGCCTTGAAACCGAGACAATTAATCAGCCCAACTCGCGCTTAACGGCGTCAAGCCAGGTTTTCTGGCTCTTGCGAAAATGAGGCGGGGCCAGTTTTGCGTCGTTCAGAATGGAATCCAGTTCAGCTTTGGATGCGGAATTGTTGCCGGCAACTGCCAGGCAAAGTGCAAGCCTGTAGCGGGCTTCTACACCCGGAAAATAACCTGATACTGCCGAGTACTCCTTCACTGCCTGGTCGATCTGCCCCTCGGCTTCGAGAGCCCGTGCATATAGCAGATGGCCTTCTGCGGAACGAAAATCCGAGTTGTGTTCCTGCAGGGTCTCCAGGGTTTTCATTGCTTCAGCGGTTCGATCGTTTTCGAACTGGAGCCGGGCTTTGAGCAATAGAAGTGTAGGTTCAGTTGCGAAAAGACCTTTGAGCGCCTGGTTGATGACCTCTTCAGCCTCTGCGGTTTTTCCGGAATCAAGCAGGGATTCGGCATAGCGACGACCATTATCGACATTGGGGGATTGATCCCACGCCGCCTTGTTTTTTCTCAGGTCCGCACCCGGGTTCAAAGTTTGCTTGACGTTTCTGACGGCACGTTGACCCGAGATACTATTGGAAAACTCAGGCAAAATCTCGATCAAAAAATAAGCAAGCCCACCAATCATCGGCATAAAAAACAGCATCAATATCCAATAGCGGCTGCGACCGGTCTTCAGCACATGAATGATGAGGGCCAATTGGATGAGCCAGACCAAAATCGATAAAAGCGGCACGTTATTCATTGTTCCATTCAGATTTGTGGCTCATTAATTGTAGTGAATTATGACGAACTACCTGGCTTTTTCAACTCGTTCATCGGTGAAAAAGACGCTCAGGCCCGGCGGTGAGCATGACAAACATGTTAACGCCAGTCGTCGATGGGTAGATACTACGTGAAGCCCGCATATTATAGCGCATCCCAAGAGTCACGCTGGGGTTCAAAATCCCTTACAATTGCTGACAGAATTTTCGAATACAAAAAATTTAAAAATTTATGGAGAGTTTTAAATCATGAAACTTGCTTCCCTGAAGACCGGTGGCCGCGACGGCAGCCTGATTGTGGTTAGCCGTGACCTTGAGTATTTTGTTTCTGCCAGGGGCATATCACCAACGCTGCAAGTCGCACTTGATAACTGGCAAACAACTGCCCCGAGACTGAACGCGCTATACGCTGAATTAAACCAGGGATCATGTAGTGATATTTGTAAATTGGATATTGATTCACTGGCCGCACCATTGCCCAGGGCATTTGAGTTTCTGGACGGCAGCGCCTATTTGCCACACGTAGACCGTGTTCGCAAGGCGCGAGGGGCTGAGGTTCCGGAGTCCTTTTATGTTGATCCCCTTATGTACCAGGCAACATCGGCTGGTTTTTTGGGTCCGCGTGATCCGGTGCATGTTGTCAGCGAAGAATATGGTATTGATTTTGAGTCAGAAATCATTGTGGTGACAGACGATGTACCCATGGCGGTTACACCTGAAGATGCGGATTCTCATATCCAGCTGATCGGTTTGATCAACGATGTGAGTTTGAGAAATCTGATTCCGGCCGAACTCGCAAAAGGATTCGGGTTTGTACAGTCCAAACCACGTTCCACCCTTTCACCTGTGCTGGTGACACCTGATGAATTGGGTGAGCACTGGCAGGATAGCAAGCTGTCACTGCCGCTGCACAGTACCTTAAATGGTGCTTTTTTCGGGAAACCTGAAGCCGGTGTGGACATGCAGTTTAATTTTGCACAGTTGGTCGCACACGCTGCCAGGACCCGGCCGCTGACTGCAGGCACGATCATTGGCTCAGGTACCATTGCCAACGAGGATACCGAGAAAGGTGCTTCGTGCCTGGCGGAAATCCGTATGCTGGAGATCATCGCTACTGGAAAGCCTTCAACAGCCTTTATGAAATTTGGTGACAGGATACGGGTGGAAATGTTTGACAAAGAGGGTCACTCGATCTTCGGTGCCATTGATCAAGAAATTGTACGGAATGAAAACTGAAGAGACCAGTCAACTGATACTTTACAGCTACTGGAGAAGCTCAGCCGCTTTTCGGGTAAGAATAGCGCTCAATCTGAAAGAGCTTTCTTACCAGACAGTCCCAGTGCACCTTGTGAGAGGTGGTGGAGAACAACTTGGTGAGGCTTTTCGAGCGATCAACCCCCAGGGTCTCGTGCCCGTTCTGGTGCACAAGGGTCAGGTGTTGCTGCAATCCATGGCGATATGTGAATATCTGGATGAGTGTTTTAACACCTATCCGCTGTTACCAACCGATTCACTGGGGCGCTCACGGGTCCGGTCATTGGCCTTACAGGTTGCTTGCGAGATTCATCCGATCAACAACCTGCGTGTACAGAAATACTTGAAGGGCCAGTGGGGTGATGCCGTCGATCCGGTTGCATGGATGTCACACTGGATGACCGAGGGCTTCGCTGCCATCGAGAAGCAGCTTGCATTCGGTAATAGCGAGCGTTTTGTCTTTTACGCTGATCAACCAGGTCTGTTCGAGTGCTTCCTTGTGCCACAGGTCTATAATGCTGAGCGGTATGGCATAGATATGTCAGCGTTTCCGATGATTGTTCAGACTGTCGATCAATGCAGGGAGTTACCGGCTTTTATAAAAGCCGCTCCGGAAAATCAGATAGACGCGGAATCTGTTTGATTGGAAAAACCATTTTTAACAATTAAAGTGTTCAACCTTGAGCGTCGTTCGGTCATAATTAAAGGATATATTCAGGTATTTTTTCTATGAAACCTATTTTGATTTTTTGTATTTGTTTGGCTTTGACAGCCTGTGTTGCATCAAAGCCCGATCCAAAGGTGCTGGATGCTACGGAAAACGCCATCCAGATGGCAGAAGCTGCCGGTGGTGATGAATTTGCACCCGTAGAAATGAGATTTGCGCGGGAAAAGCTCGCCAGTGCAAAACTTGCCATGGAAAAACAGAAATATGAAGTTGTTGTTTACCTGGCGGAAGAGGCGGAAATCAATGCGGAGTTGGCCATTGAGAAATCCCGAACGGCAAAATCAAGAAGACAGGCAAATGAGCTGCGTAGAAGCAATGATGAGCTTTACAAAAGGCTTGTTGATACGTTTGGGGATGAATTCAAATGAATCATTTGCTGACAAAAACCCTCCTTGTTTTGTTGGTCGTACTACTTTCTGCCTGTACGGCGGCGCCTAAAAAAGACCTTGCCCTGGAGAGGGTTCGTGATGAGTTAAGGACGCTTCAATCAAATCCGGAATTGGCTGGTTATGCGACGCTTGCTTTGGGAGAAGCCGAACGGGCATTGCGTACTGCCGAGCAGGCAACGGGTGATAAGCTATATCGTTCCTATCTTTTATACATGGCTGATCGCCGTATCCAGATCGCCCGGGCAATGGCAGAACGGGAACAGCATGAGCAAAGCATTGATGAGCTGAAAAGTCTGAAAAGTGAAATGCTGATCAAGGCCAGTCAGTTGGAAGCTGAACATGCGCGTTTGGAAGCTGAGCGTGCCAGGTTATTGGTTGCGACCACCGCTGAGGAAGCGCAACGGGCACGTGAAGAGCGGGAAGATGCACTTGAGAAAGAGGCTGAATCGGCACGTGCAGCCCAGCTGTCAGCTGAAGAAGCTGAGCAGGCACGTCGCCTGGCTGAGTCCCGCGCATCAGAAGCCGAGTTCGCCCGTCGTGAGGCAGATCTTGCCAGCCAGCAAATCACCTCACTGACACGGCAGTTGGAAAATTTGCAATTACGCCAGACAGAGAGTGGCGTAGTCGTCACCCTCGGTGATGTGTTGTTTGCCTCCGGCGAGGCGCAGTTAGTGGAAGGAGGGCGTTCCAGCCTTGAAGAAGTGGTCGATCTGTTACAGACCGAACCGGACAAGAAGATACGGGTAGAAGGTCATACGGACTCCAGCGGCGAGTCCAGTACCAACCTGCTTTTATCTGAACAACGTGCAAACGCGGTGCGTGAGGCACTTATAAGCATGGGTGTTTCCGCTGACCGGATTTCAGCATCCGGTATGGGTCAGGACTTCCCCATCGCCAGCAATGAGGATGAAGCCGGCAGGGCACGTAACAGGCGAGTGGACGTAATCCTTTTAGATAATTGAGCAAGGGTGGTCCCTTGAACGGTTTCAGGCCATTCGCAAGTTGCTTCTTAAGTTCGTATTGCGCCATGGCAGGTGTGGAAAAGCTATCAAATTTGTGACTTGCCAGAGACTGCGCTTTGCGCTACTGTTACGTCATTGCTATGGTAATTTTAGTTTCTAACATCGGAGATTCCGACTAATGGCGCAGATGGCCTCAAGCCACTCGCTGTCCTTTCCAGAATATTGTTACACCCTGTCTTGCAACCCGAAAAATTTATTTCCACACGTTTCCGGAAGGCTTTTTTGTGTTCGGAATTTGCGTGTGATTCATCCCGTATAGGAGTAAAGATATGTTTGAGCACCACAAGAGTGAAATGGACGAATTGATCAAAGAAAATGAAGACTTCCGTCGGATTTACAACCGGCACCAGGAACTGGATAAGCGCGTCACTGCAGCTGAATTGGGTACGGCTCCGATGGAAGACCTTGCATTGAACCAGTTGAAAAAAGAAAAATTGCGGGCGAAGGACAAACTGGCTTTCTTGATGGAAGCATCGCGGGCCTGAAATTTTTTCGAAAATGAAATACAGTAAGGTCGGGAATTTTCCCGACCTTTTTTTTTACCCGGAGCAACGATCCGCATGCACGTTTATGATTCTGTTCTTGATCTGATCGGAAACACGCCAATCGTACGAATAAACCACCTGGACACAGGTCTTTGTACGCTGTATATCAAGCTGGAAAGTCAGAATCCGGGCGGGTCAATCAAGGATCGCATCGGTCTGAGAATGATAGAAGATGCAGAAAAAGCCGGTTTGCTCCAACCTGGGGCAACACTGGTTGAGGGCACCGCAGGCAATACGGGGTTGGGGCTGGCATTGGTTGCCGCGCAAAAGGGCTATCGCTTGATACTGGTTATTCCGGACAAAATGAGCCGGGAAAAAATTTCGAACCTTAAGGCAATGGGCGCGAAGGTTGTCCTGACCCGTTCTGATGTAGCCAAGGGTCACCCCGAATACTACCAGGACCTTGCACAGTCGATGGCAGGTGATATTGAAGGTGCCTTTTTTATCAACCAATTTGGAAACCCGTCAAACCCAAGCGCGCATGAAGAGGTTACCGGCCCTGAGATATGGGAACAGATGGGACACGATCTGGATGCCATTGTACTGGGCGTCGGATCCAGTGGCACGGTTACCGGCTTGTCGCACTTTTATGAAAAGGCCGCACCGGAATTGGAACTCATCCTGGCAGACCCGGTAGGCTCAATCCTGGCCGAATATATCAACAACGGCGTTTTGTCAGATAAAAGTGCCAGTTGGCTGGTCGAGGGAATCGGTGAGGATTTCCTGCCGACGATCAGTGATTTCACGCGTGTCAGCAAGGCCTACTCGATCAGTGATCGTGAGAGCTTCCGGGTCGGTCGCGAACTGCTGGTCCGGGAGGGCATCCTGGGAGGTTCATCAACCGGCACCCTGGTGGCTGCCGCATTGAAGTACTGCCAGGAACAAACCTCGGCCAAGCGAGTGCTGACGTTCGCCTGCGACACCGGCAACCGTTACCTGTCGAAGATGTACAACGATTTCTGGATGCGCGACCAGGGTTTCTTGGAGACCGCGAGCCATGGCGATTTGCGGGACCTGATCGCCCGC
>Ga0316201_10002300_pt1 | contig 13530 bp, 12 predicted proteins | sample CS6wburrow_MG_FD_204516 | JGI IMG/M metagenome (GOLD analysis project Ga0316201, IMG submission 204516) | Coastal sediment microbial communities from Delaware Bay, Delaware, United States - CS-6 worm burrow | ecosystem: Environmental > Aquatic > Marine > Coastal > Sediment | place: USA... | reverse complement strand
GAAATATCCGTCTCCATGCCGATGACGACCTGCGCCGCCTTGCTGATCATCAGGTAAACGCACTGATCCGCGGCAAGCAGGCTTTGCAGTAAACGAAAGCCGTACTGAACGCCGGATGCGCCCGTCATACCCAATGCAATGGTCTGCTTGGGCCCACTTTTTGCTGCCATGCTCAGGCCGCCTGTTTTTCCAGTGCCTGCAACAGCCGTGTATGGATTGACTCGAAACCGCCGTTACTCATGATCACAACATGATCGCCAGGCTGTGCCTGTCTGGTCACATCATTGATAATTCCATCCACGTCATCGTATACACCGGCTGCTGCCGCAGAATGCCGTGCCAGATCGGCCAGATTCCACTCGATGTTATCCGGCTGAAACAGATAGATATTATCAGCCTGCTGCAGCGAATCCAGCAGTCGTTTTTTATGCACACCCATACGCATCGTATTGGAGCGCGGTTCCAGTACCGCCAGGATACGTCCGTCAGCTGAAACTTCTTTAACGGCTGACAATGTTTCGATGATTGCGGTCGGGTGATGCGCAAAATCATCGTACACGGTGATACCGCCCACTTGCCCCAGCACCTCCAGACGACGCTTTATACCCTCGAACTCGCCAAGCGCTTTACAGGCCTGCTCCACCGGCACCCCGGCATGCCGTGCAGCAGCGATTGCGGCCAGTGCATTCAGCCTGTTATGTGCGCCATGCATGGCCCAGCTCACACTGGCAGCAGGCTTACCGTCAACAACAACCTCGAACTGCCTGCCATCTTCAGAACATGAGCCAATAGACCAGTATTCGCCCGCTACCGAGAACTTCTCGATGGGTGACCAGCAGCCGATGTCGATAACATCATCCAGGTTTGGGTCCGCACCGTTGACGATCAGTTTGCCTTCACCGGGTACGGTACGCACCAGGTGATGAAACTGTTTCTTGATCGCACCCAGGTCATCAAAGATATCAGCATGGTCGAATTCAAGATTATTCAGCACACAGGTGCGTGGCTGGTAATGCACAAACTTGGAGCGTTTATCAAAGAAAGCGGTATCATATTCATCGGCTTCGACCACAAAGAACGGGTAGTCACCGTAGCGGGCCGAGAGGCCAAAATTCGCTGGCACACCGCCGATCAGAAAGCCGGGATTAAGGCCTGCATACTCCAGAATCCACGCAAGCATACTCGATGTTGTTGTTTTTCCGTGCGTGCCGGCAACAGCCAGAACCCAGCGGTTACTCAGCACGTTCTCCGCCAGCCACTGCGGACCGGATCTATACGGTATATTATTATTCAACACGTGTTCGACCATCGGATTGCCACGCGACATCGCATTACCGATGACGACCTGGTCAACTTCGTCAGTAAAGTCGTCCGGGTTATAGCCTTCACACAGGCTAATGCCCGCCAGTTCGAGCTGCGTGCTCATCGGAGGATAGACATTCTGGTCAGATCCACTGACGGTGTGGCCTGCCTGCCTTGCAAGCAGGGCGACTCCACCCATAAAGGTACCGCAGATTCCTAGTATATGGATATGCATAATATTTTTTAACTTCCCGGAAATATGATTTCAGCTGCTGCCATAGACAAAAACAGATAACCAAATGATAGTGCAAGCGCACGCATCATGCTCATCTTCATTGCATGACGAAACACGTGCGCGAACACAAGCACCTGCCAGCTGATTAGCAACAGCATTAGCAAGGCAGCAATTTTAACGCCTTGTTCCTGTTCCTGCATATCCTGAAGCTGCATAAATAGTGGCCAGGCGAGTAAATGACACACAATTCCAATTCCAGCCAACGCAGACACCATTTGTACAAATCGCGCCTTGTACTTTAATAACGACAGGCAGAAATAGCTGAAGACAAGAAGCACAACAACATCGAGCACCATGTTAGCGACAGCCTGAGCTGAACTCATTGCTGTAGTGAGCACCAGCACACCGCTTGCGAGGTAAAGAAAAACCGACATTACCAGCAGCGACCTTGAATATGGCAGGTCCTGTGGTCCTGCCTTGAGCAGCATAATCGCTAGAATGCGCAGTGACACGGGCATTTCAGACGACCTCGAACGATATTGGTTGGCAACATTATTATTCCTTACAGCTTTATGCGACACACGGCATGGTACATAATACAAGCCAGCATGACGACCGACAGCATAACGATCACCCGCCCTGATGACTGGCATCTCCATTTACGCGATGGCGATATACTCAATAGTGTAGCTCCATTTACAGCAAAACAGTTTCAGCGCGCGATTGTTATGCCAAATCTGAGACCCGCTGTAACTACCGTCAAGCAGGCTGTCGATTATCTGGATCGAATACTCGCAGCCGTTGAAGGTAGTGAATTTGAGCCGTTAATGACGCTTTATCTGACTGATAACACCACGGCCGAAGAGATTAAGGCCGCCCATAAAAGCTGTTTTATCAAGGGCGTGAAACTATATCCGGCTGGCGCTACAACGAACTCGGACGAGGGCGTCACGGATATCGGTAAATGCAATGCCGCACTGGAAGAAATGCAACGTGCGGGCCTGCCTTTACTGGTTCATGGCGAAGTCACAGACAGCAGTGTTGATGTGTTCGACCGCGAGAAAGTCTTCATCGAGCGCGTATTAATACCATTGATGCAGCGGTTTCCGGAACTCAAGATCGTATTCGAACACATCACTACTAGCGATGCTGTCGATTTTGTTCAGCAGACGGGTCCACACATAGGCGCCACGATTACGGTCCACCATTTAATGTTTAACCGTAATGCCATGTTCGAGGGCGGAATTCGGCCACACAACTACTGCTTGCCTGTACTGAAACGTGAACGCCATCGACAGGCACTGCTGCAGGCGATAGCATCGGCAAATCCGAAGTTTTTTCTTGGCACAGACAGCGCACCCCATGCCAGGAACCTGAAAGAGTCCAGCTGTGGATGTGCCGGCATCTTCAGCGCACATGCGGCCATCGAACTGTATACAACCGTGTTTGATTTAATGGGTGCATTAGACAAACTTGAAGCATTTGCCAGTTTTAATGGCCCGGACTTTTATGGCCTGCACAGGAACAACGGCACAATGACACTGGAAAAAGCTGAACAGACCATTCCTGAGAGCTATCCGATGGCGGATCAGGTGGTTGTGCCATTGATGGCCGGACAAACCATCCCATGGAGAATCAAGTCAGAAAATGCCTGACGACAGCAAAAATCCATTGATGTCAAAGCGCTTCCGTGGCTTCCTGCCGGTAGTCGTTGACGTCGAAACCGGTGGCTTCAATGCTAAAAAAGACGCACTGCTTGAAATCGGTGCGCTTACGCTGAAAATAGATGAAGACGGCCACCTTGAGATTGATGACACCTTTGCCTGCCACGTAGAGCCCTTCCCGAATGCCAACATGGATCCAAAATCGCTCGAGGTAAACGGCATCGACCCGTTTCACCCGTTTCGCATGGCCAAACCAGAAGATAAAGCCATTCGGGAGTTTTTCAAGTTCATCAGCACCGACATGAAGCAAAATGGCTGTACGCGTGCCATCATGATCGGCCACAACACCATGATGGACCTTAACTTCATCAATGCCGCTGCAGAACGCAATAACGTTACAAAAAACCCATTTCATCCGTTCAGCACCTTTGATACTGTAAGCCTTGCAGGACTGGCTTATGGCCAGACAGTGCTGTCACGTGCTGTTGAAGCTGCTGGCATCGAATGGCATAGTGATAAAGCGCACTCAGCCCTGTACGATGCCACCAAAACAGCTGAACTGTTCTGCAAAATCGTCAATCAATGGCGTGATGCTGTCGGCGCGGTATGGATTTAAGCCGTATTTCTCACCATGAGTCGAGAAATACGGTTAAAGCTATAAATTTCCCGCCCTGCAGCCCAAACAGGGCATTTATTGTCTATATTTTGTACCTATACATTAATAAGAAGGGTTTCAACTACAGCCAGGGATAGCAGCGCAAGCAATCACTCATCAGCATGAAAAACAAAGACTTGTCAATCATCATTGTAGACGATCTGCAATTCAGCAGAATTGTGGTCAAAACCGCGCTGAAAAAAGCCGGTTACGATGGTGTTCGCCTTGCCGATAGCGCAACCAAGGCACTGGGCATGATGCAGGAACAGCCTGCCGATGTGGTTCTTGCTGACTGGATGATGCCGGAAATGGATGGTCTTGAGCTCACTGACCGCATTCGTCATCGAGACGAGGAGGCCGGAACATACACCGCCATTATCCTGTTCACAGCCAATGAAGGTATCGATCTATTGGTGGAAGCATTTGAACATGGCGTAGACGATTACTTGCGCAAGCCACCCAATCCACACGAACTGGCCGCGCGTGTAAACGCAGCAGCACGCATCGCTGTTATGCAAAACGACCTGTTGGAAACTTCAAGACAGATGGAAGATACCATCAAACACCTTGAAGAAGTTGCAATGATAGACCCCCTGACCGGCGCCGGTAACAGGCGCTTCTTGAAATCGCAACTCAAGAATCAATTACTGGAAGCATCATCCCGCAATGGCGGCGTGTGTCTTGCTATTCTTGAAATCGATCAACTCAAGGAGATTCGCGAACAGCATGGTCTCGACATAGCCAATGAAGTATTGATCGGTATGCAACGCAGATTGAGGCGATCGGTAAGGCCGACCGATGCCATCGCAAAACTCGATGGGGATCTATTTGCAATATTGATGCACTATACCAGTGTTGACAATTATAAATCGTCATCAATTGAAAGACTGCGTGGCGGCATCAATCAACGCCCATTCAAAACATCAGAAAACGACATCAAGGTATCTGCCACTATTGGTGTGTACTATTACCGCGGCGATGAAGAAATTATTTCGGCCAAAGAAATGATTCACCGGGCAATGCACAAACTCGACGAGGCGAATGAAAAAGGAAATAACAGCATAGCGTACTGAACAGTGAATAGTGAACAGACTTTAGAAAACAGCTTGCGTCCCTGATATCAAGCATTCCAGTAACATGAACATTATTCGATATAAAAAAAACCGTCCAGAGGACGGTTTTTTACTATTCACTATTCACTATTCACTGCTATCCAGCTGCCTCATCAATCAGCTTCTTCAATTCTCCCTTTTCAAACATTTCCAGCATGATATCGTGACCGCCGACCAGTTCGCCGTTCACATACAGCTGCGGAAAAGTTGGCCAGTCTGCATAACGCGGCAGGTTCTGAAAAACCTCCATATCAGCAATCACGTTGAAATAGGCAAATTCCTTACCACAGGATTTGAGCATTTCTGCTGCACGGCTAGAAAAGCCACATTGCGGCAATTGCGGCGTACCCTTCATGAAAATTATCACCGGATTGTTCTTGACGTGCTCGTCAATCCGTTCCATTACATCTGCCATTTAAACCACCCGTTGTGTCGAAATTAATTATTTAATTTTACTCGCTGCTCCTATACCAATAAACCCACTTTACCTCAGGTATCTAACAGACAGTTTTCACCACAGTGAACAGAGAATTTTTTAGCCGCAAAAAGCGCACATAACACGAAGGTAAAAAGCTTTTTAAGTTTACAGGGAAAATATTATGGATTCTCTAAAACCAGAATTTGCGCATTTTGCGGGGGCCGTGTAGCGGCAAGCGTTTAAAAAACAGTAGTTGCCAGCAACGGCAAAGCCTTATCCTGGCCTACACCCTGCATGTTCCACCATTCATTATTAACTATTCATTGGTTTTATCAACGTTTTGCTGCAGCCAAAGTTCCAGCGCAGCCAGGTGCCACAACTTGCTGCCCTGCAACCGCGTCAGGTGGGCTTCAGGTTCAGTCATCAGTTTCTCGACGTATGCCGGATTGTACAAACCACGATTTTTAGCCGTATCGCACAGCAGGATCTGTTTCATGAACTCGAGAAACTCGCCGCGCACGTATTTCAATGAAGGCATCGGGAAGTAGCCTTTTTTGCGGTCAATCACACTGTCCGGCAGCAGACCGCGCGATATCTGTTTGAGCACATGCTTGCCACCGCTGGCCAGCTTGAGTTCCGGCGGCATGGTTGCAGCCAGCTCAACCAGTTCCTGGTCAAGGAACGGCACACGCGCTTCCAGCCCCCAGGCCATGGTCATGTTGTCGACCCGCCTCACCGGATCATCAACGATCAGGGTAGTGACATCCACCGCCAGCACCCGGTCAAGATATTCATCCGCTTCGACACCGTTCAACAGGTCATCGATCAGACCTGAAGTAACATCGCTTCCATGATAGCGACTATCAACTGTTTCCAGGAACTCGTCATGATCCCGATCAAAATAATGCTCGCTGAACCTGCGTACACCCGGCGTTATCGAATGCTGCATTTGTGGGTACCAGAAATAACCACCAAACACCTCATCAGCACCCTGTCCGCTTTGTACCACCTTGACCTCTTTTGATACCACTTCTGATAGCAGGTAAAACGCAACGGCATCCTGCGCAAACATGGGCTCGGTCATATGCTGGAACGCTTCAGGCAGCCTCGGCAACACCTGGTCGTTTGGAACCAGGAAGCGGTGGTGCTCTGTAGCGTATTTCTCTGCAACCGCATCAGAGTATTCAAATTCATTGCCTTTTTCTTCCGGCTGGTCCTCAAAACCAACAGAAAATGTTTTCAGTTCCTTTGCACCCGCCTCGCTTAACAATGCGACCAGCAGGCTCGAGTCAATACCGCCGGACAGCAGCACTCCAACCGGTACATCTGCAATCTTGAGGCGTCGTTCAACTGATCTTCGAAGCGAATTGTGAATAGCATCAATCCATTCGCTTTCATCCATCGCCTTGTCAGGTCGTTTCGCTGTCAGTGTCCAGTAGCGGTTTTCTGTTACGCTGCCGTCATCACTAAACACCATGTAATGCGCGGGACGCAGCTTGCGTATGCCTTGCAGAATCGTACGTGGCGCCGGCACCACGGCGTGCAGTGAAAACAGGTTGTGCATTGCAATAGCATCGATAGACGTATCGATAGTTGCATCAGCGCCAAGCAATGCCTGTGTTGTTGAGGCAAACAACAAACGACTGCTGTCATGCGAGAAATACAATGGCTTGATACCGATACGGTCACGCGCCAGTAATAGCCTGCTATTGTTTTCATCCCTGATCGCAAACGCGAACATACCATGCAAATACTGCAAACAGTCTACGCCCCATTCAGCATAAGCCTTGAGAATAACCTCGGTATCACCCGTGGAAACAAACTGGTGACCTTTTGCTATTAGTCTCGTGCGCAATTCGGGATAGTTGTAGATGGTGCCGTTGAATACGAGCGACAGACCATGCTGCTTATCGACCATAGGCTGACTGGCTTTATCAGAGAGGTCAATAATGGCGAGACGACGATGACCCAGGCCGACATTGGCATTGATGTAACAGCCTTCGTTGTCCGGTCCGCGCCTGGCCAGCCTGTCCATCATGCGCTGAATGCGCGCCCTGTCTGGCGTTGTATTATCGAACCGTATTTCGCCGCAAATTCCGCACATAAGAACAGGTACTAGTGGCGAGTGGCTAGGGACGAGGGAAAAGACATGATGTTGTGTTTCTCTTTATAGTCATTGTTACTACTGTTACGCATTTTGACATTAATCAGTTTTCGTTCGCGAGTTTACCAAGGCCTTACAGGCTCCGGACAGATGCATGACCAATGCCGAAATTGCGATCATCCATACGATCACAGCTCCGCTTGGCAGGTCCAGCAATGCTGACAGTATCAAACCTGCGGCATAACCACTGGCGCCGATGATCACGGACATTCCAAGTCCCGACCGGTTTGAACACCCTATTGTTGCCAATGCAGGGATGATGAGACTGGCGAACACCAGGTAGACACCAACAAGCTGAACAGAGACTGTAATCGCAATTGCAAAAAGGGTGTAAAAACCGGCACCTCCGATCCTGTCCCTGAAATTTAACCAGACGGTTAGAACCAGAATCGAAATTACCGCAGCATGCAGCAGCTGGCCCCATTCTACCCAGAGAATCTGCCCGACGAGTAATTCTTTTAAATGATCGCCACCATGTGGATTATTGGCCAGCAACAAAATACCGCCTGTGGCCGCGAGTATAAAACTGGTACCAATCAATGCTTCCTGATGAGCGCCGTATCTTTTCTCCAGCCAGCTCAATACCCATGCCCCGGTCAACGCGCTTATAACCGCGGCGATCTGGGCTTCGATGCCATGCTCGTCCCAGCCTAAGGTGTAGGCAATAATGACACCCAGACCGGCGATCTGGGCTACAGCGATATCAATAAAAATAATACCCCGCCTGAGGACTTCGTAACCGAGCGGAATATGGGTGATCAGCACGATCACGCCTGCCGCGAATGCAGGCGCCAGGATGCTTATATCGAGACCTTCTACATTCATCTGACCGGCTCCAGAATCAGATCAGCAAGCGTATCAAACCATTGATACAGGCTTTCATTATTCTGAAAATCAGCCGTCGCCGGCAAGGTAACAAGCGGAATGCCCGCCTGGTCGGACAACCATTTCGCAGGACGATCGTTCATATAACCTGTGTCGATAATCATCACCGCCTGTTGCTGCTTCAACAACTGCTTGATCCTCGCCAGATGACCTGAAGACGGGGAAACACCAGGCAGTGGTTCCAGTGTGGCAATCTTGTCGAGACCCGTCCAATCAACCAGATACGACCAGTAATTATGATGCACAACCACAGCCACACCTTTCACAGGTGCGAGCTGCTGAGTCCATCTGTCAATGGCACCTTGCCAGGCCTCTGTAAATGCATCGAACCGCTGCCGATAAATGTCAGCGTGTTCCGGGTCCAGCTCGGTCAGACGCCTGTGTAACGGATCAGCGACTTGAAGAATATTACGTGGATCCGTATGCACATGAGGATTACCGCTCGCATGGATATCACCAAGACTGCGATCCAGCTTTTCGGGTATCTCAAGCAGATCCAGATGTTCAGCCGCAAGGAAATGACCGGGCTGCCCAGGCTGTATACGGGCATTGCCCGCCTTGCGCAGCAGCTGCGGTAACCAGCCGCTTTCGAGTTCTGCGCCGGTGCACACAAGCAGATCCGCCTTGCGAGCCCTGGCAATCAGACTGGGACGGGCCTGGATATGATGCGGATCCTGGCGCACGGTAGTGGCCGTGTAGATTTCCAGCCTGTCACCACCGAGTTCACTAGCCAGAGCAGCCCACTCGGGTTCACACGCAAATACATTAACCGCCGCCTGCACAGCAGCAGGCATCAGGCCTGTTAACAGCACGACTGTGTATATCATTGACTCAGAACGTATGTGCACCGTGTGCTCCCATACTGAATGTGTATTGCAGGTAGATCTGGTCGTCTGCAAGCTGATAAGAATCATCGCGATTGTACTGCAGTCGAATACGGCTGTACTCGCTGGGCACCCACTCCACCATCACGCTCGCCCGCTCAGGCCTGTGACCACCTGCAATTAAACCGACCTCATCCAGTACGGCGGTATCACTGCCGTTATTATCGCTGTCGAGCCGGTCGTATCGTACGCCTGTGCGCCAGCTGCGGACGAACTGCCAGATCGCCTGCAAATACCAGCCGTCCTGTTTGCTGTTGAGGCTACTGGTTTCAAGTAGAGCCGAATTCAACAATACGAGGTCACCGGTTTCTTCACGATTGAAGTATTCGAACTGAAGCTTCAGGTTACGCTCGCGATAATTACCCTCAGGCGCCCATTTATAGATCGCATTCGCGCCATAGATCCGGCTGTCGCCGGTAAACAGCGGAATTTCCACTGTTGATGCATCGTGGGCATGGCCGCCATGTTCTCGTTCTATGCCATCGGCGGAGAGATAACTCAGACCCGCCTGCCAACTGTGGCTTATACCGATATCACCTCCGATATTGGTATAAGCCGTCCAGCTGCCAACGCCCTGGTGTTCGCCACCGGCAGGGTACTTGCGCCCGGACAGCGCCTCTGCACCCAGCTCGATCAACAGGTTCGTCGGCATAATGACTGACACACGCACGCCGTCATCAAAATACTGGTCGCCAAACAGCGCCCGGTACACCAGTGGGGCATCCTTGAAATCCCAGACATGCGGGTGCTGCTGGTTGAGGTAACCGATAGCCGAATAAAATCGGCCGCCGCGAATCGTAAAGCCGCCGCCGAGCGAAAGCGTCTCAAAAAAAGCCTCCTCCAACTCGACCTCGATTTCATTGTCGTGTTCTGCAAATGCCAGACTGAATCGACCATAGAACTTGTCATCGATATCACTGCTGAATATCACTTCCGAGTGGCCCAGTGAAAAGCCCTCCGGGGAAAGCCCGGCCTCACCACCCAATATGAAACCGGGTATGTTGTATTCAGCCTGATCGTTGCTGTAACTGGCATATACACCGTCGAGTATGATGCTGATCGCCGGATTGAATGACTTACTGTCGCCAGCGTAGTTGTCCGCACCGGGATCGGCGACGCCTTGGGCAACCGATACCATTAGTGCTGTCGCACACGTCAGCTTGAGGACTGCGCGTCGTTTGATTGTGATCATTTTCCTGCATCTTTATTGTTGAAACGTGGAGTGATTTCCTTGAAGGAATACCTGCCCACAAGGAAACAATGTTGTTCAGCCGGACCGGGCGGATGCAGGCGGCCCTCGTGCAGGCTTGGAATGTATGCATGAATTGATCAGGAGTGGTACAAGAACGGATTCAAGCTCAGTGTTCAGGCATGAAAAAGTCAAAATCGGCGAAGCAGCAGCCAACGCTGTGTCATGTTGTTCCAGGCTGGTGAATGACACACAGATTTCACTGTGCGCATGGAACGGGTGTTCGGCAGCATGCACCAGCGACATCAGCTGTGCCGCGATAAGCAGCAGGCCGGCCAGCAACACAACAGACTGTTTATATGAATGTGTCAATGCAGAAATGTTCGATCAACGGCAGGGAGTATAACAAAGAAGGCATTAAGAAAATATGAACGCCTGCCACTCGTTACTCATCCCTCTGCCCTGCCTTTCCCCAGCCACCACCGCCGGCGGTTTCGACAGTCAAAATATCGCCCGCCCGCAGGGACAGCAATACCTTGGCTTTAACTTCTTTCTGATTCAGCAGGTTGCGTCCACTCATGGCGTTGTCCGCCCCGTGTAATCCCCACGGCGCACGGGTTCTTCTCTCGGTAAGCAGGGTAGCCGTTGCCGCTTGCAGAAATTCAAACTCACGCACGATGCCCGAGCCGCCTGTATGTACTCCATTACCACCTGAACCTCGACGAACCTGGTAGCGGTTAATGCGTATAGGGAACGCCATTTCCAGTGACTCAATCGGCGTATTCAAGGTATTGGTCATATGCGTCTGTACCGCATCAAGACCATCCGCAACAGGGCCTGCACCCATACCGCCGCCGATAGTCTCATAATAATCCCATGGCTGAGATGACGCATTCTCTGACGACCCCATAGCCAGGTTATTCATACTGCCATGACTGGCGGCAGGTATGCTTGCGGGTAGCGCCTGCGCCAGGGCACCCAACACCACATCGACCACGCGTGTACTGGTTTCAACATTACCCGCTGCGACCGCTGCAGGGTAATTTGCATTCAACAGGCTGCCGGCTTCAGCAGTGATTGAGATTGGACGGAAACTGCCCGCACAGGCAGGCGCCTGCGGTGGCAGCAAGCAACGAAATACGTAATAAACGGCGGCTGCAGTTACAGAAATGGGGCAATTAACATTTCCGCTCACCTGTTCACTCGTACCACTGAAGTCAACGTGTACTTTTTCCTGTTTCACAACGATGCGGGCTTTTATCTCGATATCTGAGTGCCCCAACCCATCATCATCCAGCACATCGCTGAAAGTGTATTCTCCATCGGGAATCTCGTTAAAGCATGATATGGCGAGCTGTTCGGCATAGTCGTTCAGCGCGGCAAGGGCATTGACGTATTGCTTTGTCCCCATCTGCTCAATCAACTCGACCAGACGATTGCGTCCGCGGCGATTCGCGGCAATTTGTGCGCTGAAGTCACCCTTTGACTCGGCCGGATTGCGCATCGACGCCATCAATCGGTTCAATTGCGCTTCATTGATGACGCCACGCTCGACCAGCTTCAGCGGCTCTATCACCAGCCCTTCTTGTTGAAGACTGGTCGATAAGGGCATTGAGCCGGGCTGCTCGGCACCAATATCAGCGTGATGCGCACGGTTTGCTACAAAACCGAGCACTTTCTTCTTGATATAGACAGGCGCAATCACTGTCACATCAGGAAGATGGGTGCCTCCCATGTAGGGATCATTAAGAATGACCATATCACCATCCTGCCAGTCGACGCTTTCGACAATACCGCGCATGGCATAAGCCATGCTACCCAGGTGAACCGGAATATGTGCTGCCTGCGCACACAGTTCGCCGTGGGTGTCGAACACCGCACAGGAATAATCGAGCCGGTCGCGAATGTTGGGGGAAAATGCAGCACGCTGAAGCGCTGCGCCCATTTCATCGCACACCGCCTCGATTCGATTGGCAAATATACTTAACTCAACGGGGTTCATTTCAGAAAAACACTTTATTATGTATGGAATATATTGTTTTTATTAATAAAATTTTTAACATCAGTAATTTTCAGTTGCATTATACATGCCACTGCTCTATCTTTAGCGCCCAGTTATTTCAAGACAATCGTGACACATAGATAAGGGGAAATTTATGAATCCATTACTATCAATTAAGGGAACAATAGCCGTTGGTGTTGTTCTGGCACTGGCTGTGGCTTTTGGCATGGGTAACGGTCTGAACGGACTAAATGCTGTTATCTGGCTCCACGTACTCGCTGGCGTAGCCTGGATTGGCCTTCTTTACTACTTTAACTTCGTTCAGGTTCCTGGCGTAGCGGCGGCATTAGCCGAAGCTGATAATGGCGGACCAGGTCCCGCTGCTATTAATAAATATGTAGCACCGACTGCATTGCTGTGGTTCCGTATGGCTGCTGCTGTTACCTGGTTAACAGGCATCAGCGGACTGGCCCAGATCGGTGGTGGTATGGACGGCATTATCAATGCCTTCACATTATCTAACGGTATGGGCGTCATTGGTCTGGGTGCATGGTTAGGCACAATCATGCTGTTCAATGTCTGGGTACTGATCTGGCCAAACCAGAAGAAGATTCTCGGCCTTGATGGAAAGACGCACGATGCCAACACCATTGCTGGTGCCAAGAAAATAGCCCTGCTGGCTTCACGCACCAACACAGCACTGTCTGTACCTATGCTGCTTTGCATGGTTGGACACGGTCACGGCCTGGCTTTCTAAGCCACACTGATCTCGGCATTCGCTGATACGAAGGGCAGCCTGATTACCAGGCCTGCTCTTTTTTTTGCTTGTGTGCTTATCAAAATAACGTATAATCAGCCGTTTAACGGCAGCCAAGGCTGCCGTTTTTGATTTCACAACGTACGTATTCCGATGTCTGACAACCAGCACCTGATGACAACCTATGCATCCATGGATGTCACCTTCGACCATGGCGAAGGCGCACTTCTGTGGGACACCGACGGCAGGCAATATCTTGATGC
>Ga0316201_10002299_pt1 | contig 13532 bp, 10 predicted proteins | sample CS6wburrow_MG_FD_204516 | JGI IMG/M metagenome (GOLD analysis project Ga0316201, IMG submission 204516) | Coastal sediment microbial communities from Delaware Bay, Delaware, United States - CS-6 worm burrow | ecosystem: Environmental > Aquatic > Marine > Coastal > Sediment | place: USA... | reverse complement strand
GATCATTCTAAGGATCTGAAGCAGGGGAGCAAGTGGCTTTGTCCGGGGATATGGAGTTTCCCCGGCTCCCGGATCGTTTCCGGAAACCAGGTCCGTATAAACAAGGCTTTCTTCGCTTATCAGAATTTTCAAATAGGCCTCCTTCTCATCCATCCAGCGGATCTGAGGGATTCCTGAGAGTTCACGGACTTCTTCCGGGCCTGGCCGGTGCCCCGTCCATAGCTCGGATTTCGAAGATGGCCTGGTAATAAACAGGATTTCCCGGAGACCGGCGTCCGGATGATCCGGGGCAAAAAGAAGAAAGCTCTTATCCTGGGTGATCCCGGTGAGGTAGAAAAAGTCTGAGTTTTGCCTGAATGGAAAAGTCTGATCCCCGTTCCTTAACAGTCTTTCGCCGGACCGGATCAGTGCAACAGAGCCGGGGGCCATCTGTTGAGCCAGCCTGGACCTGTTGTTTATGAATAAGGAAGCAGGAATGGGTTTTGATTTCATTCGATAGGCAAGGACTTACTTTAGAAGATGTTTAAACTGCTGTAGGAAATACTTTATACCCTTTTAAGAGAATCAGAAAATCTTATATTTGTTAACAACCCTAGGCAATTTAAGTAACTTATTTTAATTGTAATCATATGTCCGGAATATTCACTTCTTCCATTGGTAAGAAATTGTTAATGTCACTGGCCGGAATTTTCCTCATTGTATTTCTACTGGTTCATTTGGGGATCAACCTCCTGGTAATCATCTACGAAGACCCGATGGTCTACAACAAAGCAGCCCACTTTATGTCCTCAAATATCCTGATAAAGATCTTTGAGATCGTCTTGTTTGGCGGCTTCCTGCTGCATATCATCTATGCCCTGATTCTTCAGATTCAGAATTGGATTGCACGACCCAGCAGGTACAACAAGGCCAACTATTCAAACACCTCCTTCTTTTCGAAATTCATGATCCACACCGCTGCCATTACCCTGGTCTTCCTGGTGATCCACTTCATGGATTTCTATATCAAAGCCAAATTCGGGCATGCCGCGGAGATCATAGTAGATGGGGTGGCTTACCACGATTTTGCCTCGGAAATTGTAGATAAATTCAAGGTCCTCCCCTTTGTAATCTTTTATATTGGTGCCTTCATTTTTCTGGGCTTCCACCTGATTCACGGATTTCAATCGGCCTTCAAGACCCTGGGGATGGACCACAAGAAATATACCCCTGTGGTCCAGGGGGCGGCCCTGGTCTACACCATTTTAGTTGTGGCCGGTTACACGCTGATTCCCGTGATCATCTACTTCATTTAACAATAACAGATACCCAATATGGTAAAGCTACAATCCAGGACACCCGAAGGACCCCTGGCTGAAAAATGGTCCAATTACAAATCCAATCAGAACCTGGTCAACCCGGCCAACAAGAGAAAACTGGATGTGATCGTAATCGGGACCGGCCTGGCCGGTGCCGCGGCCGCTGCCTCCATGGCGGAAATGGGATTTAAAGTGAAGTCTTTCTGCTACCAGGACAGCTCCAGGCGGGCTCATAGCATTGCAGCCCAGGGCGGGATCAATGCCGCCAAGAATTATCAGAATGACGGTGACAGCATCTATCGGCTCTTTTTCGATACCATCAAAGGAGGCGATTACCGTTCCAGGGAAGCCAATGTATACCGGCTTGCGGAGGTGAGCAACGAGATCATTGACCAGTGTGTCGGCCAGGGCGTTCCCTTTGCCCGGGAATACGGAGGAACGCTGGATAACCGCTCCTTTGGCGGAGCCCTGGTTTCCAGGACCTTTTATGCGCGTGGCCAGACCGGGCAGCAGCTCCTCCTGGGAGCCTACCAGGCCCTGAGCAGACAGGTGAAGAAGGGAAATGTAGAGATGTATCCCCGGATGGAGATGTTTAACCTGGTGATGGTCGATGGAAAAGCTCGCGGCATTATTGCCCGGGATGTGATCACCGGAAAGCTGGAACGTTACTCTGCTCATGCAGTCGTGCTGGCATCCGGAGGATACGGGAATGTATTTTTTCTCTCCACCATGGCCATGGGAGCCAACGCCAGTGCGGCCTGGCAATGCTATAAAAAAGGAGCCCTATTCGGAAATCCCTGCTTTGTTCAGATTCACCCCACCTGTATCCCGGTCCACGGCGAGTATCAGTCAAAACTCACCCTTATGAGTGAGAGTCTGCGGAATGACGGGCGCATCTGGGTTCCTAAAAAACTTGAAGATGCTAAACGCCTGCAGAGTGGTCAGATCGGCGGAGTGGATATCCCGGAAGAGGACCGGGATTACTACCTGGAAAGGCGCTATCCGGCATTCGGGAACCTGGTGCCCAGAGATGTGGCCTCCCGGGCAGCAAAAGAGCGCTGTGATGCCGGTTTTGGAGTCAATTCAACCGGACTTGCCGTCTTCCTGGACTTCAAGGATGCCATTGCCCGGCTGGGAAAAGATGTGATCGAAGCAAAATATGGCAACCTGTTCCAGATGTATGAGAAGATCACGGACGATGATCCCTATAAAGTTCCGATGATGATTTACCCGGCCATCCACTACTCCATGGGTGGTATCTGGGTCGATTATGAATTGCATACCACCATTCCCGGCCTCTTTGCCACCGGGGAATCAAATTTCTCGGACCATGGTGCCAACAGGCTGGGGGCCTCTGCCCTGATGCAGGGACTGGCAGATGGCTATTTTGTCCTGCCCTATACCATTCAGAATTACCTGGCCGATGAGATCAATACTCCCCGGTTTAAAACGGATATTCCTGAGTTTGATCAGGCGGAAAAAGAGGTGCAGGAGCAACTGGAAAAGCTGATGAACGTGGAGGGAACCCTCAGTGTGGACACCCTCCATAAGAAGCTGGGGAAAATTATGTGGGAACATGTGGGAATGGCCCGGAACAAAGAGGGCCTGCAGAAGGCCATCGAGGAGATCGCCGAACTGAAGAAGGAGTTCTGGCTTCACGTGAATATCCCCGGCGAATTAAACGATATGAACCCGGAACTGCAGAAGGCAAGCCGTCTGGCCGATTTCATTGAGCTGGGAGCTCTGATGGCCCGGGATGCACTCAACAGGGAAGAGTCCTGTGGCGGTCACTTCCGCGAAGAGTTCCAGACCGAAGAGGGAGAAGCCCTGCGGGATGATAAGAAGTTTACCTATGTGGCTGCCTGGGAATTTAAAGGGGAGGATAAAGAACCGGTCATGCATAAGGAAGCCCTCAATTTTGAATACATAGAAGTGAAACAAAGGAATTATAAATAAGAGATAGCCTGTCATGAACCTGAACCTTAAACTGAAAATCTGGCGCCAGAAGGATCCCAATAGCAGGGGTAAGTTTGTAAACTACCGGCTCAAGGATATATCCTCCGACAGCTCCTTCCTGGAAATGCTCGATGTCCTGAACGAAGAGTTAATTTCCAAAGGGGAGGAACCGGTGGTCTATGACCACGATTGCCGGGAGGGCATCTGCGGGGCCTGCGGACTGTATATCAATGGCCGACCTCATGGTCCGGATTCATTAATTACGGTTTGTCAGCTCCATATGCGTAAATTTAAGGACGGTGACACCATAGTAATCGAACCCTGGAGAGCCAGGGCCTTCCCGGTGATCAGGGACCTGATGGTGGACCGGTATGCCCTTGACAAGCTGATCCAGGAGGGGGGATATGTCTCCATCAATACAGGAAGTGCCCCCGATGCAAACAGTATTGCGGTAAAAAAGGAGCATGCGGATCTTTCCATGGATGCCGCCGCCTGCATCGGGTGTGGAGCGTGCGTTGCAGCATGTAAGAATGCTTCGGCCATGCTCTTTGTGGGAGCCAAGGTCTCCCACCTTACACTTCTTCCCCAGGGAAAGGTGGAGGCCAGAGACCGGGTTCTTACCATGGTTGCCAAAATGGATGAATTGGGCTTTGGAAACTGCACCAATACCGGAGCCTGTGAGGCGGAGTGTCCCAAGGGGATAAAGCTCACAAATATTGCACGCCTGAATCGGGAATACTACAGGGCGATCCTTTAAGGAACTATGAATTCATGCATTGCTCCACCTCCTCCACGGTTTTGGGGATGGGCGTTCCAAGCACACGGCTTCCGGTTTTGGTGATAAGTACATCATCCTCAATCCGGACCCCGCCAAATCCCCTGTAGTGGTCTACCTGTCCGTAGTTAATGAACTGCTCATGCTTCTTCTCCCCTTTCCACTGATCGATCAGTGCCGGGATAAAATAGCAGCCTGGCTCATTGGTGACCACAAAACCCGGCTCCAGTTCCCGCCCCAGTCTCAGGTAAGCCAGGCCAAACTGGTCGCTTCGCTTCACGCTGTTACTGTAGCCCACATGGTTTTCACCCAGACCCTCCATATCATGCACGTCCAGGCCCAGCATATGACCCAGTCCGTGCGGAAAAAACAGGGCATGCGCCCCGGCAGCCACGGCTTCATCCACATCCCCCTTCATCAGGCCCAGCTCTTTTAATCCGCCTGCAATGATCTTTGCCGCCAGCAGGTGCACCTCCCGGTAGGGACGCCCGGGTATGGAAGCCTTGATCGTTTCGGTATTGGCCCGTAAAACGATAGAATAAATATCCTTCTGCGTGGTGGAAAACTTACCTCCCACGGGATAGCTTCTGGTAATATCGCTGGCATAACTCCTGGAGGTCTCAGCCCCGGCGTCACAAACCACCATCCTGCCTTCAGTGAGCTCATTGCCATGATAATGGTTGTGCAGGGTTTGACCATCCATGCTCAGTATGACGGGAAAAGAGACCGGACCCCCGTGGGAAAGCGCGATCCCCTCAACGGCTCCTGCCAACTCCCGCTCAAAATTACCCGGAAACGCCATCTTCATGGCGGTGGTATGCATGATTCCGGCCACATCCACTGCCTTCTCCATTTCGGCAATCTCGTACTGATCCTTGATGGATCGCAGCTTTACCACCGCTGCGATAAGCTCCCTGGACACCAGTTTGTCTAGTCCTTCGTGATCCGTTCCCAGTAATTTTGAAAGCGTTATGACCTGGTCGCCCCGGTAAGGAGGAAGCAAATGTATTTTCCGGCCCGATTCCCTGCACTTCTTCAGAAAGGTGGAAAGGTCCGCGGTGGAGGCAGAAGTATCCGCAGCTACCCGCACAGCCAGCTCACTGACAGCGGGCTGTTCCCCCATCCAGATAATGTCATCAATCCCAAAATCGTTTCCATACAGCGTGTCCCGGTCATTGTCCACATCACACACTCCGTAGAAGTCTGGCTTATTAATCCCGAAAAAATATAAAAAACTACTATCCTGCCTGAAATGATAGGTATTGGCCCTGTAATTCATAGCACTCTCTTCGTTGCCCGGAATAAGAATAATTCCATCGCCTACCAGGGCACGCAACATTTTTCTTCTCTGCCAATAAACCTCTTTTGCAAACATCTTTTCTTCGTTTTCGTTGTGTTTTGTATAGAAAATTAAAAATAGTTGCATTTTTTGATAAACAGCAGGATTTGAGCAATTTGTTTTTCTGGATTCCGGGCAATTTTTGGGACGGGCAGATTTATATTTCGTGTTTCAACACGCTTCTGCAGTATTTTTGTAACCTTTTAATAACCAAAGCGTAGAAAAATGCGAATAGTCTTGTTTAACCCAGGTGTTTTTATATATTCGCAGAAGCCAGGCCATTTATTAACCCGTTGTCAACAATTTTATTAACATGCCTTATCGCCGTTTACCTAATACCGACTCTTCGCGACTGAAATCTTTGAAATCAGCTTATGGAAAAGGGAAAGATCTTCCTCCCTTTAAACTGGCCTTCAGCCCGGGCTCTTTCCGGAGGATGCAAGCCGTGCTTCCCCAGTTTGAAAATGCCATTAGCGAACACAAAAATTCGCTGAACCTCCAGGCGGAAAAGAATAAAGAGTATCAGAAGCGCTTAAAGAAGGTGCGCCTTTATATTTCCCATTTCGTTCAGGTGGTAAATATGGCCATCGTAAGAGGCGACCTGCATGCTGATACAAGGAACTATTTCGGGCTGGAAGAGGATGAACGGAAAGTGCCTTCTCTTTCCACAGAAGAGGATGTCATCAAGTGGGGAGAGCAGCTCATAGAAGGAGAAAGGAAAAGGCGCAATAAAGGCTTAAATCCCGTGACCAATCCAACCATCGCGGTATTGAAGGTCCATTTCGACAAGTTTATGGAATATCACAACTTCCAGAAGAGCCTGAAGCTGCGCAGTCAGCGTGCACAGGAGCAACTGAATGAACAGCGTTCACAGGTGGATGGGGTCATTCAGCAGATCTGGAACGAGGTGGAGCATACCTTTAATGACCTGCCGGAAGAGATGCGCAGAGAGAAAGCATCTGAATATGGTCTGGTCTATGTATTTCGCAAAAACGAGTTGGAAAATGCTACTCTTTTTCAGTCTTCTCAGCGGATAGAGGATATCGGGTAATATACATCCTTACCTGCTTCAGCCAGAATACCCCGAAGATCAGAAACAGTGCCAGGCTGATCACTGCAGCCACCGGGATCAGGGTGCTGGTTCCTATCTCCTCCAACATATCATCTGCGCTTCCCCGGGAATTAAAATAGTAATAGATCACCCCCATGGCGTTATTTACAAAATGAGCCAGAATGGGATACCAGATGGATCGTCCGTAAATCATCATATACCCCAGGATCACTCCCAGTACAAACCTGGGAAGGAAAGAAAAGAACTGAAAGTGAAATGCACTGAAAAGCAAGGCGGTCACCAGGACGGCCAGGTGAACATTTTTGATCATATCGATCAACAGTCGTTGTAACAATCCCCTGAATATCAGTTCCTCTCCCACTGCAGCGATCACTCCGATCATCAGGAGGTTCACCAGCAGGCCGCCAAAACTTGTAGTGGCCGTAAAAGCCACCATCATCTCCTCCGCCGTGCTCTCAAGGCCTCGAAGCAGCTCATCAAGTGCCCGGATGGGAATCTCCATCTTCAGGTTAAGCTCGGCCAGGTAATTGATAAAGGGAATTACCGAGATCATCATAAAGATGATCAGCATAAGGGGCACCATCCCGGTCTGGTTCCTGAATTTATAGTAGGAGAAGAGGGTTCCCTCAAAAAGATAGGAGAAAAGAAAGGCAGGAATAATAAATGTTCCTATGGAACCCAGGATCTGGATGAGTTTGGATGCCGCCACATAGTCCGGATTATCATAATTTCCCAGGACCAGAACTTCTGAAACGCTGAACCCGTAAATCCAGGCTGCCAGAAATGCTCCAATGAATTGAAAGGCCAATCCAAGAATAAAAAGTATCACAACGGAGAAGAGAAACTTCTCAGCAGGCCTTAAACCGGCAAGTAATGCTCTTCTGGGCATGATTTTTTAGTATTTTTGCGACGGACCGAAGGCACAAAGAAAGCAAAATGCACGCTTAGTTCCTACATTTGTTTTACACCATGCGTATAGGAAAACTTGATCTGGGAGAAAAGCCCATCTTTCTGGCGCCCATGGAGGATATCACCGATCCATCGTTCAGATATCTGTGCAAGAAATTCGGGGCAGACATGATGTATACCGAATTTATCTCTTCGGACGGACTCATCCGCGATGGTGCGAAAAGCGTGAAAAAGCTGGACATATTTGACTATGAGCGCCCCATGGGGATCCAGCTGTATGGCCATATCGTGGAGTCCATGGTGGAGGCCACCCACCGGGCAGTGGCAGCTGAGCCGGATATCATTGATATCAACTATGGCTGCCCGGTCCGCAAGATAGCCAACCGGGGGGCCGGAGCTGGAATGCTTGCCAATATCCCCCTGATGCTGGAGATGACCAGGGCCATTGTAAGGGCCTCTTCCCTACCGGTCACCGTAAAGACCAGGCTGGGGTGGGACGACCAGCAGAAAATCATAAAGGAAGTGGCCGAACAGCTTCAGGACCAGGGGATCGCCGCTCTGACGATCCATGGACGCACCCGGGCCCAGATGTATAAAGGGACGGCCGACTGGACCTTGATCGGAGAGGTAAAACAGAATCCCCGCATGAAGATCCCCATTATCGGCAACGGGGATATTACCAACCCGGTGGAGGCCAAAGAAGCCTTTGACACATACGGGGTGGATGGCATCATGATTGGCCGGGCTGCCGTGGGAAAGCCATGGCTATTTAAACAGATCAAACACTATCTGAAAACAGGAGAATTACAGCCTGAACCCACTGTTTCGGAAAAAGTGGATATGGCCAGAATGCAATTCGAGAAATCACTGGAGTTCAAAGAGGGCCCGGTAGGTATTTATGAGATGCGCAGACACTTTTCCAACTACTTCAAGGGGCTCCCTCACTTTAAGGAGCTGCGGATAAAGCTGCTCACCTCCCTGGAGGTGGATGAGATCCTGTCACTGCTGGAACAAATCAGGGAACTATACGGAAATGAGCGTCCGGAGGTAAGCGGTGGATTCTGGGATCGTTCTTAAGGATTTAATCCTGTTCACTCCTATTTTTTCCCGTTCACTTCTATTTTCTCCTGTTCACTTTTTCTGGGATAATCCAGGTTATAATGCAGTCCCCTGCTCTCTTTCCTGGCCTGCGCCATCTTAATGACCAGGTAGCCCACATTGATCAGGTTGCGAAGCTCACAGATCCTTAGCGATACCTTGGATTTTTTATATAGTTCCTCCGTCTCCCGGTAGATAATCTCCAGTCTTGAAGTTGCCCTTGCCAGACGCAGATTGGAACGAACAATCCCCACATAATTGGACATGATCTGTTTGACCTCTTTCAGGTTCTGTGTAATCAGGACCATCTCCTCCGGATGAGTGGTGCCGCTATCGTCCCAGGGAGGGATCTGGTCGATAAACTGATATTCCGCAGCGTGTTTCACGGCATGCTTTACAGCCCTTTCTGCATAAACAATGGCCTCAATCAGGGAATTGGAGGCTAGCCTGTTTGCTCCATGAAGTCCTGTGGAAGAGACTTCCCCAACGGCATAGAGCCGTTTGATCCAGGTCTGGCCATCCATATCCACTTTCACCCCTCCACACATGTAGTGAGCCGCCGGTACCACAGGGATCATATCCTTTGCGATATCGATGCCCAGCGAACTGCACTTTTCTGTGATATTTGGAAAATGTTCCTTTAATGCCGGTCCATCCAGGTGTGTGTTGTCGAGGTAGACAAAATCGTGCCCATGCACTTTCATCTCATTATCGATGGCCCGGGCGACAATATCCCTGGGAGCCAGGCTTCCGCGGGAGTCATACTTATCCATAAATTTCTCACCCATCTGATTGCGGAGAATGCCGCCATATCCGCGCATGGCCTCCGAAATCAGATAGGAGGGGGATTCTCCGGGATTGTAAAGAGAGGTGGGATGGAACTGTACAAATTCCATATTCTCGATAATTCCCTTGGCCCGGTATACCATGGCCACGCCGTCACCGGTGGCAACCGGTGGATTGGTGGTGGTGGAGTAGAGGTTTCCTGCTCCGCCTGAAGCGAGCAGGGTGGTTTTTGACAGTATTCGGAGCACCTTATGGGTCTCCAGGTTCAGCACATAGGCACCGTAACATTCTATATCTGTCAGGTGACGTTTAACCAGCTCTCCCAGATGGTGCTGGGTAATGAGATCCACCGCAAAATAGTTCTCCATCACATCAATCCGGGGATGGCTCCTCACCTGCTCCGAGAGGGCCCGCTGGATCTCCTGTCCCGTGTTATCCTTGTGATGCAGTATCCGGTGTTCCGAATGACCTCCTTCACGTGCCAGGTCATACTTGCCGCTGGTTTGCTTGTCAAAATTGGTGCCCCACTGGATCAGCTCCCGGATCTGCTCAGGGGCCTCCCTGACCACCATCTTGACCACCTCCTCGTTGCACAGATGGTCCCCGGCAATCAGGGTATCTTCCACATGCTTCTCGTGACTGTCGGGCTCTGAGGTAACTGCGGCAATCCCACCCTGTGCATAGCGCGTATTGGTCTGCTCCATATCCGATTTGGTAATCAGGCATACCGAACCGTGATCAGCCGCTTTCAGGGCAAAACTCAATCCCCCGAGCCCGGAGCCTATTACCAGAAAATCATACTTCTTCTCCATGAAACATCCTCTCAAATACGGGACAAATATAGAAAAACCTGTAGAGAATAGTTTAAATCTACTATTTTTGATTCCATGATTAAAATACTAACCATCATTGGGGCCAGACCGCAGATTATCAAGGCGGCGGCATTAAGCAGAGCCATACACGAAGAGTTCAAAAGCAAGATCAGCGAAGTGATCCTCCATACCGGCCAGCATTACGATGATTCCATGTCCGAGGTATTCTTCCGGGAGATGCAGATCCCTTCTCCCGACTATAACCTGGGTATCGGATCGGCCAGTCACGGATCCCAGACCGGACACATGATCGAGGGGATTGAGGAGGTCCTTCTTAAAGAAAAGCCCGGGGGCCTGGTGGTCTACGGGGATACCAATTCCACCCTGGCCGGGGCTCTTGCGGCCGCCAAGCTGCATATTCCCGTATTCCACATCGAGGCGGGACTCCGCTCCTTCAACAAGTACATGCCCGAAGAGATCAACCGGATCACCTGTGATCATGTGAGTACCCTTCTTTTTTCGCCCACGCTGACCGGGGTAAATAACCTGGCAAATGAAGGGATCGTGCACCACGAGAACCAGGCCCTTTCCTTCGACCGTCAGGGGGTCTACCACAGCGGCGATGTGATGTATGATAACACCCTCTTCTTCAAGGAGCTGGCCATGGCGAACTCTTCCGTTCTCAAGAATCTCGGATTGGCAGATCAATCCTACATTCTGGCCACCATTCACCGGCCGTCCAATACCGACATCCCGGAAAACCTGGGATCCATTCTCCGGGCCCTGAATGATATTTCAAGGGAAAAAAACATCCCCATTATCCTTCCCCTTCATCCACGCACTGCAGCCATCCTCAAACAGGAACAAAACGCAAAGCACATGGAACTGATCCGTTCCAACTCCCTGGTAAGGCTAATCCCCGCGGTCTCCTTTCTTGATATGATTCGCCTGGAGGCGGGGGCACAATTGATCCTGACCGACTCGGGAGGCGTCCAGAAAGAGGCCTGGTTCATGGAAAAACCCGTGGTGGTGCTGCGGGAAGAGACCGAATGGGTCGAAATTATTGAAGCCGGGAACGGGATCCTTACCGGCCCCCGTTCCGAAAAGATCATCCCTGCTGCACTGAAGTATCTGGATGCACCCCCCCGGGATTATCCGCCTATCTTTGGAGACGGAAAGGCTGCCAGTCAGATATTAAAGGTGCTTACCACGGCCAACTGGCACTAGTCTTATAAAATTGAATTACTTTTGTCCTTTAAAAAAAGACAACAAAGATGGCCCAGGAAGATCTCTTTAAGAAGTTGGTAGCACATTGCAAGGAGTATGGATATGTATTTCCGTCCAGTGAAATATACGACGGTTTGGCTGCCGTCTATGATTACGGACAGTATGGAGTTGAACTTAAAAACAATATCAAAAAATACTGGTGGGATTCCATGGTTCTTCTCCATGAAAATGTGGTGGGGCTTGATTCTGCCATCTTTATGCACCCCACCATTTGGAAAGCCTCCGGACATGTGGATGCATTTAATGATCCCCTGATCGATAACAAAGACTCCAAAAAACGCTATCGGGCGGATGTTCTTATCGAGGACCAGATGGCCAAATACGAAGCAAAGATCCAAAAGGAGTTGGAGAAAGCCAGGACGCGTTTTGGAGAAAGCTTTGATGAAGCTCAGTTCAGGAGCACCAATCCACGGGTCCTGGCTAACCAGGAGAAGCTGGATGCACTGCACGGCCGTTTTGTAGAGGCGCTGAACAGCTCCAATCTGGATGATCTGAAGCAGATCATCATCGACGAAGAGATTGTCTGCCCTGTTTCGGGATCCAGGAACTGGACCGATGTCAGGCAGTTCAACCTGATGTTCTCCACCGAAATGGGCTCCACCTCTGAAAGCGCCAACAAAATATTCCTGCGCCCTGAAACTGCCCAGGGTATTTTTGTAAACTACCTGAATGTTCAAAAATCGGGAAGGATGAAGATCCCCTTTGGAATCGCGCAGATCGGAAAAGCATTCAGGAACGAAATTGTGGCGCGTCAGTTTATCTTCCGGATGCGTGAATTTGAGCAGATGGAGATGCAGTTTTTTGTCCCCCCGGGAACGGAACTGGAGTGGTTCGAGACCTGGAAGCAGGCCCGTATGAGATGGCATCGTGCCCTGGGCTTCGGGGATGATAAATACCGCTTCCACGACCACGACAAGCTGGCTCACTATGCCAACGCTGCCACGGATATTGAATTTGAATTCCCCTTTGGGTTTAAAGAGGTGGAAGGGATCCATTCCCGCACCGATTTTGATCTCGGCAGTCACCAGGAGTATTCCGGTAAAAAACTCCAGTATTTTGATCCGGATACCAACAAGAACTATGTTCCCTTTGTGGTTGAAACCTCCATAGGGGTCGATCGCATGTTCCTTCAGATCATCTCTGCAGCCTATACCGAGGAGACCCTGACCAAAGAGGATGGGTCCACCGACTCCAGAGTGGTGTTGAAACTTCCGCCGGTCCTTGCCCCGGTGAAGCTGGCTGTCTTCCCGCTGACCAAAAAAGACGGTTTGCCCGAAAAAGCCAGGAAAATCATAGACCAGTTGAAATATGAGTTCAACTGCCAGTACGAAGAGAAGGACTCCATCGGGAAACGCTACCGGAGGCAGGATGCCATCGGAACCCCCTTTTGTATCACCATCGACCATCAGACCCTGGAAGACGATACAGTCACCATCCGTTACAGAGACAGCATGGAGCAGGACCGGCTACAGGTGTCGGAGCTGCAGGAAATCATCCATGAAAAAGTGAGTATGCGAACTCTCTTTGAAAGCATTACTTCCTAAAACAGAGGATATGAAAGAAGCCCTGATTGTTGCTCTTAAAACTTTCTCCAAAACACATTTGATTATTCTGCTGGGTTTTCTGGCCCTGGCCCTGGCCTATATGAGTCCGGTCCTGGATGGAAAAGTGTTATCTCAGCACGACATGACCCAGTTTGAAGGGGTCCGGCAGGAACTGGAGAATTTTGAAGAAGAGACCGGGGAATCTTCCCAGTGGACAAACTCCCAGTTTTCCGGGATGCCCGCTTTTCATGTGGGGCCCACAGGAGCCAGGACCACAGTCTTCAGAGAGATCGCGAAAGTACTTCGCCTGGGAGCTGGATCCAACAACCCCATTGCTATTCTGTTTGCCTACCTTTTCTGTTTTTATATCCTGTTACTTACCCTGCGGCTTTCACCCTGGCTAAGTGCCATCGGGGCCATTGCCTTTGCGCTCTCCTCCTACAATCTGATCATCCTTCAGCCCGGTCACATCAGCAAGGCCTATGCCATTGCCTTCATGGCACCCGTGGTGGCCGGGATCCTGCTTGCCTACCGGGGCAAATACCTGGCCGGGGGACTCCTTTTCCTGCTGGGACTGGGAATTGAATTGTACTATAACCACCTGCAGATCACTTACTACCTGCTGCTGCTGTCCCTGATCATCGTACTCTCCAAAG
>Ga0316201_10002297_pt1 | contig 13534 bp, 15 predicted proteins | sample CS6wburrow_MG_FD_204516 | JGI IMG/M metagenome (GOLD analysis project Ga0316201, IMG submission 204516) | Coastal sediment microbial communities from Delaware Bay, Delaware, United States - CS-6 worm burrow | ecosystem: Environmental > Aquatic > Marine > Coastal > Sediment | place: USA... | reverse complement strand
TGACATCGGTCGCGATTTTCATGGTGGGGTCCTTGTTTTCGTGTTGGGTCTTCAGATCGAGTAGTCGGTGGATTCAGCGGCGCGTTCCCAGTCGGCGAGATCGGCGACGCTGATGGTTGTCGTGGTCTGATGGATGGCGTGGTCGATGGTGTCTGCCAATCGACCCAGGGCCGGTGGGAGGTCGGCATCACCAAACCGCGTCGCCATGACCATGGCCACCGAGATGGTCTCCGGTGGGCGTGCGAGGGTGATGCCACCGCCGGGTCCTCGGCGCGAGTGGACCCAACCGGTGCGAACGAGCTCCGAGAGCAACCGCGAGAGATAGGCCGCAGGGATCTCTCGCCGCGCGGCGATCTGCGCCGTTGACTGCCGTTTTGGATAGCAGCGGGCGAGCTCCATGAGGGCTTCGAGGCGATAACGCTCAGTCTGATTCATAATAAATGCAATCAAAAATATAGAGAATAGTATTCCCGGTCGTGGGCAGCATCGGGACGGATGAGAGAGTGTCATAAAAGGGGTACAATGTCTGACCGGAGGAGCGAATGGATTTTCTCAAGTCACTCGAAGCCCGTGCCACTGCTGTCGGTGGCACGATTGCCCTCGCCGAGGGCGACGATCCGAGGGTGATGGAGGCAGCCGCCGACCTCGCCGCTCGTGACATGTGTCGCGTCATCATCCTGTGTCCCGCAGCCGGCAGGCAATCTGAACACGACGCCATTGAAAGTGCCGGAGTCGAGATCATCGACCCTTTGACTGACGGCCGACGCGACGAACTCGCGGCTCATCTGCACGAGCGCCGCAAACACAAGGGCCTGACTATGGACGAGGCCCTCGATGCCGTGTCCGACCCCTTGTACTTCGCGTCGTTGCTCGTGGCCACCGGCCAGGCTGACGGCTCCATCGGCGGTGCCGTGAGAACCACCGCCGACACCGTTCGAGCCGCGTTGCACTGCATCGGCGCAGCTCCAGGGCTCAAGACCGTGTCCTCGGCGTTCGTGATGGTCCACCCCGACCCGTCGTGGGGCAATGAGGGCGTCATGGTCTTCGCCGACTGTGCGGTGATGCCGGATCCCGATTCGGTCCAACTCGCCGAGATCGCCGTTTCGGCGGCGGACACCTTCCGTTCCATCGTCGGTGGCGAACCAAAGGTCGCCCTGTTGTCGTTCTCCACCAATGGTTCGGCCAACCACCCGTTGGTCGAAAAGGTTCAGGGCGCACGAGCCGAGCTCGAGTCCCGTGACGTGGCCTTTGCCTTTGACGGTGATCTCCAGCTCGACGCCGCTCTGATTCCGCAAATCGGCGAGAAGAAGGCGCCGGGCTCGAAGGTGGCCGGCCACGCCAACACTCTTGTCTTCCCTGATCTCAACGCCGGAAACATCACCTACAAGGCGGTGGAGCGGCTCGGTGGCGCCAGGGCGCTGGGGCCGCTCATGCAGGGCCTGGCGAAACCGGCCAACGATCTGTCCCGTGGATGCTCGGCTGCCGATATCGTCCAGACGACCTTTCTGACCCTCTTGCAGGCTCGGGGCTGATCGGTGCGGGTCCTGGTTCTCGGCTCGGGGGGACGCGAGCACGCGATGGTCCACGCGATCGCGAAATCACCATCCGTGGATGTTGTGTACGCCGCACCGGGCAACCCCGGGATGGCGGGCGAGGCCGAGTTGCTCGATCTCGATATTTCGGATCTTCCCGCACTGACCCTGGTTGTGGCCGATCTCGAGATCGACCTCACCGTGGTCGGACCGGAGGCGCCATTGGCTGACGGCATCGGCGATGTGTTCGCCGAGAGTGGGCTTCGGATCTTTGGGCCCGTCCAGGCGGCGGCCGAGCTCGAGGCGAGCAAGGTCTTCGCCAAGGAGTTCTGTTTCCGCCACGGGATCCCGACAGCCGCGGCGAAGGTCGTCTCATCAGCCGATGATGCACGCGACGCCGCCCGAGCATTCGGTTTTCCGGTGGTTCTCAAGGCCGATGGCCTGGCCGCAGGGAAGGGTGTGTTGATCGTTCAGACCGAAACCGAACTCGATTCGGCCATCGACGATCTCTTCATCAGCCGCCGTTTCGGCGCCGCCTCCGATCGGGTTTTGGTCGAAGAGTGCCTCGAAGGTGTCGAGGTCTCCTTCATGGTGATCAGCGACGGCATCCGGGTCGAGCCCTTCGCCACATCGCACGATTACAAGCGAGTCGGTGATGGTGATTCGGGTCCGAACACCGGTGGGATGGGTTCGCACTCGCCGGCGTTTGCCCTCTCGGATGAACTGCGACGAGAGATCGAGGAAAAGGTGATCCGGCCCACCGTCGAGGGAATGGCGGCCGAAGGCCGCGAGTACCGTGGAATCCTGTACGCTGGATTGATGCTCACCGAAGACGGACCCAAGGTGCTCGAGTTCAACTGTCGTCTCGGCGATCCCGAGACCCAGTCGGTGCTCCGCCGCCTCGAAGGCGATTTTGCGGCGGTTCTCCGCGATGCAGCCGATGGCATGTTGGAGCCGGGATCGATGAAATGGAAGAACGAAGTCGGGGCGTGCGTGGTGCTCGCCGCCGACGGCTATCCGGCGGGCCCCTGTCTCGGCGATGAAATCTCCGGGATCGATGATGCCAATGCCATGCCGGGCGTGGTTGTGTTTCACGCGGGAACCCGGCTTGAAGGAGGTCGTCTCTTGACGGCAGGGGGTCGCGTTCTGTCGGTGACCGCTCTGGGTGAGACCCTCGGCGGCGCCGTGAATCTCGCATACCGTGCGGCCGACCGGATCCGGTTCGACGGGGTTCACCGTCGATCGGACATCGGTGCCGACACGATGAAGAAGATTGGATGATCAGGTGGCTGATCTGGATGTTTTGTTGTTGATGGGTTCGGCGAGTGACTGGAAGCACCTCGAAGGTGCGGTGAAGGTCATGAACGATATGGGGTTGTCCTCGAGGGTGAGGGTCTCATCGGCCCACCGTACCCCGGAGCGGACCATCGAGCTGGTCCGTCAGGCCGAGGCCGATGGGTGTGCCGTTTTCATCTGCGCCGCCGGGATGGCCGCGCATCTCGCAGGGGTCGTGGCCGCCCACACCATCAGACCGGTCTTGGGCGTTCCTCTGCCCGGAGGGGTCCTCGATGGGACCGATGCCCTGTTGTCCACGGTGCAGATGCCTGGCGGGATTCCCGTCGCGACGTTTGCGGTGGGCAAGGCGGGCGCCAAGAATGCCGCGTTCTTTGCAGCCCAGGTGGTGGCTGCCCGTCGTCCGCGCGTTGCGGAAGCCCTGGCGACCGCCAGACAAAATGGAGCACAAGCCGTTGTCGAGGCCGATGCCGGGATTCAAAAAGAACTCGACGGACGTGGAAACCGGCCATGAGCTCGTCGTATGCCGAGGTGCCGGTCACGTCCAGGGTCGAGGATCTGATCCCGGTCATCGTCGACCCCGATCTTCCTGCGATGCCCTGCAGGACCGGCGCCCTCGAGGTCCGACACGATACCCACTATCTCGTTGAAACCTCCGATGGCCAGTTCATCGGCAGGGTGAGCCTCTTCTCGCTTCCGGTCTTCAAGAAACGGCCGGGTCCGGTCGGACGGATCATCCGCCTGGCTTCCGCAGAGGACCAGAAACGCAGCGAGGACACCCGCCACATCGAGCGCGAAATCGAGTCGTTCCTTCGCCGGCGGACCCGCGAGCTCGGTCTCGACATGCGGACCATCAAAGCGCGTCTACCCTTGAGCGGCCGCAAGGCCGTGGTTTATTTCACCGCCGAGCGGAGGCTCGACTTCCGGCCGCTCCTGCGCGAGCTCGGTCGCCGATATCGTCGGCGGATCGAGATGCGTCCCCTTGGTGTGCGGGACGGCGCCCGGGTCTGCGGCGGTCTCGGACCGTGCGGCCGCTGTCTGTGCTGCGCCACCTTCATGGATCGATTCCACTCAGTTACCGTCCGGATGGCGAAACGGCAGAGGCTCAGCCTCAACCCGACCAAGATCTCCGGTCTGTGTGGTCGCCTCATGTGTTGTCTGGCCCACGAAGTCGATCAGTACCCTGATCTGGGTAAGAAACCCCGCCGAGAGAACTGATTCGGACGCGGTTTCCGACCCTGACGCGATCGGCGCTCAATAACGAGACAGGGTTTCCCGGGTTTGTTACTCTTGGGGCACAATTCCCCGACTTCATGCATCCGGGCTCGTCCCGCCGCCCAGCATGGGGTGCTAGGAGCGACCACATGTCCGACCGAAAACTCATCCGTCCATCCATGACAGAGATGATGGACAGATTCCCGACTCGAGGCACGACCGGCCGACGCAAACAGGTTCCGGCGGAACAGACAAACGCCGAGAACTTTTATTATCTCAAGCAGATGCAGGGACGCACCGTCATGGTGGTCGTGCTCACCGATGGGACCGAACTCATCGGTTGGATCGAATGGTATGACAAGAATTGCCTCAAGCTCAACCGGGAAAAGGCGCCCAACCTCCTGATCTTCAAGCACTCGATCAAGTTCATGTTCAAGGAAGAGGAGTTGCACCAACGGCGGAGACGCCGCTCGGCGCAGACTCGTTCGTAGCCCGAAGCATCCATGAGGTATCTACTGCGGCCGACGATGCATCGGCGCCTCGCCAACCTCGTGACGAAACCTCATGAATGCTTGGGGCTAGCCAGGGCCGTCTGAGCCCGACCGTCAAACACATTCAAAAAACGAGCGGTGGTGGAGATGAGACGTCGATGAAGGCGTCTCATCGGTGCCGGGCAAGCTCACCCTCGATCCGGCTGATGATGAGATCCAGCGCAACGGTGTTGAAGCCGCCTTCGGGGATGATGAGATCGGCGTATCTCTTCGACGGTTCGACAAACTCCAAATGCATGGGCCGGACGGTCTCGAGCCACTGCTCGACGACCGAGGTTCGTGTCCTGCCGCGATCGGCGAGATCTCGGTTCATCCTTCGGATCAGACGAATATCCGGGTCGGTGTCGACAAAGAGCTTGATGTCCATGAGCCGCCGCAGACCCGCCACGGCCAGAACAAGAATGCCCTCGACCAGGATCACCGGCCGCGGTTCGACCCGATCGACCTCACCGGTGCGGAGATGGCGGGCGAAATCATAAATGGGCAGGGGTGCGCCGGACCCGGTTCTCAGCAGACGCAGATGTTCGATCATCAGCGCTTCTTCGATGGCGTCGGGATGATCAAAATTGTGCCTGGCCCGTTGCTCTTCATCGAGGTGACCGAGATCCCGGTAGTACCGATCCTGATGGACCGAAACCAGCCGGTCGGCGCCGATGCGGCGGATGATCTCATCCGCAACAGTCGTCTTCCCGGAGCCGGTTCCGCCCGCAACCCCGATGACGAGTGTTTTGCCGGCCAAAGCTACAGGTACTTCACCGTCTCACTGGCGGTGGTGGCGTCGGAGCCGTCCGGGGCGACCTCCAGATACTTCTCGAGGGTTGCCTTGGCGCCTTCGAGATCACCCGTGCGCAGCAACAGCATTCCGTACTCGAAGAGACACTTGCCAAAGGCCGGGTCGATGGTGAGGCACTCCTCGAGGAGAGGTCGGGCGCTCTCGTCGTCCATCTTGTTCAAAAAACCCGCCGCCTGATTGAAGACCGTCGCCGGATCATCCGGACTGACTTCCTGGTACCGGGCGAGATAGGCCGCCTGGGCTTCGCTATCGCCGAGGTTGCTAGCGGCGTTTGCAGCGATGGCCAGGCAACGGGGCGCCTCGTCGTCGATCTCGAGACAGCGCTTGGCGGTAGCCAGCGCGAGTTCGTTGTCACCGCTGTCGAAGTCGATGCCCGCCATGACCTCGAGGGCCTCGATGAGGTCGGGCATCTCGTTGAGCGCATCGACCAACCGGGCGCGGGCCTTCTCGGTCTCGCCGGCTTCCAGGAGTTCCTTGGCCTCGCCGTACTCCTTGTAGCCGGGTTGCTCCATCACTTCTTGTTTGTGCGCAGCGGCCCGCTCCGAAGGGGTCGACAATTCGAAGGTGAAGAAGTTGTCGGTGGTTCCCACGGCCACCTTGATCTCTTCGTTGTAGTCGAGGAAGCCATCCGCGGATGTGCTGAAGATGTAGGTCTTTGTCGCGTCCAGGATCAGGACTTTGAACTTCCCGTCGTCATCGCTTTCGAGTTCCTTCAGGAATGATGGCAGTTCTTCCGAAGTGATGGTGATCTTCGCTCCGGTGATGGGTGCGCCATCGGTGCCGGTCACGACTCCCGAGACCCGCGCCTGAGGCCCTGCCCATGCCGGGCCGACCGCCATGGTGAGCGCGAACACGACGACGAGGGTGGTGGAAAAACTGTGACGCATGTTGTCCTCCAAAGCGCCGGATGTTCTCGGCTTAGCTTCAGGATACTCTCATTTTTCGCCGGCCTCAACGGTGCTGACAGGGGCTTTACCTCGGGCCGAGACCGAGCATCGCCCGGGTGACATGGTGCGCGACGGTCGGGTTTTCGCGAAGTCGGCGCATGGAGTAGGGATACCAGTCCCGCCCGAAGGGAACATAGACCCGAAGCCGGTGTCCTCGATCGAGGATGATCCGCCGGAGTTCGGGGTCCACCCCGTAAAGCATCTGAAACTCGTAGTCCTCCCGATCGAGGCCGAGGCGATCCACCGCCGCCATCCCCGCCCACACCAGGTGGACATCATGGGTGGCGATGCCGACATAGGCGCCGCCTTCAAGCAGCTTCTCCATGGTGTAGATGAAGTTGCTTCGAACGGTCTCGTACTGTTTCCACGCGATCAACCTGGGTTCGCGATAGATCCCCTTGCAGAGCCTGATGTTGGGTTTCAGAGGCAGGAGATCGTTAATGTCGGCGACGGTTCGATGGAGATAGGATTGGAGCACCACACCCACGTGTCCCACCTCTGAAAGGAGGTGGCGGTAGATGCGCAGGGTGGCGTCGGTGCAGGTGTGGTCCTCCATGTCGATGCGGACGAAGTTGTCGAGTTCGGCGGCTCGCCGGACGAGGGTTCCGATGTGATCGCGGCACATCTGCTCATCGATCTTGAGCCCTAGCATGGTCGGTTTGATCGAAACATTGGCGTCGAGCGAGTCGGTGGTGATGGTCTCGAGCAGACCGAGATACTGGGTGACCGCACCCTCTGCCTTCGAGGAATCGTGGATCTCTTCACCGAGCACATCCACGGTGGCCATGGCGCCCTCGTCGTTGAGTTCCCGGATTGTCCGAACCGCATCTGCAACCTCTTCGCCGGCAACATAGCGTTTGGCCACCTTGCCGACGATGGGTTTTGGGACAAAGGGCATTCCGTATCGGACAAGATTGTCGAACAGGGTCATCAGAATCTCCTCGGATCGGGGGCGTGAGCCATGGCGGTGCAGATCACCGCTTCGGCGCCGGCCTCGATCAGGGTCTCGGCCGCCCGCCGCAGGGTTGTTCCGGTCGTACAGACATCGTCGACCAAGAGCACGCGCTCGCCGGTCAATGTTCTCTTCGCCGAAAAGCTCCCACGGGGGAGTTGAGTCCGTTGAACTCTGGTCCGCCCCGCCTGACGGCCCAGGCCGTGACGCTGAAGGGCCCGAACCCGGTTTCTCCGGATCGTGCTTGCGATCTCTCGGGCCAGGAGACCAGCGGCGCTCGCGCCCCGGCGCAGACGCCGGATCTCGTGCGAAGGAACCGCCGTGACCACGGTGATCTCGGCCAATCCGGGAGCCAGGCCCAGCCGAGCCGCGAGACGGTCTCCCAACGGTCGAGCGAGTTCGTCGTGGCCACCGTGTTTGAGTGCCAGAATCGCACGACGGAGCACGCCCTCGTAGGAACCCCACAGGATGGTCGCCTCCTGCGGCGGGGGTGAGGCGACACACCCGAGACAGGGTTCGGTGTCGCTGTCCGATGGGTGACCGCACGAAGGACAGCAGGGTCCCGACGCGGGCACCATACGAGAACGGCACGCAGAGCACAGACCCCTGTCGTCGCCGGCGAGGACGCCGTCACACGCCACGCACAGGGCGGGCAGCAGGGTCTCCTTCAGGGCGGTGCTCATTCCAACACGCACGGGCCACATCCTAGCTCGCATCGCCTATCAGGACAAGACCGTTCGGGGGGACCATAGCGGTAGAGACGGGGCCGATCCCATTTCCAGGGACCAGGGCACGCCGCGCGGTATACTTCGAACAATGCAGGTCGATCATCACGAGTTCATCGTCGAGACCCGAGGCTTTGGTCATGTGGTTGATCTCAGCGATGAGATCGAGCGATGGCTCGCCACAAGCGGGGCCGAAAGCGGACTGATCAACGTCTTCGTGCCGGGCTCTACGGCCGCGGTGACCACGATCGAGTTCGAGGACGGAGCGTTGCGGGACCTCGACGAAGCACTTGAGGCCATCGCGCCGTCGGATCGAGAGTACCACCACGATCGTCGCTGGGGAGACGGCAACGGGTTCTCCCACCTACGCGCCGCTCTGCTCGGGCCTTCGCTGACGATCCCGGTGCGCAACGGATCGTCGATCAGGGGAACCTGGCAACAGGTTGTCGCCGTGTGTTGCGACAATCGACCGAGACAACGCCGGGTCGTCGTGTCTTTTGTCGGCACGAGAAAGGACGACTGATGCCGCATCTCGTGATGCGTGGATCGATTGATGTACTTCGAGCGGCGCGAGAGTTCGACCTCGAAGTCATACGGTGGGGTCGAGCCGTGCTCAAGACCGGTGACGTGTGGAGCCGCGCAGATGGCGAGGCCATGCTGATCGATGGCGTTGTCGTCGAACTCGTTCGCCCGCTCCACCCGGTCGCCATGGTCTCGATCCGGGACGGCGACACGGTCGTTCGGCTGTGGCCGGTGGTTGAGGTCGAGCGAACCCCGGCCGTCCAACGGTGGCTCGCAGCGATCTCGGCTGGTCTGCAGCAGCTCGGTGCTGGTGCCGTCCATACGACCAATGTCGGTTCCGAAGTGCTCGAGGGGCTCGATCTCGTACTCGATCTGGGTTGACCAATCGTAACCGTGGAGTCCTGGAGCACCGGCCTTCTGAGTCGCCTCCTCATCGGAGGCTCCCGAGCGTCACACCATCGGCGCGGTCGCGAAAAGGGTGATTGGGGCGGCTGCGACCGCGCCGATTGCGCGCCGGCGGCCTGTTTCGTGACGTGGAGAGGTGTACCGGGACGCTGAACCGCGGGGGTTGCCCCCCTTGACGTTTTTCGGGAGGCGAGTGGTTTCTTGAGTGCGAAGGGGGAGAAAAACATCAAGGACGGCACGCCCCGAAGAACGCGATAGGTCCGCGCGCTCGGATGTGGTCGCTGATAGCTGATCAGCGTTCTACTGATTGAGCTCTTCGTCGATCTCGAGCATCTTTTCCTTCTGCGCCGCCTCGAGGTTGTGAATCCGGTCCTGGACACCCTCGGTAACGAGACCGCTCGGGGCGCTGGTGCCGTCCCCGGGGCCGGTGGTCGTGAGGGCTTGGCGGGCCTTCTCGAGTTCGTGTCGAGCCTTTGAAAGCGTAGATGGTGACGGCTTGACCGCGTGGCTGCGGAGTTCTCCTGCGGCCTTGCGGATGGCGACCGAGGCGTGCAACTCCGGGCTCGGTGAGGCCGCGCCAGCGGCCCAACTCGCTGCGGTCGAGGAGATGGTCTTGAGATCGTCGAGGTGATTCTGGATGGAATCGGGGTCGCCGCTGAGACCATCGAGGACCGAGATCAGCTCGAAGGCGCGTTCGCGGTCGAATGTCGCGCCGTCGACCCCCTCCTCCCGGAGTTCGGTGGCGATGACGGCGAGGGCTTGGCGTTTGGCGGTCACATCCCGACTCTGGAGGATGACCACCACCGCCATTGAAATGACGACCACGAGAATCAATGCGCCGGAAATCCTCATGAACCGAGTATAGCGCTTGGTGAGTCGTAAGTCGTAAGTCGTGAGTCGTTGGGTTCGGTGTCGCCTCCCTGCGTCCACTTTCGAGGACGATGTCGATTCGCCCTGGGGGTCCGGTTGGTTAGATGCTGGCACGCGGTTTGCGACAACTCCTCCCCGGAGGTCGAAATGAAACAACCAGCCATGATGATGTTCATAGCCGCGGTGGTCGCGTTGTCCGTCGCAACCCCGGCCGGCGCTCAACTCAGCCTGCAGTGGATCGTGCCGGCCGCCGCCAATACCTCCGGACTGAACGGGACCGTTTGGCACACTGATCTCTCGCTGCACAACCCGCAGGCCTTCAACCTCCCGGTCGTGATCCAGTATCTGCCGAGCAACACCGACAATGGAACGGCAGATACCCTGACGCTCACCCTCTATCCATTCGAGACGTTCAATCTATGGGATGTCCTCGGTCCGGACTACTTTGCGGTCGCTGGCACGGGTGGGTTGCTGGTCTTCGCCGATTGGGACCTGTCGTGTGATCCCATCGAGGACTGTGATTTCCTGGCGACTTCGCGCACCTACACCCTCGATCCCATGGAGAGCGTTGGAGAATACGGCCAGACGATCCCCGGATCGGCGCCGTGGCAGGGCATCGACTGGAACACCCTCGGCTATGCCGCCGGGATTCTGAACGACGGCGAGCGGTTTCGGACAAACATGGGGATCGCCTCATGGAGCGCTGGATGGACGACGGTGGCGGTGGACCTCCAGGATGCCGAGGGGAACATCATCTCGAGTCTGAGCATCGATGTCCCTCCCTTCGGCCATATCCAGCAACGCCTCACAACCCAGGTCGAGGGCGCGAGCCTGGTGTTCTGGATTGAGGACGGACCCGATGATGCGCTGGTCTTCGGCTACGCCTCCGTCGTCGATGAAGTCACCGGCGACTCGAGCTTCCAGCTCGCCCAGCCGTCTCCGGTCGGTTTCGGCGTGGCCGCCAAGCGAAGCGATGCAACCATTCGGCGTGGCGCCCCCGATGTCGATCCACGCTCCGGCAACCGTCACATCGAACGCCGTGCGGATCCTCGAACCCGTCGGTGACGAGGGCTTCCCCGGGGACGAACTACAACAGAAAGTCAGGGCGTTCAGCAACCGCTGACAGTGCAGGTTACAATGGCACGGGTCCGGTTTCGACGGTGAGGCCGGCCCACCAGGAGATGTCAAATGATTGAACGGGCGCCGTAGCCAGTGCTCTCGGCAGAGGGATCCCGTGATCGACCGGGGGGCTGATGGTCCAATTTGAAAACCAATACCGACAGATCAAGGTCAAGATCGTCTACTACGGTCCGGCCCTCGGCGGCAAGACCACCTGTCTCCAATATGTTCACCGAGTGATCGACCCCCAACGCCGAACCCGGCTGTATTCGCTCAACACGGCGTCCGACCGGACGCTCTTTTTCGATCTGTTGTCGCTCAACCTCGGTCGGATCCGGGGTTATCGTCTGGCCATCCAGCTCTACACGGTACCCGGCCAGGTCCAGTACAACGCGACCCGCCGCGCGGTCCTCGCCGGGGCTGATGGCGTCGTCTTCGTTGCCGACAGCCAGCGAGGGCAGCTCGAAGCCAACCGCCAGTCCTTCGAAAACCTCAAGGAGAACCTCGAGGCCAACGGGATCGACTCGGCGTCGCTACCGTTGGTCATTCAGTACAACAAGAGGGATCTCAAGGATCTCGTGCCCGTGCCTGAACTCGCAAGCGAGTTCAACGTCGCGGGCCTGCCGTCCTTTCCGACCATAGCCATCACCGGCGAGGGGGTGATGGACGGGTTTGCCGCCATCACCGAGAACACCCTTGTTTCGCTGGCCGACCGACTCGGCATCGACACCACCGGCCACGCCGTGGAACGGCTCCAGCAACAGACCAGGGCTGCCCTCGCTCCTTTTGTGACATCGACCCGGGAAGGTCCCGCCGATGACATCGAGAGGACGGTTCCGGAACATCCCCCCGATGACACCGGTCCGTTGCCTGAAGAAACGCTGATCAGCGAAGCGGTGCGCGCCAATCTCGCCATGACCGATCTGAGTACTCGACTCGAGACCATGGGCCGGCAACTCGAACGCAAGGCCCGGGTCACCCGGGCGATCACCGATTTCGGCAGGACCATCGCCAACCAGCGGGACCCGGCCGATGTCCTACGGATGCTCGCGAGGACCGCCGTCTCCCATCTCTCGGTACAGGCCGCGACAGTGCTGATCGTTCCTTCGACGGGTCAGCTGCGGGAAGCCGTGGTGCATGGCGTCGATCGCGACCCCCTGCTCGCCACTCCGGATGATCAAACATCGGTCGCTGGTTCGTTGTCCGACGCGGGTGAGCCGGTGCTCATCGCCAGGGACCTCGAAGGGACCACCTCGGGACCGGTTCAGCGGGCGGTGGAGGGGGCGGGGTTCTCATCGGCGATTGCAATGCCGCTCGTCGCTCAGGACCGATTGTTGGGGATGCTCGCCGTCTACGGTGGGCCGGATCGGCCGTCTCTCGATGAAGATGAACTCGAACTCGCGAGCATCCTCGGCTCCACGGCTGCCATGGGCTATGCCAATGCACTGGCCTTTCGTCGGCTCGAAGAGTCGAAGAGCGGTCTGGAGAGCACCGTCGAACAGCGAAATGACGAGCTCAGCACAACCCTCGAGGAGGTCCGTCGACTCAATCGAGAGCTCGAAGACCTCAACGAGGTCAAAAACCAGCTGATCTCCAAGGTTGCGGTACAACTCGGGGACCCGGTGTCGGCGCTGGTGACCGCGGCGGGCGCCCTTGATCGGCTCCGCGATGCCCCGGCGGAGAAGACGTCGCGCCTGCTCGACATCATCCGCACCCAGGCCGACACCTTGTCGGCAATCATCGAAAACGTTTCACAGGCGTCGCTGCTGGTCTCCGAGGCTGGTGAGGAGCGATTCCAGCCAACCTCCCTACCCGATCTGCTTCGCAGGGCCATCGGGCCCCTCAGAGAGCTCGCGAAACAGCTCGAGATCGAAACCAAACTTCTGAGTCCCGGCGATCTCGAGTCCATTTCGTGTGACGCCGATGCCCTGACCACCGCCTTGCGGGCCATCATCAAGAACGCCCTGGAACACACGCCGGCCGGGGGTGAGGTCAGGATCGAGGTCCATCGCGTACGAAGGGCTTCACAGCCCTGGATCAAAATCGAAGTCTCGGACACCGGCGTGGGGATCCCCGAGAGCGATCTGGCTCGTGTCTTCGAGCCCTTCTGGCAGGGCGCCGGCGACACCCGTGGCGGCTATCGAGGCATCGGCCTCGGTCTGTTGATCGCCAAACAGGTGGTCGAAGGCCACGCAGGGACGATTTCGGTGTCCGGCCGGGAATCGGGGGGCACGAAGGTGTCCCTGATGCTTCCCCAGTAGCCGAGACGCCCGATCAGTCCTTGCGGACCTGGGCCGGACCCAGCCCGTCGACGGCGCCACGGGCAGCGGCTGCCGCCCGCTGAAGCTGATCGGGTGTTGCCAGGGCAAGCACGGCTTCATCCGAAGGGACGGTCAGAGGCCACACGGCGGCGGACGGAACCAGGCTCCTCGAGACGTGGAGGCACACCCCGAGTCTGGTGGCTTCCTGACCCTTGAGTACCTGGCGGAAGTCCTCCGGAAAATCGGCGAGGTGGCTCAGGCCGGCGCCGATCCGGCGCGGCAGTTCGGCCAGGAGAGTTCGGCGAATACCCTGGTGGGGCACGGGCAGTGCGGCCAGGACCCAGAGAAC
>Ga0316201_10002296_pt1 | contig 13535 bp, 11 predicted proteins | sample CS6wburrow_MG_FD_204516 | JGI IMG/M metagenome (GOLD analysis project Ga0316201, IMG submission 204516) | Coastal sediment microbial communities from Delaware Bay, Delaware, United States - CS-6 worm burrow | ecosystem: Environmental > Aquatic > Marine > Coastal > Sediment | place: USA... | reverse complement strand
GCGGCCTCGAAGATCGCCCCCGCTCCGTACTTGTCGCTGAAGATCACGGACGAGTGGCCGCGGGTCGCCGTGACCTCGAGCGTCCAGCCGGTGAAGCCCCGGCGCGCCACCGTGGCCGAGTTCAGACCACCCACGCCTCCCTCGAAGCCGAGCGCCGCATCGCTCCGGCGAGCCGCGTCGTACAGGTCCGCTCGCGAGATCGTGAGTGGATCGCCGGTCGCCTCTTCGTCGCCCAACAGAGCCACGATGATCCGCGCGTTCTCCAGGACGCCGGCATCGGCCAGGGCCCGCAACGCGTACAGGATGACCACGTCGCCACCCTTCATGTCGGCCACCCCGGGGCCTCGGGCCTTTCCATCCTCCAGCATCTCGAAGCGTTGGAACGGGCTGTCCGATTCGTACACGGTGTCCAGGTGCCCGATCAGGAGGACCCGCTTGCCGGAACCCCCGTCGATCTCGGCAAACAGGTGCCCTGCGCGTCCCATCTCCGGCGGCATCTCGACCCACCGCGTTTCAAACCCCAGGTCAGCCAGTTCCTTCTCGAACACGCGCCCGACTTCCCGCACGCCGACCGGGTTCATGGTCCCGCTGTTCATGTCCGTGATGCGCTGCAGGAACGCGATCGCCTCCGGCGACCTTTCGTCCACCGAGGCGGAGATGCGGCGCTCCTCCGCGGTCAGGTCGCCGCCCCAACCGGCCCCCGTCCCGACGGCCGTAGCCGACGCGGCGGAAGCTGCCGGATACGCGCCGCCAGCCCCTCGAGATGCCGCCGCCGCAGGCGCCGACTGCATGGCCAGGGGCGACGCCACCACCGCATCGAGCTCGAGGGGCATCGTCTCGGTGCCAACCTCGGCGAGCACCGGTACCTCGGACCCGTCGGGCGGAGCCGACGCGCACCCGAACGTGAGAACCACCGCCATCACCAGTAGCCAAACTTGCCTCATACGTCCCACTGCCTCATCGTTAATCCGAACAAACACCGAATGTGTCCCTTGACCCGTGATCAGGATTCTCGCGTCACATGAGCCGACGCAACAGCCCCGTGCCTGATTGGATACCCCCGGACCTGCCTGCGGCTCCCGGTGTGTACCAGTTCGAGGATGCGCTCGGCACCCCGATCTACGTAGGGAAGAGCGTCAACCTTCGCCGCCGGGTGCGCGGTTACTTCTACGGGGGAGGACCGAAGGACGAGCGCATGGCTCTCATGGTGCGGCTCGCCCGCGGGATCGAGGTTCATCCCGCCGGCACCGATCTCGAGGCCAAGCTCGAGGAAGCGGACCGCATCCAGCGATTCCGCCCCGCCTTCAACAAGGCCCTGAAGAATCGCTCGAAGGGCTGGTACATCGAGGTGGACTGGGGCGCACCCTTTCCCAGACTGCGGGTGATCAGTCGTCCGCGACGGCCCCGCGCCAGGCACTTCGGGCCCTACCGGGGCCGGCGCCAGCCGGCGGAAGTCGTGGTGCTCCTCGAGAAGATCCTCCGCCTGAGAAGTTGTTCCGGCGCCATCCGTCCTGACGTGGAGGCGTCACCCTGTCTGCAGCACGGAATCGATCAGTGTACCGCCCCATGCGTGGGTCTTGTCGGAATCGACGTGTACCGTGCCCAGGTCAGGGAAGCCGTGCGGCTGCTGGAGGATCCCGCCTACCTGCCCGTCCTGTACGAGCGGTTCGTGCGTCGGCGTGACCGCGCCGCGGCCGCCGGGGGAAACGATGAGGCGATCTCGTGGCAGCGCAGGCTCGGCTGGTTGGAGGAGCTGGACAGCTATCGATACGTGCTCGAGAAGCCGTGGGTGGACCGGTCCTGGCTCATCGTGCTGCCCGGGCCCGCCGAAACGGAGAGGATCCTGGTTCCCGTGGCGCGCGGCAGGGTACTGGAAAGGAAAACCGTTGCGTGGAACGGGTCCGAGTGGTCGAGGGTGGTGGAAGACGCGGTGTACTCGGTCCGCATGCGTGAACTGCAGGCGGAATCCGTGTTCCAGCCGGCCGACCTCACGCCCAGCCTCATCGTCACCTCGTGGCTGGAAGCAGGCGCTGAGGACGGAATGGCTTTCGACCTGGAGCGGTCCGACGCGCGGCAGGTGGTAGAGCACCTGCGCCAGGATGCGAAACCGGAGCGGAACCCCCTGGTTACAGAGGAGGCCGCCCCGGTCCAGTGTGTCGCTTGAGTCTATCGGGCAGGATCAGCCCTCGGCGGCGTCCTCGTCCGCATCGCCGTGGTCCATCCCATGCTGGTGCTGCATCCCCTTGCCTTCACCCATTTCGCCGTCGTGCATCTTGCAGCTCATCTCGCCGTCGCCCTCGCCCGACATGCACTTGCAGCCCGCCATCATTTCCTCGTGGGCTGCCATCATCTCGGCGCGGCCTTCGTCGGAATCCATGCCCTCGGCGTCATGCGCCATGCCCTCGGCATGCCCTTCACCCTCACCATGCATCTTCATCATCTTCTCGTGCATGTCCTTCATGCACGAACACTGGCATCCCTCGCCCATCATCTCGTTGTGGGATTCCATCATCTCGGTGGCCGACGCTTCGCCTTCTTCCTTGGCGACATCCTGCGCCACGACCGGAGTCGCGAAAGCGAACGTCATGGCCAGACCGGCCAGCATGAACGAATAGCGGATCTTCATCGAATCGTCTCCTTGTACAGCCTCGGTTCGTCATACCGTGCGGGCGCACGGTTCCAGCATTGGGGGAGAAGATCGGATGGAAGCGGCGTGCGCGCTACCCGCCCGGCGGAAACGCTCGCCACGAGCGAACGTAATCGGCGGCCTTCAGAGGGTTTCCTCGCGCGTCCGCTCCGGGTGGTCGGGAAGACCCTGAACCTCGACCGGGAGAAGGGACTCGACGAGCCCGCCCGGCGTCTCCCATGCATCGAATTCCTCGGCCAGCTCGAGATCCCACCGCCGGCCGATCCCTCGCAGGCGCTGTTCCAGCCATTCGGGATCGGGAAACTCGAGTTCGCGCTGGTAGTGGAGCGCGAGTTCCCGGATCTTGTCCCGATACGGGGTCGCGTCGATCGCCACCGCCGGAAACGGGGAGTGCCGATCGCGGTACGTGAACACCGGAGCCGGCCTCCGGTGAGGCGGCAACGGATCGACGACGCGCTTGATCCGGGCCAGGGTGATCGCGTCACGCACGATCTTCCCGGTGGCCTGGTGGTCGGGGTGTCTGAGCCCGCGACGCCACGCATCTCCCCAGGTCAGCACCGCGTCGGGCTGTACCTCGGCGATCACGCACGCCACCCGGGCCGCGGCTTCAGGGGTGGCGTGCACACCGGTGTCGGGGAAGTCGAGAAAACGGGTCTCCACGCCCAGGATCTCGCCGGCGATCCGCCCGTGCTCGGTCCGGCGCCGGATGATCTCCTCCGTGGGCACCGGCCCAAGAGCCTCGGTCATTTCGCCGCGGGTGAGCCACAGTAGAACGACCCGGCCGCCGCGTTCCACGTGGGCACGCATGGCGGCGACCATGCCCACCTCGTCGTCGGGGTGGGCCAGGGCCACGAGAAGGGTTTGCGGTGCTTGGTCCTGTCCCGGCTCCGTCACCCGGCTACGATCTCCGACCTACCATTCCAGGAACGAGAGACGTACGCCGGCCGTGACCGGAAACACCCAGCCGTTGTTGAAGTCGTCCCCGAACGCAGGACTGGTATCCGCCGCATCCATGAGGATGAAGTAGGCCGTGCCGTTCACGAATATGTTGATCCACGGCGCCACCTGGTATCCGATCTTGGCCCCGCCCTGGAACGCAGGGTAGGTGTGATCGAACGTGTTCGCGGGGTTCCCGGCATCGTAGGTGTCATCCACGGTCATCTTCATGGCTCCGGCGCCGACATTCAGCATGAAGGTGAAACCCATGGTCTGGTACTTCGGAGGGTTGAAATTCACCTCGAAGCTCCCGCCCAGGAACATCAGATTCTGCGGCGGCGACAGCAGGACGCCGAAGTCGTCCTCGCCCTTGTTCAACCTCATCCAGTCGAAATCGACCCGGAATCCCCAGTTCGGATTCCAGTTCCACAGGGCGCTGGCGCCAGCGTTCCAACCGATCGCCGTGTACGTGTCCAGGTTGCCCGCGGGAATGGCTACGCCACCGCGCAAATCGACCGAGACTTTGCCAGTCGCAGGCTGTGTCATCCCCGCGCTGGGAATGGCGAACATGGCCAGGACTGCGAGAAGCACACCGTACTTCGTGGCGTTATGCAACGTTTCCTCCTTCGTTGGCGGGCCGCAAACAGCCGCCTTCCGGACCACGACGTGCGCCTGATTGGCGCATATATTCGCCGCTTCCAGCGTGATCAGAATCGGGACAGAACCACCGTGTGTTGTGCAGAAACCTTGCCACTCCCCTGCCGCAGGCGCCGGCTCTTCATTCGTCGCCCGGAACGCCCTCGCCCACCACCCGCTTGGCGAGGGTTCCGGCCGCGATCACCTGCCCCTGATCCCACCCGTTGATGAGACGGACGGTTTCGAGGTTCACCGTCGACGGAAAGCGCTGGAAGAAGCGTTCGGCCGTCATTTCACTCGGCACCCGAACGACCTCCAGCCGCTTCGGCTCCAGGTTGATCCAACGCTCTTCGTTCATGGGAGCGAACGTCTCCAGCGCCTGCTCGAAGGTCACCGAGTAGGTTCCCATCCGCTCGGTGGTCGTGTATCCCAGGAATCGGAACACCAGGTCGCCGTGCTTCACGAACAGAACCTGTCCGTCCAGCGTGCCCTGCTGCAGCGCGACCCTGAACGTCCCCTGCACCGCCCTCAGACCGTTGACCGTCCGGCTGCGGGCGCCCAGCCTCTCGATCCCGTCCTGGTCGAAGAACGCGGTCGCCGCCTCTTCCGGCGTGTTGCCCTCCGCGACGGTGAGCTGCATCACCGCGTCCCCCTCCGGGGACTGGGCCAGGACCGAGGTGGGAGCATTCTGCGTGTCCCAGCCCTCCGGGAAGCGGAACTGCAGGCGCAAGGTCGGGTGGACGAATCGTCCCTCGACGAAGAACCCCTGCGCGGGGTCCTTTCCGAACATCATTCCGTCGATGCGTCGCAGGTACTCGTCCCGCCGGACCACTCCACCCTCGATCTGCGACATGGCCAGCCGCTGTTCGGCGGCCAGTACCCGGTTGCCCGGGTCGGGGTGGGTGGACTGCCACTCGGGGATGGCGCCTCCTGAGGCGTCCCGCTGCCGCTCCAGGATCTCGAACATGTCCACGGCGCCCTGCGGGTCGTAGCCCAGCCGGCTCATGTAGCGGAAGCCCAGCTCGTCGGACTGGCTCTCGTCATCGCGACCGAACTTGAGAAACAGGATGCCCAGACCGCCGCCCAGGGCGTCGCCAAAGGGACGCAGCTCCGGAATCAGGACGACCCCTGCGACCAATCCGATCTGCATCAACTGGGCGCGGCTGATCTGCTCGACGCTGTGACGCGCCGTGATGTGCCCGATCTCGTGTCCGAGGACCGAGGCCATTTCGGCCTCGCTGTTGAAGTGGGCCATGATCCCGCGCGCCAGATACACCGGCCCACCGGGAAGCGCGAAGGCGTTGATGACCGGATCGTCCACCACCTTGAAGCTCCACGGCAGTTCGGGCCGTTCGGAGACGGCCGCCATCGCCTGCCCCACCGAGTCCACGTACGCCTGCAGCGCCGGGTTGTCGTACAGTCCCATGCCCGCGTCGACCTGAAGCATGGCCTGCTGGCCCATCTCGATTTCCTGCCCCTCGCTCACCAGCGAGAACATCCGACCACCGGTGGCGGGATTCACCGCGCACGCGCTCAGCACGAGCATGACGATCGCGCCCCTGGTGCGTGTGAGGCGGAACTGGGGATTGTGTTTCTTCATGCTCGATCCGTGCATCGGTTCCTGGATTTTCGGTGAAGCGAGGACATGGGCGTCGCTGTCGAACAAGATATGTATTTGTGGCGTGGACACCACACTTTCGCCGAAACAGGCGCGGAGCCGGCTCTGAACTATTCGACCACGGATGCGTTCAGGTAGCGTAGAAGGACCCGAGTCCGTGAGATTGGGCACGTGAAGCTGCGCTGACGACAACGACCGGAGGGAACCCTGGATCACGAACCGAAGGCCGGCCGCCCGCTGCGGGTGGCAGTGTGGAGCGAGTTGAAGGATCGGGAACCGACGTATGCGCTCGTCGAGAACGTGGACCTGGTGGTGGTCCGATTCGACGACCGGGTGTCAGCGCTCTACGGGCGCTGCCTGCACCGCGGAGCGCTCCTCTCCGACGGTCACGTAGAAGGCGACAACCTGATCTGTGGAGTCCATTTCTGGGACTACCGGGTCGATTCCGGGATCAGCGAGTACGCGAACGAAGAGGCCCTGCAGCCGTTCCGGGCCTGGATCGACCTCGAGGCTGACGCGGTGTTCGTGGATGCGGACGAGGTGGCAGCGTGGGCCGCGGAGAATCCGCAGCCGTACCGCCGGGACGAGTACCTCGGTCTGTACCAGGATGCGCACGGCACACCGGAAGAACCGCACAACCGTTACATCCAGGAACTGGCCCGGGATGGCCTCGGAAAGCTGGGGCATCATGGCCGGGTTTCGGCCATGGGCGTGCCCCTGACCGAACTGCCCCGCTGGGACGACATTCAGCTTCTGACCGCCCAGCTGGCTCGCCGTCCTCTGGATGACGACGCGGATGTCTCGACAAACCTGGTGATCGGTGCGGCCGCGGGCCGACCCTTGCGGCTTTCGATGCCCATCTTCGTCAGCGACATGAGCTTCGGCGCGCTCAGCGAGGAAGCCAAGACGGCTCTGGCCCGGGGTGCGGAGTTGGCCGGCACCGGAATCTGCTCCGGAGAAGGCGGCATGCTCCCGGAAGAGCAGGCGGAGAACAGCCGCTATCTCTACGAACTCGCCTCCGGTCGGTTCGGATGGGATCTCGAGAAGGTGAAACTGTGCCAGGCCTTTCATTTCAAGGCCGGCCAGGGCGCCAAGACGGGCACGGGCGGACACCTCCCGGGCCACAAGGTGACGGGCCGGATCGCCGAAGTCCGGGGTATATCGGAAGGCCAGGCTGCGATCAGTCCCTCGCGCTTTCCCGACCTCGCGACGACCGGCGACTTCGCGGAAGTGGCGGCGCAGGTGAGAGAGGCCACAGGAGGCATCCCGATCGGATTCAAGATGTCGGCCCAGCACATCGAGCAGGACCTCGACTTCGCCCTTGAAGTCGGCGTCGACTACGTGATCCTCGATGGACGCGGTGGCGCGACGGGTGCGGCCCCCGACATCTTCAAGAACAACATCTCGGTGCCGACCATGGCGGCGCTGGCCCGGGCGAGAAAGCACCTGGACCTGAGTGCCGCGAAGGATGTCACTCTGATCATCACCGGGGGGCTGCGAACCGAGTCGGACTTCGTGAAGGCGCTGGCACTCGGGGCCGACGGCGTGGCGATTTCGAATTCCGCGCTGCAGGCGATCGGCTGCCTCGGGATGCGGGCCTGCCACACGAACAATTGCCCGGTGGGGATCGCCACACAGAAACCGTCGCTGCGGGACAGACTCGTCATCGAGGCCTCGGCCAGGAGACTGGCCAATTACCTGGAGGCGACCGTCGAACTGATGGAAGTCCTGGCCCGGGCCTGCGGTCACTCGAGGCTGGGTGACTTCGTCTCGAGTGATCTGTCCACCTGGAACCGCGAGGTCTCGTCCCTCACGGGAATTCGCTACGCGGGCGTAGGTGCGCCCGGGAGAGAATCGTAATGAGTCCGTTCGCGCCGGACGACGACAGCCGCATGCGCTTCGCGAGCCGGTGGATTCGCCTGGGCGATCCCGCGCCGACGGCGCTCACCGACGCGCGCCTGCAGCTTCACTGGGCCGTGCAGCTCCTGGCCGCGTTCGGTGAGTCGTTCGTCCCGCCCCGGCCCGACGAGAGTCAGTCCGCGATCTCGTGGAGTCCCGAGCGCCGGGCGTTCCTGTCGGGCGAAACGGTGGATGGGTCTTCCATCCGCCTCGGCCTGCAGCCCGGCGGTTTCTCGTATCGGCTGTTCGGCCCGGGGGCGGCCCAGTCCGAACCCTTCGAGCTCGAGGGCCGGACACTCGGCGAGGCGGCCACCTGGCTGGAGACCCAGCTCGCGTCCCGACTCGGTGCGGGGGCTCAAGCCTTCACCCGGCCGGCGCCGGAGATCCCGGGTCACAGGGTCGGTCGTGGCGCGGCGTTCGATGCGGCCCTGCCCGATCTCGCTGAACTCGAGCGTTGGTTCCATGACGCCTCGCTCCTGCTCGAGGCCGTCTCCGCTGCCGAGGAAGGCGCCTCTGCAGTCCGCTGCTGGCCGCATCACTTCGACATCGCAGTGCTCATCGACCTGGACCAGGAGGAGCTTCCGTCGTTCGGGCCGGAGGAGACGCGGTCCATCGGGGTGGGGATGACACCGGGTGACGATTCTTACTCGGAACCCTACTTCTACGTGAGTCCGTGGCCGTATCCGGACCCGGGCGACCTGCCGAAGTTGCCCCCGCCCGCCGATTGGCATACGACGGAATGGGTTGGCGCGGTCATGACGGCTGACCACTTGATTTCGGCCGGCGACGAGGGCGCGCAGGCCGGCCGCGCCGCCAGCTTCGCCCGCGCCGCGATCGCAGGCAGCCGCGCCCTGCTCAGGCGCTGACCGCCCGAAAGTTGACACCGGCCCGGCTGGCCGTTAGCTAGGGGACCATGAACGGAATACTGACCCACCGCGGCCATCATGCCAACCACGCCATGCGTGGAACCGGAGGCGTGTGCCCGTAAGCTGAGTCCCGTTCGTACCAGGAGACGCCAGGCGCCCGCTTCCAGAGCGGGCGCTTTTTTTGTCTGCAGGTCGGCCGAATATGCAGAAAGACAGGATGATGAGAGACAGAAACGGAAGCACATTGAGAATCGCGGTGCAGAGCAACGGGCGCCTGACGTCCTACAGCCTGGACCTCCTCCGCGGGATCGGTCTCGAGTTCGAGGATTACGAAAGGCGACTCTTCGTCAGGTGTCGCAACTTCGACGTCGAGCTGCTGTTTCTGAGAGACGACGACATTCCCGAGTATGTGTCGGACGGGGTTACGGACCTGGGAATCGTCGGGCTGAACGTGGTCCGCGAGCAGGAGGCCGATCTCGCGGAGATGGTCCCGCTCGGATTCGGATACTGCACGCTCACCCTCGCGGTACCCAAGGGATCGCCGGTGGCATCGCCGCCGGACCTCGCCGGCACCCGGATCGCGACGACGCACCCCCGTTCCCTGCAACGATACCTCGCCGCGCAGGAAATCGACGCCGACATCATCGAGCTTCACGGCGGAGCCGAGATCGCGCCATCCCTCGACGTCGCGGATGCGATCTGCGACCTCGTTTCCACCGGCACCACGCTTCGAATGCACGACCTCCGCCGGATCGGCGATGTGTGGGATTCGCAGGCGTGGCTCGTGGCGAACCCGGACCTCGAAAGCGAGCCCGATCGCGCCGCCCTCGTCAGGAGGCTCCGTGCACGTCTGGACGGACTGCTGACGGCGCGGCGGCTCAAGTACGTCACGTTGAACGCGCCCGCGGAAGCCCTGCCGCGAATCCGTGAGATCCTGCCCGGCATGCGCAGCCCGACGGTGGTTCCCCTGGCCGACACGGGCATGGTCGCCGTGCATGCGGCGGCACAGGAGGAGGTGTTCTGGGAGGCCATGGAGAGGCTCAAGGAAGCGGGGGCCACCGAGATTCTGGTTCTCCCCGTCGAGAAGGTGATGCGATGAACGAAGCGCCGGGCTGCATACCCGTCCTCCGGGCCGAGCGGGCGGCCATGTGGGCCGCCGAGTCCGGACGCACACCCCGAGATGAGGGGCTTCAGACCGCCGTGCGAGGGATCATCGAGCAGGTGCGCGCCGGCGGTGATGGGGCGCTGCTCGATCTCGCCGAGCAACTCGATGGTGGGCGGCCGGCAACGATCCGGGTGGCACCAGGGAGAATCCGTGGGGCGTTGGATCGAATCGGCGGTGAGCGACGAAGGGCGCTCATGGCCGCTCGCGACAACATCGAGCGTTTCCACTCGGCCCAGCGACTCGAGGAGGAGGCCGTAGAGGTCGTACCCGGTGTCCGGGCCTGGAGAGAGTTCCGTTCCATCGATCGCATCGGCATCTACGCCCCCGGGGGGAGAGCCGCCTACCCCTCGAGCGTCCTGATGGCCGCAGTGCCTGCTCGACTGGCCGGCGTGAAGGAGATCGCGGTGTGCTGCCCGGCGGGAGCCGAGGGTGAGCCTCCGGTATCGGTCCTTGCCGCCTGCGAACTCGCGGGAGTCGAGGAGGTCTACGCCCTCGGCGGGGCGCACGCGATCGCCGCGCTGGCGCTCGGCACGGAAACGGTTCCGGCCGTGGACAAGATCTTCGGACCCGGGGGTGCGTGGGTGAACGCGGCCAAGCTCGCGCTGTTCGACGAGGTGGCCATAGACCTTCCGGCTGGACCTTCCGAGGTGACGGTCTGGGCGGATTCGCAGGCCAATCCGGACTGGGTCGCAGCCGAACTCCTGGCCCAGGCAGAGCACGGGCCTGACTCGTTGGTCGCCGCGGTGTTGAGCGACGACGGGGCTCGAGACTCGGAGGTCGATCGCCTCGCGGCGTCCGTAGTGAAACGGGCCGGAGCTCGCCTTGACGCGCTGGAGGGCCTTCCCCGAGAGTCCGCGACGTCGAGCCTGGCCCGGGGAGCGATCCTTATCGCGCCGTCGGACTCGACCGGCGCGCGTTGGGTTAATGATCTGGCCCCGGAACATCTGTCAATCCAACGAAGGGACGCCGGGGACGTCCTGGAACTGGTACGCCACGCCGGGTCGGTGTTCGTCGGCGGGTTCGCCCCCGTCGCCGCAGGGGACTACTGCAGCGGCACCAACCACGTGCTTCCGACCGGAGGTCGCGTCAGGGGTGTCTCCGGACTCTCCGTGGCGGACTTCGGCCGCTGGATGCAGGTCCAGCGGATCGACCGCGATGGGCTCGAGCGCCTCGCCCCCTCGATCCAGACGCTGGCCGAATGGGAGGGGCTGCCTGCCCATGCTGCCTCCGTGCGAGCTCGCTTTGGGGAGTCCGCGTACGACGCCGGAGGCAACGATGAGTGAGATCGAGCCGTTGCTGAGACGGCACGTGGCCCGAGTACCGGCGTACGTAACGGCCCGCTCTCGATACCGGGGAGGGACGCTCCTCGATGCGAACGAGAACTCACTCGGCCCGTCGGCTCCGGACGTGGACCAGGAACTTCATCGTTATCCCGATCCGACGAACGCCGAACTCCGAACCGCGCTCGCAGCCTGGCTGGAAGTTCCGGGCGACCGGCTGTGGCTCGGAAATGGATCGGACGAGGTCATTGACCTTCTGATTCGCGTCCTGGTCGAACCCGGGTCGCCGGTGGCCGTCGTCGAACCAAGCTACGGAGTCTACGCCCAGCGGGTGGAAGCGCACGATGCGCGGGTACGCGGTGTCAAGCTGGATGCACGGTTCGACCTGGACGTAGAATCCACGGTGGCGGCGGCCGACGGTTGCTCTCTCCTGTTCCTGTGTTCCCCGAACAACCCGACCGGCAACCTCCTGGACCGCGAACGCGTTCTGGAAGTCGTACGCCGAACGCGTTGTCTCGTGGCCGTCGACGAGGCGTACGTGGAATTCGCCGGATCGGACGCGCGGAGCGAGTCACTGGTCCGGGAGGCGGGCTCGAATTCCGGCAGCGAGATGGGAACCGAACGTATGGTGGTGATCCGGACGTTTTCCAAGGCCTGGGGCCTCGCGGGAGCCCGCGTCGGATACATGGCGGGCGCTCCCGAGCTGGTCGACGCCATGAACCGGGTCGGACTTCCATACCCGCTCTCGCTTCTCTCGGCGCAGGCCGCGCGAAGAGCGCTCGAGCATGCGCCAGCCATGGAGCGAGCGCGCGACCTGCTCGTGGCGGAGCGGCGGCGGCTGGAGCAGGGCCTGGTTGACAGGGGTCTTCGCGTCCTGCCTTCGGATGCGAATTTCGTGCTATTCTTCACGGAGGGTGCCGCGGACACGCAACGCCGCCTGGCGAGCGAGCACGGCGTCATCGTGCGGGACCGAAGCGACATGACGGGGCTGGCCGGAGGTCTGCGGGTCACCGTTGGAACGGCGGAGGAAAACGATCGATTCCTGGAAGCGCTGCGGGAGGTACTGCCGTGATCAACTGCCATTTTCACGACCATAGGTCTTCGGACGGCCGCGAGCCGCTCGAGCGACACTGCGAAGCGGCAGCGGGCAGTGGCGTCCGGCACGTGTGCGTGACGAACCACGCTGAGGTAATGAGCGAGGACGGCTCGTGGAGCGCGGACTTCGCGGAGATGCGCGAGCGCTTCCTCGAGGTGCAGATGTCGGTCTCCGAATGCCGGGCAAAGTTCCCTGATATCGACGTGCGCCTCGGCATCGAGCTCGAGTTCCGACCCGAGTGGACGGACGTCTTCGACCGACTCACGGCAGAGGTGCCGTTCGACTTCGTTCTGGGCTCCGTCCATATCGTGGACGGTTTCAACGTCTCGGGGGGACCCGGGAAGGACCGGTTTTTCGAGGGCCGCTCACAGGAAGTCGCGTATGCCAGGTACTTCAGGGAACTGGACGATATGCTGGCGTGGGGCGGGTTCGACGTCGTTTCGCACTTCGACCTCGTGAAGCGATTCGGCCACGGTCACTATGGCGACTACGAGCCCGAGCGATTCAGGTCCTACATACAGCCGGTTCTCGAGACCATGGCGGACCGGGGAATCGGCATCGAGATCAACACCTCGGGCGTGTTCGGACCGGGCACGCCGTACCCGGCGAGACCGATCCTCGAGTGGGCCCGGGAAGCGGGGGTTCCTGCCCTCACGATCGGGACCGACTCCCACGACCCGGACGTGTTCGCGCACGGGCTCCCGGAGGGCATAGAGCTGGCCGAGCGAGCCGGGTGGTCGGAGCTGACAGTCTACGAGGGGAGACAGCCGGCGCTTCGGGTTCCGATTGCCAGGGCGGTGGCCTGGGCGAGAGACTTTCGATCCGGAATACGTTCGCCGGAGGTTTCGGAGTGAGCCGCCGAGGGGAGGCCGTGCGCGAGACACGGGAAACGTCCGTCCGTGTCGCCGTGGACCTCGACGGCACGGGGAAGGCATCGATCTCGACGGGCGTCGGCTTCCTGGACCACATGCTCGAACTCCTTGCGGGCCACTCCCTGTTGGACCTCGACGTCCAGGCGAGCGGAGACCTCGATGTCGACGAGCATCATACCGTGGAGGACGTGGGCATCACGCTGGGAATGGCGCTGTCCGAGGCTCTCGGCGAGCGCCGCGGAATTCGCAGGTACGGATTCCTGCTTCCGATGGACGAGGCATTGGCGCGCGTGGCCCTCGATCTGGGCGGGCGCCCGTTCGTCGTGTTCGAGGCGGAGTTCAGCCGCGAGAAAGTAGGAGACCTCTCCACGGAACTCGTGGAAGACTTCGTGCGCGGTCTCGCCCAGCACCTCGGCGCCAACATCCACGTCCGCGTGGAATACGGACGCAACGACCATCACAAGATCGAGGCGATTTTCAAGGCCCTGGGACGGGCGCTCCGGGCGGCGATCGAACAGGA
>Ga0316201_10002295_pt1 | contig 13545 bp, 17 predicted proteins | sample CS6wburrow_MG_FD_204516 | JGI IMG/M metagenome (GOLD analysis project Ga0316201, IMG submission 204516) | Coastal sediment microbial communities from Delaware Bay, Delaware, United States - CS-6 worm burrow | ecosystem: Environmental > Aquatic > Marine > Coastal > Sediment | place: USA... | reverse complement strand
AGATCGGTGGATTCCATCCACTGGCCCACCACCCACGGAAGACTTGCGGCACCCAGACTGGATGCGGCGATTTGATACCCGATGACCGACGGGGATCGGTCCACTCCAACCCAGGCCGGGGTGAGCGCTACCAGCGTGGGGAAGATCCCGGCCAGACCCAGGCCAAGGATCGGCAGGCCGAGAACCCCGGCACCGACCGGGTCCAACCAGAACACGACGATGGCACCGATCGTCAGGGCCATGCTGCCATGGAGCGTGGAGCGAGAGCCGACCCGGTGCCCGATCACCCCCAAAACCAAGCGGCCGCCCATCAGACCGCCCCAGTAGGAAGCCACCCATACTCCTGCCGCGAACTCCCCCACGTCACGCCCTTGAGTGAGCAACGAGTAGGACCATTGGGCGGCGGCAACTTCGAGTCCGACGTAGAAGAAGAATATCCCGAGCAGCCCCCATATTGGTGCCCCGAATCGACCCCCAAATGAGACCCTCTCGGCTTCGACGGGAGCGGCGGGCCACCCGCGCCGCACGACGACAACTGTCGCCAACAGCAGCACCTCGGCAGCGGTGAGGACGAAGAACGCCGACCGCCACGACAGACCGCGCGCCAACGAGGTTGCTACCAGCAACGGCCCGGTGGTTGCTCCAATTCCGAAGCTGGCATGAAGAAGGTTCATGGTCCGGGTTCCGTGATGAACCGCAACGTGGGCATTGACGGCAGCGTCGACCAAGCCTCCGGTGAAGCCGACCCCGACTGACGCTGCCAGCAATACGACCCAACTACCGGCCAGCCCGTACCCGAGTAGGGAAATGGTGCCGAGAGCAACAGTGGCAACGAGCACGTTGCCGAACCCAAAGCGCACGGTCAGTTTGCCCGCAGCCATGCCGGCGAAGAAGTAGCCGGCGGTGCTCACCGCCAGCAACGTTCCCAGATCTGCGAGAGGCCGCTCGAGATCGCTGCGCATCGTCGGCCAAGCCACTCCAACAACTCCGTGGGATAGCCCGAGCGACACAAAGACCAAGAAGGCCACGATCAAGAGCCCACGGGGGCGGATTCTCAGCGACACCGTCGCAGGCTAGCCGGGGAAAGGTCGCGGCCCGGCTCCCGAGTGAGACGTTGCAGGGCGCGAAAACGGTAATTACGGAATAGGCGCATATCGCCGCGAGGTCTAGTGTTAAGGGGTGTAAAGCGAGTGGAACACACACACTGGGCTAACCAAAGGGAGTGCATTCGCAATGATTATTCGCAAGCTATTCGTATTACTTGCCGTCCTGGCTTTATTTGTGGCCGCATGTGGGGACAGCGACGATTCGAGTGACACCACTGCTGCGCCGGAAACCACGGCCGCACCTGAGACAACCGCGGCACCCGAAACGACCGCCGCACCTGAAACGACAACGACAACCACTGCTGCTCCGGCACCGACCATCGGTACCGCCGACAACCCGATCGAGGTTCTCTTCGTTCCGTCGGTGAGCGCCGAAGAGATCATCGCCGGTGGCGACTTGCTCAAGTCCGCACTCAACGAGACAACCGGTCTCGAGTTCAACGTTTCGGTTGGTACGTCATACGCCTCGACCATCGAGGAAATGTGCGCATCTCCCGAGAACACCATCGGGTTCATCCCGGCACAGGGCTATGTCCTGGCCAGCGACCTCTGCGGTGTTGATATTCAGTTGAAGTCTCTCCGGTTTGGTTTCACTGAGTACTGGACTGAGTTCATCGTGCCGCGCGAAAGTGATATCACCAGCATCTTCGATCTCTCTGGCAAGAAGTGGGCATATCCGGACGCAACCTCAACCTCCGGCTTCTTGGTGCCTTCGGGCATTTTCGAGAGGTTCGCCATCAACGTTGGTGAGTCCTTCGAGGCCGGCGGGCACACCGCCGTTGTCAGGGCCGTGTACAACGGTGAAGCCGATTTCGGCACCGTGTTCTACAGCCCACAGATCGACGCCGACGGCGAAGTCATTTGGGACGGGACCGAAGCGGGCGCCGAAATCAGCGAAGACGCAATCGAGACATGCGTGCTCGATGCCGATGGCGAGATCGAGTGCAGCGGCGAGTATCCCCGGGACGCCCGCCGCAACATCCGCGAAGAAAATCCCGACGTAATCCAGAAGGTGAGGATTGCGGCTCTGTCCGATCCGATCCCGAACGACGGCATGGCCTTTGGTCCTGAGTTCCCCGAGGATCTCAAGATGCAGATCGTCGATGCGATGATTGCCTTCGCCGACAGCGACCCCGACACATTCTCCACTGCCTTCGACGCATATAGCTGGAGCGGTGTCGCACCAACGGACGATTCAGAGTTTGACTCGATCCGGGCACTGCTGCAGGCTCTCGGCTTCACGCTCGAGGACTTCTAGAACCGATAGGAGCTCGACGCCGGTCGGGCCGCCATATTGACGCCGTACGGGCGGGGCACAAGCCCCGCCCGTATCGCTTTTTCCAAGCACAAAAGCCAGAATGGGCCGAACGCGTGAGGAAGGTCTTCTGTGCTCAAGGTCGAACATCTGACCAAGGTCTATGAAGGGGGCACTCTCGCCCTCGAAGATGTGTCCTTCGAAGTGAAGGACGGAGAGTTCATGGCCGTTATCGGCCTCAGCGGCTCAGGCAAGTCGACGTTGCTGCGATGCATCAACCGCCTGATCGAGCCCACCGAGGGCCGGATCAGCTGGAACGGCGTCGACGTCACCGCAGCGTCGCAAGAGGATCTACGGAGGATCCGGCGTCGCATCGGGATGGTGTTTCAGCACTTCAATCTGGTGAACCGCTCCAAGGTCACCACCAATGTGCTCTCCGGAAGACTTGGCTACACCAACCCCGCCTACTCGTTGATCAACAGATTCGCCAAGGACGACCACGCCAGGGCACAAGCTCAATTGGCGCGAGTCGGGCTGACCGACCGAGACAACCATCGCGCCGACGCGTTGAGCGGTGGCCAACAGCAACGAGTCGGCATCGCCCGGGCGATGATCCAGGAGCCGGAAATGATTCTCGCCGATGAGCCGGTGGCCAGCCTCGACCCGGTTCTAGCGCACTCGATCATGCAGTATCTGGAGCAGATAAACCAGGAGGATGGCGTGACCGTGTTGTGCAGCCTTCACTTTCTCGATCTCGTTGAGAAATACTCGCAGCGCGTAATCGCCCTCAACGAGGGTCGACTGGTATTCGAGGGGATTGCTGCGGAACTGGACGACGAGCGCTTCAAGGATATATACGGACGGGAGGCCGAGCGCATTGGCTGACAAGGAACGCAATCCCCGGCGTCGCATGTGGATCATTCTTGGTTTGATCGGCGCCTTCCTGCTCTACGGCTATGCGGTACAAGAGACTGACGTCGATCTTGCCGAGGTGCAGAGTGAGACCCGCCGCGCCAGCCTGGTTCGGATCATGCGCAATCTGGCCCGACCCAATCTGATTACCTACGACAGCGAAGAGATCACGATCTCAGCGGACATACTGGTGCCATGCACCGATGGCGCCGCAGGGCCAGAGGTCGACACCTCTACCGACGTGTACTTGCTGGTGGAACCTGCGTGTGCAAATCCGGGTGACACGATCACGATCACGGGCGTGGGGTTCGCTGCCGAGTCGAGTGGCATGACCCGATTCCGTCCCGATTCTGATTTTGATGTGACGCGGTCGTTGGAGCCGTTCACTCCCGACACCGACGGCAATTTCACCGTGACCGCAGAAGTCCCCAATCGAACCTCGGATGAGTTCCAGCAGATAGAGGCCACAACTCGAGTGCAACGCGGTTCCTGGCTCAACCGGCAAGTGGTGTGGACCGACCTCAACAACAACGGTGTCCGCGACGAGCAAGACATGCCGGAGACAGGAACGCTGACCATGGAGGTCCCCGACCTGCTCACTATTCCGGGCGTCGGATTGGTCCTGATTGACAACGACGAGGTCATCCAGACCTTCCCGCTTGGGGATGACTTCACTGCAACCAGTGGACCCGCCGAGGGATTGACTATGGCTGTGGGGACGGTTGCAGAATCCGAATTGCAGATCGTGAGCGCCGACCAGGCCGGCCAGATCGTGATCAGCGGACCGGGCGGGAGCGATCTCAACGGCGTCCAGGTGCTCCTCTACGACCCTGCGAATGGGAACCGAGCGGGGACATACTTCGTGGCAGATCGTTTCGCCCATTCTCCACGGCTATCCGACAACGCTCTGGACACTTGGGAGAAGATCCTCGAGACGGTGTTTATGGCCTTCCTGGCGACCACGTTGGGTCTACTTATCGCACTGCCGATGTCCTTTCTGGCAGCAAGAAACCTCATGAAGGACATCAGAACCACAGTTACCAATCTGTCGCTCAATCTGCTGGCCATTCCTATCGGTGGGTTGATCGGTCTGTATCTGAGCCGCTGGGCACGAACCTGGGCGGGCAACCTCGACAACGATTGGGTCCGCTTCCTGTTGGTGGTTGTGATGCCGATCGGATTGATCTACGCCTTACGGGCCATCCTCAAAGCGGAGGACACGGAAGCCCCAACCAGCAGGGAGCGCACCGTGCAGACGGCAGTGTTCATTGCCGCAGGCTTCGTTGTGGCGATCTGGGGCTTCATCCTCGCCGCGCTGCTCACGAATGCCGGCACCTCGATGGGTTGGGGCTTCATCGGCAACTTCATTGCCATCATTGGCGAAGTCATTCGCCTGCTGCTCCCGATCTTTGCGATCGTAGGCGCTATCGGAATGATGATGAACTTGGGATCGAAGCTTGGATTTGCCCTCAACGACCGCCTCGAGGGTTTCGCAATCCGCGCCGTCAATCTGCCGCTGGCGGCCGCCGCCGGGGCAATCATCGCCATGATGATCGGCGCCATCATCAATTGGTTCTACCAGTTCGACAACCTGTGGACCAGCCGCTGGTTACCCGCCATCGTCGGCGCACTGATCGGGCTGTATCTCGCCGCCCGCGTGAAAAAGTCAGAAGGCGTCGGCGTTGGCATGATCGTCTACTACATGTCGCGCACGCTCTTCAACACGCTGCGCTCGATCGAACCGTTGGTAATGGTCATTGTGTTCGTCGTCTGGGTGGGCTTTGGCCCGTTCGCCGGATCGCTGGCACTGTCGCTGCACACCGCAGCCGCACTTTCCAAGCTCTATTCGGAGCAGGTGGAGAGCGTGATGCAGGGACCGATCGAAGCGGTCCGGGCCACCGGGGCTACTCGAATGCAGACCATCATCTACGGAGTGGTCCCACAGATCGTGCCACCGTATCTGTCGTTCACGATGTATCGCTGGGACATCAACGTTCGTATGTCGACAATCATCGGTTTCGCCGGTGGTGGCGGTATCGGGTTCCTGCTCCAGCAGAACATCAACCTGCTGCAGTACAAGGATGCGGCGGCACAGATGCTGGCGATTGCCATTGTGGTTGCCACCATGGACTGGATCAGCGCCCGTCTCCGTGAGCGTCTGGTCTAGAGAAGGTCCGGCTGAATGAGTGGATTTGTCCGCAGAACGCGGGAGGACATAGAGCGTCTCGAAAGCGAGACGCTCTCCCCTGCGGCGACCCTATCGATTGATTCGCGGGGCCGTAGCCTTCCCGAGCTACCGGGTGCTTACCGCACGGCATTTCAACGTGACCGAGATCGCATCGTGCACTCGAAGGCTTTTCGGCGGCTGAAGCACAAGACCCAGGTCTTCATGAATCCGGAGGGCGACCACTACGTCACTCGCCTCACCCATGCCCTGCAGGTCACCCAGATCGGCCGATCGATTGCGCGTAATCTGGGGCTCAACGAGGACCTTGCCGAGGCCATCTGCCTGGGACACGATGTTGGCCATTCACCGTTCGGACATACCGGTGAGGATGCACTAAGCGAGTTTGTCGAGGGAGAGTGGCTGCATTCGGCGCAGGGGGTTCGCATCTTCGAAGTGCTGGAACCCGCCAACCTGACCTGGGAGGTGCTGGACGGGATCCGTGCCCATTCGTGGAAGATCTCCGATCCCCCGGCAACGCCCGAAGGCTACGTCTGTCGATTTGCCGATCGGATCGCCTATCTCACTCACGATGTCGATGATGCGATGCGGGCGGGCGTTATCAAGCGCACCGACCTTCCGGCCGCGGCCCTGGCTCAGTTCGGTGAACCCGGTAGCGAATGGGTTGCCTCCATGATTCGTGCTGTTGTCGACGAGTCGTTGCTGCGGGGGGCGCTGGTAATGGACGCAGAATCGCTCGAAGTCATGAACGAACTGCGCGATTTCATGTTTCAACGGGTGTATCTGCGCCCCGAGACGGATGGGCAGCGCAGAACGGTCATCGGGATCATCCGAGATCTTGTCACCTACCTCGTCGACCATGATGCCGAGATCCCCGATTCGTATCGGCATACCGAAGCCGACACCCTGACTCAGGTGATCGACTATGTGGCTGGCATGACCGATCGCTACGCAATCCGGGTTCACGACGATCTGTACCGACCGCGACTGTTCTGATTCGAAACGTGTAACCGAAAACGCCTGAGCAGCTGGCTAGGCACTGCCTTCGAAGCCCAGGCCTGCGACCCGCAGCCGGCTGAGTTCGGCTGGGCTAACGGCAACGCGCGGGCCTTCGACAACAGAGCCGGCACTCACCAGCTCTCGCCGCTCTGCGGCGATGTCGGAGCGAACATCGTCGAGCGCCATTCGGGCGGCGGCCAACTCGACGACACGGACGGGGTCGCGCGGTGCGTCCTGGTAGTCGACCCAACGATTCAGCAGCCGACCAAAGAGCCGTGAGAATCGTTCCGTGAGCATATTGACCGCCTTTCGTGCCGTTTTCCTCCCACATACTGACGGAAATCGCGGTTCAGGTGCAGTCGTTTTCCAGCTAGTTACCGAGATGTTACAATGGAAACCATGGCAATTGATGATATTGACGCTCGAATACTCCGTGAGCTGGAAGGTGACGGCCGAATGTCCTATCGAGACTTGGGGGAGGCGGTCGGCCTCAGTCCGACGGCGGCTGCAGCCCGGGTTGACCGGTTGATGGAGGCCGAGATCATCGAGGGGTTTGGGGCACGGATCAATCGCCGGGCGCTCGGCGATGTACTTCACGCGTTCATCGATATCAAGTTCACTCCATCCTCAGTGAAGGACGAGTTTGTCGCTCTGATTCAGACGATTGACGAGGTCGTCTCGGCACGCCATGTCACCGGCCCTTTCGACTGCGCCATTGACGCCTGGGTCGGCTCCCCCGAGGAACTTGCCTCTCTGCTGCGCAGGCTCAAGTCGACCGGCAGCGTCGCCGAGAGTCAGACCCAACTCGTCCTCAATAGCCTCAAGGGCTGACCGGCTGGCGGATGATGGTCCTCAGCTTGGCGGGATCGCTCTTGCGCGGATCACCCAAATAGATCTCGTGGTGCTTGCCAACCCGACCCAGGCCCTCGTCGACAATGAAGTCATGGAGCAGCTGGATGGTCGGCGCCTCTGCGGAATAGGGCCCGACATGCATCACCTGGGCAGCCAGGCCATCACCGAACATCTCGAGCCGCACCTTGTGCCCAACCGCCAGCTCCTTCTTGGCGATCACTGCCGGCATCACCCCGGCAGCCAGTTCCTCGGTCACCAGATCCGGTTGGCAAATCATCATCGTCCACTTCCAGCTGTCCTTGTCATCGACAGAGAACTTGCTCATGTCGTCGACCCACCACAGACCCTGGAGCGGCATCACCGTGTAGCCGTCTCCGGTCGACTTCTTGATCGCGGCCCGCAGCCCATAGGCCAGCGGGTACAGCGCGGCGACCGCATCCGCATATTCCTGGGACGTACCGGGGTTGCCCTCCCCGTCGATCATCAGATGAGGGCGGGGCGGCACCTCCACCAGGGCCGGCTTCCCGACCCTGGCGGTGTAGTGCTCGCGATATTTCTTCTTGAGGTCGATCGACGCCATCGTCACGCGACCGGGAAGCGGATCTCGGTTACCGGACCGGCCGGATCATCGGGGGCCGTCAGATAGGCCTCCTGCGGAGGCCCGGCAATCTGAAGATCGTTGTCATCCATCCACCGGCCGACGGCGGCGTATACCTGGTCGAGCTGGTCATAGGGGCCCTGGTAGGTGGTGACCGCGGCCTTGCCGCCGCAGACAGTTCGGTGGGTGAACTTCCTCCCGCCGGGCGTATTGGGCGTTTCAGCTACGTGATCGGCAACCGGGAATGCAATCTCTACATCCATTTCTGTTGGCTTGAACTCCGGGTCGTGATAGATCGTGAAACAGGCACCGGTGGGCATAATCCCGGCCGGCATCAGCGCCGAGAATCCATCCGTGATCAGCGTGGCGACATCTTGCGGTTTGGAGAGAACCTCGCGCAACGACACAACCTTGACCGGGCCGAGCTCTTTGAGAACAACCTCTTGATCAGGCATCTTTCCTTCACCTTCGATCATGCGGAGACGGTTCTCGACCCGGGTCAAGCGTGCTTGCTGCTCGGATACGAGCTGGCCGATCTCGGCCCGCTTCAACCGCAACATGCCGCGCAGCTCCTCCGCAGACAGCTCATCGTTGAGAGTTGCGCCGATCTCCTCTAGCGACAACCCCAGGTCCTTGAGCGCAAGGATGCGATTGAGCCTCGGCAACTGTGCTGCTGAGTAGTACCGATATCCGGATTCAGGGTCGATCGTGGCCGGAGGTAGCAACCCGAGATCGCTGTAGTAACGCAGCGCCGAAACCGGCACACGACAGATACTCGAGAAGACACCAATCCGGTACACGACACCTCCGCTGGTTCAATTCCGTGAGAGCTCTCTCGACCAGTATGCAGTCTCCAGCTACTTGAGAGTCAAGGGGATTCTCGAGATGCGGAGCTATCCGGTTTGCGCCGGGCATGCTTGGCAACAACGTCGATGAAGCCAAGCAGAATACCGATACCGATCAGGACGAAAAAGACTGTGAAGAGCTTGGTTGCAGCCGTCGTTGGATGAAGGTCGCCGTATCCAACGGTGGTGAGCGTCATCACGGTGAAGTAGAGCGAATCAACCGCTGACCAGCCTTCCTGTCGAGCGTAGAACCAGGTACCAACGGCAATTACCGTCAGGGCACCGGTCACCAGCGCTCGGGTTTGTGGGTCACGAAATGCCGCCATCACGGCGCGGGCGAAGCGCACAACCATGCCCCAGAACAGAACCATGGCGTGAGGCTACCAACGCGCCGCTCGATTGCCCGTGACCCTCCCTTGGGCTCGTTGCTGATCTGGACGCTCTTCTCACGGTTCTACCGCACGCCGGAGATCCATCGCGTACCATTGAGCAGCACCCAAGAGAGGGAGATTCCTGGTGGGCGAGTTGTTGCTGTTTATCCACATCCTGGCGGCTGGGTCCTGGCTCGGAGCCAGCGTCACTCAGATGATCGTTACCCCGTCGCTACAGAAGGTGGGGGGAGCTCCCGCGGCTGCTTGGATGCGACAGACCGTCCGGATGGGAACGGCCATCTTCACGCCGGCTGCTGTGATATTGCTCATTACGGGCGTGTGGATGGTGTTGCGCGAGAGCGTTTACGAGTTCGAGCAGACATTCGTGGCAATCGGCATAGTCATGGTGATAATCGGAGCCGTGTTTGGCATGCGAATCTTCGGTCCGGGTGGCAGGGAGTTGGCCGATCTGCACGAAGCCGGCGATACCGCCAAAGCAGGTCAGGCTCACCAGCGTCTCGCCATGTTTGGCTCCATTGACATCGTGCTGTTGGTGTTCACCATCTGGGCGATGGTCACCCGGCTCGGGCTCTAACTAGCCGGCGATCGAGCCGATCAGCACAATCAGAACTACGTTGACGACGCTCCAGACGAGACAGAGAACAACATACCGCCGCGCCCAGGTGCCCCACCTGTCGGCGAGGTAGGCCAGCCGGGAACCGGCCACGAACCACAAAGGCAACGAGGTGGCAAGGGCAGCCGCGACCACCAGAAGGCGACCGGCTTCGATGAAGTCGACTGTGAATATCCATGCGGTCGGCGCCGCAATCAGAAACAACATCGTGGCCAGCAACGAGGCGGCGATATCGGTCATATCCCCCACTCGGTTGAACCCCACGCTGAGCGACAGCGCAGTTAGCCCGAGCGGATAAGCGAGCGCGCCGAAACCCCCTACGCGGCGCGAGAGCCCCCCTCTGCGCGAAGTGAAGTCGATTCCTGTGGCCATCGCGCCAGGCTAGTGAACGCCTGCTGCTGCGCGGCAGCTGCTTCGAGTGTCGGCTTCCAGTTCCACCGGTTCGCGTTGGATCGTTCGCTCGTGCCGATGGGTAGCATCAGCGATAGCCACTACTGGAGGACGACATGGGCGATTTCATCGACACGGGTGCTGTGAAGGTCATCGAAGTGATCGGTATCTCGGCAGACGGGTTTGAGGCAGCCGTCGACAACGCCGTTGCCAAGGCATCCGAAAGCATCGCTGGAATCACCGGAGTTGAAGTACAGAATCTCAGCGCCCGCGTCAGCGAAGGCAAGGTCGTCCAATATCGGGCCAACGTCAAGCTGGCCTTCGCCGTTCGCTAGCACCAGCTCGGAAAGGGGCTCGAACTGACACAGAATCCTTCTCAGCAACCGCCGGCCCGGCTAACCCGCAGCAGAAACGACCGCATGGTCGGTGGGGTAGCCGGGGGAATGGCTCAATACATGAACGTGGATCCCGCATGGATCCGCATCGCCTGGCTGGCGTTGTTTGTCCTGGGAGGGTCCGGGTTCATCCTCTACATCATCGCCTGGATCGCAATTCCGGAGGCAGCTGAAGGGACGGAAACGGACGTGCCCAGGCTCAAGCACGACAGCGACACCGGCAAGTTCATAATCGGCGGACTACTGATCCTCGTTGGCGGTTCACTCCTCATCAATCAGTACGTGCCGTGGATGAGAGACCTGGTGGTTCCGGCGGCGCTGATCGCGGTCGGCACCGGCGTAATCATCTACTCGGTGAAGAAATGAGTAACGAACTCTTCAACCCGATTGAACCCAAGCCGACCCTTCCCGTGGGCCAAATCGTCACCGGTGCGGTTCTCATCGTCGTCGGCGTCGGCTGGTTGCTGTCGGCACTCGATGTGGCCACGATCCCGTGGCGCGCCTTGCTTGCCGGCGTGCTGATTGTCGTTGGAATCGCTCTGGCGACAGCAGCCTCGCAGGGGGCCACCACGGGTGGCCTGTTCTCCACCGGCATCATCCTCGTGGTGATTCTGGCGGTATTGAGTACCGTGACCGCAGCCTTCTCGATCCCGCTGCGCGGCGGCGTTGGCGACCGGGACTACAACCCAACCATCGCCACTCTCGAAACCGAGTACCACCTCATCGCCGGCCAACTCGACCTCTCCCTCGATGAAGTGGACTTCCCCGAAGGGGAAACCCGGATCGAGGCCGGCGTGACCTTTGGCAAGCTTGTTATCGACGGTATTCCTGACGACGTTTCGGTTCGGATAGAGGCCTCGACAACCGCAGGGCAGATAAACCTCTTTGGCTCTTCGCAAGATGGAATCAGTCTCGAGGAGACGACCGTGGATCCCGACTTTGGTCAAGCCAACAAGCGGTTGGTAGTCGATCTCGTGGTCGGGTTTGGCCAGATCGAGGTGAGGCGATGAACAGACAGCAGCGCCGGGCCCTGGTTGCGGGTTTACTCTTCATCGCCCTTGGGGTCGTGTTCCTGCTCGAGGCCCTGGAGGTCTTCGAGATCCGCCCGACCACCCTTTGGCCCCTGCTGCTGGTTGCCTTGGGTCTCGGGGTACTCGCCGGAACCGGCACAGACGACCAAGACAACAACCCGGCTCCCTAGATGAGTGGCGACCACGATCACGGAGCCCGGACACTCACTCGGGGTGCGCGGAGATCGACTGGTAGCCCCGGTGTGGCGATCCTGATCACGCTATTTCGGGCTGGTGGACGCCAGATCCCTCATGGAACCGCGGCGGCGGCTTGCATCGCGTCCCGATCCACGAGTCGGCCGTGGCTGACCACTGTTTCGGGGGCGGCATGGAAGCGCAGTGCTTCGGCGACGGTCTGGCCCTGGACCACCACCAGGTTGGCAACGTTCCCCACCGCGATGCGGTGATTCTGGAGACCGATGGCTTCCGCCGGGTTGATCGTCACCGCGTCGTAAAGGAACTCCAGGTCCGTCTCGGCCATCATCCACAGCAAGTGAGCTGCCAGAAAGGCCACCTCGAGCATGTTGTTCCTGCCGAACGCGTAGTAGGCATCGGAGATGTCATCCTGCCCAAGGCTCACGTTGATGCCGGCGGCAGCCAACTCTCTCACCCGAGCATGCAGCGGGCCGGTATGCGGATCCGAGACAACCGCCACTCCGGCCTTGGCCAGCAGTGAGACCAACCGACCGAAATACGGGTCGGGGTACAGCTGCATCGCCCGCGCATGATGCGCCAGCGCCCTCCCGATCCAACCTCGCTCGATGGCTTCGGTGGCCATCATCTCCAGTGTCCGTAACCCCGGGTCACCGGCATCGTCCAGCAGCATCGAGACCGGGGCATCGTTGGCAACCGCGATGTCGAACACGATCTGAACATGCGCCGCCATATCGGCCTCGGTGTACTCGATCCACGGAATCCCGCCGACCACATCGGCGCCAAGCTCCATCGAGCGGCGCAGCAATTCATCGGTACCGGGTTCGCGCACGATGCCGTCCTGGGCAAAGGCAACGACCTGGAGGTCAACCAAGCCGGCAAACTCCTCACGCAACGCCACCAGGACTTCGACCCCGCGAGTTCCGGCTTTCGAGTCGACGTCGGCCAGCGCCCGAATGTGAGTGTTCCCGTAGTAGGCGGCCATCGCCAGCGCACGCCGCCCCGCCGCCAGCATGATGTCGGCGTCCTGTCCGGTCTTGACCGCGGCCGCAGTCTCGATTGCCGACATGGCGTTCCCCATCCCGCTGCCCTGATACTCAGCAAGCGCCGCATCGCCAAGCTGCCGGAGAGTGAAAACCTTGTCGAGGTGGAGGTGAGTGTTGACGAACGACTCTGTGATCAGGTTGGACCGGGCATCGACCTCGACCGTGTCCGAGCCACCTTCTCCGGCAGGAAGTATGTCGGTGATGCGACCGCCGCGGATGGTTATGTCGACCAGGGACCCGCCGCGCAGCCGCCCCGATCGAATTGTCAAAGAGTCCGTCGTGTTCACTACTGCCCTCCGTCCACTTACCGCCGATCATACGGCCCCGAATCCCGCGGCCGTCGTGACCTTCGGCACTATGAGGTGGCTGCGACAAACGGGATCATGGAAACAGCCACAGATACCCGGAGAGGAGAATCGGTATGCCCGAGATCGTCTCGATCAACATCGAGCTGGAGGAATCGGCGACCGGCGTCGATGCAGCGGGCTGGTTTGAGCTCTCTGGCAAGACCTACCGCGCCAATGTGCACGCCCCGGAGAACCATCGCGATCACCGCATCGCCCACGATTTGGCGGTGGCTCGTGTCATGCGCGCCCTCGAGCTGGAGCTCATGGAGTGGATCCACGAGCACATCGATCGCTATATCAAGGACGAGTAGAAGTCTCGAGACTCAAGGCATATCCCATCTCGTAGACTCCGCTGCCCGGCCAATCGGTCCGGCGCTCGTCTTGTGC
>Ga0316201_10002294_pt1 | contig 13546 bp, 10 predicted proteins | sample CS6wburrow_MG_FD_204516 | JGI IMG/M metagenome (GOLD analysis project Ga0316201, IMG submission 204516) | Coastal sediment microbial communities from Delaware Bay, Delaware, United States - CS-6 worm burrow | ecosystem: Environmental > Aquatic > Marine > Coastal > Sediment | place: USA... | reverse complement strand
CATGAACCAGGCCGAACCGACGCTTGCGATCTGGGACAAGCTGGGGCTCGGCGACACTACTACCTGAGATGCGGGAGACAACATCGGTCGTCCACGTGCCCCCCAACTGATATGCGTATCTCCCGCATCTTTTGCGTTCAGAAACTGGAGCCCGGCAAAGAGATCGAGCTGGGTGAGGCGGTGTGCCGCTATGTCACCCAGGTCCTGCGCCTGCGTCAGCACCAGACGCTTGTGCTTTTCGATGGCAGCGGCTGCGATTTCGAGGCCGAGCTGCTGCGCTGCGACCGGCGCGGTTGCAAGGTACGGATCCGACACCTGATATCCCGTGAACAGCGGGCACGGCTTCAACTGCATCTGGGGATTGGCATATCGCGCGGTGAGCGCATGGACGTCGCGATCCAGAAGTCTGTCGAGCTTGGCATCAATGCAATCACGCCGCTGTTCACCGAGCGCAGCATGGTGCGGTTGAAACCGGGTCGGCTGGACAAGCGCATGACACACTGGCAGGGCGTGATAACGAGCGCCTGCGAACAGAGTGGGCGTAGCCTGCTGCCGATATTGAACCCGCCTTCCCGACTGGCCGACTGGCTGGGCGAGCACCCTGGTGGCCTGATGCTGTATCACAAGGCAGGCCCAACCCTGGCGACTGTGCCCGCTCCCGGTGACAAGCTGAATCTGTTGATCGGCCCGGAAGGCGGTCTCAGCGAATCCGAACGGTCTCAGGCAATTCTAAGTGATTTTGCTCCGGTCAGGCTGGGACCACGGGTGTTGCGCACGGAAACGGCGCCTATCGCTGCGTTGGCGGCCATCCAGATATTGTGGGGCGATTTCCGATGAACGGATCAGACTGCCGGTAACTGGGCCTGCAGGAACCCCAGATCGGGGACCAACAACTCCTCGCCGGCCACCGACAGAACCATGCGAATAGCCTCCTTGCCGACCAAGGGCACTCTGGCTGCATCGATCGCCTCACTATCGACACGCAGCAGGCGCGGGATCCCTTGGGCGACCAACCCCAGCATCGGCCATCCGGCTTCCGTGTCAGGCGCATAACAAACGGCGATGCGCTGGCGTATGCCGGCGCCCACGGCAGGCCGGCCAAGCATGCGTTCAAAATCGATCACGGGAATATCTCGCTGATGCCAGCTCACTTGGCCCTGCAACCACGCCACACCGTGCCTGGTGACGTCGGGTTCACGGTAGCCGATAACTTCAGCTACTGCGGCATTCGGAAGCAATAATCGCCCCTCTCGCAGCGGAATCAGCATGCAGCGGATTTCACCGTCGAATTCACTCACAATGCGGTATCCGCCAGTATCGTATAGATGTTCTCCAGCAGGTCCGCCTCCTGGTATGGCTTGCCCAGATACCGTTTTACACCGAGTTCGAGTGCGCGGGTGCGATGCTTTTCGCCCGTGCGCGAGGTGATCATGATGATCGGGATATCACTGAGCTCCGGGGTGCTGCGCATGTGCCGCGCCAATTCATAACCATCCATCCGCGGCATCTCGATATCGAGCAGCATGACATCGGGACGGTGCTCCTGCAGCAGTGTCACGGCATCGACTCCGTCCTTTGCGGTCACGACCTGTATGTTGTGCCTCTCCAGAAGGCGACTGGTGACCTTCCGCACCGTGATCGAATCATCTACCACCATGACCGAGACGCCCTTGCTTTGCGGGGCACCGGTTGGGAGGTCTATCAGTGGCTGCTGTGCGCTGTCCATACGCACCAGGCTGTTCACGTCGAGGATCAGCGCGATCTGCCCGTCAGCGAGAATGGTGCCGCCGGTAAACCAGCGCACAGTGCTCAACTGGGCGCCGATCGATTTTACGACGATCTGCCGGTTACCCAGCAGACCGTCCACCTGAATCGCGACACGATGCTCACCAGACCGCACGAGCAGCATCGGCAGCCAACGCGCGCCCTCGCTCAGGTGCGGGGTCTGCGTGCCCAGCATGGAGCCGAGATAACGCACGTTGTAGTCGCGGTCACCATAATTGAATGTGGTCTGATCACCCGCGTAGATGGCACGCAGTTCGTCAATCGGGATACGAACCACACCATCCATGCTGCTGTGCGGCACTGCAAATATCTCGTCGCCCAGAGTCACCAGCAGAGAATCGGTAATCGCCAGGGTGAAAGGCAGCCGAATGGCAAAACTGGTGCCATAGCCGGGCTGGGAATCGATCTCCAAGGTGCCACCGAGCTGTTTCACTTCGGTCAGCACGACGTCCATGCCAACCCCACGCCCAGACACCTGGGATAACTCCTGCGCAGTCGAGAATCCCGGTTGCAGTATCAGTTGGTAAAGGTCATCGTCTTCGACCACCGCCTCCGCTTCGATCAGCCCACGCTCGATCGCTTTGGCGCGGATACGGTCCCGATCCAGACCGGCACCATCATCCGACAATGTGAGTACCACATCGGCACCCTCACGCGCGAGGTGCAGCGTGATCAGCCCCGGCGCAGGTTTGCCATTCGCCTGTCGAAAGTCGGTGTCTTCGATTCCGTGTGATACGGAGTTCCGCAGCAAGTGCTCCAGCGGACTCATCATGCGCTCGAGAATGGCACGGTCCATGTCTTCCTCACCGCCGATCACGTCCAGATTGGCCTGCTTGCCCAGACTGTGACTGGTCTGCCGAACCACGCGTTCAAGCCGCGGTATACGACTGGAGAACTTGACCATCCGTGTGCGCAGCAGGCTGTCCTGCAGGTCGGTGGTGACCCTCTCCTGCTGCAACAACAAGGTATCCGTGTCACGACTCAGGTCACTCAATGACTGGCCGAGGTTGGAGAGGTCTTCAACCGTCTCGGAAAGGGCCCGTGAAAGTTGCTGCATGGTCGAGTAACGATCCAGCTCGAGCGGATCGAAATCGGCCTTCGCCTCACCTTCACGTTCGTGGCGGGACAGAATCTGGGCCTCGGTCTCGAGCTCGAGATCTCGCAGCTGACTACGCAGACGGGTGGTCGTCTGCTGCAATTCACCAAGGTTGAAGGCCGAGGTGCTGTTCTGCTGTTCGAGCCGGGCGCGGTAGATGCTAACCTCACCCGCGTTGTTGACCATCTGATCCAGCGCCTCCGACGATACCCGGACCCGTTCGTGGCCTACCGCGGGCACCGGCTCCTCTTCAGGTAACGGTCGCCTCGGCAGAAAACCGTCAGCCTCGTCCAGCTGCTTGCCACTAGGAAACTGCACGATGGTCGAATCGTTGTGGACCACCTCACCTACGGGACCAGAGGCCACCGCGGTGGCCGATCTGTCCGGCACAAAACCCGAGTCCACCAGCAGCTCGGAATCGGTCAGCAGCTGCGAATCCGTCAACAATTCGGAATCTTCGGCGTGGCCAGCATCCACGGTGGGTTCAGCCGCGGCCTGCCGGGGTTCCGGTGCGATCTTGAATTCAGGCGCAGACACCATGGCCACTGCCGGTTCAACATGCTGCAGCACGGCCTCTTGCGGCGCAATGGCTGCCTCGGTCGCAGCGACTTCATCCCATTCGCGCCCATGTGCCGCGGCCTCCAGACGGGCAATCATCGCCGGATGTGCAACCGGCATGGCGCCACGAATCAACTGTTCGATGTCTTGGGCCAGGGCATCGCTGGCGTGTCGTACCAGTCCCTGCAGGCGCTCGCTGGCATCCAAACGTCCCTCGGTGACGCTTTCCAGCACCGACTCGAGAGCGTGGCTGAGATCGCCTACCGTTGCTATTCCGGTGAGACGGGCGCCACCCTTTATTGTATGCAAGGTGCGTTGAAGCTTGGCGACGGGCATTTTCGCGTCGACCGCGGATTCCCAGTCCGTGAGCTCGCCTTCGAGCGCTTCGAGCAGTTCTTTGGCTTCTTCCAGGAATATATCCAGCAGTTCGGGATCAAGTTCCTCTTGCGGCGCCGGGGCAGCAACCGTTTCCTCGGTCGCGTGGACATCGTGTCCCAGATCAGAAACCAGCGTACGCACCTCGTCGCGCACCGCCTCCCAGCCCGGAACATCGACGTGCGGATCCTCCACTGCTCCCGCCAGAGCGGATAGCATGCGCAGGCTGCGATCGAGCAGATCGAGTATGTCCGAGTCTGTTCTCCTGTTCAGACTGGACATGCCGTTGCTAAAGTCTTCAAGTGCACCGGCCAACTCCGCCATCGGCACGACACCAGCGGTACGGGAACTCCCACGCAGTGTGTGCAGAGCGCGCCGCACGCCTTCATCAAATTCAAGACAGTCGGCCTTCACGCGGCAACGCTGAATAAAGTCAGCCAGGACGCCCAGATGTCCCTGCGCCTCGGTCAGGAAAACCGAGTTCAGGCTGGAATCGGCGATATTGAAGGTGGTCGACTCGAGTTCGGAGAACTCGGAGTCTTGCGCCTGCGTGTCACTGAGAATGGATTCTTCGTCTGCCGCCTCCGGCTCGCTGACATCTGCCTCAGCCCCGGCCTCATCGCCAACAGGTTCGAAAGACACGGCGGACGATTCGGCGTCCTCCGGTTCGATCTCGTCGAGCGCCATATTCGAAAGGTTGGCCGCACCTACTTCATCGTCCGCGCCGGATTCTTGCGTCGGCTCCGCATTTGCCTCCAACGCTTCCTCGCCCGGCAGGAAGGGCTCAAGCTCCTCAAGATGCAGCTCGTCAGCCACCACGACAGGTAAAGGCTCCGCGCCCGGGTCTTCTTTCCCGGGCAACGGCGTCCCGACTGGCGGGATGGATACCTGGTCCGCCGGCAGCGACTCACCGACGCTTGCAGACGACTCAGGCTTGGCGGTCTCAGGCGCCGCCTCACCGGATGCCACCGTATAGGCACGTTCGGACAGACTTGAAACGTCGGTTCCCGCGCTCTTCAGGTCCTGGCATTCAGCGACCAGTTTCGGCAGAACAGCGACCACCTCATCCATCAGCTGGGCAACTTCTGCGCCCTCTGAAACCGTACCGTCAATCACCCGATTGAGCAGATTTTCCACCGCCCACGAGAACTCACCGATATTCGCAGCGCCAACGATTCTTCCACTGCCCTTAAGGGTATGGAACGAGCGCCGTATGGTCAGCAGCGACTCGCGGTCATCTCTATCATTGCGCCACTTCGGGTAGCAGTTCTCGATCACCGCCAGCTCTTCCTGGGCCTCCTCACCGAATATCTCCAGGATCTCAGAGTCGATCTCATCGACTGCCGGAGTGCCTGATTCAGTACTCGACACCGGCTGCGGCGTACCTCCGGGCTGTGGACCTGCCTCTACGTCCGCGGCCGCAACAAGCGGCGGCTCCAGCTCGATCTCCTGCAGCTCCTGCTCTACCGCCGCGGACGCCACATCGTCGAGCGCGTGCACCACAGGCTCAACCACGACCTCTGCGGCTGTTTCATGCGCCGCATCGCTCAGGCCCAGCCTTTGCAGGGCGGCCTCCGCATACGACAGGAGCCTTGAACGATCATCACCTGGCTCGATCGCGGTCTGCATGTAGCATTCCGCACTGATCACCACATCAGCCAGGGCATCACGCTGCTCGCTGTTCGGCATCGGCGCGTCGCCGCTGGAGAGAGCGGCAATATAAGGCGTGAGTTGCCCCAGCAACCGACCCGCCTCGGGCAACTCGAGCATCTGCAGAACACCGGCCACCATATGCAGGCGGTTGGGAACCTCATCCAGCAGGCCGGTTTGATCAGGCTTGTCCAGATACTCCAGGATCTCGTCTTTACTTTTGGCCAACTCAACCAGGGCCTCATCGACCGCGCTGCGAAGATGCTGATGCATCTCGCCTTCCGACAGTGTCTGCGAAGCCACACCTTCTATCGGCTCATCGAAATCGACCGCCAGTTCGGCGCCCGACGACAGGCTGGCTAGCGACGACTCGACCAGCAACAGATCGCTTGCCAGTGACATCAGGCGTTCATCCGGCACCGCCTCCCCCGATTGTTCGGCGGCCCGCAGTTCGTCACAGCGATATTTCAGGCGTGACCGCAACTCGCCACGCCCAACCATCCCCAGGGTGTCGCCGATACGTTGAATCGGCTGTGCAAGCGCGGTAAGACGGTCGAGCTGACTGCGGTCGCTGCGCATGTACAGATCGAGCTGATCCTTGACATCACGCAGGTCCTGGGAGAGCGCCTCACCAACCGCATGAAAAAGTTCGCGATCGGGGCCGCCCAAGGCGCCCACAGCGCTTCCTTGCTGCTGCTCGTCCGGAAAGTTGTTCGCCACATCAGCCGCCTGCTTCACGGCCAAAACGGCTGGATTCTCCGACCCGGAGCGCGCAATGTAGTACAGCAGGTTTTTCAGCAGGTCGACCGGAAAGTCCAGCATCGCTGACTCTTCGCCCTGATCGATCACCCGTTTGAACACCCGGTCGAGCTTGCCGAACAGTATCTTCACCGCCAGTGCAGGCGTTTCGCCATCATCGATCAGGACGGTCGTCAGCGCCTCGCCGGCGTCCAGCAGGCGGCGGAACCGGGACGTCCCAGCGGCGCTGTTAAGCAAATCCAGCACATCGCGAATATGCGCCAATGAAGCCGGCACATCGTTACCGCGGATCCAGTTCAGCAAACCACGGTGATAATGACTGCGCTGTTGATGGATGATGTGCGGCAGCTGACGGTTTCCCGAACCTGGGCGCACGGTATCAGCGGCGATGACGGCATTCAGCCTGGGGGCGAAAAGGGAGGTTTCTGACATCAGCGGGGCGTCACGCGCGGCACGCAGATCGTTCAACAGGGGAAGCAGAATCAGCGGGATATCGGCCCCGCCATTCTCGACCTTTTCCAGGTATGCGGGCAGTTGCACCAGGCCAAGCATCAGTGCCTCGGCAGCAGGCTCAACCCGCTTTGCGTGACCGTGCAGCAGTGCCAGGGCGAGCTGCTCCATCTCGTCGGCGAGCATGGCCGCACCGTACACCTGAACCATGTCCAGTGCGCCGTGGGTGTGATGCAGTTGATCAACACATTCCTGAAGCCGGTCTGGCTGGCCTTCGATGAAATCCTCGAGCGAATTGCGCACCTCGCGCAGGGTCTGATCGAGTTCACCTCTAATCCATCGGAGCGCGCTCCGGTCTTGACTCATTTCTGGCATGGTGATGCAAGCGCTCCCGTTCAACCAACCACCGCGTCATCGTCCGGCAACTTGAAGCGCGCCACCGTCTGACGCAGTTGCTCGGACATCTGAGCGAGGGTTTCGATAGCCTGTGTGGTCTGCTCGGTACCTTCCGATGTCTGGCTGGTAATGCCCTGAATTACGCTCATCGTATCGTCGATCGAACCAGCCTCCTGCGATTGCTGTTGCAGTCTGGCAGCAATCGTCTGTGTCACGCCCGCAATTTCCTGCGATACCTGTTCGACTCGCTGCAGGGCCTCACCGGCATCCTCAGCCAACTTGGCACCATTCACCACCTCGGAGGTACTGGACTCCATCGAGCTGACCGCCTCGTTGGTATCCGCCTGAATGGTCCTTACCAGGGCATCGATCTGCTTGGTCGCATTGGCTGAGCGTTCAGCAAGCCGCTGCACCTCATCCGCGACGACTGCAAAGCCTCGCCCGGATTCACCGGCCATGGCCGCCTGCATTGCCGCATTGAGTGCCAAGATATTGGTCTGATCGGCGATATCCTCGATCAGCTCCACGATGTTGCCGATCTCCTGCGAACTCTCGCCGAGCCGCTTGATGCGCTTCGATGTCTCCTGAATCTGTTCGCGAATATTGTCCATGCCGGAAATCGTACGTCGAACCGTGCCACCTCCGGCCACCGCAATTTCGACCGACTGCTGCGCGATCTCTGCAGACTTGTTCGACTCTTCGGCCATCTGGCTCATTGCCTGTGACATGGTTTTTACTGTCTCAGACGCCTTTTCGATCTGGTTTCGCTGGTGATCGGTTGCCTCTTCCAGGCGCAACGCGGTACCCCGCGTCTCCTGTGCCGACGCAGAAACGCGGACCGAGGTCTCGTTGATGGTCGTTACCAGGCTGCGCATCTCTTCCACCGCCTGGTTGACCGAGTCAGCAATGGCGCCGGTTATGTCTTCGGTTACGGTGGCCTCAATGGTCAGATCGCCGTCAGAGAGGTCAACCATTTCATCGAGAAGGCGACGAATCGCCGCCTGGTTTCTGAGATTCTGCTGGTCCGCCTGCTGCGCGCGCGCGCGCGCATCCCGCAACAAAGCAAGGCCTAGCGCAAGCAGTAAGGCGATAGCTAGCAGCCCAAGTACGGAAACCAGTGTCGGGCCGACCTTGATCGGCCCCAGCATAGTCGCATAATCGTCGCTGTTATAGGCGACAGCAAGTTCACTGGTCGCCCTGTCCAGCGCGTCCGAGGCGGCGGTCACTTCACCCCTCGCTTCCATCGCCGGGAGCACCCCGGGAGCCGTCTCGATGATTTCGGCCACATGGTCGTTGATCGTGCGGAACAGCTTCGCCGCGGCGGCCAGCTTCTCTTCCGCAGCGCGGCTTCTCACACGTTTTACGCCGATCGCGGCGTCTCCCGTCAACATGCCATTGAGCACCCGGCCAAAACGCTCGGTGTCAAGACTGAACTGATCAATGGCTGCTGCCGTCGTGGCGCCGCCGGAAAGCACGCGGTTGACGTTGTCGCCAATTCGCTCAGCCAGCATGAGTTGGCGTGTGGCCACGTAAACCTGTTGCTGGTCTTCCTCGGAGCGAACCAGGATAGCCACGATCTCTTCCGAGATCTCTTGCAGTCGAGGAATCGATTTATCGATTACATCCACGAATTCACGAATTGACAGGATCGCATTCTGCTTGAGCAATATCTCATCCACATGGGCGCGCAATGCGAGCCAATGGTTCTCCACTTCAAGCAGCGGTACGCTCATGGAATCAGGTGATGGTGGCAACCCCGCTTCTGGGGCACCATTCTTCAAATCCTCCATCAGGGTGATAAAGCGATCACGGTTACCCAGCAGCTGTTCGAACGATGTCTGTTCGCCCGCAGAGGCCTGCAGTGCATCTTTGGCGATCTTCTGGCTGAGCACCTGCTGCTCTGATACGCGCAACAAGTACTGTTCACCATGCCCCGCTACGCGCGATACGAAAGCAAAGGCAACGATCGCCGCAACAACCGTAATAACCACCAGCGCCGTGAGCAGCGGAATCGAGCGATTGCCACCAACGGATGTTTTCACAGTACTTTTCATAGACGGTTTCCTGAGACGGCTAGCCTTACGCTACGCGTTCCTTTCGCTGTAATTGAACACTCTGCAATTGAAGGCTTTCGCCCAATGTCGGTAATTCGTTTTCATGCCGTGGCCGACCGGAACTCTGGGTCTGCTGCCAACGCTGTCATGTTAAACACCGGCCACACTTCATCCTCGAGACTGAAAGCTTCGTATACGTAGGCCCCCAATGCGCCTTTCATACGGGCGTCCGCAAGGCGATCACGGAGTTTGAAGTGACGCATGCCCTGTACAGAAGGCACCAGCAAGCCCGCCACCAGACCGCGCAGACGTAGCACCAGAATTCGCGAGGCCTTCGAGGGAACCACGGCTTTTGCACCGAGGTAAACCTGCAGATCAATCACCGGCAGCAGACTCCCGCGCACATTCGCCAACCCAAGCATCCACGATTTGGCCCCGGGCACGCGGGTGATCCTATCCTGGTAGGGAAGCATCTCACTGACTTCACTCATCGCAGCGGTCATCCGGACACCCGCAACACTGAAGACCAGGCCATCCCAATAGTCCTTCACCGCTGCAGCCTTGGGCAAATGCTGTGCCGCCAGGTGACTGCCATGCTCTATGTCAGCAAGCACCGCCATGGCGTCCGTGCCTGAAAAAGTGTTTTCTGCAAGCTCTATCATCATGATCAGTTCAACAATTCGCCGATTTTCGACAACAGTTCGCGGCTATCTACCGGCTTGACCAGATAGCCCTTGGCGCCTTGGCGCATCCCCCATTCCTTATCTGTGTCCTGATCCTTGGTGGTTACCATCAGGACCGGGATATGTTGTGTCCTCGGATCTCGGCTCAGTTTCCGCGTCGCCTGAAAACCATTGATACCCGGCATGACGACGTCCATCAGAATGACGTCGGGCGCCTGGGCCTTTGCCGCCGCGATACCCGCTTCACCATCCGAGGCGGTTAGCGCCTCATGGCCACCGTATTGCAGGATCTTGGCCAGCACATGCAGTTCGGTAGCCGAGTCGTCGACGATTAAAATCTTTGCCATGGGTCTCTTGTCTGTTGGTCGTCGTGAGCAGGCGCCGTCAGGCGGCTTTAGCCTTGGCGGCATGTTTCTTAATTGCCCCAAGCAGCTCATCACGAGTGAACGGCTTGGTGAGATACTGCTCCGAGCCGACGATTCGGCCGCGCGCACGGTCGAACAGGCCGTCTTTACTGGACAGCATGATCACCGGTATGTCGCTGTACAAATTGTTGTGCTTGATCAGTGCGCACGTCTGATATCCGTCCAGCCGAGGCATCATGATGTCAACGAAAATCAAATCCGGATGGTTGTCTGCGATGATGGAGAGAGCCTCAAAGCCATCGGTGGCGGTCAAGACCTGACACCCGGCCTTCTTCAACAAGGTCTCCGCGGTGCGACGAATCGTCTTGCTGTCGTCGATCACCATGACTTTCAAACCGTCGATATCAACTGCGTTCTCACTGCTCACACGTTGTCCCCTGTCAACTCAAAAAACGCCCCGATCACTGGCGCGGCACGATGGTGGTCAAGCCCCATAGCTGCCACATCTGCATACCACCACGGTAGTACTTGATCTTTTCGCCGGGATAGCCGACGTTCAGCAAACCACGGATGGCGCGCGGCGACTGCCCGCATGCGGGGCCGTTGCACCACACGACCAATTCTTTAGCCGCGGAAAAATCCCAGTCTTCCGTCTTGTGATGGGACTCACTCCAACCCAAGTCATCCAGGAGGCGGTCCACTGCCCCAACCTCGCCCCGCTGCACCGCCCCGAAGGCGCGCAGCGCAGCAACCAGTTCGGGATCGGCCTTATCCTTGCCAAACAACGTGAAAGGATAGTTTACGGATCCAGGGATCGTACCTTTTCGAAACCAAGACTCGGTTCGGGCGTCGATCAAAACGCCACTCCCGTCACGCAGTCTGGTCTCCATAAATTCAAACAACTCGACTTCGCCGACGGTCGCGACCGACGCGGCGGGCGTAACCGGTTGGATACAGAAAGGCGGGCATTTGCGGCCAGTCTTGGCAAAATAGCCCTTCAATTCGTAGCTGGGGTCCTGGACGCGCTGCACCTTTACAGAACGCCCCTCATGAATGACGTGCAGGTATGGCTTGCCTTCGACCAGGGGAATGAGCTGAGCCGTCTCGCCAACCTTGACCCGATCGGCGGAATGGACCCCACCGGTCGACGCCATGCAGACGGCCGCGATCAGCAAGCCCCGGCGAAGATGCCGAAACATCTCAATCCCTCTGGCACAATGATTTTCTGCACGACTTCTGACCATTATGGATGCAAAAACCTGTCGATGACCTTTTCACGCAGCGCCTCCATGGAAACACCGCTGTTATAGTCGAGGAAAACCTCCTCGCGATTGCGCTCCGGCAACCGGCGGTAGAAACTGTAGGTTCCCACATGCTGCTGCCGAAGCTGCGACTCAAACTGTTCGCGCGATGACGCAGGCCGGGATGCACTGGTTTTGACAACCGCGGTGGCACCATCCCTCTCTGTATCGGTAGAAACACCCTCGACCTTAGTCACTTCTTCATCAAGCAACTGCAGATAGGGGTCATCGGCCGCATGCGAAACCGTCAACAGCGTGCTGAGCGTCGCCAAGCCGAAGAAACGGGGTAGCGACCAATGTGCTGGTGTCCTGCCACCTCTCGACATCGCGCGTATGGTCATCGTCGCTCCGCTGCCACGCTTGGCACGGCCTGGGACGCGTTCTTTACAGCTCGAGAAGCGAAGAGGCATTTAATTCCCGTCAAAATAGCAAGCGTCTAGGAGGTCTGCAAGAATACCTCGGCGTTATAAGGCCAACCTTTAACTGAAGTGTGTGAGACTGTGTGACATTCAGCATCGCAGGAGGAACAGTTCCCATGGCTTTCTCGCTCGGCGTCGTGATGGATCCGATCTCGACGATCAAGGTTTCCAAGGACAGCACCTTTGCCATGCTGCTCGAGGGCCAGCGGCGTGGCTGCCGGCTCTGGCACATGGAGCAGCAGGACCTCGCCCTGCACGACGGCCGCTGCTTAGCGCGCATGCGCCTGCTCGAGGTGCGCGACGATCCAAAGGACTGGTATACGCTTGGTGAACCACTCCTACGGCCACTCGACGAACTCGATGTCGTATTGATGCGCAAGGACCCGCCTTTCGACATGGAGTACGTCTATACCACCTACCTGCTCGAACAGGCGGAGGCGCGCGGCAGCCTGGTCGTCAACCGCCCAAGGGCGCTACGTGACGCCAACGAAAAGCTGTTTACCGCCTGGTTTCCCGACGTCTGCAGCCCGACCCTGGTCAGCCGACATCACGCCGAGTTCGACGCCTTCATACACACCCACAGGGACGTCATAGTGAAACCGCTCGACGGCATGGGTGGGGCGTCGATTTTTCGGGTCCGCGCGGAAGATCCGAATAAGAACGTCATAATCGAGACGCTGACCGGGCACGGAAGCCGTTTCGCCATGGCGCAGAAGTTTATTCCCGAGATTCGCGATGGCGACAAGCGGATCATCGTGATCGACGGTGAACCAGTGCCTTACGCGCTCGCGCGCGTCCCCAGCGCCGGTGAAAATCGCGGCAATCTCGCCGCCGGCGGGAGCGGCATCGGTGTCGCATTGAGTGACAAAGACCGCCAGATCGTAGAGACTGTTGCTCCACGTCTGCGCGAGCACGGAATACTGTTTGCCGGGCTCGACGTGATCGGGGACTTTCTGACCGAAGTGAATGTCACCAGCCCTACATGCGTACGCGAACTGGACCAGCTATACGGCCTCAATATCAGTGCCACCCTGATGGATTGCATCGAGCACAAACTCGCAGTATGAGCATGCTTGTCTTAGCGCGGCTCCGCGGCGCACTCATCGTTTTACTTGTCGCCGTCATCGGCATCGCCGGCTGTGGCGAACAGGATCCCGTCTCCAGGGGCAAGATCAGGGCCTTCGATACAACCCTGGAGGTCACATTGATCGGGGTGGATCGCCGACGGGCGGCGGAAGTCACCCGGATACTGGAGGCCGATCTGCTGCTGATGGAGCGGGCCTGGCACTCCTGGGACGATGGACCCTTGGTGCGCATGAATGTCCTGTTCAATGAGGGGAGTCCCCCTTTCGCCGCGCCGCCCTCGGTGCTCCCAATACTGCGCTTTTCCAAGGTATTGTCCGAGCAGAGTGAAAACCTGTTCAATCCGGCGATCGGCCACCTCAGCAGGGCCTGGGGGTTCCACGGCAATTCGGTCAAGTGCCTGCGCCCACCGCCACAGGACCTGATCGACGCGGTTGTCTCCGCCAAACCGAGCATGCGCGACATCACGATCGACGGTTTTAGGGTCTCTTCTTCCAATCAGACGGTCAAACTGGATTTTCGCGGCATCGAGAAAGGGTTCGCTATCGATCAGGCCATCGCACGACTGCAGG